>LNFM01000382.1_pt1 | contig 111223 bp, 88 predicted proteins | sample 596031 | NCBI WGS metagenome assembly LNFM01 (sample SAMN04254537, study PRJNA301005) | activated carbon metagenome | isolation source: dual media filters at the Ann Arbor, Michigan drinking water treatment plant | place: USA: Ann Arbor
CCTCAGAGGCCGGATATACGGTCGCAGTCGATCAAAAAACCATCAAACGTTCTGCTTGCAAACCGGGAGGAGTCCATATACGGACGAGGGCCGAATGGCCCGACTCCGGGGCGGACGATCGCAGTGTTGGCAACGTTGGCGGTTGTACGACCTTCCCCGGAGTCGCGGCTACCGCCGCTCGTCCGGGCCACCTCGAGATGGCCTCCAGGTCAAGGGAAAACACTAAAATTCCAACCGTTTTTGTCGTTACTGTGCAAAAATCCCATGAATTCTTGTCGTGGAGTTCCCATGCTGCTGGAGTTCCGTGTCCGCAACTTCCGCTCGATCCGCGACGATCAGGCCTTGAGCCTGGTGGCGGCGCCGGCCGACAAGGAGCTCGTCTCCACGAATCTGGCGCCCACCGGCCTGAAGGGCCTGCCGCACGCCGTGCGCTCGGCCGTGATCTTCGGCCCGAACGCCAGCGGCAAGACGACCCTGCTCCTGGCGCTGCAGTACATGCGCGCAGTCATCGTGGAATCCGCCACGGTCATCCAGCCGGGACAGACGTTCAACGTTCAGCCCTTCCGCCTGGACAAAGGCACCGCGAAGGAACCTACCGAGTTCGAGTTGAGCTTCGTGGTAGACGGCGTACGTCATCAATACGGCTTCGCGATGACGGCAGAGCGGATCGTCAGCGAACAGCTTCTCGTCTGGCGTACCGCGAAGCCCACGCAGTGGTTCAGCCGGAAATGGGACCCCGAGACGAAGGGCTACGACTACGAGTTCAGCAGCTACCTGCCGGGCCCGAAGAAGCTATGGCAGGAGAGCACGCGCCCCAATGCGCTGTTTCTGTCGACGGCCGCGCAGTTGAACAGCGATGCCCTCGGGCCGATCGCGCAATACCTGACCAAGAGCATCGTGTACCTCCCGGCGGGCGCCTTGGTGGATCCTGCTTTTTCCACCTCGCTCCTCCAATCCGCCGAAGGTCGCAGCGCTGTACGCGACTTCCTGGCCACGGCGGATTTCTCGATTGCCGAGGTCTCGACTGCCGAGCGCAAGGGATTTCGCGGTGAGGTCGAGTTTCAGCCGGGAGGCGTCACCCAGGCGCGCCAAGTGGAGGCCGAATTCCTGGTGCCGATGTTCGAGCACAGGACGGACAACGGGTCCGCCACGTTCGAGCTGCACGAAGAGTCGGAAGGAACCCAGCGATTCTTTACCTTGGCGGCTCCGGTGCTCGACGTTTTGAAGCATGGGCGCACGCTCGTCATCGACGAGCTCGACCGCAGCCTGCACACGCTGCTGGTCCGACGCCTCGTCGGCATGTTTCACGACCCGATACTCAATCCGCTCGGAGCGCAACTGATCTTCACTACGCACGACACCTCGCTGCTCGACCACACGCTGTTTCGCAGAGACCAGATCTGGTTCACCGAGAGGGACGGCAGCCAGGCCACTCAAGTCTATCCGCTCACGGACTTCAGTCCGCGCAAACAGGAGGCCTGGGAGCGCGGCTACCTCATGGGGCGCTACGGCGCCGTGCCGATGTTCCGGGACCTCTCGGAGTCCGCACCCGACGCGGCGACAGTACTGGCGCCGACGGCATCCGGCCCGACCGTGGCGGCCTGACGTCAGGCGCCGCTCGTGGGAAAGGATGGGCAACCCAAGCATCGCCAGGAAGCGCGGGAGCTAAGGCGCCACGCCGCCCGCCGCCAACCCGCCGATCGCCTGCTCATCGTTTGCGAAGGAGAAAAGACCGAACCGCTGTACCTGAACGAGATTCGCCAGGAACTGAGGCTGCCCTCCGCGAATATTCAAGTTCAGCCTACGGCGTACGGTACCGAACCTCTGCGCATCGTCGAATACGCGGAAGACCTCTTCATGAGTGGCAATCGCGAGCGCGGCATCCTGCCCCGCAGCTTCGATCGTGTCATCGCCGTCTTCGACCGCGACTCGCACCATACCTACCATGCCGCGATCGCCAAGGCAGCCTCACTGAACGAACGCATAACCAACGACGAAGGCGTCAAGGTTCCGTTCGAACCTGTGGTCTCGGTACCTTGCTTCGAACTGTGGCCGCTGTTGCACTTCGAGGACGTACTGGCGCCCATCGAACGGGGTGACGTGTACCAGCGACTGCAGCAACACTTGCCTGGGTACGCCAAGGGACAAGCCTCGCTCTGGGCGATGACGAAGCCACAGCTTGACGACGCAACCGCCCGCGCCAAGGCGCTGATCGCCGCTGGAGGCCACGCCCACCACGGCCAGCTACCCTTCACTGAGATGCACACCCTCGTCGATCAACTGCGGCATCTGAAGGATCGAGCCGCATAGGGCAAACACCCCGACAGCCGTCGCCCCTTGCGGAGCCGGGACGGCCGCCGGGCCCTGCGCTCACCCTGACCGGCGTTGGACGCGCCGGCGCGCACTCGCCGTGTCACTGAACACGCTACACCACGCTGCCGCGAAATGACTCTGTCCTATCAGGCTGTTGAACTTCTACTGATCACGCAGACTGAGGCCCCGCGACATGAAACGCTGGAATGAGCGTGGAGTCCGGGCGAGAGTAGGCGCTTCGGGCGATTTGTTCGCAGAACGGACCGAAGGCACGCTCTTCCGAGGCAGGTTTCAACGCTCATTGTGCCCGATTCGTCCTTCACGGCACCGCGCTGCCCATCAGATTGCGCATTCGTACGAGGTTGTACCCCGTCATCGTCAACACGAACTGGAACCCCACCCGACGCCAGCCCCGCAGCTTCGTCTTGCGCACCGGCCCGATCGTCTTCGCCCAGCCGAACACCTCCTCGATGCGCTTTCGTATCCTCTGGCTGACCTGATAGCTCTCGTGACGGGTGGTCCGCCCATCGATGGCCGATCCGCTGGTTCTTTTCTCATTGCAGGCCACGTGCGGCGTGACGCCCAACGAGCGAAGCTGCGCGACGAAACCTCGGGTGTCGTAGCCCTTGTCGGCCCCGAGCGTCTTGGCTTTGGGTTTGCCCTGGATCATCGCCACCGCAGCGTCCCGCTCCGCCGTGCCGGTGGCTTGCCCCAAGGTGGCCGCCGCCACCAGACCGTTGCGGTTCTCCATCAGCACATGCCCGGAGAAGCTCGGCTGCGCAGGCTGGGAGTGGCTCTTGCGCGCCAGTCTGGACTCCGGATCGGTGCGGGAGGCGTGCGTCTCGTTGCTGCGGCTCTCGCCCCGGAAGTCACGCCCGGCGTTGCGCCCCACGCCGTCGGCGTTATCGTCGTCCCCGCCGTCTTTGCGCCGCACGCTCTTGTGCGAGGCCCATGCCTCGATCAGCGTCCCGTCGACGCTGAAGTGCTCGTCGGAAGTCAGCCCGGCAGCTTTGGCCTGAGCGAAGATCTCCTCGAAAAAGCGCTTCGCGAAGCTTTCCTCGAACAGACGCTCCCGGTTCTTCGAGAACGTCGAGTGATCCCACACTGGGTCGTCGGTGTTCAGACCGATGAACCAGCGAAACAGCAGGTTGTAGTCCAGCTGCTCCATCAGAAGCCGCTCGCTGCGGATGGTGTAGAAGATCTGCAGCAACAGCGCCCGGAACAGGCGCTCCGGCGGGATGGACGGTCGACCGCGCCGGGAGTACACCTTGTCGAACTCCGGCGACATGCGCTGCAGTGCCGCATCCACCATGGTGCGAACCGCTCGCAGCGGGTGCTCCGGCGGCACCCGCTTCTCTGGGGAGACGTAGCTGAACATCGTCGATTGGGTCTGGTCGCCACCACGCATTGCAACGAACCTCAGTGCAGGAAGGTTGCGTCTTGGATCGTCAGAAACGAACCCAGTTCGAGTTTTTCAACAGCCTGCTAACCGGGCGCGGCTCGGGGTCCTAGATCTGGATCGCCGCGTGAGGGGCCGAGTCGCCAAGTGCTGTCCATCACGGCCACAGTAGCTGTCGAGCTCTAGCGGAAACGCGTCGTCGATCTCACGCAAGAATGACAGGAACTCGTGTTTCCGACGGCGCGGCTTGCAGGTGGCGCGCAAGGCACCGTTGGGTACGTTGAGGGCCGCAAACAACTTGGTCGTGACATCGCGCTTGTAGTCATGTGCGACACTTTCGACACTGCCAAAGGCGGTGTCCACTCGAGAGCTTAGCACTGGCTCTCCTCGTCCACCAAAACGACCAATGCGTCGTTATCTGGCGGGCTGACGTATAGGCCGACGACATCGCACAGCTTCTCGACGAAGAACGGGTCGGCGGACAGCTTGAAGCCCTCGCTGCGGTGCGGCTGCAGACCGAAGATCTGGAAGTACTGTGCGACGCTGGACTTGGAGATTCTGGTCTCGGCGGCTACGGAGCGTACGCTCCAGTGTGTCGCACTGTCGGCATGCTGAGTGCGCGGCGTCGTTTTGATCAACAACTGTGCCACCCGCTCGTCGTCGATAGTGCGCGACTCTCCGGGGGGCACGTCACCATAAAGAGCAGCAATTCGCCGCTCGATGAACCGTGCGCGCCATTTTCCCGCGGTCGCCTTGGATAGCTTGAGATATTCGGCGATAGCGTTGTTGGGTTCGCCATCGGCGCTGGACGGCATGATGCGCGCGGTGGCTCAGAGCGCTCGGCAGCGACCGGATTCGAGCGAAGGATTGAAGTTGTGCGCGTTCCTCGTCCGACAACTTCCGTTGCGCTTTCGCCGTGCCCGCTCTGATGGTGGTGTCTCCATCCTGAAAACACCCCAAAGGAATGCATAACTGGTGACACTTAACTGGCGAGGCTTCAGAAAAAGTCGCCAAACTCGAAGGAGGGAAGAAAACGGGGGTCCGTCTACCCCTCCCGCGGGTCGTAGCGTTCGATAGAGCGCGTCCTGCGAGGTCAATTCTGGTCTCATTCTCGACGTTCCACGAAAGAGGGCCTTTTTCTGCAGCCTCAACGGGACAGGTCACTAGTTCGCCGCGCTCTGCTTCCCTCGTTCGAGCGTTCGCTCATGATTCCGCAGAGCTATAGAAACGTTCAACAACACCTCGTCGGTCGGCCGCCCGTAGCCGACCACAACACCGTCTCTCCGTGATGCGCCCTCTCGCCGGGGTAACGGTGTAAGGGAGACCAGGAGTAAGCTGCCGTAGCTAAGGCAGCGCTCTAGCGACTCGGAAACCGAGGTCGTCGTGGCTGGTCGCGATGTTGATAAAGTAGCGGTACGCGGAGCGGGTCAACTGCACGTCGCTTCGCCAGCTTCCGCCTCGTACCACGCGCTGAGAACATTCGCCACTCATCCAGGCATTTCCATCGCGGGGTGCGCCCACGTACCAATCCTGCCAGCAGTCTTCCGTCCACTCGCGCACGTTGCCGATCATGTCATACAGTCCGAACCCGTTCGCCGTGCGACTCCCGACTGGATCCGTCATGTCTTTGCCACAACGACCGACTTTCCCGTATCTGCATATGGACGCGGGGTTGTTGCCGAAATGCCATCGTGCTGCATTGCGCGCCCGAGCGGCGTACTCCCACTCCGCTTCGCTCGGAAGACGGTACAACTTCTTCGACTTGCCGGACAGCCACTCCACGTACCTCGTCGCGTCGCCGAAAGTGACGCCGATCACCGGACGACGCCCTCGCCCATAGCCGCTGTCACTCACAGGCGGGCACTTACCATCAGAAACGCAAGCTTCCCACTCATTGTGCGTGACCTCGTACTTGCTCAATGCAAATCGGCGCACTGCCACCTCGTGCACGGGACGTTCGTCATCCGCTGAGCGCTCCTCGGACTTGGGCGCCCCCATGTCGAAGCTACCGCTAGGGATCACGACCATCTCGGGACACGCGGAGCAATTGCGAAAGACCTGGCCGTCTACGTACGATCCCGGATCCCCTATTTCGAAAACTTCAATGGCGGTCGGCAAAACGGGGCGCTCTGTCTGCTCACCAGAACGGTCTTCATCCGCGTGACGCCGTTCGGACGCTGAGAGGTCTGTCGGAACTGCCACACGCGGGTCTTTGATGGGCGGAATGATTGGCCCCGTGGGAACGAGCAGAAAATCCCCGCCCCTGTGACCGGCGGCTTCAAACGGTCCATACACCGGAGTCTGCTCGACGTTCGAATCGTCCACCATGCCCGCGGCGACCTGCGTCCTCAGACTGCTTCCAGAAAGCCTGCCTGCGTTGCTCGTCGCCAAAACGTTAAACAGCGCTCGACCGAAGGGCGACACCCCGGTAGCTCCAATCCTCGTCTGATTGGTCGCCGTCGACGCAAAGAGCATCCGAGTACCTCCACCACTTGCTGCGCGGGACAGTTTCAGTTCGAGCAACGCCCCCGCATCTGTGACATCGAGGATAGTCAGAACCTCTCGGGCGGACAAACGACGGACGTGCTCCGCCAACTCCTGGCTTGAGACGGAAACGCTGCCATCGATTTTGTCGACCTTTCTCGACGACCCCGTCGCGAACGCCCAACCCTTTGGATCATCATTGCGGACGCCTATTCCCCCAAACCCCGATAGGAAGACGATGACGCGATCCTCGGCGCGTATATCCTCGGCCGCTTTGTCGAACAAGGACTTGATCTGCGCTTTGTCCGGGTTCTCAAGTGCTGTGACGTCATAGGAATAGCGCCTCTTCAGCACGTCCGCGAACGCTTTGGCGTCTGGAATCGGGCTCCGCAATCTTGTGACTCGATCCGCTGGCTCGTTGACAGCGATCGAGAGCAGGACGTTGCGCGGTCCTAGTTCGCCAAGAGTCCAGGCTTCCACCGCACCGGTCCGGGTTGCAAAGGCAAACGTCTTGCCATCTCCGGACAGCGTGATGGGGCCACTGGCGCCCAACCCTTCCAACGCCTCCATAGATCGACCCTTGCCACGGAAGAGAGTGAGATCGCCGTCCCCGCGTACCGCAATGGTCGTTAGCCCGTCATCGCTCGTTGCTAGCCCCACGAGTGGCGATCCATCGTGCAGGGTCGCACCGTTCGCGACGTCTCCGAGCAGTGCTCCTGCAGGTTTCAGGGAGTACACGCCAATAGAGTGATCCTTCCGGGCGACAACGAGGTGCTGCCCTCCTTCAGAGACCGCGCAAGCCGTCGGTGGGCCTGCTGGGGACTTCGGGCCGTCCGCACGGACCATGCGTGCGAGGAACGTCCTTCCCACCTTGACCACAAGATTGCGCGTTGGCTCGAATCCGACACACAACGCTTCGTCCCCCGCCGGTGCCATGTCCTGGACAGCATCGAACAAGAGGTTCGCGCCGACGTTCAGCTCGTTGGTAGCCCACTTCACGGTCGGGGGCGAGGCCTCCGCTGACCAAGCCCCGGTTTCCTTGGACCGGATGTAGCTATTGACCGAGGCGCGAGACAGCGCGACAAAGCGGTCTGGGGCCACGGTGACTTGCTCGACAGGACGGGTGTCCGGCGCGTCAGTCTCGAAGCGCTTCGTACCGAGAGCATGGACCGCCACCCGTCCCGAGGACCGGCCGGCGACGACCCACTGTTGCCCGGGGACCATGGCCAACGCGCTAGGGGTCTGGCGGATCGGGTCCGGAGGGGGCGTCTGGGAGCCTTCAACGGTCCACAGTGGCAGCCACCACGCCAGCGCCCCCGCCAGCAGCAGCGAGGTCGCAGCCACCGGTAGCAGGCGAACTCCGACGAGGGGCACGCCGTTCTTGAAGAACAGATTCCGGATGACCTCGGTCGGGTCGACTGCCAGTCGCGACGAACGCCCGCTCATGAACCGTAGAAACACGAGGTCCCGGTCGGCGGCGTCCAGTCTCGGCTTGGGCTTTCCCGTACTCTTCAGACCGCGAAGAATGTCCTTCCACACCGAAGCGGAAGGCTCGTCGGGGATCGCGATGCGCAGGGGCAGGTTGTCGTTCGCATCTTCGGCAATGCGTCGCAGGAAACCACCGAGCGTCGCGCGGACCGCATGCTCCCGTGCGGGCGGCAGGGTCTCGAGCAGCGCTTCGCGCAACCAGTCCGGGAAGAAGCCTTCGCGCAGCCACGGCAGGCGTGCCAGCCCAGGCAGCAATCGGGCGAACCGCGCCTCGTCGGTCACGACACACTGCCCGACCCGCAAAGTGATGCCCCAGTGCACCCCGGGATACACGGCACAGGCACAAAGCCAGGTGAAGGACTCGGCGTCGAGATCGCGCTGCAGTGCCGAGATCAGTTCCCCCACGAAGGCCGCATCCGGCCGGACGCGATCGAGCAGGCGATTCACGTCGCGCTGGTAGACTGGTTGGGATCGCTGCCTACGGTCGTCCCGCACCGGTAGACCCATACCACGAAGCGCCAGCACCGCCCCGAGGAGGACGAAGCCGAGCATCGACATGGGCAGGACGGTGAGCCCCGCGCGGCTGAGCGCCCACTCCCGCCGCCCCCACTCTCGGTCGTCCAGGGGCGTCATGACGATCGGACGCTCCCATGCCTTCAAGGCACCGACGATCGCGGAGACGCTTCCCGTGTACGGGTCCACGAACGCGCTCCCGTCGGAAAAGACGATCAGGCGCCGCTCGCCGAAATGCCCGAAGACGTCTTGGAGCGAAGTTACGACGGTGTCCTCGTATTCACTATCCAGACTTTTCGGACGTTTGATCGGCTTCCAGACGTGACGGGGATCGCCTCGGAAGTAGAAACGATCGATGGTAACGTCCTGCTCGACCAGCGACTGGGTGATCTCCTCAGCCAATAGCGCCTGGTGATCGCTGAAGGACGCCCAGTCGATAAGCACCACGTACTCCGGCTCCACGCGGGAGCGGAAGATAGGCTCAGGGAATCCACCGTGCTTGAGCGTGGCCTGCAACGTTGCGGGGATGTCCAAAGTCCGGGAGGCCACCGACTGGCGTCGGCGTAGTTCTCGCCCCAGAGCGCGCAGCGACGAATTCACCGCACGCAGCGGCTTGGCCTTCTCACTGCGCAACCGTCGCACGACGTCCGGCGTTACGCCAGGTAGGCGTTCAAGCCACCCTCGGCGCCGCAGTTGCGCCAGCGCCCACCAAAGCGTCGCGAGTAAGATTGGCAGCGAGATGATGGGGAGCAGCAGCCAGGGATGAAACATCTCAACCTCAGAGCGCTGCGGCGGAGAAACTACGTCCGGTTCCGCCGGGATGACGAACAGGCGGCGCGCGTCCTTCGGCTTCTTCTTCGGTACGATTTCTACTTTTTCCGGCGGCGTCGCCTCTTTCAGTCGCATCGTTACTACGCCCGACGGAATCGCCGTTAGCCTTAACGTAGCGCCAATGAATCCTTCGCGCGACGCATCTAGCGCCAGCGGAAGATCCCACTGACGGTATGGCACCACGACAACGCCGTCCTCGTCGGTCTTCCCCGCATAACCGATGGCAGCGGCCTGCACTTCGACCTCTTTCATCAACTGACTATCCGACACGACGCGGACGGAAAGTTGGCGCTCCCGAAGACGGTCCCAGCCAAGGCCGGCGATGCTGAGCGCGACCAACGACAGCAGCGCCAAGATTGGGCCCCACGGCCGACGGCGTGTCACCGTCTCGCGATCCTCTTTTCCGCCTGGACTCTCCCCCGCGTCCTTGCACCCGACGGGATAGTGAGCCTTCAACCACTCCGCATAGAGGGGACCGAACTGCTCCTGCTGATCCGCGTTGGTGCAGAAGATCGGGCTCAGGTAGGGCGCCAAGTCTTCCGGCGAGGGCGGAGCGGAACCTTGCTCGACGAGTTCGGCCAGCAGCCGCCTCGCTGCAATCAGCTGATGGGTCGAGACCTCGAAGCGACGCGCCGTGAGCGCATCGCCCAGCGCGAGCAGCGCTTCAGTAGTGAGCATCGGCCGGCAGTTTTCCTAGCTTCTCTTCCGCCAGCTTGTGCACGCGCTCCTGGTCATTCTCGTTCTTCGCAAGCACGCCCAGGGTACCCTGCACAAACTCCCGGATGGACTCCAGCCGCCGGTCGGGCGCCGCGCCGCGGTACCGTAGGGTCTTCATCCAATCTAGGAACTCCGCGGTGGCGGGGACCTTGTGGAGCTTGCTCAACGCGCGCACCTCGTAGAAGAAGTCCAGGGCGGATTCGAGCAGGGCGCCCTCGGCGGTGTCGTTCGCGGCGAGGATGCGCTTCATCCGCGCGCGATCGGGATAGGGAATGTTGTAGAACACACAGCGCCGCAGGAAGGCGTCCGGCAGGTTCTTCTCATCGTTGCTGGTGAGAATCACGATTGGCGCGAATGCCGGGTCCGTGTTGGCATCCACACGCCGGCCTTCGAGTTCCGGGATGACGAAGTACTTCTCGTCCAGCTCATTGAGCAGATCGTTGGGAAAGTCGCGCGGTGCCTTGTCGATCTCGTCGATGAGCACGACGGACCGGCGCTTCTCCACATGCAGCTGGCCGCGAAGCAGCGGTCTGACCGTGTCAGGGTCCTGCGAGTGCAGGAAAGCGAGCCCGAGTGCATGGAAGGTGATGAACGACAGGTTGTCCTTGTCGGGCAGCTGCAGTTGCGCTGCGTGGAAGCGCGCAAGGCTGTCGAACTGATAGAAGAGATCCTTCGCCTGACTGGTGGACTTGGTATCGAAGCGCAATGGCTTGCCGAGCCCGAGCTTGCGCGCCAGGTAGAGAGCAAACTGGGTTTTACCGGTGCCTGGCTTGCCGGTCAGCAGCAGCGGCTGGTTGAGATGCATCGCCACGTCAGCGGCGATCGTCAGATTCGGGTCGGCGAGATAGGTCTCTTTGGTGTCGGGGGTCATGGGGGTATGGCGCTCCGGAAATCGGTCAGAGGTTGAGATCCTTGACGAGGGCTTCGCCCAGTCTGGGCAATGGCCAGGCGTCCTGCTGGTCGAACAGTTTGTCGACTACCACCGCGAGGCGCTCCGCGAGGATGGTCGCGTCGAGGGCCTCGCGCACCCGGCGGTCATCCCGCCAGCGGACGACGTCCGTCCTGCGGATGAGCGGCAGCGGGTCCAGGAGCAGTAGGGGCGGCTGGGCCGCGCGATAGCGTTCGCACTCGTCTTTGGTCCATCGCGGCACGGCTGCGGCTTCCATGGACGCCAGCCAACGGGTCAGGCTGCGCATCCAGCCGGGGCGAGCGGCAGTGGGGTCCGCGTACTTGAGCCCGATGGCGAAGAACAGCGTGAGCGGCCCGGCGTCTACCGGCACGTCGCGCAGGAAGTCCACAAACACGCCCTTCAATCGTTCTTCACGGCCCCGGGCATGGCGCTCGCGTTCACGCACGGCTGCATTGCCGTCCATGTCGTAGTAGGCGTATGCCAGCACGACCTTCTTGTCGAACTTGCGCAGGCGCCCGATGACATCCGCGAGATTCCTCGCACCGCTCAATTCAGCGGCGCTCTTCTGCAAGCCGTAGAGCAACGAATTCTCGAACGCCTGCTTCGAATCGTACTCGAGCGGGACGTTGATCTTGAGCAGCATGATCTCATCGGGCTGGAGATCGCCTATGTGGTCGGCGATGGCGGAGTCATGGATGCGGTCGACGAGATCGTCGTGGCCGCGATCCTGCTGCCCGGGCAGCAGGCATCCGATCGCATACCGGGAGCCATCCTCGCGGCAGCGCCGAATGCTCTCCGCGATGGGGCGCACCCAGTCGTCGTGGTCGCACAGGCGCAGGAGCCGCTTCAGGTGCTCGCGATCCGGATTGGCTCGGCCGAATCGTGGGGAAACGGCACCATCGGTTGCCGCCGAGTGGCTCGTGCCGTTGCCGCGCCACCGCCCGATGAAGTTCTCCAGGTGGCTGTCCATCAATCTCTGAAAGGCTTCCATCGTCTCGAAGGCGTTGATACCCCGGGGCAGGGAGCCGTCCTCGGATTCGAAGCGGTTGAAGTACGTTTTCAGCTTCTCGTACTGAGCCTCCTTCTCCGCCTTGGCGGGGTCGTCCATGTCCACCGACACCTTGCGCCGGCAGCGGTAGACGAACACCTCCTTCCCGGCGGACTCGGCGTCTTCGAGTTCCCACACGGTACCGGACTCGAAGGGCGAGCCGTCCGCCCGGCACTTGTCCGCGGGGAGCGGCGTGCCGATGCGGCTCCAGAGCAGGACCAAGGTGAGGTCGCATTCCCGCGGCAGACAAAGGTAACGGGAGACGGAGTCCTGCGGCGTGTCGGTCGCGCTCATGGGAACTTCGGCGCCCGGCATGTTCCAGTACACCAGACTCAGGACACACTCGTCCCGGTGGCGGTTGTTCACCCCCTGAACGACGTCCACCACGACATCCCGTTCCGGTGCGACATCCCCCGGGCAGGACAGGAACACCTTCAGTACGGGAAGCTCGGTAGCCATGGTCTCTTGTGGGTATCGGCTGGCACGCAACGGCGGCTGCCCAGCCGGGAAGCCCCGGTATCCGGGGAGCCTTACTCAACCTCCGAGGATAGGCTTACCCAAAATTCCACGTCAACTGGTCTAATAGCTATGTCATGTCGCCCGGGAAGAGGCAATGGCTCAATCGGCGCTGGTCGTCCGGATAAGGCGATGGCCAAATCAGGCGGGACCGCTGCGGATCACCAAATCTGGCGACCTCGAAGGCCCGATCGCCGCCCAAACGGCTGGGTTGCTCTGATCGGAAAGCAAACTTCAACTGGTCTATCGGCGGGCGTCGTGCCCCGTGCTCTGAATCTGACTAGCCAGCGTAACCAACGAGGCGTCATCGCAGAAGAATGGCTGCAAGTCCGCCACCGTCCGGTACGCGAGATTCTCCGCCCTAAGTTTGCGCATCAACACAGCTACGACCTCCGCATCCGAAGAGAGCTTACTGCCGAGGACCGTGAACAATCGCAACCCGAAAGCCTCCCCGAGCATGAGTTCCGTCAGTAGCACCTTGCTATCGAGAATCGTGTCGTCCAGCACGAGTATCTGAGTACGAGCATCCATGATTCCACGGGCCTGGGCCTGCCTCCAGTGATCCCCCACACGACAATCGCGCGTTGCGACCCAAGCGGGCGACCCATTTGCGGACAGTTGGTCGGCAATCCTGGTCGCGAGCACGGCTTCCGTTCTGCAGTAGGACACGTATACCGGCTTGGGCTCAGGTACCTTGTCCAAGGATCTCGCTGCCTCCACAACGCGACTAAAGGCCTCTGCCCTAGTGATCGGAAGACCCACTACGCTCAACCGATAAAGGGGAGTCATGAACGTATCGGCCAGACCAATCGTCTCTTCGAACTCACCCAGAAGGTCGAAACAGTCGTCGAGAACCACGGGGAGGATGGGACACCCGCGACTGCGTGCGATAAAGATCTCCATGCGGCAGTGTTCGCTTTGCACGTATGCGCGTGTGAGCAGCGCCACGAAGACATCGCAAGTCCGCAAGGTGTTCAACAGTTGGTCCCGCCACTTCGTGCCGGGCGCAATGCGCTCGTAGTCGATCCAAGGCGCCAAACCACCGGCTTTCAGCGCATCGAAGACCTCATCCGCGATCGCACGGTCTTCGCTCTTGTAGGAGATCATGGCGGTCTTGGGCGTGTTGCTCATTCTCTCTTCCTCAAGAAGGTCCGACAGTGACCCGGGGTCCCTCACATGAACTTGGCCGATCGAATGCACGTCCCAGGCGTCGCTATCGCGATGCCAAGTGCACGATCATCCGCGGGCACTATTTGGTGCGTGGACACTTCTCCGCGTCGGCACCAACCAAAGAACGAATCGGTACGTACTTCCCCAGCGCGGGGCCGGTCCGGCGCGCCTTGCTTCCTCGATTCGAAGCTTCGTTCATGATTCCTTCGGCCTTTGGCGATGGTCCACCAAAACTCCTCGGTCGTCTGCATGCGGCTGGCCGAAACTCCGTCTATCCGTGATGTACCCTCTCCAGGGGTAGAAGGATGAGGTAAATCAGGCGCAAGCCGCCGTGGTCACGGAAGCGTCCTAGCCACTCGGAACCCCAAGAAGGCGTAGCGCCTCGAGGTGTCGAGCCGGTAGCGGAGGGCCGAGTGTGTGAACTGCGGTGCGATGTACCAACTCCCGCCTCTTACCATCCTCTGGGAACAGTCTCCCTCTGTCCAGACACGTCCATCCGTCGGCGCACCTTCGTACGAATCGTTCACGCAGTCGTCTATCCATTCCGACACATTGCCACTCATGTCATGCAAACCGAACGGGTTCGCTAGGAACATTCCGACGGGCGCAGTCTTTGCATAACCGTCGTCGCAGGGAAATGCCTTCCAGTCGAACGTGTTTTCACGCTCGCCAGTCTCGTCGTAGAGGTTCTCGTAACGGCAAGCTTGCGCAGGGTCTTCTCCCCAGTACCATCTCGTCGTCTTGCCTCCTCTGGTCGCGTACTCCCATTCGGCTTCACTAAGCAGTCGGTACGTCTTCCCACTCTTCGAACTCAGCCAGCCGACGTAGGCTCTTGCATCATCCCAGGACACGCCGACCACCGGACGTGACAGACCCAACCCGTAGGTTGGCACTGCTTTGCATCCACCATCCATTACGCAGGCGTTCCACTCATCTATCCGCACTTCATACCTACCCACTGCGAATGGACTTGCGATCTGCACCCCATGTCGCGGTGACTCTTCGAAGCCTCGGTTTGCCTCGCTCTCCAGTGACCCCATCTGGAAGTGTCCTGCGGGGACGACGACCATCTCGGGGCACTCGGGGCACTCGCGGAAGTTCTGTCGAGCGAGAAGGCCGGTTGGCGAGCTAGCCGCGGGATCCCGCAGAACACGCAGATTCGGTCGCGCGGTTCTCGGGTCGAAGCGCACGGCACCGAGTCCATCCAGTACCAGCAAACGCAACGCCGAAAGCTTCTCTAGCGGCGTCAAGTCCGATACTCCAGTCCTCGCCAAGTCCAATTCGACCAGGGCCGTCAGTCCCGATAGAGCCTCCACGTCCTGGACCGGAGTGTTCGAAACGTCAAGCACTTCAAGACGAGGCAACGACCTAAGGGCTTGCACGCTTTTTACCGCCGTGCCAGAAAGCGCTAGTTCCCGGAGTTCCGGCAAATTCACGAGAGGCTCCAGTTCAACGACGTCGGTATTCGACAGGTCAAGCCGCCTCAGGCCCGTCACCGAGGCAACAACCGCGAGGTCCACATCCTTCTCTCCCGACAGATCCAGCGCCAACTGACCTCCGGACGCAGGATCCTTCCCAAGCACTGCAAGGTAGGGGGCTGCCTTCTTCAATAGCTGCATCCGATCGACATCTCGATCGACATCTCCGAGTTCGATGTATGTCCATGCTTTCATGTCTTTGCTCAGTTGAACGCCCATCTCGTCGAGCGCTCGCCGAGCGTATTCGCGGTCCCTCAGTGGCACAACGCCAAGTTGGTAGTAGAGCGCACCGCCCACCAAAGCAGCTGCCAGAAAGGCAGTGACGGCGTACAAGTCGCGCCGCGTGCGTCGCAGTGCCTGTCGCGGTCTGGTCGTCTCGACCCAAGCGGAGTCGAAGAGCCTTGCATAAATCCGGTTGCGAACGACCAGTTCGCCTTCGTCGTCTCGCTTCACCAGTCCGGAGAGCCGCAACTGGGCATACACGGGATTGGCCGGCTGATCGGCCTCGCGCTTTCCGTGGAGGACACGAGCGTAAAGACCGAGCACCTCTGCACCGTCGGTGACGCGTTCGCTCAGAAAGCGCTGGGTCGCGTCGAAGTGCGTGTCGCGTCGCATCCGTTCGAGGCCCGTAAAGGTCTTCTCTACGAACGCATCCACAGCCGAAGGGTCGCTGGCCTTCTCCCGGCGCAACTCGTCACAGATCCACACGGTGAGGTAAGGCTGACCAGCGGTCCAGTGGACGACGCGGTCCAGCATGGCTTGGCCAATCGCAGGATCGGAGTGCAGCGCGCGGACAAGACCTGAGAGATCGTCTTTGCCGGCGTCGAAATCCGTCAGCCAGATCGTTCGGCCAATGTTGTAGGGCGTCGTGCGCCTAGCCTTGATCAGTTCGTTGGGCGTTGCAACGCCCACGAGGCAGAACGTCAGCCGCTTGAAGGCGGGCTCTTTCGGACGACCGGTGTAGATGCTCCGAATCGCAGTGAAGAGGTCGTCCGTATAGGCGAGTTCCTCCGACCCGAGGGTGGAATCGATTTCGTCGAGGACTATGACGATCGGCTCAGAGGTCTGCGCCAGGACGCGACGGAAGAACGCAATGAGCGCGTGGCTGAACGTCCCCGTAGCCTGCGCCTCAACGAGGCCCTGCACGTCGAGAGTGCCGTCCAGGTCCAGCTCCGATGCCAGTTCTTCGATCAGAGACCGGAAGTAACGGGCAGCATCGGCGGCCTTTCCAAGACCGGAGAGATCGACGATTGCGAATCGGAGCCCTTCCTTCTCCAGTACTGAACGCGCCTTGTATACGAGGGACGTCTTGCCCATCTGGCGCGATGTGACGATATTGACGAACTCGCCCTTGCGCAGCAGACCCAGCAGCTCATCGTCCGCATCCCGCCGGACGTAGAGATTGTCCTCTGGGTCGACTGGGCCGCCGACCTTGAGCTCCAGAGCATCGGCAGGCTCTTCTGTCACAGCACCGCCCGGAAGAATCTTGCGTATACCTCGTTGGCCGGCTCGATCCGATCACCGACCTCCCGAACGAGCCCGGCCGCCTCCAGGCGGTAGTAGATCTGCCTGTCCTTGTCCGGTACCGTGCCGTTTTGCACGACGCTCCCCATCGCTCCGTGGAGCCTGGCGGCGTAAAGCCGTTCTAGCCTGGAACGCAGATGATCTCCGAAGGGCCCCTTCTCACTGGCTGCCAAAGTCACGAGTGTCTCGAACGTGTACTCGGACTGAACAACTCGGTAGAACGCGAGCGCTGTCAGATAGGGGTGGCCACCCAGCAGGGCATGCAGCATATCGAGTTGCGCCGGTTCCAGGAGCCCATCGTAGGCGTCGTTCATCCTGGCAAGCGTCGCGCGATCGAACCCGCCGAGCTCGATCACGGGCGTCACGTTGAACGGCGATTGATACCCCTTGTCGATGAGCAATCGAGGTTCCGTCGCGATGGCAAGTGCCAACCCGAGGCGTCCCCATCGCGCCTTTTTGCGCGACTGGCTTCGCATCCCGTCCCACGTGCGCAACATGCTGTAGAAGTCAATTTGCCAGGGTGCACCGACGATCCGATCCGCCTCGTCCAGCGCCAGCACGAGGTTGCCTTCGACACGGGCCAGGACCTCCGAATGCATGAACCGCGTGACCTCCAGGCTAGTTTCCATCGGCGGCAGTACGAGGCCGGTCAGCTCCAACTCATCCGCGATCGCACCAAGGAACTGTATCGCAAACTTCCCAAACGACTGATCCTTCAGGTCACCGAACGCCATGAGGTCCACGAAGACCACGCGAGTCCCCGCAGCCTGGCACTTGGCGAGGAACCGGAGGAGCAGGCTCGACTTTCCAGTCTGGTTCGGGCCGCGTATCACGAGGGTGCCGGGACGGCTCTCCGCTACTGCTTCGATGCGTGCGTCTGCAGCCCGGCGGACATAGAAGCGATCGTCGTCTGCCAGGGCGGTCCCCGGGGCTGCGAGAGCACGGCGAAGCGCTCCCGTGTCGGCCTTGGGCACCGGTCGGTCGTGCGAGGAAGCTTCCAGCGGCAGGTCGGGCCCGAGGCGGTCGAATCCGCCGCCAGAATCGGACGCGCGGAGGACCTCCGCGACGATCCGGTCGTCGTCGGCCGAGGTTCGCCACAAGGCGTACTTAAGCTTCCCAAGGTAGCTGTCCAACTCGTACCCGAGCTGGCCAAGGAAGTCGACCCGAATGGGGAGCAGCTTCGATTGCCCGCCACCGGCAGACGCCTGATGGGCGCGGCGAACCTCAGCCTGCACCATCTCCGAGGTGACGGATTCCTTGGAAAGCAGGACGATCAGGTAGTCGCACCAGCCAACGCGGCGTTCGATCTCGGCCGACCAGTCAATGCCAAGCGCCATCTCGACATCGATGAAGACCTCCGCGCCCGATGCGCGGAGCCTGTCCACCAGAACCGCCGCCAGCCGAGCGTCCTCGGCCCCGCGCCGCCGGTAGGACACGAAGAAGCGCTTCGGTCTGTTGTTGTCTTCGGTGCCCACGATCGATAGTCGCCCGTCATCGGAAATGCCGGCGAGAATAGGTTGCGGGTGGTTGGGGAGTCAACTTGGCACACGGGTGCGGGGCGAACGAGCACGGGGCGGGGCCGCGCCCGGGAGCGACCGTGATCGAGAGACGATAGCCGGGGCATCACCACTTTTGGGTAAATCTCAACCTTGCCCAGACATGACGTGTTCTATCGAACGCTTGCATGTCCGCCTGACACGCCTGATCTCTACCCTGGAAAAGCGCTAGCCGTTGCGATGGCAGCGCATGTTTCCCCAGGACGAAGTCTGGGCAACGGGTAGCGCGAGACCCTGGCACTTCCCGGGAACACCGCCCGAACCCGCAAGACGGGGAATCCTTCCCCCGGATTCGCGGCATTCGCCGCTCGTCCGGGCTACGCGGTGTCGATATCGTTTCGCGCGCACGTAGCCCGGGCTCCGCCCGGGAGCGACCTCCAACGCAGCGATGAACTCTCCCCGGAGTCGCGGCGTTCGCCGCTCGTCCGGGCTACGGGAGTCGTATCACCGCTGCCTAAACCGATGCGCATACGCCCGGCTCACCGCCACCGGCTCGCGCATGCCTTTCATGGAAAGGTTGACTCGGCCCATCATGTCGCGACGCGCGGCTTCGATGGCGGCGACGCGCACAATGGTGTTGCGATGTACGCGCCAGAACTGCTCGGGGTCGAGTTCCGCTTCCAGTTCCTTCAGCGGCGTGCGGATCACCCATTCGCGATCAACGGTGCGCACGAGCGTGTACTTGTCGGCGGCCTGGAACAGACTCACCTCGCCCACCGGCAGGATGCGGATGTCGTTACCCTCTCCCACCTGCAGCCACTGCAGGCGCTGCGCGGCGGGCACGCTGCCCTGCCGCAGCAGTTGCTGAAGGACGGCGCCGAGGTCCTGGGGGGCTTCGTCCAGTCGGGCCTTGAGGCGCTCCACCGTCACGGCGAGCCGCTCGGGCTCCACGGGCTTGAGCAGGTAGTCGACGGCGCCGGCCTCGAAAGCCTTCACCGCGTATTCGTCGTAGGCAGTGACGAAGACGACGTGTGTCGTGGCGCCGAGTTGCTGCGCGACTTCAAGCCCGGACATGCCCGGCATGCGGATGTCCAGGAAGGTGACGTCGGGTTCCAGCGCGCGGACCTGCGCGAGGGCCTCGATGCCGTCGTAAGCCTCGCCCGCCACGTCGGCCTCGGGCCACACAGCAACGATCGCCCGGCGCAGTTCTGCAGCGAGGAGACGTTCGTCGTCGACGATGAGCACCGCAGGGCGGCGGCCCGCGTTCATGCACGCTCCTCGGGAATTCGGACCCGCACGCGCACCCCGCGCGGCGCGACCGGATGCACGGTCACGTCGGCGCGATCGCCGAATCGGGCAGTCAGCCGCTGCCGCACGTTGTCGACACCCACGCCGGGCGCGGCGTTGCCGGACCAGCCGACGCCCGTATCGGTGACTTCGATGACGACATCGCCCGCCTCACGCTTCGCGATCACGCTGATCTCACCGCCCTCGGGCAGCGGCTCCAGGCCGTGGCGGATGGCGTTCTCCACGAAGGGCTGAAGAGCGAGGGCAGGCAGCGCGACCTCCGCGAGCGACGGCTCCCCTTCCACCCGCCAACGCAGCCGCGGGCCGAGACGGATCGCCATGATCTCCAGATAGCGGCGCACGAGTTCCATCTCCTGCCCGAGCGTCGTGCGCTGCGCGCGGGAGCGGTCGAGCGTCCCGCGCAGGTAGCCCGTGAAATTGAGGAGCATCTTCTTGGCGGTTGCCGGGTCGGACTCGATCAGGCTCACCACGTTCGAAAGCGTGTTGAAGAGGAAGTGCGGTTCGATCTGCGCCTGGAGCGCGCGCAACTCGGCTTCGCTCGCACGCTTCTCGGACTCCAGTCGGCGCAGCTCGCGCTCGCGCAGCGCGGCACGGGCCTCGGCGATCTCGCGGCTCGAGTAGAAGTAGTAAGACACCGCGAAGCCGAACACCGCGGCGCCCACCACGCTGCCGGGCAGCAGCGTGGACGACGCAGCGTCACCGAAGATCGTCGGCACGAGCACATACGCGATGCCGATGCCGAGCGCGGACCCCAGCGGCACCGCCACCGCGGCGACGGCGCCGGTGGGCTTGGTCACGCGGCGCAGGCGCATCGCGATCTTGGTGCACAGGAAGATGGAAAGGCCGATGCACTGCGAGTAGACGAAGCTTCGCCAGAACCCATGCCGCAGGACGGACGTGAACAGCAGCGCGATGATCGTGTTGAACACGAAAACGATGGCGAGGTCCCGCACGGTCACGGGCCACGGTTCGACGCCGACAGTGTTGAGTGCCTCGTCGGTGCTCACGAATGACTTCCAGAACTGAATGGCCGTCATGATGCCGCAGATTCAGAAAAAGTACTGGGTCGAGCCGAAGAGCACAGTGGATTCCGGAAACAGACCGTAGGCCGAATCCGGTGGGCCGGCGAAGCGGCGGACGCCCGCCTCCCAGCGGAGCCGGTCGTACTGCCGCGTGACGGAAGCCGTGATCACCGAGCCCCGATCGCGTGGTGTCACCAGCACGTCGACGGCCGCATCCCAGTACTCGCCATCGTAGGACCAGCGCACGAGCACGTTCTCGCGCTGCAGGTTCGGTCGTTCGAAGGCGCGCGCATTGAAGGCCAGGTTGCCGCGCACGGCGGCCTCGGGCACACCCGGCGCGCCGAGCAGTGCCGCCTGGGCTGCAGCCAGTCGCTGCAGATTCGCCCAGTCCTCCGCCCGCCAGGCCGTGCCGTCGTACCACGCCTCCACCAGCCAGCCGAATCCGGACTCCCCCGTCCACGTGCCGCCCACGGAAGCCTGGACGGTGCTGCCCGGGCTCTCGGCTCGATACGGGTCGCCCGCGGACAGCAGCGTTCCGGTACCGATCAGCGCGTGCCGGCGACGGTCGTACCGCTGCATCGCGAGACCGCTGGCGTAAAGCTGCATCGCATCGTTCAGCACGCGGTTCCAGCCGATCCCCAACTGCGGGCCGGTCCGCGCACTCCACCGCGCAACGCCGTGCCAGTCTGTCGAGGCGTCCTGGCGGTAGTAGCGCACCGCGACGGACTCATCGTCGCGCGCCTCGCCTGCTCGCCCCGCGGTCGGGTTGGCGTACACCACCGTCCACGCTGCGGTCTCCGTGAACCGCTCCCACGCCACAGCGGGGATGCCTTCGAACGTGAACACGTTGAGCAGGCGCCGGTCCTGTTGCTGCACCACATCCAGCGGGCGGAAGCCGAAGCCCACCCCCCACCCGAGAATCTTCTTGCCGAAGGTGAAGGACTCGCCGGCGATCTTCGTGTCGGCATACAACTCGTTGACGAAGCCTTCGTGCCGCGGCTCCCGTCCTGCGAGGGCCGTGGAGCGCGCCGTGCCGACGAACGTCACCGCCTGGATCTTCGCCCGCACCTCCGCTTCGGCACGGAGTCGATCGCGCCCGAAGTCGGTGAGCGGCTCTCCGCCCGAGAGCGGCGACGCCCCGCGCAGCTGGTGCACCTCCGGCACGGCACGCACGACGCCGGAGAACTCTCCCTGCTCCGCGGCGAAGGTCGGTGCGGCAATCACCGCACCGAGAATGGCGACGACGGCACGCACCATCACTCCTTCACGTCGTTCCGCGAAAGGAACATCGGGTTGTACATCTCGTCCGGGAGCGACTTCGGCTTGCGCGAGACGTAACGGATCACCGTCTCGCGCGCCTTCTGGATCTGGTCTTCCAGACGCATCACGGTCACCTGGCGGCGTCCGTCGATCTTGTCGAGCTCGAACGACGCGCGCTTCGCGAGCTTGTCCGACGCCACGTAGAGATCGGCGCGCACCGGTTCGCTCGATCCCTTCGCGAGATACAGATCGATGCGCGCGTAGCTCACGCCGGACCGCTGCGCCGTGAGAGCGAGCTTCAGGCACGGCTTGCCGTCGATCGTCTCCTCACCCGCGACGCTGCCGGCGTAGTCCTCGGCCCACGTCATCGTGGCGATGTCGCCCGTGGAAGCATCGCCGAGCAGCTTCTGCTGGGGGGTCACGCGGATCGGCCGGCCGGTGCCCGGCATCAGCAGCCAGAAGTCGTCGCCGGTCATCAGCATCTTCTGGCCCGCCTCCGAAGGCGACTTGAACAGCACGATGGATTTTCGGCCCGGCTTCACGAACACGGTGTAGCGCCGCTCCTTCTCCAGCGCGCCGCTCTTCAGGACCTCGACCTGGGTGTCCACCACCATCGCACCGGACACCAGCCGGAAGTCGTCGGCGGCCTTGAGCAGGCTGGGCACGTCGTTGGCCCAGGCGGATGCCGCGGCGAGAAGGCCGACGGCGAGAACAGCGAAGCGATCAAACATGGGTCAGTGCCTCCACGATGGGTCTGCGGGATGCCTTGCGGCTCATCAGCCAGGCCGCGGCCGTCGAGGCGATCACGACGGCGACCACGCCGGCGATGTAGAGCTCGACATCGACATTGAGGGACAGGGGATAGCCGACGGAGCGTCCGGGCGGCGGCGGCATCTGCAGCCCCGCGACGGACAGCGCGAGAGCCGAGGCGATACCGACGACCACCCCGATGCCTGCCCCCGCCGCGCCGATCAGCGCGCCTTCCATCGTGAACACCCGGACGATCTGCGCCGGCAGCGTGCCCAGGGCGCGCAGCGTGCCGATCTCCCGGGTGCGCTCCACCACCGACATCGCCATCGTGTTGGACACAGCGAACAGCACGATCACAACCATGATGGCGCCGAGCAGCCCGAAGATGCGGTTGTAGAGGTTGCGCACGGCCTCGTAGTAGAAGGCCTGGTCGCGCCAGGTCTGCGTGGCGTAGCCGGGGAAGAGCTTCTGCACGTCGGCCCGCGCCGCATCGGTGTTGTCGGTGCTGTCGAGGTACACGGCGAGCATGCTGACCTTGTCCGTCACCAGCAGCTTCTGCGCGGTCGCGATGTCCACGTAGAGCGCCCGCTTGTCGATCTCCGGCACACCGAGGCTGAACACGCCCTTCACCGTGACGTCCAGCGCGTTGAGGCTGCCCTGCGTGGTAGTGGACATCAGCGTCAGCACCGAACCCGGCTGCGCCTTCAGCTGGCGGGCGAGCTCGGATCCGAGCATCACTTCCAGCGGCACACCTTCCGGGCCGCCGGGCACGAGGATGTCCCCCGAGAGCATCTTGAGGAACGGGCCCTTCGTCTGGAACTCGCCGCGCGCGTCGATGCCCACACCGATGAACACCGTCGACTTGTCGCCGTTGCTGATGAGCCCGGAGAACTCCAGGCGCGGCAGTGCCGTCCGCACGCGGTCGTCGCGCTCCAGCTTGCTCTTCATCTCGGCGTAGTTCGCGAGGCCCAGTGCCATGGGCACATCCTCTTCCTCGTCGAAGTACTTCTCGTGCGCGATGATCACGTGGCCGCTGTCGCGGGCCGCCTGTTCGCGCAGCGACTGATAGGTGTAGAGAGCGAAACCGCCGCCCACCAGGATTGCCGTGGTGCCGACCGCCGTGATGAGCAGGGTGATGAGGGCGCGCCGCCGGTTGCGCCCCAGATTCTTGACGGCGAGGATCAGCCACTTCATGCGATCACCCCGTCGACGAGTCGCACCACACGGTCGCAATGGTCCGAGACACGCGGGTCGTGGGTGGCGATGACGCAGGTGGTGCCTTCCTCCCGCGTGAGCGACTTCAGCAAGTCCACGACCTGCGCCGCGGTCACCGAGTCGAGGTTGGCCGTGGGTTCGTCGGCGATCACGAGGTCGGCGGACTTCACCACGGCCCGGGCGATGGCCACTCGCTGACGCTGGCCTCCGGAAAGTGCATCGGGGCGGCGATTCGCGAAGTCGGCGAGACCCACGCGGGCCAGCGTTGCCGACACCTTCGCGCGGCGCTCGGCTTCCGGAACGCCCTGCAGGTACAGGGGAAACTCCACGTTCTCGTACACGCTCATCACGGGCACCAGGTTGAAGCCCTGGAACACGAAGCCGATGTGCTCGCGCCGCATGAGCGTAAGGTCGTCGTCGCCGAGGTTGCCCACCTCCCAGCCGCCGAGCGAGACCGAGCCCTCGTCCGGCGAGTCCAGCAGACCGCACACGTTGAGCAGGGTGCTCTTGCCGCTGCCCGACGGGCCGGTGAGCGCGACGAACTCGCCGCGGTGGATGTCGAGGTCCACGCCCTTCAGCGCGGGGACGGGCAGGCCGCCCATCACGTACGACTTGCGGATGCCGCACAGCGTCACGGCATCGAGTCTGGGAGGGGGGCCGTTCATGCGCCGATCTCCTGCAGGCGCTTGCGGGCGGCTTCCGCGTCGGGGCTCTGCGGATCGAGCGCGAGCATCTTCTTCAGGCTGCTGGCCTCCTCGGCCTTGCGGCCTTCCTTCTGCGCGACCTTCGCCGCCTGGAAGAAGAAGCGCGAGGCCGCGACCGGCGGAATCGATTCGAACGCGGGGTGCTTCATCGCATCGTTCAGCACGCGCTTGCCCGTCTCGAACCGCCGGAACATGTCGGGCATGTCGAGGAAGGTGGACGCCGCCACGAGACGCGTCTCGAGCGACGTGGGCATCCCGTCGATCAGCTTCGCGTCGTGCGCGGGGGTGATCTGGCCCAGCGCCTTGTCGAGCTGCGCGAGACCCGACTCGGCCAGCTTCATCTTGTTCCAGGGCAGCCAGGCTTCGCGGCCTTGCAGGGCGAGACAGCTGCCCAGGTACGCGCGGACGACGATGTCGTCGGGTTCCTTGTCGAACAGGGACTGGAAGCGCTCCGAGGCGGGCTTTACCGCGGCGGAGTCCCCGCCGACGGCCTTGAGGAACACCGTGCGGGCTTCGGCGAGTTGCGCGGCATCCACCGCAAAGGACGAGGGCGCCAGGGCGAGGGCGGCGACGGCAACACAGGCGGAGGCGACGGCGAGGCGAATCTGGGATTTCATGGCAAGGGGCTCCGGGGAGGTGAACACGGGGCGAAAGGTAGAGGCGGGCCGTCCGACCCGCGACGGGCATGCGACGAAATGCAGGAAGCGGCGATGAATGGTGATCCGGAGGGATGGATTGCGGGGAGCGGCGGGGGTTCCGGGGGTGGCCCGGACGAGGGCCGCAAGGCCCGACTCCGGGAACCCCGCCACTCACCGCTCCCCGCCGAACTCCCCCTCCGGTGCCACGGCCCACGACGGATCGATCACACCCTCACGCACGTACCGGTGGAACGAGGAATACGGCCACTGCCCCGGCCGCGCCACATGGCCGTGTTTCACCGGGTTGAAGTGACAGTAATCCACATGCCGCTGAAGATCTTCGTCGTCGCGAATGCGGTGTTCCCAATAACGGCTCTGCCAGAGATCGAACTCGCCTCGCGCATTGCGATGCACCGCCACACCCAGGCCGCTCACCACGCGCGTGAACCGCCCCTTGATCGCCCGCCACCGCGAGGAGAAATCGTCGTCGCCAACGGGCAGCGTCCACACCGCGTGCAGGTGATCGGGCAGGACCACGATCGCATCGACCCGGAACGGTCGCTCCCGCCGCGTGAGGGCGAACGCATGGCGGAGGTAGTCGACGTGATCGACGAGCACCCGCGCGTTGCGATCGCGCAAGGTGACGGTAAGGAAGTAGGTGGCTCCGGGTGTCCGGTCGCGGCGATAGAGGACCATGCCGCGAGGCTATCGGGGCCTCGGGGTGGTGTGGTCGTTGAGGGTAGCGGTGGCGGATGCGGATACCGCGCGGCGCGTGCGGGGGGACGGTTGGGGGTCGCGTTGTCCCCGGAGTCGGCGCTCTCGCGCCTCGTCCGGGCTACGACAGTCGCGATGCCGCCCGATCCCGGAGTCGCAAACATTGTCGGGGGTGCGAAGCCCGTAGCCCGGACGAGCGCCAACTGCGCGACTCCGGGGCCACCGCGACTCGACGCGCCCATCGACCCCGGAGTCGGGGCATCCGCCCCTCGTCCGGGCTACGCGGTTACGCGGCCTTTGCGCTGCGGAGTGCCTGCCAAACGCGCTCGGAAGTCACGGGCATCTCGAGGTGCGAGATCCCCATGGGCCGGAGCGCGTCGACGATGGCGTTCACGACGGTCGGCGTGCCGCCCACCGTCCCGAGTTCGCCCACGCCCTTCGCGCCGAGCGGATTGATCTTGCACGGCGTCGACTCGTCGCAGAACTGCGCGAAGTCAGGCAGGTCGTCGGCCCGCGGCAGGCAGTAGTCGAGCAACGAACCGGTCACGAGCTGGCCGCTCTCGGGGTCGTAGCGGGTATCTTCGAGCATCGCCTGCCCGACGGCCTGCGCGATGCCGCCATGCACCTGGCCGGCCACGATCATCGGGTTGATCACCCGGCCCACGTCATCCAACGTCGTGTACTTCACGATGTCGATCACGCCGGTCTCGGGATCGATCTCGACCTCGCACACGTGCACGCTGTTGGGCCAGGACGGACCATCCACCTTCTGCAGCGTGGCGATCTCAATACGCTTTGCCGGCTGCTTGCCGGCCAGCGCGAAGAGGTCGATGCTCACATCGGTGCCGGCCACGCTGAAGCGGCCATCCTTGTACTCGATGTCGGTCGCGGCGGCCTCGAGGGCATCGCCCGCGAGCTCACGCCCCTTCTGGATGGTTTCCTTCGAGGCGGTCATCATCGCCGAGCCGCCGATGTACAGCGACCGGCTGCCCATGCTGCCGATGCCCTGGGCGACATCGCTGTCACCCTGGACGATGACGATGGTGTCGGGGTCCACGCCGAGCGTCTCGGAGATGATCTGCACGTAGCTCGTCTCGATGCCCTGCCCCATCGCCTGCATGGCGGTGTAGACGAGCACCTTGCCGTCGGCCGTGACTTCCATCCGCACGGCCTCTTCGTGCACTACACCGGTCCACTCGAGGAAGGTGGAGATCGCGCGGCCGCGCAGCTTGCCCTTGGCCTTCGAGGCTTCCTTGCGCGGGGCGTAGCCGGACCAGTCGGCGAGCTTCAGCATGCGGTCGAGCATGTGCGGGAAGTTGCCGCTGTCGAACTTCTCGCCCATCGGCGAGGTGTAGGGCATCGCGCTGGGCGGGATGAGATTGCGGCGGCGCAGTTCGGCGGGGTCGATCTTCATCTCGGCGGCGGCCTGATCCATCAGGCGCTCGATGAGGAAGATGGCCTCGGGCCGGCCGGCCCCGCGATACGCGCCCACCAGGTTGGTGTTGGTGAGGACGGCCGTGGAGTGCAGGTACAGCGACGGGATGTGATACACGCCGGTGATCACCTTCGGCCCCACCGCCACGACGATGACCGCTCCCGGACCGCAACCGTAAGCGCCAACGTTGCCGACGATGCGCACGCGGAGCCCCAGCACCTTGCCATCGGCGTCGAGCGCGAGTTCGCCTTCGTTGTACTGGTCCCGCCCGTGGTTGCCGGCGAGGAAATCCTCGGTGCGGCTGGCGCGCCAGTGGATGGCGCGGCCGGTCTTGCGGGCCGCATAGGCGCAGACGCCGTCCTCGGCGTAGAGCTGTGTCTTCATCCCGAAGCCGCCGCCGACGTCGCCGACGATGACCCGAACCTTCTCGGCCGGCACCTTGAGCACGGCCTCGGCCAGCGTCTTCTGCAGGCCGGCGGGGTTCTGGCAGCTGGTGCGGACGGTGAAGCGGCCGGTGCCGGTGTCGAACTGGGCGATGGTGCCGCGCGGCTCCATGCTGACCGGCACCAGGCGCTGGTTCATCAGGGAAATCTTGGTGACGTGAGCGGCCTTCGCGAAGGCGGCGTCGCACTCGTCCTTCTTGCCGAAGGTCATCTGCGCGGCCACGTTGCCCGGGGCATCCGCCCACAACTGGACGCCGCCGGCCTTCGTGGCGGCGTCGATCGTGGTGATGGAGGGCAGCTCTTCGTATTCGACGATGACCTGTTCCGCGGCGTCCTCCGCCTGGCGGCGGGTCTCGGCGATGACCACCGCCACCGCCTGGCCGACGAAGCGGGCTTCGTCCGTGGCAAGCACGTGGTAAGGCGGCGCCGCCATGTTCTTGCCGGCCGAGTTCTTCAGGCCGGGGTTGATGGGCAGCGGGCCCACGCCGTCGGCGACGAGGTCCGCCCCGGTGAAGATGGCGATGACGCCGGGCAGAAGCGCGGCGTTGGTGGTGTCCACCGATGCGATGCGCGCACGGGGATGAGGCGAGCGGACGAAAGCCGCGAACGCCTCGCCGGCGACGGCGACATCGTCCACGTACTGGCCGGCCCCGGTGAGCAGGCGTTGATCTTCGCGGCGGGTGATGGCCTGGCCGATTCCGAACTTGGTCATGCTCGCTCCTGTTCCTGTCACTGCGGGGTCGTCGTCTGGGGCGCTGGCGGGCAGCGCGATTGGCTTCCGATTCTATGCCACCTTCGCGTTTGGTCGAAGCCATGCATTGCCGGTATGCTTGCAAAGTCTCGTTCGTGGCACTTTCAGGAGCCCGCCATGCCCGTCAAGCTCTCCCTCGACGTCAACGGCCGTCAGGTTTCGGCCGACATCGAGCCGCGTACCCTGCTCATCGATTTCCTGCGTGACGAACTGCGCCTTACCGGTGCGCACATCGGCTGCGATACCGCCCAGTGCGGCGCCTGTACGGTGCACCTGAACGGCCGCGCCGTGAAGGCGTGCAATGTCCTCGCGCTGCAGGCGCAGGGCGGCGCCGTCCTCACCATCGAGGGCATCACCCCCGCCGACGGCTCCCTGCACCCGATGCAGGCCGCCTTCCGGGATCATCACGGCCTCCAGTGCGGCTACTGCACGCCGGGCATGGTGATGAGCGCGCTGGACCTCCTCAAGCGCCACCCCAATCCCTCCCGCGACCAGATCCGCGAGGAGCTCGAAGGCAACCTGTGCCGCTGCACGGGCTACCACAACATCGTGAGCGCGATCGAGGCCGGCGCCAAGGCCATGTCCTGAGGGGACCCAGACCATGTACGAATTCCAGTACCACCGCGCCACCAGCCTCGCCGACGCCGAGGGCAAGATCGCCGGGACCGAGGACGGCAAGCTCCTCGCCGGCGGCCAGACGCTCATCGCCGCCATGAAGTTGCGGCTCGCCGCCCCGTCCGATCTCGTGGACCTCGGTGCCGTGGCCGAACTCAAGGGCGTCTGCCTCGACGGCAGCAATGTCGTCATCGGCGCCATGACCACCCATGCCGAGGTCGCCGCCTCGGCGGATGTCCAGGCGAAGATCCCGGCCCTCGCGCTGCTTGCCGGCGGCATCGGCGATCCCATGGTGCGCAACCAGGGCACGATGGGCGGGTCGGTCGCCAACAACGACCCGGCGGCGGACTACCCCGCGGCCGTGCTCGGTCTCGGTGCCACGGTTCTCACCAACCGCCGGACCATCGCCGCGGAAGCCTTTTTCACGGCCATGTACGAAACCGCCCTCGAGCCCGGCGAGATCATCAAGGCGATCTCCTTCCCGGTGCCAGGCAAGGCGGGTTACGCCAAGTTTCCGAACCCGGCGTCCCGTTACGCGCTGGTCGGCGTGTTCGTGAGCCAATCGGCGTCGGGTGTCCGCGTGGCGGTCACCGGTGCGGCGCCCTCGGTGTTCCGCAGCAAGGAACTCGAAGCCGCCCTGTCCGCGTCGTTCAAGCCGGAAGCCGCGGCCGCGGTGAAGATCCCCGCGACGGACCTCAACACCGACATGCATGCCGGTGCCGAGTACCGCGCGCACCTCATCAGCGTGATGGCCAAGCGGGCGGTCGCCCAGGCACTCGGCGGCTGATCGTTGCGCGCGAGTGCGGGGTCGGGGTTGTTGGGCCCGCGTAGCCCGGACGAGGCCCGAAGGGCCGACTCCGGGAATTGGCCGATCGGTCGATCGTTGAAGGTCTATCGCGCACATCGCCCCGGAGTCGCGGCGGTCGCCGCTCGTCCGGGCTACGGCGGGTGTCGCGAGCGCAGGAACCAACGGGATGTCTCCGGGGAATTGCCGAGCGCTCGATCGTTGCACGTTCATCGCACGCATCGCCCCGGAGTCTCGGCATTCGCCGCTCGTCCGGGCTACGGCGGGTGCCGCGAGCGCGGGAATCAACGGGATGTCTGCGGGGAATCGCGGATCGCTCGATCGTTGCACCTTCATCGTACATATCGCCCCGGAGTCTCGGAGGTCGCCGCTCGTCCGGGTAACGACCCGCGTAGCCCGGACGAGGCCCGAAGGGCCGACTCCGGGGACATCGCCGCATCGTTATGACCCCCCTGCCTGACTCCATCGACGCCACCGAAGCACTGCTCGCTTCCGCCGACTACGTGGCGGAGCGAAGCCTCGCCACCGCGGTGTTCCTCTCCCTGCGCCTGGGACGTCCGCTGTTTCTCGAAGGCGAGGCCGGGGTTGGCAAGACCGAGATCGCCAAGGTGCTCGCGGCCACGCTGGGCCGGCCCATGGTTCGGCTGCAATGCTACGAAGGCCTCGATACCGCATCGGCCGTCTACGAGTGGAACTACCCGCGCCAGATGGTCGAGATCCGCCTGCTGGAAGCCCAGGGCGTGACCGACCGCACCGCAATCGCGAAGGACATCTACGCCGAGCCGTTTCTCATCCGCCGCCCGCTGCTGCAGGCTCTGGAGCCCGCGCCCGGCGGCATGCCCGTCCTGCTCATCGACGAGCTGGACCGCGCCGACGAACCCTTCGAAGCCTACCTGCTCGAGGTGCTGTCGGACTTCCAGGTGACCATCCCAGAACTCGGCACGATCCGGGCGCCGGAACCGCCCGTCGTGATCATCACCTCCAACCGCACCCGCGAGATCCACGACGCCGTGAAGCGGCGCTGCCTCTATCACTGGGTCGACTACCCGTCGCTCGAACGCGAACTGGCGATCGTCCGCCGCAAGGTGCCGGAAGCCGGCGAGCGCATCGCCGCCCAACTCGTGCAGTTCGTCCAGTCGCTGCGGTCGCTCGACCTGTTCAAGCCGCCCGGCATCGCCGAGACCCTCGACTGGACCCGTGCCCTGCTCACCCTCGGCGCCGACACCCTGGACCCCGATCTCGTCCGCGAAACCCTCGGCGTGCTGCTCAAGTACCAGGACGACATCGCGTCCGTCCGGGACCGCCTCGCCTCCGGGGCCCTCGCCGTCTGACCCTCAGCTTGGCGCGGGGCGTGCATGCGAATGTGCGATTACGCTCTGCGGCGCAGGGCCTACGCCCCCCGTCCGAGCACCATCACCCCGGGATGCCGCGTCGGCAGACGCCCCTCCCACCCCAGGAGATCGCATGAAGGTTCTGGTAACCGGCGGCGCCGGCTATATCGGCTCGCATACCTGCGTGGAACTGCTCGCCGCAGGCCATGAAGTCGTGGTGATCGACGACCTCTCCAACAGCCACGAAACCGTGCTGCGGCGGATGGAGACAATCTCCGGCAAGAAGATCGCCTTCTACCGGGCGCGAGTGCAGGACAAGGGGGCGCTCGACCGCGTGTTCGCGGAGCACCGGATCGACGCCGCCATCCACTTCGCGGCCTTCAAGGCCGTGGGGGAATCCGTGGCCAAGCCCGTCGACTACTACGAGAACAACCTCGACAGCCTCACGGCGCTCATCCGCGGGCTCGACGCCGCGGGCGCCCGTCACATCGTGTTCAGTTCGTCGGCCACGGTGTACGGCGACCCGTCGACAGTGCCCATCACAGAGAGCGCACCGATCCGCCCGACCAACCCGTACGGGCAGACCAAGGCGATGGCCGAGCAGATTCTGCGCGACGTCGCCGTGTCGAATCCCGCCTGGAAGATCTCGCTCCTGCGCTACTTCAATCCGGTCGGTGCTCATGCCACCGGCCTGATGGGCGAGGACCCGCAGGGCATTCCCAACAACCTCATGCCGTTCGTCGCGCAGGTCGCGATCGGCCGGCGCGACTCCCTGAGCGTGTACGGCAACGATTACCCCACGCCCGACGGCACCGGCGTGCGTGACTTCATCCACGTGGTCGATCTCGCGCACGGCCACGTGAAGGCGTTGCAGCGCCCCGGCGCTTCGGGATTGCTCACGGTGAATCTCGGCACGGGTCGCGGGTACAGCGTGTTGGAGATGGTGCGTGCGTTCGAGAAGGCATCGGGTCGCCCCGTGCCGTATCGCATCGTGGACCGGCGCCCCGGCGATGTGGCCACCGTGTATGCGGACACGGCACTCGCGGAGAAGGAACTCGGATGGAAAGCCACCCGTGACATCGACGACATGTGCCGCGATTCGTGGAAGTGGCAGAGCGAAAACCCGAAGGGCTACGCCGCGTAGCCCGGGCGAGGGCCGCGGGGCCCGACTCCAGGGACCGCGGGTTTTCGAACGTTCGGTGTTGTATGGCGCACCGGTTCCCGGAGTCGCGGCGTTCGCCGCTCGTCCGGGCTACTGCTTTTCTTCGGGCGTCGAATCCATCTCGTCGAACGCCTTGTCCCGGCGGTGCACGCTCACGGCCTTCGAGAGCTTGGCCGCCCGCTCGTTCTGATAGGCCACCAGGCGTTCCTTCGGGATGCACACGCGCGCATAGGCCGTCGTGTTCTTCTTGCTGTACTCGATATTCTCGTAGATGACGGCGGACTCCACGAAGACCGGCAGGTTCTCGTCCTGCACCATCCGCTGGATCAGGGCCTTCTCGGCCGGATCGGTGCGATCGCGGTAGTTCTCGTAGGCCACGATCTTCATGGCTTTCTCCAGGCGACCGCGCATCGCGACGCGCGCGCTCGCCTTGGCGTCTTCCACCACTTCCTGCGGGCCGCGAGCCAGGCCGGAATCACAGATGTGGTTGCGCGTCTGCTGGTAGTACCAACCCGGCGCACCTTCGATCCGCACGGACTGCATGTGCTCCAGCTGCCGCTCGAACATGAAGGTGATGAACGTCTTCACCAGGGCGAAAGCGAGGGATTCGAGCATGGCGGTGTCGGCTCCGTGAGTGGCGTATACGAACTAAGACGGAATCCGCAGCGATCCGTCAGCGCATCTCGACTACGCGCAGCGGCTTGGTGCCGCGATAGCTCGGCATCGCCATGCCGACACTGGCATTGATGTACGTCGGGTCGGCGATCACGAAGCGCTTGCCGCGCCAGTCCACGGTCTGCCATTCACCGCGCACGGACGGCAGGGCCACGGCGGTCGTCATGTGACCCGGGTAGTGCAGCCCCACGGTATCGAGCCCCAGCAGTTCCTGCACGAGCCACGAGAACATCACGGAGCGATCCTCGCAGTCGGAGAAGGGGAAGTGCAGCACCTCTTCCACGAAGAAGTACTTCTCGCGCCCGAACTGATCCTTGTCGGTCTTGTACTGGAAGGCCTTCTGCACGAACGCGAGCAGCAGATTGACGGACTCTTCCTCGTTCAGACCCTTGAGGTGCGGCGCGAGCGCATCGGCGAGGGAACGCTTGGCCGACGGGCTGGGCGGCGTCGTGAAGTACAACTCGAAATCAAGCTGCGGGAAGCGTTCCAGATACTGCGTCAGCGGACGCTCGTACATGACATCGAACCGCACCCGCTTGCCGCGGTTGTCGAACTCCAGCGACCGCTGTGCCGCGCCTGCCGTGGCGAAACCGGTTGCCGCGGCCTTGATGTCGATCGCACGCAGCGCCGCCGGATATCGGCCCGAGTAGGCGGCGTAGCGCCCGTTCGCATTGCCGTCCGCCGGCACGAAGAGTTCGTAGTACGGCTTGTCGTCGACCTTGATGTAGTTCACGCCGTAGACCGACTGGCGCACGTTCACGAGGAGCAGCAGCCGCGTGTCGCTGTAGCCGGGCCGCGCATCGAAGCCGGACTTCACGAGGAAGAACCACAGCAGCAGTAGCTGCTCGCGCTGCGCGGTGGGTCGCAACGCACGGGCGACTTCCTGCCACAGCAGCGCGTGTCCCCAGTCGTCCAGTGCCATCGTGCGACGCGCCTGCGCCATGGCATCGAGTGTCGGCTGGAAGTTCGACGCACTCATGCGATCCCAGTACGACGCGAGCCCGTTCGGATTGGTCTGGACGGCAGCCCCCGAGCGCCACGAGGAATCCACGGCCACGCGCACCGGCGTGCCGTAAAAGTCGATGGCCACGGAGTCTGTTGCCGCCGGCGCAGGAGCAGGCGTCGGCTTCGCGACGGGCGGTGGCGGCGGGGTCACGGGCGCCGGCACGGGCACGGGCACGGGCACGGGCACGGCAACAGGAGCGTCCGGCAACGACGCCCTGGGCGGCGGTGGCGTGTCGGGCTCCGTTCTCGCGGACTTGCCGCCATCGGCAGGTTTGCCCTGCGGGGCAACGGGTTCCGGCGGGGCGGGAATGTCGGCAGTTCTCGGTGACGGAACCTCGGGCGTGCGAGTCGGAGGGGTCTGTGCGTTCTTGGGCTTAGTGCTGGGAGGCGGGGCCTCCGAAGATCGGGGCGGCGGGATCTCGACGGCCTGCGGCTTCGGAACGGCGGATGGGCCGGGCTTCGCGCTGAGATCGGTCTTGGGCCGCGTGGGGCCGGACTTCGACGGCCGCGGGGGCGTGGCCGGAGGAACCGCAGCGACGGGCGGCGCAACCGGCAGCACCCGGGGCTTCGGCCCCATGTCCCGGTTCTTGCGGAAGGCCTGGAACTCGGCCCACTGGGTGCGGAGATGTTCGGTGAACTGCCGGTCTTCCTCGGCGACGGCCTTGCGGAACTCCTGCTGAATGTCGGAGACACCCTGCTCCGCCTGCCGCTTGAACCGCTCGAACTCGTCTTCGTCCGCCGCGGTGGCGAGGCCCGGAAGGGCCATCGCCACGGCAACGGCGCCGGCGCACGCGAACCGGCGCAAGCCGGCCCGCGATCCGTTCGTCATCGTCCGCGCCCGGCCGCCGCTCACTGGCCGTCCGCTTTCATCTTGGCGATCTCGGCAGCCAGCTCGTCCTGGCTCTTCGACGCCTTGAATTGCTGCCACAGCGCGCGCTCGTTGTTCATGCTGGTCTTGAGGACCTTCTCCGCGGCTTCCTTCGCGACCGTCGGGTCGAGGCCCACGAGCACGTACATGTCGCCCTTCGGGCTCACGGTGCTGCGGAAAACGCGCGAGCCGGAGAGGGTCTCGGAGGTGATGAGTTTCGAGACGCTCGTGTTGACCTTGTCGACCGTCTCGGACGAGGCGGCGCCGGTGGTCTCCACGTATTGCTTAATCATGTTGTTGACGTGCACCTTCATCTGCTGCGCCAGCTTCACGCGCGCATCGGCTGCGGCCTGATCCTTCATGAAACTGGCACCGGCAGCGGACTTGTTGGCTGCGCCCACCGCAGACACCGCAACGCCCTCGACCGGCGCATCACAAATCCAGGCGGGCGCGGCATCCTTCGGGGAATCGGGGAACACGCAATCCGCCGCGGCGCGGCTGTCGCCGCCATCCTTCGCACCGAAGGAACAGGCAGTGAGCGCGAGGGCGAGAGCCGACAGGACGACAGCGTTACGTTTGTGCGAAGCAGTCATGGAGCAATCTCCTGAAGTCGTGGAAGACGAAGCCGCCGGGGCGAAGAAAGCCGCATGCGGGCTCCCGGGTTAACGCATACCCGTCCCGAAGGTGGACGGACTACTCCGAGGGCACCACCCAGACCCAGAGGGCACCGGTGGCGGGGTCGAGCCATTTCTCCTTGACCTGCGCCTTGACCTCGCGATCGCGCACTTCCTCGCGGATCGACTTCTCGGACACGGAGCTCATGCGGTCGTTGACCGTGGTCTGGGCAACGTCATGGTCGCTGCTGATCACCACGCCGTAGCGCTTGGCGAATTCCTCGCGGGCACGGGCAATGGCGAGTTCTTCCTGGGCCTGCTTGCCGCGCACGTGATAGGCCGCGGAAGCGGAGACCCCGTCACCCGGATTCTCGATCCAGGCGGGGCGCGCGGGGCCGGCGTCGACGGCCGTGCGCGAAGCGCAGGCCGACAGGAGCAGTAACAGGGCAACGCAAAGAGTCTTCACCAGTCGCATCTCTTGTCTGGCCAGCGAACAGCGATCGGGGTCGAACTGCCCCGGCCGGGCTCAGCGCACGGCCGGGGTTTGCTGCAATAACGCTTACTTCCGACCTTCAGCCGCCATCTTGGCGATCTCGGCGGCCATTTCTTCCTGACCCTTGGCGGCCTTGAACTGCTGCCACAGCGCGCGCTCGTTGTTCATGCTGGTCTTGAGGATCTTCTCGGTGGCTTCCTTCGTCACCGTGGGGTCGAGGCCCACCAGCACGTACATGTCGCCCTTGGGACTCACGGTGCTGCGGAAGATGCGCGAGCCGGTGATGGTCTCGGAGGTGATGAGCTTGGAGACGCTCGTGTTGACCTTGTCGACCGTCTCGGACGAACCGGCGCCGGTCGTCTCGACGTATTGCTTGATCATGTTGTTGACGTGGACCTTCATCTGCTGCGCCAGCTTCACGCGCGCATCGGCCGCGGCCTGGTCCTTCATGAAGCTTACACCGGCGGCGGACTTGTTGGCCGCGCCAACAGCCGACACCGCCACGCCTTCCACGGGGGCGTCGCAAATCCACAGCGGCGCGGCATCCTTCGGGGAGTCGGGGAAGACGCACTCCTTGGGCGGCTCGGCCACGTTCTCCCTCTTGTCGGTGGAAGAGCAGCCGCTCATGACGGCGACGGCGGCGGCGATCAACAGCAGATGGGAGCGGGTGGAACGCATGGATGAATCTCCTGGATGGTCAGTGATGCCTGCAATGATTCTTGTGGACGCTGCCTGCCCCGGCCCGCGCGGCATTCGAGCCTTGGTGCACAGGGCGCGATACAACGACTGGGCGCGCTCGATCCCGGGGGCCCGCAATCTTCATGCTCGACGGCACGTCGTTGACGCGAGGTTTTGTATCAGATGCCCCAGGCCGAAGCAACCGGTTCCGCGCTCCCCCTGACATTCCTCATACGGCGGCGTCACTACTCCAGGTGATCGAGCTGATCGAGGTGACATTGTGAGACCCGGCCCGCCTTGGTACCCTGCTTGCGTCCGCCGGGGGCTGGTTCCTGGGGCTGGCCCCAGTGCAGCGCGATCCCTCAGTCCGAAAACCTGCGGTGCCGCGGTGCGGCCCAATTGGGAGGCTCTTTGAGAAAGTTATTCATCCGTCTTCCCGCACTCCTGTGCGCTCTCGCCCTGGGCGGCTGCCTGTCCATGGGTTCGCTGACCGGCGGCGGCGCCGCCCCGAAGTGGGTCCTGAACCCGCCAGAGGACACCGGCAGCGAGTGGTACGGCGTGGGCGAAGGCCCCGACCGGGAGACCGCACGGCGCGCCGCCCTCAAGGACGTCGCAACCAAGCTCCGCGTGAGCATTTCCGGCAAGCTCGAAAGCCAGATCACCGAGTCCAACGGCAAGGTCGATCGGCAGGCGCGCTCGCGTGTCTCGGAAGAAGTGTCCCGCACCGAGTTCCGCAACTTCAATGTCGAGAAGACCGAAGAAGGCGGCAAGGGCTTCTACGTGCTGGTGAAGGTGGACCGCCCGTCCTTTGTGGGGGACATCCGCTCGAAGCTCGAACCACTGGATACCGAGATCGACGGTACCGTCTCGTCGCTCGAGAAAGCCTCGTCCCTCGAGCGATTCATCGGTTACCGCCGCCTGCTGCCTACGCTCGACAAGGCTTCTGCCCAGGCGGAGCTCCTGCTCGGCGCGGAGAACGGCGGGACCGGAAACGCCAAGCTCAAGCGCTACGCGGCCATCCGCCAGAGCGCGGACGAGGCCCGCACTGGCCTTGTCTTCAAGCTGCAATCCGCCGCCCAGGACGCCGATGTCGCCTCGGCCGTCGGGACCTTCGCCAACGAAAACGGCATGCGGGCCGAGAGCGGCGCCAGCAACACCGGCAACGTTCTGGCGGTCAAGGTCGTGTCGCGCGAAGACGATATCCAGGGCTTCAAGACCGTGAAGCTCAACGTGAATCTCAATGTCCGCGACGACAAGGGCCGCTCGGTCGCGAGTCGCGACCACGAGGTCTCGGGCAGCTCGCGCTACGACTACAAGGCGGCCCGGCAAAATGCCATCGAGGACCTGCTCAAGGTGCTGCGTGACGAAGGTCCGCTGGTGGGCCTGGGCTTCGCGAAGAGCTGAGCCCGCGCGGGAGCCCCGTCAACACGCCGGCGACGGTGGCCGTTAGGCTGCAAGCAGTGCGGTCGCCCTGCCCCCTCCCCGATCCGCGGCTCCGTCGCGGTTCTGCCCCGGAGATCGACGTCATGAAGCTGAAGTCCCTGTCCCTGGTCCTTGCGCTGTGCGTCACGATCTGCCCGGTTTTGGCCGGTACGGCGCGGGCACACGAGGTCGAGATCGTCCGCGTGGACGGCACCGCCGAAGTGCGTTCGGCAGACGGCAAGCCCGGCCCGGCAGTCAAGGTCGGCACACGCGTCCCGCCGGGCGGCACCATCAGCACGGGCGAGAACGGCAAGGTCGTCGTCAGGCTGCAGAACTCCGGCTTTGCCGTGCTCGATCGCAAGAGCAAGCTCGAAGTCAACCGCGCCAGCAACGGTGCCCTGGGCGTCCTGCGCCAGGTCAGCGGCTGGATCTACTACGCGCTGTCGCGCACCGCGCATCGTGACCGGCAGGCGCAGGTCCAGACTTCCGTCGCGGTGCTGGGCATCCGCGGGACGCGGTTTCTCGTCGTGGTCCTTCCCGATCGCAATGAGGTCGGCATGCGCAAGGGGACCATCAATGTCGAGAGCCCCGAGGGCGAGTTCGAGTTGAATCGCGCGGACGAGAAGGCCGAGTTCGACGCTTACAAGGCGCAGGGTCAGGCGGCTGTCGAGAAGGAGCAGGAGGATTTCCGGAAGTACCAGGAATCCACGAAGAAGGAGTTCTCGGAGTTCGTGCGGGAATTCACGCTCGGCGCCAACCGCCAGGCCGCGTTCGACGGCAAGAAGGTGCGCGAACAGGCATTGAGCGCAGAGCTGCTGCGCGACATGGAAGCCGCGGAGTTCTACGGCGGCGAGTGGCTGGACAAGGTCAACGACTGACGGCGGAGCCTGCCCGGCAACCGGGAAACGATGCGGAGCCCTTGCGGCCCCGCACCCGCGGTCACTGACTGAACTTCTTCATCCCTGAGGCGAACTTCTCGAGCGCGTTGGCCTCGTGCTTGATGATGACGCGATCGCCCAGGCTCACCTTCTTGGCTTTCTCCTCATCGTCGGGTACCACCCAGGCTTCGTCCTCGGTGATCACGCTCGATACCCTGCCGTGGACGACGTCCACGAGATCGATGGTCTTCTGCCCGGTGATGGGATTCTCGTTCTCGCGCTCGGTGGCGATCATCACCTTCATTTCCTGTCGCACGCCCTGCCCGGTGCCGACGGAGACCCGGAAGATCGATGCTTTCGGGCTGGAACGCCTGCCGATGACGTAGCCCTTGGGGGCGAAGACGTTCGCGAGTTCGGCCATGTCGGCCGCCGTAGGAACCGCGGCATTGAGTGCACCCACCATCATCGCCCCCTGCACCTGGGCTGCCGCATTGGCGGTACGTTGTTCCTGCTTGCCGGAGCCGACGACACCCTTGAGTTCTCGCAGACTCGGGATTTCGTAGACCTTGACCGTCGTGCTCACCCTGGCGTTATGGAGCATATGCGGCTTCACGACGAAGACGTCATTGGTACCGTCGACCGCGAAGCGCTGCACGAATTCACCGCCGTAGGAACCCATCAGCGAGAGCGCGAGGGCGTCACCGCCCGTGGCCCGCTGCTCCGATACGGCCACGGACGAGTAGGACGCGTTCGTGACCGAAGGCTTGACCGCGAACTGCGCCACGGATGGCTGGACGTTGCTCGAGCACTTGCTGCGACCCTGCATCTCGCACGCCTTGATCTCCTGATCCAGGCGGTCGGCGAGCGAACGGTCGACGACTTCCACTCCCTTCTTGACCAGTTCGGCCTCGACGGCGCGGGAGAAGGCTTCGTTCATCTCGCGATTGGCACGACCGCCTTCGGCGTTGTCCACAGCAAGGAGGATGACACGGGCGCGACTGCGGGACCGTTCGACGGCCTCCTTGGTGGGCATGCGCTCGGCTTTCTCCATATCGGTCGTGGTGTCCTCGGCGAAGTCAGACAGGTTGATGGTCGTCGAGCAGCCGGAAATCACCAGACTTAGGGATAGCGCCATCAGCGCCATGACGTGGGAACGAAGCATCGGTGCAACTCCTCTCGCGGGTCTCTACAGCCGTCCTGTCGGGGTCACGGGGCAAAGCGGGCGGGAGCCTTTCGCCTGACCGGTACGGGTGACGCCGTGGGAAACGCCCCCGAGTTGATTTCTGCTTGGCAATGTAGCGCCAGTGCCGGTGCCCGCGCAACCCGGCGTCGCAAGAGATACGCCCGATCGCGCGGGGACCACCGGGCAGCGGCCCGGGGAGCGCACGAGGTCGGTGCGCTCCTGGCTCGCGCCTGCTTCGGGTACACGCTGGGACGCGACTGCAGCGATGGGGCCTCTCCGTGGTCCGGTGGGACAATCGGGAAGACGCCAATGACAGGCGGTTGTCAGGGTGACATCCGCGAAATCGACCACGGACCGCCGGAAACGTCCTGTGTCAGCGCGACGCCGGTTCAGCCAGACACTGCTCCAGCGCCGCCTGCCAGTGCGGCGCCTCGATCCCGAAAACCCGCTTCAGCTTGCCGTTGTCCAGCACCGAGTTCGCCGGACGGGTGGCCGGCAGCGGATAAGCCGAGGCGGGGATCGGGTGCACCTGCACGTGACGCCGTGCCGCGAGTTCCGGGGCCAGATCGCGGATCGCGCAGGCATAGGCGTGCCACGTGGTCGATCCGCTGTTCGTGAGGTGATACACGCCGCTGGCGGTTGAAAGCGTTCGACGCGCGTCCGCGGAGCCCTGCCACCTGGAGATGATGGCCGCCGGTACATCCGCGAGTGTCCGGCACCACGTCGGCGTACCGTGCTGATCGGCCACGACACGAAGCTCATCGCGTTCCTTCATCAGGCGCAGCATGGTGAGCATGAAGTTGCCCCCGCGCCGGCCGTACACCCATGCCGTGCGGAAGATCAGGTGCGCGCCGCCTGCCGCCGCCACCGCCTGTTCGCCCGCGAGCTTCGTGCGTCCGTACGCATTGAGCGGCGCGGGAACATCTTCCTCCGTCCACGCGCCGACCCTGGCCCCGTCGAACACGTAGTCCGTCGAGTAGTGAACCATCAACCCGCCGAGCGCCGCCATCTCGCGCGCCATCGCTCCAGGCGCCAGGCCGTTCACCGCCATGGCGGTTGCCTCGTCGGTCTCTGCCTTGTCGACCGCCGTGTAGGCCGCGGCATTGACCAGCACGTCAGGCGCTTGCGCGCGCACGTACGAGGCAAGCGCGGACTCATCGGCGATGTCCAGTTCGGGATAGTCGATGGCGACCACGGACCCGAGCGGTGCGAGGGCGCGCTGCAGCTCGAAGCCCACCTGCCCGTTCGCACCGATGACGAGGCACTTCATGGATAGGTCTCGCATTCCGCAAGCGGCTTGGCGTTGCGGTCCTTCTCGGACAACGTGGGGTCTCCCTGCAGCGGCCATGCAACGCCGAGTGACGGGTCGTTCCATTGCAGACTGCGCTCGTGCTCCGGTGCCCAGTAGTCGGTGGTCTTGTACAGAAACTCCGCGGCGTCGCTCGTCACGAGAAAGCCGTGGGCGAAACCCGGCGGAATCCACAGCACGCGCTTGTTGTCCGCCGAAAGCTCGGCGCCGAACCATTGCCCGAAACTCGGCGAGCTGCGGCGAAGATCGACCGCGACATCGAACACGGAGCCCGAGACGACCCGCACGAGCTTTCCCTGCGGTTGCCGGATCTGATAGTGCAGGCCGCGCAGCACGTTGCGGCCGGATCGGGAGTGGTTGTCCTGCACGAACGTGACATCCGCGCCCGTGAGCTCGCGGAACACGCGCTGGTTGTAGCTCTCGAGGAAGAAGCCCCGGGCATCGCCGAACACCTTGGGCTCCATCAGCACAACGCCATTCAGCGCACGCTCGACGACGTTCATGGCCCGGCCCTAGAACACACGCTCGCGCAGCACCTGCTGCAGGTACTGCCCGTAGCCGGATTTGATCAGGGCCGCCGCGAGCTTCTCCAGTTGCGCGGCATCGATGTAGCCCATGCGGTAGGCGATCTCTTCCGGGCACGCGATCTTCAGTCCCTGGCGCTTTTCCACCGTCTGCACGAATGACGAGGCCTCCACGAGGGATTCGTGCGTACCGGTGTCGAGCCACGCGTAACCGCGACCCATGGTGACGACGGACAATTCGTTCCACTCCAGATAGCGGCGGTTGACGTCGGTGATCTCGAGCTCGCCGCGGGGCGAAGGTTTCAGGTTCTTCGCGACATCGACGACGCGGGCGTCGTAGAAGTACAGGCCCGTCACGGCGTAGCGCGACTTCGGCTTGGCGGGCTTCTCCTCGATGCTCACCGCCTTGCCGGCGTCGTCGAACTCCACGACGCCGTAGCGCTCGGGGTCGGTGACGGGGTAGGCGAACACCGTGGCGCCGTCCTGGCGCTCGTTCGCCGCACGCAGCGGCACCGCCAGATCGTGGCCGTAAAAGATGTTGTCGCCGAGGACGAGGGCCGAAGGTGCCCCGCCGAGAAAGGTCTCGCCGATGAGGAAGGCCTGCGCGAGACCATCGGGCGAGGGTTGCACGGCGTAGGAGATGTCCATGCCCCAGCGCGAGCCGTCGCCCAGCAGATCGCGGAAGCGCGGGGTGTCCTGCGGCGTGGAGATGATCAGCACGTCCCGTATACCCGCCAGCATGAGCGTGGTGAGCGGGTAGTAGATCATCGGCTTGTCGTACACGGGAAGCAGTTGCTTCGACACAACCTGCGTCGCCGGGTAGAGGCGTGTGCCGGAGCCACCGGCGAGGATGATGCCTTTGCGGGGACGTGCAGTCATGAAGCGTTCTCCGTAGCCCGGACTCCGTCCGGGAACCAATCAATCGCACCGCGCGGATTACCACCGCACGTCCACCCGTAGCCCGGACTCTGTCCGGGCAGTAATCCGAAAGCGCCCCGCGAATCCGCACCGCACCCCGGGCGGCGCCCGGGCTACGGGTCAGCGTCGTACGTAGTTGACGTCCAGCCACTGCCGGTATTCGCCGGACTGTACCGCCTTTACCCAGTCGGCATTGTCCAGGTACCACTGCACGGTGCGGCGCATGCCGTCCTCGAATGCCACCGAGGGTTCCCATCCGAGTTCACGCGCGATCTTGCGGGCATCGATAGCGTAGCGGCGATCGTGCCCCGGTCGATCGGTTACGTAGGTGATCAGCCGTGAGTAGGGCTCACGCGCAGGCGCGAGCTCGTCGAGGATACGGCACAAGGTATGCACGACCTCGATGTTCTGCCGCTCGCTGTTGCCACCAACGTTGTAGACCTCCCCCGGCGTGCCGCGCGCGAGAACCGCGCGAATGGCCGAGCAATGGTCGCCGACATACAGCCAGTCCCGCACGTTCTTTCCGTCGCCGTAGACGGGCAACGGCTCGCCCGCCAATGCCTTGCTGATCATCAGTGGGATCAGCTTCTCGGGAAACTGCAGCGGGCCATAGTTGTTGGAGCAGTTGGTCGTGAGCACCGGCATGCCGTACGTGTGATGCCACGCCCTCACCAGATGATCGGACGCTGCTTTCGACGCAGAGTACGGGCTGTTGGGCGCGTACGCAGTGGTCTCGGAGAACGCCGCGTCGTCCGGCCCGAGGGACCCATAGACCTCGTCCGTGGACACGTGCAGAAACCGGAACGAGCTGTCGCGCCCCAGGGTGTCGCGCCAATAGCCCAGCGCCGCCTGCAGCAGATGGAACGTACCGACAACGTTGGTCTGCACGAAATCGCCGGCGCCGTGGATCGAGCGATCCACATGGCTCTCGGCCGCGAAATTGACGATGGCGCGCGGCCGATGCTCGGCGAGCAATTGTTCGAGTCGGGGCTGATCGGCGATGTCCGCCTGCACGAACACATGGCGGGCATCGCCCGCGAGCGGCGCCAGATTGGCGACGTTACCCGCGTAGGTGAGCTTGTCGACATTGATCACGGGCTCGCCGGAGGCGCCCATCCAGTCCAGCACGAAGTTGGACCCGATGAAGCCGGCACCGCCCGTGATGAGGACCGTCACTTTCTTGACCCCATGTAGTCCTCCACCGCCAGGCGGATCCCGGTTTCGAGATCCACCTTCGGGCGCCAGCCCAGCGAGAACATGCGGCCCGAGTCCATCAGCTTGCGGGGCGTGCCGTCCGGCTTGGAGGTGTCGAACACCAGCTTGCCCTGGAAGCCCACGGCCTTCTGCGTGGTCTCGGCGAGTTCGCGGATGGTGACTTCCGATTCGCAGCCCACGTTGATCAGCGGCGGCTTGAACCGTGCGAGGAGATCGTCGTACTCGGCGTCGGGCGCCGTGAGCAGACGCACGCAGGCATCGGCCATGTCGTCGCTGTAGAGGAATTCACGCCTGGGCGTGCCCGTGCCCCACACCACGACCTCGGCATCGCCACGCTCCTTGGCTTCGATCATCTTGCGGATGAGCGCTGGCAGCACATGGGAGTTCTGCAGGTCGTAGTTGTCGTTGGGGCCGTAGAGATTGGTGGGCATCACCGCCATGTACTTGGTGCCGTACTCGCGGTTGTAGGACCAGCACATCTCGATGCCGGCGATCTTCGCCAGGGCGTAGGGCCGGTTGGTGGGTTCCAGCGGACCGGTGAGCAGGTGCTCTTCCTTCATCGGCTGCGGGCAGTCCCGCGGGTAGATGCACGACGAGCCCAGGAACAGCAGCCGCGTGACCCCGTTGCGGTAGGCCTCGTGGATCACGTTGTTCTGGATGGCCAGATTGCGGAAGATGAACTGCGCCGGGTAGGTGTTGTTGGCCATGATGCCGCCCACCTTGGCGGCGGCCAGCACCACGTACTCCGGCTTGTTTTCCTGGAAGAACGCCTGCACCTGGCTCTGGTTTTCGAGATCCAGTTCGGCGTGAGTGCGCAGCAGCAGGTTGCTGTAGCCCGCATGCTGCAGCCGGCGAACCAGCGCGGAGCCCACGAGCCCGCGGTGCCCCGCCACGAAAACGCGCGCGTCGGATTTCATCGGTAGCAGCCTCCGGCGGGTGCGAGATTACTCATGGTAGTCGTAGGCCGAGTAGCCATGACGCTTGACGAGCTCGTCGCGCTCGGCCGCCTTGAGGTCTTCTCGCACCATCTCGGCAACGAGTTCCTGGAAGGTGATCTTCGGCTTCCAGCCGAGCTTGGCGTTGGCCTTGGCGGGGTCGCCCAGGAGAGTCTCGACTTCCGCCGGGCGGAAATAGCGCGGGTCCACCGCGACCACCACTTTGCCGTCGGGCAAAGAGCCCTTCTCTTCCACACCGCTGCCGGACCACGTGATCTTCATGCCGAGTTCGGACGCGGCGGCATCCACGAAATCTCTCACGCTGTGCTGCACGCCGGTGGCGATGACGAAGTCCTCCGCCTTGTCCTGCTGGAGCATCAGCCACATGGCTTCGACGTAGTCGCGGGCGTGGCCCCAGTCCCGCAGGGAATCCATGTTGCCGAGGAACAGGCACTCCTGGAGGCCCAGCTTGATGCGCGCCAGCGCCCGGGTGATCTTGCGGGTGACGAAGGTCTCCCCGCGGATCGGCGATTCGTGATTGAACAGGATGCCGTTGCAGGCATACATGCCATACGACTCACGATAGTTGACGGTGATCCAGTAGCCGTAGAGCTTGGCCACCGCGTACGGGCTGCGCGGGTAGAAGGGCGTGGTTTCCTTCTGGGGGATCTCCTGCACGAGCCCGTAGAGCTCGGACGTGGAGGCCTGGTAGAACCGGGTTTTCTTCTCGAGGCCCAGGATGCGGATGGCCTCGAGCATGCGCAGCACGCCCACGCCGTCGGCATTGGCAGTGAACTCGGGTTCCTCGAACGACACGGCCACGTGGCTCTGGGCGGCGAGGTTGTAGATCTCGTCCGGCTGCACCTGCTGGATGATGCGCACGAGGCTGGAGGAGTCCGTCATGTCGCCGTAGTGCAGGATGAAGCGGCGCCCCCGCTCCTGCGGGCCCTGGTACAGATGGTCGATGCGGTCGGTGTTGAACAGCGACGTGCGCCGCTTGATGCCATGGACGATGTAGCCCTTGGCCAGCAGAAGCTCGGCAAGGTACGCGCCGTCCTGCCCGGTGATGCCGGTGATGAGTGCGGATTTGGTCATGGAGTGTGTCGCTTGTTGCTCGCAGTCATGACGCGAGGGTCTCGTTCACGCCGTATTGTCGCCGATTGCGCGGCGGCGGGGCTCGGCGTTCAACCCCGTGATAGGTACTGACTCAGAATCTCGACGATGCGCTCGGCCGCCTTGCCGTCCCACAGATTCGGCACCCTGCCCTGACGCCCGCCGCCCGAAAGCACCTTGCGGGCTTCGCGCAGGATGACATCCGGGTTGGTACCGGCGAGCACGTTGGTGCCTTCGTCCACGGTGACCGGGCGCTCGGTGTTTTCGCGCATGGTGATGCACGGCACGCCGAGGGCGGTGGTCTCCTCCTGCAGGCCGCCGCTGTCCGTGAGGACCAGCGCGGCATCGCGCCACAGGTTGAGGAAGGCCATGTACGACAGCGGCTTGGTGAGGGTGACATTGGGACCGAGGTCCAGCCCGAATTTCTCCAGATTGCCTCGGGTGCGCGGATGCACGGGGAAGATAAGCGGCAACTGTTGCGAGATTTCGCGCAGCGCGCCGACGATGCCGCCGAACACCGCGGGGTCGTCCACGTTGGACGGGCGATGCATGGTCACGGCGCCGAAGCGGGGATGGAGGGTCTTCAACTCGGCGCCTTCCAGTTTGCCGGCGTCGGCGGTCTTCAGCTGCTCCACCTGGTAGAGCAGGTTATCCACCATCACGTGGCCCACGTAATGGACTGCGCCCTTCGCCTTGCCTTCCCGTAAGAGGTGCTCGACCCCGCTGGGCTCGGTGGCGAAATACAGATCGGAAATGGAGTCCGTGACCAGCCGGTTGATCTCCTCCGGCATGGCGAGATCCCCGCTGCGCAGCCCGGCTTCCACATGGGCCACCGGCAGGTGTGCCTTCTTGGCGACAATGGCGCAGGCCAGGGTGGAGTTCACGTCACCCACGACCAGGGTCATGGACGGACGATCTTCGGCAACGCACTTTTCGTAGGCCACCATGATCCGGGCGGTCTGCTCGGCGTGGGAGCCGCCGCCTGCGCCCATGAAGAGGTCGGGCTGGGGGATGCCCAGCTCTTCGAAGAAGACCTCGTTCATGTCCCGGTCGTAGTGCTGCCCGGTATGGATAATCTTGAAGGGCATCCCCCGCTTCTGCATCGCCCGCACGATGGGGGCGATCTTCATGAAGTTGGGGCGAGCGCCGGCAATCAGGTGTACAGGGGCCATGAATTCACTGGTAAAGGGGTTAACCCCACAGACGGAAGCAAGAGGTTGGCCCGACCGATTGTCGGACCCCGGACGGAGTCCGGGCTACGGTGTGGTGCTTTGCGCGGCGATCCCCGGAGTCGGCCGTTCGGCCTCGTCCGGGCTACGAAACCAGGCGGGACCACTCCACGGAAACCGCCGGCACCGCTTGCGAAGCAAGCGTGCCCTCCAACCCAAAGATTCCTGGACGACCGAACGCGGTGCCGTCGTGCCGAAAGACCGCGACCGTGCAATCGGTGGGGTGCACGAACCACACTTCCTTCACCCCGGCACGCTCATAGGCGGCAAGCTTCGTCGACTGATCGTGCGCGGCTGTCCCCGGCGACAAGACCTCGACCACCCAATCGGGCGCTCCCCGGCACCCGCGCTCGTCGATGAGGTCCGGATTGCACACCACGGTGATGTCCGGATGCACGACGGTGTCCACATCTTCGTCGGCCTCATCCCCACGGGGTAAGCGAACGTCGAACGGAGCAATGAAAGCCTCGCAGGGGCGACCCTCGAGGGCATCCGCAATCTGTCGGAACAGGCCGCCCGCCATGCGCTGATGCGCCACCGACGGAGCGGGCGCCATCAGGTACGCGAGCCCGTCGATCAGTTCGTACCGCACATCGCCCGGCCACTGGAGGTACTCTCCGAAAGTGTGTCGCGATCGATCCCTCAGTGGTGGACCCATGGCGGCCCCCATCATTGCCAACTCCGGAAAAGGTTAACACGCACCTTCGATGCCGCGACCACCGGATCTCCGGCAGCGGATCAGGCGCGGGAAGGCCGCCTGGCGGACGTGCGGCGAACGCTTCCACGTCGGGACGACCTTGCACAATTCCGCGCTCGGGCCGCGTAGCCCGGACGAGCGGCGAATGCCGCGACTCCGGGGCAACACCGCACGTTGGAACCCAACACCCCGACAGGGACCACGCCGGTCGTCGGCCCCCGGACGGAATTCGGGCTGCGGCGTTGGGCTTCTCGTCGCGATCCCCGGAGTCGGCCATCCGGCCTCGTCCGGGCTACGCATCTCCAACGGCGGTCACCCGATTCGGACCTGCGAGAACACCGACGCCGGGCGTCGCCGCGACCGCAAGGCCAGGACAACAAGCCCGAGGATCACCAGCCACGGCGATGGGGGTTCCGGAACCCGGAGAAACGACGGCGCGTCCAGAATGACCTCGAGGCTCTGACCGTCCGGCACGAGCGGCAATCGATCCTCCAACTCCGCGAACGATGCCTCGCCGGTGGCCCGCCCCTGCCACCATTCACCGACGTCGATGCGCCGCTCCGGACGGGTCACGCCGAGATGGACCATGAACCCAACGGATGGCAGGACCTCCATAGCGTTCTCCCGTTCCACCGCCAGGGCTCGCATCGCGGAATCCGTACTACTCGTCGCCGCGGTGTTCCCGCAAGGCAGCGATGCGCAGAACCGCTGCCCGGACGCGTCCACACCGCTCCCTATCCACTGCACGGCACCGAGGCACGCACTCCAGGTCATGGTCCAGGCGAACAAGACCGCGATCCGCACAATCTTCATTCGATTCCCACACATGGAAGTCCCGCAGAGTGGTCTGCACCGGACGCGAAGACCGTCTGCGTCGCGCCCCACCTACGGAGAACGGGAGGGATCACGGGTTATTCCCGTCGCGGTCCACTTCGACCCTGGAGAGCCGATCAGGACGGGCGAGAAGGAGGCGCTGGAGGAACGGAACGCTGACTGGGAGGCAAGCGCGAGGACGCGTGACCGAGGGCGCGGGCGGGTTGAAGGAGGAGTCTCGGCTCGGCGGTGCCAATGCCCTGCGAAATCTCGCGGCACCGTGATCTGGCGCATACCCCGCGCTGTTCGATGCGCATACTCTCTGACAATGCCCCTGCTCGACCGCGTCGAGTGTCGGGATGGGGAGACGACATCAACCCCCTGTTCGAAATCCAGGAGAAGCCGACATGAAGCGTATTGCCGTGGGATTACTGGTGTGTCTTGCGACAAGCAGCGCCTGGGCGGACAGCCTCTCGACGGCAAGGTTGTGGAACTTCACCGCGACGCTGACTGACCTCGACCCATTCGATGGCATCGACCCCGCCATCGTGTTCGACCCGACCGACGATCGGGTGTCTACCGCGGCCGCCACGCTTTTCGAGCACTACGCGATCGGCGCCCCGTTTGCTGACGAACAGATCGTCGCGGGCAACGGCCCGTTCAGTCCTGTGACCGCAACCGCGACCAGCCCTTCCGGACATGGCTCTGCCACGGTTTCCGGGAGCGGGACTTCCAGCTCGACAGTCCTGGATGCAGCGGGCCTACTCACCACGACACCGGGTACATCGAGCGCCTACTTCGTGGGTGCCTCGATGCTCCTCAGTCCGACGAACACGTACCTTGCGGAAGCCTTCTCCATCACGCCCCGCACGCGCGTCGTCTTTGCAGCGGATGTCGACCTGTTTGCAGACCTCGTCTACCCTGAGTTTCCCGTCTCAGTTGCAGGCTACGACGTCGCCTCGGCATCTGCCCGCATCTACGTATTCGAGCAAGGAGAAGGGCCGAACCCGGGCGCCCAGTCCACCATTGACGAGGCAGCCGTCTCGCAGAACACCGACTCGTATCTCGAGGGCCCGGGATCGAGTCTCCAGACCCGGATATCCGTTCAGTTCGAGAACACGACGTCTCAATCCCTGAGCGGCGCAATCGGCGTCAGCGCGGATGTCAGCGGCCAATCCCGCTTTCCGCCGGCCATCCCGGAACCAGAATCGTGGGCGCTCTTCGCCGCGGGCGGAGCCGTGATCGCATGGAGACTGTCGGGTCGACGCTCATCACGGTCACAACGTGGCGCGATGCAACGGTAGTTCCGCAAGATAAGCACCGTATTCGAAGCTGCGACGGAGCGCGCGATCCGCTACTCGCTTACAGAGATTACTTCGGCTTCTCGACTCAGCGCTTTCCGCGTCCGTCCGGGTTGCGGACGACTTGGCTCCTCGCCCATGACCAGATCAGACCGGCATTCTGCCCGGCGTCCTCTACCAGACGCACCGTGTAAGCGGTGATTAGGCTCATCGCAAGCATCTCTCCGCCGTCCTCGACAATGGTGAGGCCTGCGATCGGAAACCCCTCGACTACGATGTGCAGCATGTCGATGCCGACTCCGAAGAAGACTAGCGACGCAAGCAACACGGTCAAGTCTCTCGATGCGCCGCGCCCGCGCAGACTCGCGCCACGGTAGAGAGACCCGATCAGCAGGACAAACGCCGTACCTACGATGGCGGACACGATCAGTCCGCCGAAATAGTTGGGGCTCAGCCCCACTGCCGCAGAATCCGCCCATTGACCGGACAGCGCGCTTCCGGCGACTTCGTGGATGGACAGCGCGTCATCGCAGAGCAGGTAGGCGAACAGCAGCCCCCAAGCCAGGAAGATCCACTCGCGCGAACGAAACGCAAACACGGCGAGCATGACCGCTACGCTGTACTCCTTGATGTACTGGAACGCTTCGGCGAATCCTCCTTCTGTCTGCAGATAGAGGAACTCGTAGGGCACCCCCAACAGCTTGCCGACCACGTGAAGCAGGATGAACACGGCGTCCCCGCAGAACAGCGATACGAGCAGCCGCTCCTGCACGGCTCGGCGCCAGACCTCATGACCAGAATTTCTCAGCGGCCTATTCTCCGACACTCTCGAAGCCTCCAGTTGGTGGCATCCACCGCCGCCACAGTGAGTTCGACTCAGCTCGGCGAAACAGCGGGAATCCACGCGTAAGCGCGATTGCAGGAGAAGCTTCGTTGGTGCGCGGCGATTGGCCTAAAGCATCGCAACTGCGCAGCGGCATCGTTTCCCCCCGGCGACCAAGCCGATGAACTCGACGTGGCCATGCCGGGGAGAACGAGGCGGCAGAGAACTTATTCCGGGAGGGCTCAAGAAAAGCTTGCCGAATAGGAAAAAGGCCGCACCGTTGCGGCGCGGCGCCCCCCCCTGAACAGGAGGCTGCCAATCCGTCTTTCAGGACTGGCTATTCCGCGGTCGACAGGTTGGTTTGGTGCAGGGTTGCCGCGGCGGGAACCCGCTCAGCAGCGCACAGGTGCAGGCGCGTCATGGTTCCTGCCTGGCGCCGAACAGTCGAGGCCCCGGGGTAAACGGGCTCGGGTGTGCGGGGGGTGCCCCGATCAGCAGGAGATCGGGGCACAGAGGTAGACGATGTCGTCAGCTCGATTTTGCGACTTTCGCGCGGCCGATACAGTCGTACTCCAGACCATACCCGGCAACGATCTCCGGCTCGTACATATTGCGACCATCGAGGATGACCGGGTGCCGCAGCTTGGCCTTGATGACCTCGAAGTCGGGGCTCCGGAACTCCTTCCATTCGGTGATGATCATCAGGAGGTCCGCGCCCTCGAGCGCGTCCATCGGGTTGGTGGCGTATCGAAGGCCTGCACGTTCGCCAAACACGTGCTTTGCTTCCTCGACGGCCACCGGGTCGTAGGCAACGACCTCTACCCCGCGAGCCAGCAGCCCGTCCACGACCACGGTGCTGGGCGCTTCCCGCATGTCGTCCATGTTCGGCTTGAACGCGAGCCCCCATAGCGCCACGCGCATACCCTTGACCGCCGTACCGAAACGAGCATTCAGCTTCTCGAGCAATCGGGACTTCTGCGCCTCGTTCACGTCTTCGACCGACTGGAGAATCTTGAGGTCGATGCCGTACTCGCGACCAGTGCGCTGAAGCTCCTTCACGTCCTTGGGGACGCACGACCCGCCGTACCCGGTGCCGGAATACAGAAAGTGGAAGCCGATGCGCGGGTCCGAACCGATGCCCTTTCGCACCAACTCTATGTCCGCACCCAGCTTCTCTGCCAGATTGGCGAGTTCGTTCATGAACGAAATGCGCGTGGCGAGCATCGCATTGGCGGCGTACTTGGTGAGTTCGGCCGAGCGCACATCCATCACGATCATCCGTTCGTGATTGCGCTGGAAAGGCTGGTAGAGCTGGCGCATCAGCTTGGTGGCGCGCTCGTCGTCCGAGCCCACCACGATACGGTCGGGCTTGAGGAAGTCCTCGATCGCCGCGCCTTCCTTCAGGAACTCGGGGTTTGAGACGACGCTGAACTCCGTATTGGAGCCACGCTTGGCGAGTTCATCGGCGATAGCCGCACGCACCTTGTCGGCGGTACCGACCGGCACCGTGGACTTGTCGACGATCACGGCGTACTTGTCCAGATGGCGACCGATGTTCCTGGCCGCAGCGGTGACGTACTGGAGGTCCGCCGAGCCGTCTTCGCCGGGCTTCGTGCCGTTACGGCTGGAGTCTGACGTGGCAATGGTCAGTATCGAAGTGCGACTCCGCGCAGGCACGCAGATCCGATTCGAGGGCAAAGCGGCGTTGCTGGCGGTCAAGCCACCGCCGCGCGGGCTCCGGTGATCATGTGGACCTCGCTGATGGCGTAAAAGCGGCTCGAGCGCGGCCGTTTCCCGAAGCCCGAGACGCTGAGCGCCCGCGCACTGCGCGGGTGTTCCGCCCGAGATCAGTTGCGAGGTCAGGACTGGCGGTGAATCGGGGAATTCGCGATCGTGCCACCCATCAACCTCGCACCTCCACGCACACGACAGGGAACCGTGCACGCAGGTACAGAAGCAGGGCGCGGACGAACCAAGCCACACCCGCCATTTCCAAGACTTCCTCGACAGTGGTGCACGCCACGTAAAGCGCGCCCCGAGCGCCATCGCCCTCTGCCAATGCGCCGCCGAGCGCTTCCATGCCCATCGCCCCCGCCAGATAGATTGCTGCGGACACCAAAAATCGTCCACGGTCCGCGGTGTGGAGCGCCCGCAGGAAGCTAACGAAGTAAAGGGCGAGGGCGACGATCAACGCCAAGGCGGGCACTAGCCAAGTGAAGTAAAGGACCCCCAGGTGATCCGATCCCAGCACACCTCGCATGGGAAGAGTCAGCAACTCGTGCAGAGACAGGACCTCGTCCAACGCCATGACGAGGAAACCGGCCGAGAGCACAGCCCACCTCCGCACGTAGCGGCTGCCACGCTGACATTCCAACAGGGAGATCAGACTGAGCAACGCACTGGCACCGCAGAGCAGCATCATGGTGAACACGGTCGGAAGGTTTCGCTCAGCATCGAGGTCGAACATGCGAACAAGGAGCCGTGTCCTGTCGTAACCGGAGAGTTCCGCCAGCCCATGCGAGACCACGCTGGCGATGGCAAGAGCCCCAATCGCGGTGAGCACCGTCCGGGTCACAACATCTACTTTGATCAAGAATCGACTCCGGATCGCGCTGAGATTCTGTTCGTTCATGGTTGCCGGTGTGCTCACTTGCCCTCACGCGCGACTGAAGTGCACAGTCCCTCGATGACCCGGAACTACGCCGCAGGACGCTCGCGCACGGTTTCTATCGATGTCATGCACTGAAAACGATACTCGGAAGGACTTATTCCCGATCCCGTGGATTCGCAGGGCCGGGGACGGAGCCATCAACATCCACGTGCCCGTTCACGCCAGGTTTAGTCGCGCCCGACTAGTACCTGCCAAGCGGACCGTGCCACCTCCGGGAGAGGCGCGGGTCGAATGGCGGCATTGAAGCGCGCCAGCGCGAGTCAGCATGGCTACCCGTCCGACGGCGCGCGCTCTCGAGCAGGACTCGCTTATGCGAGTGGCAGCCATCTTCAGGCGTGGTTCAGAAAACGATGCGATCGAGGTCGGAGAGCGAGCAGGAAGCAGCAGAACGCCCGCCGGGCGCAGGCTCGGCGGACCGTCGGGTCGATTGTAGACACCGGCATTTCCACCCCAAGGGCCGAGTCAATGTGGACGACCTTGCTTTAGCTCGCAACGCAAATGCAACCGCGCGGCGAGGACACTCACCCCGCAGGGGGGCATCTCTCGGCTACGGGCATCGTCACGCGGTAGCGCGCTTCAGAACGGTCATGTATGAGTCAGACGAAATAGCTGAAGACTGCCATCGCGGCTGCGCTACGAATTTCCAAAAGCCCAGCTTCGGCGAGAGTTGTAACCGGCGCCCAAGGTAGACTCTCTGAGCCGCTGGGCCCATGTGAGTCGTACGGCCTGCGGACGGCTGCAAAAAACCGGGCGGTGGCTGGTATTTGCTAAGCTCCAACGGCCCTCAAGAACGCACACGCCCGCCCCAGCCCCCGTAGAGAAAGCGCTCTTCCAGGCTGCGGGAACTATGGTCGCTCATTCGGAGGACAGCGGCACCCCCTGCGCGGCAGACCCGTCACTCCGTACTGCTCATCGCGAGGCCGATTCCAGCGCCTGGGTACCAGTGCTCATGAGGTTGCTCGCGAAAAAAGGCGAAGCGACGCTCAGTACGCTCGGCAAACTCCAGCAACTTGTCTGTCGCGTGGGCGTTGTCGCCCACGACTATGGCATGCGGACTGAGCTTCGCGGCGACCTCGGCGTACTCCCGCGCCTCGTAATCGGCTGAGTGATCGCTGTCATTGATGAACAGGTCGATTGGCTGCTGAATAGTTCGCAGCGAAGCGATCGAGTCACCATAAAGGATCTTTCCCACACTTCCGTACGGCCCCTGAAGAAGGTATCCGGCCGCAGGATTGATGTCAGTACCGAGGTACTCACCGGGGAACCCTTCTTCGGCATTGCGCAGAAGAGCGGCGGCAAGCACCACGGACCCCAGACCCTTGTCCACGCCAGTCTCCACCACAAGTCTGGGACGACGGATTCTTACGATCGCATACCACCCGAGGCGCTTCGCGTAGCTGGCCTCGCTGTCCGCCACGGCGCGATCGAGACTGGCACGCGTTGCCGATCGTATATGCTCCCGAAGCGATCTGTCTTCCTTCAATTCCCGCACCAAGCTCTCAACGCGACGAACATCTACCGCCAATTCGTTCGCGATGAAGTGACAGAGATGCTTCTCGTTTCTGGCTTCGAGTGGATAGGTAAAGTTCGTTGTCTCACGGGAACGAATCCACCACTTCCCAACGATGCCGGCCGTGCGCGATCCAACGAAGACCGATAATGCCGCGATACGCCTGACTCGCGGCAAACCCAACAACCGGCAGTCTCTTTAGCATGTGCTTTGCAGCCATCGCGCAACTTCTCCGCGTTAGGCAGGCGATACCGGCATCAGCCGTCCGTCCACCATCAAGACGATGTGGGGACGGCCGCGGGCCGCCCGATACAGTCGTACTCCAGCCCGTTCGCCGCTACCGTCTCCGGTTCGTACATGTTGCGGCCGTCCAGAATGACGGGATGACGAAGCCGGGCGCGAATAGCCTGGAAATCAGGGCTGCGGAATTCCTTCCATTCGGTGACGATCATGAGCACATCCGCACTTTCCAACGCCTCCATAGGACCGTTGACGTAGCGAAGCCCGGTGCGCTCGCCGAGTAAATGCCTGGCCTCCTCCACCGCCACCGGGTCGTAGGCCACCACTTCCACACCTCTTGCGAGTAGCCCTTCGATCACTACACGGCTGGGTGCCTCGCGCATGTCGTCCGTGTTGGGCTTAAAGGAAAGGCCCCACATCGCGACGCGCATACCCTTCGCACTGTGACCAAACCTCGCGTCGAACTTCTCCAGAAGGCGGGACTTCTGTGCCTCGTTTACGTCTTCCACAGCGCCAAGGATCTTGAGGTCCACCCCATGTTCCCGGCCGGTCCGCTGCAGCGCCTTCACATCCTTGGGGAAGCAGGAGCCGCCGTAACCAGTGCCAGCGTATAGAAAGTGGAAGCCGATTCGAGGGTCCGACCCGATTCCCTTGCGAACGAGTTCGATGTCCGCGCCCAGCTTCTCGGCCAGGTTGGCGAGCTCGTTCATGAACGAGATGCGCGTTGCGAGCATTGCGTTGGCGGCATACTTGGTGAGTTCCGCCGAGCGTACATCCATCACAATCATGCGCTCATGGTTGCGCTGGAACGGTTGGTAGAGCTGGCGCATGAGCCTGGTGGCGCGCTCATCATCCGAGCCCACCACGATGCGATCCGGCTTGAGGAAGTCCTCGATGGCGGCGCCTTCCTTCAGGAACTCTGGGTTGGAGACGACACTGAAATCCTGTTTCACCCCACGACTGTCCAGCACTTCCCGGATGGCGGCGCGCACCTTGTCCGCAGTGCCGACCGGAACCGTGGACTTGTCGACGATAACCGCGTAGTGGTCCAGATGCTGACCGATGGTACGAGCCGCCGCCAGCACGTGCGAAAGATCGGCCGATCCGTCCTCGCCGGGCGGAGTGCCCACAGCGATGAACTGGATCTCGCCGTGGCGTGCGCTCTCGACAGGGTCGGTGGTGAAGCGCAGCCTTCCGGCAGCCGCGTTACGCGCCACTAATGCGTCGAGCCCCGGTTCGAAGATCGGGATGCCCCCGTCCTTCAGCAGGTCCACCTTGCGCTGATCCACATCAAGGCACACCACGTCGTTGCCGGTGTCCGCCAGACACGCCCCTGACACCAACCCCACGTACCCCGTACCAACGACCGAAATCTTCAAGTCACGACTCCTTCATTGCCTGGTTTTTTGCCGCGCAACCAGCAACTGCCAGGCTGCACGAAGGATGAACACCGAATTGGTGGAAAGGTACCGCTTCCAAAGGCGCCCGGGCTCGGATGCAAGGCGGTGCAGCCATTCCAGACCGTTGCGCTGCATCCAGAGTGGCGCGCGCTTGACGGTGCCCGCGTGATAGTCGAAGGCAGCACCCACGCCGACCATCACCGCTTCAATACGTCCGCGATGTGCTGCCATCCAGAGTTCCTGCTTGGGGCACCCCAAGCCCACGAATACCACGCCAGCGCCGCTCTCGTTGATGGCCTGCACTTCGGCCTCGTCCTCGGCCGTCGTCGCCTCACGGAAAGGGGGCGAGTAGATGCCGGCAATCCGCAGCCTGGGAAACCTGCGCTCGATCGCCGCGCGCAGTAGCGCGAGCGTGCGCTCAGTGCTGCCGTAGAAGTACACGGCCTCGCCACGCTGCTCAGCGTGCTGCAGATACCGCCACATCAGGTCTGGACCGTTGATCCGCTCCTGCCCGGCGTGCCCCAGGCGGCGCAACATCCAGGCGACGGGCGCCCCGTCGGGCGTTGCCATGTCCGCGTTGTTAATGACCTCCTGAAACACGCGGTCTCGACTCGCCGTGACGACCGAGTGAACGTTGCAGATACAGACATATCGGGAAAGGCGCTGGTCAGCCCAGGTGCCGATCGTGGCAATGACGGAGGGCCACGTCGTGACGTCGATCAATGCGCCTAGCACATCCCCCGTGACCCGACCCGCGGGGACTTTCGCCATCAAGTCAGTCATTGTGCGGAAGCATTCACCATCAGATCGCTACAGCTTCGAGCTGGACACCAACGCTCAACAGCGAAGGCCAGTAGCCGTGCACCCGGCCCAACTGTCCGAAGCCGGTCCTACGCGAGATACGGAAGCCCGCCCGCTCCAGCAGCAGAGCGAGGGATCGAAAAGTGAAGTAATGCAGATGTCCGCCGTCGAAAAGCACGTCCGAACCCAAGCCCTCATTCGACTGGGAGGTAGACGGGAATAATCGACCGAGAAGGAGAACCAGACGCTTCTTGGCGAACGCGATGTTGGGAGTATTGATGACCAGCCTCCCTCCCGGCCGGAGAACACGACGCATTTCCGCGGCTGCCGCGTATACATCAGGAATGTGCTCGATCGTGTCCGCGGTCACAATCTGATCGATGCTCCCACTTTCGATTTCCGTCATGTTTTCGGCTGACCCGCACACTGGGCGGAAATCGAGTCCGCGCAGGTTAGCGGCCGCCTGGCGAAGGCGGGTCGAGCTGTACTCCAGCCCCACGAGCTTCTTGAAGCTGTCACGAAACTGGTACAAGAGCAGGCCGTTGCCACAGCCGATGTCCAATACGGCTTGGCCCTGCCCCCCAGCGAAGACAATTGCCTGATATCGATCGCGTGGCCAGCCGCGGACCTTGATATCCGGTATCGTTTCCGGGAGGAAGTCCGTCTCATAGAAGCGGTCGTACAGCACGTCGAGCGACTCAGCCAAGGTGACCTCGAATCAGATAGTGACGTTTGTCAAGGCAGAGGCGGCCATCTGCTAACCATGGCGGGTGAGTCTGTCGTACGCCGCCCCTTCGTAGATTTCGATCAGGCGCCGGTAATTCTCCGGCGCGGAGTACTTGGACACATAAGCAGCCCGCGCATTGGAGCCCATGATTCGCATATCCTCGGGATGCTCCTCTGCCCACCCAATCGCATCTGCGAGCGATTGTACTGAACCGGGTTCGAACAAAAGCCCCGTAACCTTGTGTTCCACGAGTTCCGCCAGAGCTCCAATCTTGCTCGCGATGACCGGCAGCCCGACCGCAAATGCTTCCACGAGCGTGCGGGGGAAGTTCTCGTACCAGATGCTTGGCATGACCAGCCAAGCCGCCGCACGCATTCGGGCCAGCACCTCGTCCGGGCCGGCCCAGCCTATAAGGTGCACCGCGCTCTGCCCTTCCAAAACCGCCTGTTCAGGACCGGTGCCCACCACGTCCAGCCGAGCCCGACCCGAAAGCAGGGTCAATGCCTGCGCCAGCGTCCGGATACCCTTCTCCGGAGACAGGCGCCCGACGTAGAGCCCCCCCGCACCTGGGGTGCGCGGAGCATCGGGAACATCGACGAAATTGGGCTTGATGACGACTCGGTCGGCTGGCAGCCCAGCCTCGATAAACTTGCGGCGACAGAACTCGTTCAGCGCAATGTAGCGAGTGACATCGCGCCGGTAGGTGCCACGTAGCCGGTGCGCGACCAGAGTAGTCGCCAGCACCGCCGACTGAGAGCGAGACCCCCGGTAGCACGCACGCACCACCCCTCGCCAAGGCACACGCCCGAGGCAATCCTCGCACACCACCCCATCGCGCAGAAACATCGCCTGGAGGCAGGACAGGCGGAAATTGTGAAGGGTCTGGACCACCGGAATGCGCAGGGCAGCCGCAGCGGCGTAGAGCGAGGGGGAGATGAGCGGAAAGGTATTGTGGACGTGGATTATGTCCGGACGGAACTTCAGAGTCAGTGCATTGATGTCTGCCACGGTGCGCCGCGACCACACGGAATCCCGGGCGACGGTCAACGGGGACGCCTTGTCGATCTCGGCGTTGTCTCGTTCGTAGAGGCGCACTTCATGACCTCGCTGCCGCAGCAGGGCGATCTCGGCCTCACAGACGCTGTCCTCGCCGCCCTTGTGCTGATACCGGTTGTGCGCGACCAGCACCCGGTACGGAGTATCCAATGCCATCTCCTCATTGACGGGGCGCGAAACGGCAGACATCGCATCCCCAGGACAAGTGCAAGCTGTGCACGGGCTCGGCCCGAAGCCCTGCCGAACATGACGCGATCAACCGGCTCGCTAGCCTCTGTCTTCCAAGTCCAAAAGATCGAGGATCACTGCGGCGTCTGTCCCATGGCACAACCGTCGGAACGGACGGCTTGCCCCGCCGGCGAAGCAGGACATCGGTCCTGGGAGTTCGGAATGCCGTCCCGGTCGGTGTCGAGCAAGGCCCGATTCTGCGTGTAGATGATCTCCTTGCCCAGCGCAGGCAAAAAGTATGGCCACGCCATGGGCGCGCCGTCGGACGCCCGAACGTAGAGGGCGCAGAGGGCGGGATTAGTGGTACGTTCCGGGCAGTCCCGCTGGGCTCCGGCCTTTGGATCCAGGTTGGTAAGGATGGCGGTGACCAATCCGCCCGCATCGACCGAATTCATGGTCACCATTTCCACGTTCGCGACCTGCAGGGTGTCGGCGGCCGCAATGCCAGTGAAATCCAGACGGGCACCGAGATCGCCCGTGGCGGCGTCGGCGGCATTCACCGTGGCCAGTGACCGGAACGTGAAGGCATAGCGGGTCCAGCCGGTCGAACCGTTGTACGACTCAGACTTGGCCATGAGCGCCTCGTATCCGTTTGCCCCCCCACCGCCCCTCCGAACCAGCGCCGTGATTCGCTGTCCAGCACGGCCGACCCGAGCATCGAAGCTCACGCGGTAGAGCTGATCCTTGCGAACCGAGAAATTGGGTGACGACAGGAGCGACGTCGAGGCGCCGGCCACGAACCGTCCGCAGGGGCCGAACGGGCAGGCTTCCACTGTCAGCCGACCGAACGGCGCGGTCTGGTTCCAGAAGGTCCAGTCGGTCGCGCCGTTCGCGAACCCGCCGTTTGGCACCAGGTTGCCAGGCACGACAGAGTAAGAGGCGTACTCGAAAGCCGTGATCGCTCGGCCGTCCAGATCAGACCGACGCGGGACACCGTTTACTGTCATGGCTCGCCATTCGTCGAAGGTGTAGAGCCGAGCCTGATCGTTGGGATCATCGGAGACGATCTGCGGCGTCCACAAAGCGTAGTAGGTATTGCCTGAGAAAGTGGCGAAGTCGTGCGTCGAGCCCAGGTAACTCTGCTGGATGATCGATACACCCGCCGATGCAGGGAAGAAGACGTTGCGTTGAATCGCGTTGCCGTAGATGTCGCCGTCGGTGCGAAGCTGACGCGACTGCTCCTGAAACCATAGCTGGGCAAAGCGATTACCGAAGAACGTGTTCTGACTTACGGTGTTGTTGAAGGCGTTGTGAATCTGCATTCCGTAGTCGGCGTCCACGATGGTATTGCCCGTGACCGTGGCGCTATGCGTGAGGATGTCCAGGTAGATGCCCACACCGTGTGTGCTCTCCTTGAGCGTACCACTGCGATTGCCATGCACACCCTGCACGAGGTTCCGAGCGACCACCGCGCCGCTGCTGCTGTTGTGCACGTAGATGCCGCCGCAATCGTCGAAGACCAGACACACTTCGGAGACAGCGTTGTCTTCAATGCGCCCAGTCCCGTAGACCCGGATGCCCAGGTATGCCGCACCGTGCACTCGGTTGCCCCGGACGACCGCCGCTGTACCACCCGTGATGCCCGCCATCGACGGGCGCGGAATGGTCGTGACTGTGGTGCCTACTCGCTGCACACCACTCCAGCGCACATCGGAGTTCATCACCGTGAGGTTGCGAGAGTATCGGCCGAGATCGTCGCCTCCGGCAATCGCCTCCAACCCGGAACGCGCGATCAGGCAGTCGTCGATCACGGAATCCACGCTGAGGCGGGCGTCGATACCCTCCTCGGCCACGTTCTCGATGGAGAAACCACGAACGGTAACGCGCGTCGCACCCCGCATCACCACGCCATTGACCGCACCGCGGACGGCGAGGCCTTCGAGCGTGATGTCGGAAGCATTCGTGAGGTCAATGGCCGTGTAGAGAATGGAGTACGACAGTCGATTCCCCGGCGCGGCACTGTCGGGCATCCAAACGCGGAGGCGACCGCTGGAGCCGTCATAGTGCCACTCGTCCGGCGAGTCGAGCATCCACCGCGCGCCAGTGAGGAAGTAGCCGTGCCCCGCCAGTGTGGGCAATGAGGTAGGGGTCTGGAAAGACAACCGCCCTGAGGATACCGCCGTCACGCGACGTGGCTCGAATACCCAGGGCGCGCTGCGGACGTGTACGTCAATGCCCGGCGCAAGCACTGCCCCGGCGGGCAGCCTCAGATCGGTCCCTACGGTCACATAGGTGCTGCCTTGCCCAGTGGTCGTGGCCACCCGATTCGAATCCACTGCATTCAGCAAGTAGATGGAGTCCGGTTCTCCCGCGTTGTGGCCGACGTTGGGGTGGTGGGCGGGAGCCACCTCACGATCGGGCATCGTGAGGTGACTGGGGCCGATGATGAGCGGCAGGACAGAGACACTGCGGACAAATACCTCCTGCCGGGTTCCGGGTACGTAGATGTCGAATCGTGCGTTCGGGGTCGACGCCGTGGGCGCGAAATCAAAGACGACGTCCTGCCATGCACCCGTACCCGTGACGCGGATTTCCGGGCTCAACGATCCGTAGGTGGGGCCGGCCCGCCGAACGAGGGCATTCAAACTCGCACCTGCCGGGGCACGCAACGAGAACTGCACGCGATAGGTGATGCTTGCAGTCACTGGAAAGCTGGGACTGTTGATCAGGCTCCAGTTCGACGCTGACGACGTCAGGAGCAGGCAGCGGCCGCCTCCAGGACAGGAAGACGACAACGAGATGGACGCATCACCGGCAGGCGACCATCGATTCCACCGGGCGATGGACGTATCGAGGCGACCGTTCTCGACGAGATTGAAGGGAATACTCGTACCATAGGTGCCACCCTGCTCGAGGGTCCAAGCGTGTCCCGGGACATTGATCGCGCCGTCGATGAGGGGCTTGGTGGTGCAACCCGTCGGATAAGCGCCCACCCGGATCGGGCTTCCGGCAGTACCACGTCCGCTGACCCGCAACGTCTCGGACCATGAGCGGCCACACCGCAACAAGATCTGGTCTCCGGGTTGCATTGCGGTGCGGGACGCGCGGACTAGCGATTGCCAAGGCCCGTCCACTTGCCCTGTACCGGTGGTCGTTACCGTTCCCACCAGGCCAGTCCAGGCATCGTTGCCGGCCTCGGAGTCCACGTAATAGGTGGCAGCGTCAACGGACGCGACACGAGTTAGAAGCGCGAGTAAGAGCGCGCCAAAGCAAGTTAGTCGTTGATTCACTTCAAAAACCTCAAAAAGACGGATGCCCCCGATCGAGCGCCAGTCCCGGAGTGGGACACAGGCGGACGCGAAATTCGTACTTTATTTGAGATTTTCTCTTCGCGTACCGGTTATTCGCACAGATCGCGCCAAGGCAGGAGTGACGACAACTATCGTGGAATGCTGCATGCTGCCTGCTGCCTGCTGCCTGCGATAGGCAAAGGCGAAGGCAGCGCGAGTTTTCACTCACGTTTCGCACGGCGCCGCGGAGTTTCCCTGCCCCTCCACGGCACCCCCTGGAGTCAGACGCGCCCCAGTTAGGCAGTCGCGGCCAGAGGACCGGCATAGCTGACGCCACTCGACGACAGTTCCAACCAAAATCGAACGCTTGCTGGCCTACACAACGCGCTGTCAGACTATTGCCATTCGATGTTGCATCGTAAAGAACATCGCGGGTAACGCCATCACTCGCTACGATCCGCCCCAGTCACCCATCCCAGTCGAGTCGCCCTATGAAGCAAGTCTTTCGCAAGATCAGAGATATCGGTCGCGCCCAGATGCAAGTGCGAGCGTTGCAAGAACTGGCAAGCGCCTCCACCCGCCGCATCGTCGTAGGTTCTTCTGGTACACGACTGGCGGGCTGGGTCTCCACTGACCGAGAAACGCTCGACCTGTTGGAACCCGAGACTTGGGCACGCTACTTCTCGCCCGGTTCCATTGACGCAATTCTCGCCGAACACGTCTGGGAACACCTCACGCCCGAAGCAGCGCTGGTTGCCGCGAAGACTTGTCATCGATTCCTGAAGACAGGTGGTTATCTGCGGATCGGCATCCCCGACGGCAAACACCCCGACCCGTCGTACATCGAATCAGTCCGACCCGGAGGAACCGGTCCTGGCGCGGACGACCACAAGGTTCTCTACACGCACGCGAGTGCACGAGCTCTGTTCGAGACCGCTGGCTTCTCGGTAAATCTGTATGAATTCTTCGACGATCAGGGGCAGTTCCAATTCACGGAGTGGGACCCTGCCGGCGGAATGATCCACAGGTCAAAACGCTTCGACGAGCGCAACACTGCGAAGCCCTTGAGCTACACCTCGATCGTTCTGGACGCACTGAAGCCGTAGCGCATCTCCTCGCGACCGCCCCTGTCATCCCGAACGAGATCGTCCCTGAGCAACTGGCTGCGCAGTGGACGAACCACCGGAGCCCAGCACGGAAAAGGCGGTGAGGATGCCCTGACAGAAGTTGTGAGCCATCGCCTCCAGGCTGAAGGTGCGCGCGCTCTCCTTTGCTGCGTCGGCCATGCTGCTCAACCTGCCCCGGTCGTCCTTCAACAGGTCGCCTACCGCTGATGCGTAGGCGTCCAGCGTGTTTTCCACCAGCAGCCCGTTTCGGCCGTTCTCGAGGTATGCGATCTCCGGCGAGTGGATCCCGCAGTCGGTGGTGATCATCGGCAGCCCGAATACGAACGCATCGAGGATCACGAGCCCCACCATACCGGGCATCAGCAGCACGTCGGCCATGGCTAGGTGGCGCGCCTTAATCTCCCCCGATAGGGCTCCGACCCACACCAGCCAGGAGTGCCGCCTGGCCGCAGCTTCCACGAACGCCCTGCGAGGCCCATCGCCTATGATCAGCAATCGGAACGCTGGGTTGCCAGAGTGCACCCGCTCGCAGGCGTCGATCAGAAAGTCAAGACGCTTCTCTTCTGTCAATGCGCCAATGAATACCGCCACAGGGCATCCTTCGAAACCGAACTGCGCACGAAGAGCGGCTACCGACTCTGGGGTCACGGCATCGCGCTCCGCCTGAAGCTTGTGCGTGTCGATCGAGTTGTTCAGGAGCGTGATCCGCTCCGAGGGAAATCCTGCGGCCGCGATCGCCTGCAGACTGACTTCTGTGTAGGCGAACCACCAGTCCACCTGCCGCGTCGTCCAGGCTTTAAATTTCTCCTTGAGGCCAGCAGGACGGTTGGACTGGAAGTTCCGGCCGTGTCCCCAGAACGCAAGGGAGAACGACCGTCCCGTCATGCACGTGAGCCAGTGGTTGTAGAGGAGCCGATTCTCCTGCGTGATCACCACAAGGTCGCCGGGCTGCAGGAACTCACCGAAGGGCTGCCAGCACACGCGGCCGTCCAGCCAGTAGCGAGTACGCAGGTGATGAGCCCAGGCAAGCGTGCCGCTATCTTTCTTCGTGGCCTCCGCCGCAGTGGCATCCCCGCTTAAGACCACGAGTTCCATGCCGTGGCGATGCAATTCGCCACGCATGAGCTCGAACAGCGGGACGCGGTAATGCGTCATGCGACGCTGGACGATGACGACGCGGGGCATGGGTCGGTGCTAAGCAGACGCTCGGGATGGCCGTGCCTGCTCCGACGCCACCACCGACGTCTCGACGGACGCGTCCGATAACGGTACGCCAGCGCTTCGATACAGTGCGAGCAGAGGCTTGACAGTCGCACTCCAGAGATAGCGACACCCGACGACGGCGATGGCAGCACGGTCGAACCGATCGCGCTCACGACTGAAGGCCTTTAGACCTTCCGCCACGGCTAGCGCGTCCACGCGCTCCACGATGATGCCTACCTCTGGCGTGACGTACCGGTCTAGCGAGCCCACGTTCGTCGCGACGATCGGCACCCCATGCCGAAGCGCCTGGAACACAACACCGCTCTGGTCGATGTGTCGGTAAGGCAGCGCCAGTACGTCGGCCTTCGCGAAGAGTCCCGGGATCTCGTCCTCTTCCACGAAGGCGTTGCGCCATTCGATCCGGCCGGGGATCGGATCTGAATCGATGAGCCCTTGCAGTTCGGCAGTGTATGAGGGGTCTTTGCACATACCGACGATGGTCAGGCGAAAACTGGCGTCGAGTGAACCAAAGGCTTGAAGCAACAGATCCAGACCCTTGTACTGGCGAACAACGCCAAAGAACAGCACACGGATAACGGGGGTCTCGCTTACGCTAGGCAAGACACTCCCGCGCTTCGGACCCAGATCGTCGATACCGTGCTCCACCACGGCAACACGCCCCGCCGGAACCCGGAATCGGCGAACAAGTTCGCCCTTCATCAGCTCTGTGTGAACCATAAGCTTGTGGGGGATGCGATAAATGAGGCTATGCACCCAGAGATTCCAGCGAGTGTGCGCGTCATGAGGAAGAATGTTGTGGACAGTCACGAAAAGCTGTCCGCAGCACCGAGCAAGCACCCAGTTCTCCAGTATCCCCATAAACACCGGATACATCATTAGTCCGTTCACGTGAACCACTGATGGCCGGTTGCGTAACACGTGAACAAGCAGCCGCGCGTGGTATCTCAGAAGGTTCAATGCCTTAGCAAGCGCCGAACGACCGCCCCTCTGGCTGCCGCGCAGATTGAGGAGATCGACGGAGGGGTGCAGTGCCTTGGGATCGCTTTCATCGGAGCCAATCAGGCGTGTCGGCACATGGTGGAGAGCAAGCCCATTGGCAAAGCCGCGCTCGTAGTCCTGCTGGAAGCCGTGGGAGACTAGAACAACACCGCGGTATCGCGACGCTCGTTTTGGGTTTGAAGCGAGATTTTCTGGCATCTATCCGTGTCTTCCAGCGACGCCATCTGCCGCCGATGCAGGCCGCGTCCGGGAGCGTTAGTCTCGATCGAGGGACACCAGCACGGGCTGTTCGCCCAACGGTAACGGCCAGCGATTGAATGATCGTCGCGAGCCGTCCAGGTTCCAAACTGTGCCCGAACTGTTGAACGGGGGCCGCCACTCCGACGCGCCCTGCCGCGCCCACACGGCCCAGGAATCCTTGCCGTCCTTGCGCACCCGACACGCGTAGCTAGCGCCATAGTGCTGCCCCGTGCATTGCACTGCCGCCCCGACCAGCCAATTGATCACGGTCGTGTAGGCTTGCGCCACCTCGGTCGGCCGCTTGTCCGCCGTCCCCAGCGAACCCATATCCTTCGATTCCCACGAGTACCAGAACACGCGTTGAAGCCCAGCCGCCGCCTGTGTGATCATGACGCGCGCCAGAAGGCCACCTGCGTCAGTAGTGCTGTGCACTTTCGCAAAGGGGCCGCTCGGGCTGGAGGGCTTCACCGAACCATCCTGGTTCTGAATGAGATAGCCAACCTCGGTGTTCCAGATCGGCAGTTGCTCAAGCCCGTACCTCGACAGAGTGGATCGGATGCCCCACACCGTTAAGAGCGCATCTTCGGGCACTGCCTCGTACAGGTGGTAGGCGATAACGTCCACGTACTGGCCCCCGCCCTGTTCCAGAAACGCCTGCAACCACGCGAGCCCGGCACGCCCGTGCGTGAGCGGTGGCGAAACGACGCGAGCGGCCGGATCGACCCGACGGATCACCGCGCTCGCCGACCCTGTCAGCTGCACGAGGTCCTTAATGCTGCCGCAGAAGAAAACGACACCACCACAGGTCTTGAAGTCTGTGAATTTCGGCTCGTTCTGGATCTCGTAGTTCCTGATGCGTCCTTTGTAGCGTGTCACCACCGCTTCAACGAAGCGCTCCCACAGGCGGATATCGGTGGGCATCGCGCCCGCACCTTTGCCGTAGACGTAATCGTCGTTGGGGCGGCTCGAGGCCCAAAGCGGTGTCTGGCTGAACGTGTACACAATCTCCACGCCCCGGCTCTCGGCAAGTCGCACCTGGGCATCGAGCTTTTCCCAGCGATATTGACCCGGAGCGACTTCGATATCGCGCCATCGGACGCGCGAGTCCCAAAAGCGCCAGGATCCGAAGGGGACACTGGGCCACTCGGTTCCTTCTACAGCACGGTGGATATGCATCCCAAAGAATTCTGCAGGCACTGGCACCGGCGACTCGAACACCTTGGGGACCTGAGCGGCCGCAATCGACGCAATGGTCCAAAGCGCGAGCCCGAGGAATCGGGCGAAGCCAGACCGTACACGGTTCATGCAGGTGCCCCGGATATCGTCGCGCGACGCTCGTCGCCTAGGAACTCGGTGCCGACTCTACGATCGACCTCGATCATCGAAATCAGCACGAGCATCCACCACATGCTGGTCGTACGGAGCAGCGTCGCTTCTGTGAAGTTGAGCATCACGGCGAACAAGACGATGGCCAGATGAAGGTAGCCAAGGCCTGGGGCCTGCGCGATGAGCAGAAACACCCTGCGCACGTGAACCGCCAAGGTGATGAGCAGGAGCGCCATGCCCACGAAGCCGATTTCGTTCAACACGTCGATGTAGCCGTTGTGCGCCTGCCCGGGATAGCCCCACTTGACGAGGTAGGCTATCTGACCAGCGTCCCCTGAAAGGCCGAGCCAGAACCCGCCGTAGCCGACGCCGAACCACGGATGGCGTTCGATCTGGCCCCACATGAGTTGCCAGAGATAGGTACGCCCCGTGAGGGTCATATCCTTGCCAGTGGTGTCGTAAAACAAGGACCCGAGCTGGCTAGAACTTGGCAGACCTTCGATCAACAGCCACAGGAACAAGCCGAGCGTTGCTACCAACGCTGCTCCAATGTACAGAACGCGCAACACCTCGTTCCGAGCCCTGGCGAGCGAGAGCAGCGTGACTAGCACCAAAGTGGCGCCGGAAGCCAGGATGGCCGTTGCACTGCGCGACAGAACCAGCGCGGCCACTCCGAACGCGAACAGAAACGCGTACAGAGCGTAGGCGGGGCGGTTACGCGCCTCGCCAGCGAAAGGCGCCGCGAGAACGTTCAGCATGCCGAACGCGAGCGCGTTCCACCAGCGATTGCGTGACGGCCTGGCGAGGAACATGAACACCGCACTCATCACCACGATCACCGCGAACTGACCCATGAGGTTCTTTGTGGCGAGAAAGGCTCTGTAACCCTTGTCCGAGAATGCGAAATCGAAGAATGCTGCCGTCACGGCCAATGACAGTAAAGTCCCGTAAAGGCTCGCCCTGGCCATGGATCCCGGGAGAATAGACGTTCGGCCAGTGACGCAGTTGGCCGCCCAAGCCACGAAGAATACGCCCACGACCTGCACGTATCGCCGGAACGAGGTTCCAACGTCCGGGGACCAGATGACGGTGGCACCGACATAGAGCAGCAGCACGATTAGCCAGGGATTCACCCGCGACAGCACGTCACGCGCAAGTCGCCAGTTCATGAGAATCTGGTAACCGGCAAAGGTGAAGACGGACGCCCATATAAGTTGGCGAAGACCGCTGCCTTCGGAAGACGCCTCCGCCGCAGCGCCGATCGGCAAGAGGGAGAGCACCAGGCTAAAGACCACCAAGCGGCTGCGGCCGATACCGGTCAGCGCTATGCGGGAGGTGCGCGCGGGCGTAGCTTCAACCACACCGTTCAGCATGTTTCCCCCATGCCGAGGCTTATCAGATCGTCGGCAACCCCGACCCCGGACATGCCCGCTCTAAGTCTCGCGGAATTCGCTCGGGAGAGACTCACGACGTACCTGCCGCCCGAGCCACCGACAAGGCCTTGCGCCAGACCAATGCTGCGAAAACCAGTTCGGCCAGCGTCAAGACAGCGGGCACGAACACCGCCGACGAGATGCGCCCCAGGAGCAAGAGGCAAGGCAACACCACCAAAAGGGCCGAGACTGTGTAGCCAAACATGGTCCGAAAGCCTTCGAGTTCGCTCAGTACGCAAGCCATACCCACGCCACGTACGCTCACAACCAGAAAGTACGCGCCCCACGCAAGCGCGAGAGGCAGCACCTCTACGTACCCGCGATTTGCAAAGAACGGCGCCAACAAGGGATACGCCACAACCAGTAAGGCAAGATAGATGCAGGCACCAGCGACGAGAATCGCGGCGCCGCGCCGCGCGACGCGCAACATCTCGGCCCCCTGCCCGCGCGCTACGAGCGCTGACGCTTTCGGTCGCAGGTAGTTGGCCCAGCCTGCGGTTAGGAAGTTGAGGGGGACCGTTAGCAGTCTTGCCGCGGCCAGTTCGCCCACCATTCCGTTCCCGTGCACCGCGGCGACGAAAAACACATAGGAGTTTGCATAGACCCACGAAGCGACCACACTCGGCAACGCCCAACGCCCCGCCTCCCACAACTTGGGCCAAACCGGTTCCTCTACATCGGAGGCCACTTCCCTGGAAGCCCATCGCCTCTTCAGAAGGAGAACTCCGCCGCCTAACGCCATCGAGCCCAACGCCGCGGCGGAATTCATGGGCAGCACCGTGGCACAAACCGCGACGCTCGTAACGACGACCGCGGTGAAGGCCGCATCGCCGCCCAGGGCTCCCCACATGTCTCCGAGAGCGAAACGATGCGTCCGGGCGTACTCTCGACCAAGGGCAGCCACTAGGGCCAGAGCGAAAACACCTCCGGCGGTCCATGTGAGGCCAGCCGTCGGCACAAACTCCTCGTAGAGCTTTAGGCCCAAAAGGCAGCAGGGCACCAAGACAATCGTAAGCCGCCGGGCGATCGGACCGCAGGCGTGAAGAAAGCGAGCCATGCCGTCGCGTTCCAGCTTGGGTACGAGCGTCAGCATTGGCGAGAGCACCAGGGCGTTCTGCACGCTGAGTGCCAGCAAAATGGCCGCGACGTACAAGTTGTACGCCCCAAACTCCTCCTTCGTCGCGAATCGCACCAGAACGGCGCTGATCACCAGGCTGCCCGCGCTGAGCACCGCCTGATCGACGGCGCCGATCGCAGCACGGCTCAGCGACATGGGGGCTCATTGTCTTGCGGCACGAAGAATCAGGACTGCCCTAGGCGACCGACCAACCGGACGCGTGCATCGGCATCTATCTGCGCGAGCAACTCGCGGACGAATGCTTCCTGAACCGAATAGGCGCGCTGTTCATCGCGATCGATGGTAGAGATGCGAAACAGCAGCCCATCTGGAACCTTACCCGTGAGTCCGTATGACAACTGCGCAAGTTTCTGTTCCCAGTTGGACCGCGCGACTTGATCTCCGACCGTGATCCAGTATGTGATGGGTTCCACACGTGGCCCCTGAGATGCCACGAGGCGGCGGATGGGCAACTGGCCAAATTGGGTCTCCATGACGCCCTTTAGACTCTTCAGCACGGAGAAGCCTTGTGCCGGGTAGCAGACTTCTGGCCTGTGCACCTGCATTGAATCGGATTGCTCGCCACCGTACGCCACCGAGAGCATGACCCTCTCGCCACTCTCATTCACGTAGGTCCGCGAGACGGTCTGGCTGTAGATCCGATCGAGCACGGCCTTGGCGTCAGGCGATGGAAGGATGGGCACGACACGCTCGTCTAGCTTCCAATTGCCAAACGTTTTGGGGATTACGACTTCGAGATCGACCTTCGGGCTCTGGTCTGCGACACGGGTGCGGGGTTTGGCAGCGAAGGCCAGTCCCGCAGCAAGCACCATAGCGCAGAGAATCGCAATCGATTTACCTGGAATACCCTTCATCGACTAGCTCTCCTTGACCTTGCCCTTCAACACTAGACCGAGCGCACCATCGATCACAAAGAGAAGGAGAAGGGCAGCGACAAATAAGACCATCCCGGCGAACCCGTGCAGGAAGCCCTGCCCAGCCTCGTCGCCGAGATGGAACGTGACCAGCACAAGAAATATCACCCGGATAATGTTGGCACCGAACGCAATTGGGAGGATGGACGCCGCGAGAATCGCGTTACGCATGAAACTCGTATGGCGCATCAAGTGCAGATAGAGCAACCCGAGCGCCGAGAGCGAGTAGAGCGAATGCAGCCCAGAACACGCATCGGCCACGAGGAGCTGATATGGGCCGATGGTCAGTGTGACGCCGCTGCGCGCAATGGGATAACCAATAGCATAAAGAAGGTGCTCCGCAATCTCCGACACATGTCTCTTGAGCGGATTGGTCAGCGCATCGACGAAAAATCCGGGCAAGGGGATCATGAAGATGACGAAGAACAACGCGAACCACATCGCCCGAAGTGCGACCGGGCCACGTTTGATCAGGAGCACTCCCGCTAGGACTGGGATCTGTGACCCGACCTCGAACATGAGAATGTCCTGAGAACGGCCCACCACGTACAGCAGCAATCCCATCAGCAGAAACACCCATCCCAGAGCCGGTCTGGACTGCGGCTGGCCTTCGACCAGCACTGACCTGTTCTGCCAGACAAGCCATGCCACCACCACGAGGATTAGCGGTCCGTGACCATGCTCTTCGCGCTGCCAAAGGGTGTTGCCAAGATCCCAGAATGTGGGGACATAAAGGGCGCACAAGCCGACGCCGACGAACAACCAGTCAATCCACGCATTGCTGGGGAACGTTGACGAATTCAGGGTGTGGTTCGCGCTGGTCATCGACGAAGGCATGGTAGCAGGGGCAGGGGAACGCGCGCGGGTCATCGCTCGTTGAGAACGTTACCCACGAGCACAGCGCCGGAGGCGCGAACAGCGTCGGCCATGTCCGCACACTGTGAGGTGCCCGTGCGATTACGCCGGCCGACCAGCAGTGCGCCGCCCGCTTTCGCGCCAACAAGCTGGAAGTCTGTGCCATCGACAGCCGACGGGGTGTCCATAATCACCACATCGAACGTGTCACCGATCCACTGCATCGCTTTCGCGAAGGCGCCTCGACTGAGCAACTCCAGTGGGTTGGGCGGTATCGTTCCCGCCGGCAGCACTGACAAATCAACGAATGCGGGAACTCGCTGAACCGCTTCCATGCCAGCCCGCTCGGCAAGAACGGTGGAGAGCCCAATCGAGTTAGAGAGAGCAAACAAGGTGTGCTGCGTGGGATTGCGCATGTCCGCGTCCACTAACAGTGTCTTTTCCCCGAGTTGCGAGAAAACCACAGCGAGGTTCGCAGCCAGGTGGCTTCTGCCGTCGCCACGAGCATGACTCACCACTGCGATTGCCTTGCGGTCTCTCTCGCCGGTGAACCAGCGTAGCAATAGCTGACTCCTCAAAGCTCGCAACGCCTCGACCTGACGCCCGAACGGGCTCCAGGCCGCAACGACGCTGCGTGCTACTGCGCTCTCGCCTGGTTGCAGATACGGATAGTCGAATTGCCGGGCCAGCACATGCTGCACGTCGTCCAATGTAACGAGACGCAGGGCGACCGCGGCGTCGCCAAAGCGCAGATCCTTCTCCTTCGCGTGCCTGAGGATACGTTCGGCGTCCTCCGTCGTGATCTTGCCCGCATCGATCAGTAGTGCTCCCATTGACCGGTCACTGCCTTGATGAGAGCCGGGGCCTGGGATCACCCGTGCGCCTTCAAAATTGGTTGTCTTCATACGGACTCCTTTGTTCAGGCAGCTCGGGATTTTGGCGCTCGCGTCGGGCGCGGTACCGCTTTCGAACCGCGACGAAAGCGCAAAAGCCCGACGCGCGGGTCGTCTCCGAGGATGCCCAGGACGGGTGCGTTAGTCGCAACAGCCATCTCCTGCGCACTCCGAATGCGGCGGTTTAGCAACTCGATTACCAGAACCACAGCGATTCCTAGCGCCGCCCCAAGAAGTATGGCAATGATCACGTTCAAGAAAAGCTTGGGAAAGGACGGCGCGATCGGCGGAACAGCTCTATTGAGAATTGCGACATTCGTCTGGCTCGCTTGGCTCTCAAGATTCGTCTGCTGGAAGCGCTGCGCTGCAGTGTCGTATGCCCGTTGAGCGGATTCGACGTCCTTCATAAGTATCTGTAGCTGGTCGCGGCCCTGATTGAGCTTGAGGAACCTTGTCTTCTGATCTGCAAGCGCATTTCGCAGTTCCGCTTCGCGCTTCTGGGCGATCTTCGCAGAGTTAGACAGGCTAGCTGCGGCTTGGCTGATCTCGGACTTGAGCTTGGCCTTTTGGCTAGCGATGTCCGCCTCCAGCCTTCGGACTTCGGGGTGATTTCCTCCCAACTGGGAAGTCGTCTGCTGCAGTCGGCCTTCCGTCAACGCAAGCGTCGACTTCAGGTTTTGGACCAGGGGATTGGCGAGCACGTCAGGTATGGTCTCAGCGCTGGCACCGCGAGCAAGAAACTCGTTCACCTGCCGTACGCGAGAAGAGGCGTCCGCCGCTTGCGCTTGGGCTGCAGTGTACTGCCCAGAGAGCTCGTTTAGCCGAGAAGACTCCAAGTCAAGCCTCTCGTCCTGCGCAGTGAATCCCTTCTCACGCTGGTAGTCGTTCAGCTTACCCTGAGCATCTTCGAGACTCTTCCTCAACTGCTGGAGACGCTCATCAAACCACGCGGAGGACTGCCGAGCAGGCTCGACGCGCAGAGCCAGGTTGATTCGCTGATAACCCTCCGCGAAGGCGTTGGCCACGATCGCCGCGAACCGAGGGTCGGCTCCACTAAAGGAAATTTCGATGACACTGCTCTCGCGCGATGGCTTGACATCGAGATTGCTCAAGAGAATAGAAGCAAACCAGTCTTCAACGGAGCCTTTTCCCTCGGTCGCTTCCATCCATTGCTGGCGAGCACCAGAACTCTCCGAAAGACGAAGCGCTCTCACCACCTCAGTCGCAACGCGATGGCTTCGGATGATGTCGACTTGCGTCGCGATATAGCCTGGCATCATTTGCGCGGGCATCATGACGCCAAAGACAGGATCTATCCCTTTCGAATCGAGCACCATCGTCGCCGAGGCCGTGTACTTCTTCGGAAGCAGCAAGGAAAGTGCAACTGCGCCCACGACAATCGTCAGGAACACTGCGAGGAAAATCCAAATGCGCGCACGCAATATGGTGAGAAATTGACTAAACGTCATCTCATGCACTCCTGCTTAGAACACACTTTCTTTCACGTAGATCACGTCCTCAGCCAACAGCTTGTCCTGTAGACCGGGATTGATCGTCTCGACCTTACCGCCGGAACTCCGGCGTACAGTAAGTCCCTTCTCCGTCCCGCGCAGCGTGACGCCGCCACCTACGGCCAGCGCCTGCATGACGGTCATCCCTCGTTCGAGCCGATATTGGCCCGGGCGGTTCACCTGACCGTAAATGTAGATGAAGCTCTGCTTCGGCACGTAGATGGTGTCGCCTGCAAAGACCTCGAAGTTCTTTTCCAGATCGTTGGCGGCCACGGCAGCGTCCAGGTCCACGGCAAAGCGCTGTTCCTTGCCGTCCACCTGACGAATGACAAAGACAGTATCGCCCCCCGTCTGGACAACACCACCGGCCAAGGACAGCACATCCGCTAAGCGCAACCGTTGGTCTTCCAGCGGGTAGCGGCCCGGCCGACCCACGTAGCCCAGCACTGACACCTGGCGGAAGCGGAACTGGGTGACAACCAGGTTTACCTGCGGCTGCTTCACAAAGCCGCCGGTCTTGAGTGCCAGCGCGATCTTTTGCTCGGCCTGGGTTGCGGTGCCACCGCCGATCGCGATACTACCGATCAGCGGGAATGTGATTAGCCCCGTGTCGGTGATGCGAGTCTCGGTGGTCATGTCCGGGTTCTGAAACACCGTGATGCGCACGACGTCGCCGGGGCCCAGCAGGTAGGCGCGCGCCGGAGTGGTGTCGGCGTGGGTGGTCCCCAGACCGAGCCACAGCAGGGCCAGGAGACGGAACAGGAAGGCGGAGGAGATCGTTCTCGCGTGGGTCATTTGTTTGTGTAGTGGCAAGTCTATGAGTTGGGAGGCGTGACGCGGGCAAGGTCTCGGGTGTGAGTTGCGTTGGTTCAGTACGCGGTCTTCTGCCGGAGCAGCACAAACGCGGTCTTCACGATGATCCAGAGGTCGAGCGATAGCGACCAGTTGCGAAGGTAGTACAGGTCGTGGTCCACGCGGGCCTTCATCTTTTCCAGCGTTTCGGTCTCTCCGCGCAGGCCGTTTACCTGGGCCCAGCCGGTGATGCCGGGCTGCACCTTGTGGCGGAGCATGTAGCCCTTGATGAGCTTGCGGTACTGCTCGTTGTGGGCCACGGCATGGGGCCTCGGGCCCACGAGGCTCATGCTGCCTGCCAGCACGTTGAACAGCTGCGGCAGTTCGTCGATGGAGCTCTGGCGCAGGAACGCGCCAAACTTCGTGATGCGCGGGTCGTTCTTGGTGGCCTGCTTCACCACCGGGCCGTCGTCCATTGCCCGCATGGAGCGGAACTTGTAGACGGCGATCTCGCGCCCGTCCAGCCCGTAGCGGCGCTGCTTGAAGATGATGGGGCCGGGAGATGACAGTTTTACGCCGATCGCAGCAAACAGGAGGATCGGCCAGACTACAGCGAGCGCCGTGAGTGTCACGGCAACGTCGAACCAGCGCTTGAGCAGGGCATTCACCCCGGAATAGGGCGTTTCGCACACGGCCACGACGGGCATGCCGTCGATCTCGTCGAAGCGCGCCTGGATCAGGTCGAAGGCAAACACATCGGGCAGGAAGTAAACGGAGGCCGTGCTGTCCCGCAGGGTGTCCAGCAGCTTCACGATGCGCGGTTGCGCGGCCATCGGCAGCGACACGAACACCAGATTGACGTTGCGCTCGCGCACGAACTTGGCCACGCCATCCACCCCGCCCAGCAGGTGGTACTTGCCCAATGCGGGCAGCCGGCGCGGGTGGCGGTCATCGAAAAAGCCCAGCACCTGCACGCCCACGAGCGGGTCGGCGCTCACCGTGTTGGCCAGGCGGATGCTGAGGTCGCTCGCGCCGATGACGATCATCCGCTTCTGGGCGGACTCGGACCGCGCCAGCGCCCGCAGAATCCAGTGGGCGGTGAAGTGCCCCAGTACCAGCGGCACGGGGGTGATCACGAACCACGTGACCAATGCCTGGATGTGATAGATGCGATCGTAGTGCGTGGCCCAGATGAGGAAGGCCACGATTCCCACGGTGAGGGGCCAGGCAAAGAAGATGTCGCGCATCGCGCGGACGACGAGTTCGGTGGGGCGGAGCTGAAAGAGGTCCACGCGCTCGAACAACTGGGACGACACAAAGAACACCAGCACGGCCAGCATGAGGTAGTGGCCGTCGAGCCGCACCTGGTACCAGGCCAGACAGGCGCCCAGGCTCGCCAGGATGATCCCGGGATTGAGCAGGCTGCGCAAAAACGCCACCAGCGGCAGATCGCCGCTGAACATGCTTCGGTCGCCCAGGCTGCGCGGGAAAGGTTCTGCACCCGGGCTACGCAATGGGGGTCTGCCGTCGATATCGATGGGCAATACCGGCGGCGGGTCTACCGCGCCTCGCTCGGGAAGAGGTTGCGCCATTTTTCTTTGTGGGTCCGATGCCATGTCGGCCTGGTGCCGCCGATGGGCGACAGGTCTCACTCAAGATCTGAAACAAGAAACCGATTAGCAAGCTATGTACCGGTGGAGGAAACAAATCGCCGCCGATCGGGTTGGTTGCCGGATTCCGCAGCCGGTGCGGACCCCAGGGTACGGGGTGCAGGCTGCGCGCCCGTGACCGGCGGGGCGGAGCTCGCCTCGTAGCCCGGACTAGGGGCGGACGCCACGACTCCGGGGGGATGGTGCCCGGCGACCGGCGATGTTCCCGGAGCATGTTCCCGGAGTCGCGCCATGCGGCGCTCGTCCGGGCTACGGGTAGCCGATTTGCGCGTTGCCGTGCCGTCGCTACCTACGGTCCCGGAGTCGCGCCATTCGGCGCTCGCCCGGGCTACGGCATCGGAACCCGGAGCGGGTCGGCAATACGTTACTTCTTCAGTCCGCTCAGACCCTTCTCAAGGGCGTCCTGGTGCTCTTCGTCGACCTTGCCGCCGACGGCTGCGGGCACGGGCTCCTGGGTGGCTTGCTGTTCCATCGACGGGGCCGCGGCCGGAGCTTCGGCCGCGGGGGCCGCGCCTTCCACGGGCTTGCCGAAGTCACCCATGTATTCCACCTTGGCAGCGCCGCGCAGGGTCTTGATCTCGCCCTGGGCGAGTTCCATGCGGGACTTGTTCTGGAGGAACTGGTTGATGAAGGGCTTGGCCTGCTCTTCGTTCAGCGGCTGAACCTGCGACGCGGCGATCTGGATCACGGCCACGCCACGCGGGCCGGGGACCGCCACGACTTCGCCATCGGGGAGCTTGGCGATCCGCGAGGCGAACTCCATGGGCAGCTGTTCGGCCGCACGCACGGAGGAGTTGCTGCGGGCGCGCAGCCCCTTGGCCTTCACGTACTCGGCGACGTCCTGAAGAGTCTTCATGGGCGGGAGCGCCTTCTTCAGCTCTTCCAGCGCCGGGCCCGTGGCCTCGATCGCGATCTCCTGCAGGCGGTACACGCGCCGCTGCGAAAACAGCTCGGGGTGCTGGTCGTAGAACTCCTTCACCTTGGCGGGGTCCGGCGTCTGGGCGCCGCTCATCACGCGCTCCACGTAGGCGCGGGCGAGGATCTCGCGGCGGGAATTCTCGATGGCGGTCATCACGTTGGGGTCGCGGTCGAGCTTGTTTTCCACGGCCTTCTGGATGAGCAGCTGCTGGTCGATCAGGCGCTCGAGGACCTGCTTGGTCGCGGCCTTCACCTGCACTTCCGTCGGGTTGTTCATCCGCGGAAGGGCAGCGTTGATCTGGTGGACCGTCAGTTCGTCACTGTTGACCTTGGCGGCCACCTGGGTGGCTTTCTTCTCTTCGCCACCACCGCCGCTGTCCCCGCAGGCGGAAAGGGCAACGACCGCGGCCGTCAAGAGCAGACAAGAGGCGGAACGCACAAGACGCATAGGATCCTCGATTCGATTTATGAGTAGGGTCAGTCGGCCTGGGGCCGCAAATTGGAGAGGTTGTGCCATTCCGGGCACACACCTCGGCCGGTCGTTGCCGGCATGCCAAGGGGCACTAGCCTGTCCGAACGGCACGCCACTGTCTCCAGACAGCGACGGTTACCATCGACAGGCCAAGGAGAAGCAAGAACCATGAGCGCGGTTCCGGCACCCCGGGCTTCAAGGTGGTATCCAGGGCGGGCGGCGGACTCACATCCCCGAGCACACGCCTGACCCAGTCCCCGTTGGCGCCGGACAGCAGCACCCCGCCTCCCGCAGTGCCGAACACACTCATCTTTCCATTAGGCCCGGCGCGTGTGACAAACGTATTGACCGCCGCGAGACGCCACTGGCCCTGGATGAAGACGAACGTCCCGCTGCCGGAATCCCCCCCGGCCAGGGAGCTCTCGCCGATGGGCAACCTGCCGTTCTGGCGCTGCCCCGGCCCGGGCGGCGCGTCGAAGTCATATAGATACACGGCGCGCGGTCCGTTGCCGACGAGGTCTATCAGGTCACAGTTGTCGGGGCCCATGGTGAAGGCAAAGCACTCCGCCACGTTGGAGCCCACGCGCTTCACGGCAGGGTCGGGGTTCTCGGTCGTGCCGATCGCCCCCATGCCACCGGCGCCGTATCCGACGAAAGTGATCACTGACCCTTGCATCAGGTCATCGTCGTACAGCGGGTAGATCGGGACACCGGCAGGCGCCGGCTCGGCCAGGCGGATGACCGCGAGGTCGTACTCGCCACCGGGGCGGAAGCCCGTCACGCCCCGGTACATCGGGTGGACGAACACTTCGGCCACCGGGATTCGATGGGTGAGATCCCCGCCCACGTTCAGATTGAAGGTGATGTCCTCGGGCGGGCGCCGGCCGACCACGTGCGCGGCCGTCAGTACATAGTTGGGCGCGATGAGCGTGCCGGAATAAGTCCCCTTGCCCACGGTCACGCTGCCCACCCCGGCCCAAGGCGATTCGACCGTGTTGGGGTCCACGTCGCCGTCGACCACGGCCATGGCCACGCCAGTGCCCAGCACGAAGGCGACAAGACTGCGGCAGACAAGACGGAGAAATTCGGTCACTAGGGCGTCCGGTGATGGGCGGTCAGTGGTCACATCGCTGCAGGGCGTGTGCCCGGCAGGGGCAAGGGGTCGGAAAAAAGCCCCTCCACGATGGCGGCGGCCTCTTCGGCCCCTGAGGGTTCGACCGGCGGCGGCGCCGAACGTGCGGCGAGCGCTTCAAGCGCGGGGACGATCGCGCCCGCATGCAGGTCTTCCCCGCGAACCACCGCGGTCCGACCGTGGCGTTCCAGCCAGTCCGCCAGAAAGGGCTCCTCCGGCCAGCCGTCGCGCGGGGTGTAGAGCACGGGCACACCGTTGATCGCCGCCTCCGCCACCGTACCGTAGCCAAGTTTGGAGATCACGGCGTCAACGGAGGCGAACACGTCGATATAAGTGAGCGGAAGCGAGTCGAGCGCGATGACGTCCGGATGGCGTCCCCGCAGCGCCATGCCGGAGAGCACCCGCCAGCCCCGCAAGCGTGGCCAGGCGGAAACATCGATGTCGAACCCGAAGCCGCCGAGTGACATCAGCGCGAGGCGCGTATCCGCCGGCGCCCCGAGCGCGGCGAGGAGTTCCTGCCTGCGCGGCACACCCCGGCGCCCCAGCGGCGAGACCTCGCGAAGATTGCCGAGGTCCGTCATGGGCATGCGCGGCACGGGGCAGATGAAGGCTCGGGCACTGTCGTAGGCGTCGCGTATCTGCTGGCGGATGGTGGCGGCGCCGGGCTGCGCCGCCAGATAGTGCTGAAAGATGTCACCCCAATTGAGACAGCAAAGCGCGGCGGCCGGAATGCCCGCGTGGGCCGCGGCGGCAAGCGGCAGGTACGGCGCGTTGGCGAGCAGCACGTCGGGGCGCAGCGCTTCGAGCTGGCGGGCGGCGGTGGCGACTTCGCGGTCCCACGCGGTATGCAGACGGGCGTAGTAGGAGTAACTCCCGCCGGAATCGACGGTGAGCGCGTCGGTCATGGTCATGCCGATGTCGGAGGCCAGCGACACATGCTCGAACTCGCCGTGGATGTGCTCACGAAGCTTGGCAAGGGGTGCCGCAGAACGCACGGTGATTCGCAGTTTCGGGTGCCGGGAAGTGAGACAATTCACCACCGGCGCCGTCATGGCGATGTGGCCGAAACCGTGGGCCGAGATGTCTACGACGAGATGCGAGCGGGATGTCACGAAGGGCGGGGCTCTGGATCCGAGCCCGCGAGTCTACCGGCAGTCACGACAGCTCAGCTGTCGACGAAGCGCAACGGGTAGGCCGTGAATTCTCTCTCGGTGTCACGAGTGTCTGGGGCGTAGTGCTGTTTTTCGAACCCCACTGGCAGGGCAATGAACTCCGCCCATTCGTGTACGGCTTGATCTGCGACAGATTCCACGAGCTTCGATCGAGAGAATAATTTCATGACGGCCTGGGACAGCGACGACTGAGACTGGGTTGAGCACGGCGGCTGTTGACGCCTGCTTCTACGCAAGGATCAGGCCGCTGGATGACAGGCGTGTGAAGGCGAGCTTCACGGCCGTTCGTGCCGTGTTCGTCGCCCGCCTTCACCCCACCACACGCATACCGCCCCGGCCCGCGCCGTGGCACTGAACCGAGGAACCCATGACCATCGAACACCTCCAGGCCTCCGCACTGGACACGCTCGCCCCGCAGGAAATCTCCGGCGAAGTGCTCGTCGAGAAATACGCCAAGGGCAGCGAGACCACGGTGCGGGAAGTCCGTACCCGCGTCGCTCGTGCGCTCGCTCAGGCCGAAGCCCCCGAGAAGCGCGCCCACTGGGAAGGCAAGTTTCTGGAAGCCCTCGAGCGGGGGTTCGTTCCCGCCGGGCGCATCAACTCCGCCGCGGGCACCTCGCTCGCCGCCACGCTCATCAACTGCTTCGTGCAGCCCGTCGGTGACTCCATCACCGAAGCCTCCGACGACCGGCCCGGCATCTACACCGCCCTGGCCGAAGCCGCAGAGACCATGCGCCGCGGTGGCGGCGTGGGGTACGACTTCTCGTCCATCCGCCCGACGGGGGCACTGGTGCGCGGCACGCAGTCCCGCGCGAGCGGGCCCGTGTCGTACATGCGCGTGTTCGACCGCTCGTGCGAAACGGTGGAATCCGCCGGCTCCCGCCGCGGCGCCCAGATGGGCGTGCTGCGTTGCGACCATCCGGACGTCGAGGGCTTCATCCACGCAAAGGACCGCGGCGACCTCACCAACTTCAATGTGTCTGTCGGCGTCACCGATACCTTCATGCGCGCGGTGGAAGCCGACGACCAGGTGGAACTCGTCCATAAGTCCGAACCCGCGGCCGACGCCAAGGAAGCCGGGGCCTATCGCCGCGAAGACGGCATGTGGGTGTATCGCAAGGTGCGCGCGCGGGACCTCTGGGACCAGATCATGCGGTCCACGTACGACCATGCGGAGCCGGGCGTGCTGTTCCTCGACCGCATCAACCGCGACAACAACCTCTACTACTGCGAGACCATCGAGTCGACCAACCCGTGCGCGGAGCAGCCGCTGCCGCCTTACGGTTGCTGCGACCTCGGCTCCATCGACCTCACGCGTTACGTAAGCGCGCCCTTCAGCGAGCAGGCGTCCTTCGACTTCGAGGGCTTCGCCCACACGGTGGGGGTGGCCATCCGCATGCTGGACAACGTGCTCGATGTCACCAACTGGCCGCTGCCGCAGCAGAAGGCCGAAGCCGAAGCCAAGCGCCGCGTGGGCCTCGGCTTCACGGGCCTCGGTGACGCCCTGATCATGCTGCGCCTTCGGTACGACACTGCCGAGGCGCGGGCGATGGCCGCGAAGATCTCCGAGTCCATGCGCGACAACGCGTATCTGACCTCCGTCAATCTCGCGAAGGAGCGCGGCGCCTTCCCGCTCTTCAATGCCGACCTGTATCTGTCCGGCGGCAACTTCGCCTCGCGGCTGCCGGCGGAGATCAAGCAGAAGATCCGGCAGCACGGGCTGCGCAATTCGCACCTGCTGTCCATCGCGCCGACGGGCACCATCAGCCTCGCCTTCGCCGACAACGCGTCGAACGGCATCGAGCCGCCCTTCTCGTGGACATACACGCGCCGCAAGCGCATGGGTGACGGCACGTGGAAGGAGTATCAGGTCGAAGACTACGCGTGGCGTGCCTACAAGCATCTGGGCGGCGACGTGAAGAAATTGCCGCCCTACTTCGTCACGGCGCTCGAGATCTCCGCCACAGCCCACAAAGACATGGTCGCCACCGTGGCGCCTTACGTGGACACGAGCATCTCGAAGACGGTCAACGTCCCCGAGGACTATCCGTATGCCGAGTTCGAGGATCTCTACCTCAGCGCCTGGCGCGCCGGGCTGAAGGGTCTCGCCACGTACCGGCCCAACTCCGTGCTCGGGTCGGTGCTGTCGACGACGCCTGCAGAGCCCAAGGCCGAGACCAAGTCGGCCCCGAGCGATGTGCGGCTCGACGAAGCCAATCGCCGCCTGTCGATCAAGTCCGTGCCGATGCCAGTGCTGTCGTCGCTGGTGTGGCCGGGACGGCCGGAAATGCCCGGCGGCAATCCCGCATGGACGTTCATGATTCCGCATCCGGGCGGCGAGTTCGCGCTGTTCGTCGGGCATGTGGAAGAAGACGACCGTCGCGCCTTCCCGTTCGAGGTCTGGGTGAACGGCGCCGAGCAGCCGCGCGGTCTGGGCGCCGTCGCCAAGACGTTGTCGATGGACATGCGTGCGAATGACCGCGCGTGGCTCGAACTCAAACTGGACGTTCTGGCTCGCACGCCGGGCGATCAGGCGTTCGAGATGCCCATGCCGCCCAACGGCGAGCGTCGCCTCGTGCCGAGCGTCGTGGCCGGTCTGGCCCAGGTGATCCGCTGGCGTTGCGACCGTCTGGGGTCGCTCGACGACAAGCATCCCGATCTGCTCGCGCCCGAAGGTCGGCCGCATCCGGTGCTCGATGCGATGTTTGCCGTGGAAGAGCCGCGGACCGGCACGGACGGCACGCTGTCGTGGACGGTGGATATCGCCAACCCCGCGTCGGGCGAAGACTTCGTGCTCGGCGTGAAGGAGATCACGCTTCCGGATGGCATGACGCGTCCGTATGCGATGTTTCTCGCGGGGCACTACCCCCGCGCGCTGGACGGCCTCGCGCGGTTGCTGTCACTCGACATGCGCGTGGTCGACCCCGCATGGATCGGCATGAAGCTGCGCAAGCTGCTCAGCTGGTCCGATCCTCTGGGGGATTTCATGGCGTTTGTGCCGGGCGAGCGGCGGCAGCAGACGTATCCGTCGACGGTCGCGTATCTGGCGCGGTTGCTGGTGCACCGTTACGCGATGTTGGGTGTGCTCGACGAAGCAGGCTATCCGCGTCGGGAGATGGGCATTCTGGAGCGCCCGGCAACCAACGGCGCGCCGCGGGTGCAGGCCGGCGGTCTGTGCAACGAGTGCGGCAACCAGACCGTGATCCGCAAGGACGGTTGCGATTTCTGCACGGCGTGCGGCGCGGTGGGGGCTTGCGGGTAAGGGGGATGTCCCCGGAGTCGCGCCTCGCGGCGCTCGTCCGGGCTACGCGCTGACTGGTAGCCCGGACGAGCGGGCGAACGCCCCGACTCCGGGGTGCGGTGCATACGATCGCCGGCGTTCGTCCGGATGGCGACGTGTAGCCCCGACGAGTGGGCGAACGCCCCGACTCCGGGATGCGACGCATACAATCGCCGGCGTTCGTCCGAATGGCGACGTGTAGCCCGGACGAGCGGGCGAACGCCCCGACTCCGGGGTGCGGTACATCCCATCGCCAACAACGTTCCCGGAGTCGCGCCGTTCGGCGCTCGTCCGGGCTACGCGGCGAATCAACCCATCAAATCGCCAGCGCTTCCTTGGTGAGATCCCACGCCTGCGACAACTTCGCTCCACGCGTGTGGTACGACCCCTTCACTCTGCGAACGCGATCTTCGATTCTCGCCTTGACGTCACCCGATGCCTGATTCAACTGGGCCTTGAGGGATTCCGCCTTGGCGTCGGCTTCGAGCTTAAGAGCATCGACGCGCGACCGGGCACGCTGCATGGCGCTGTCCAAACCGGCCTTCGCCGCATCGATCTTGCCCTGCAATCGCGTCCGCGCTTCGCCGCCGGCGTTCGACGCTTCGGCTTCGAGTTCATGGAGTTCCGTCTTGAACGCCGCGATGTCCTGATCGAGTTGGGACTCCACCACTTCGGCGCGGCCCCGACGGAACACTCGGCCGCCTGCGGCTTCGATCGCGGTGTCCACCGGAATGACCCACTCCTCTTCGATCTCCGCCACCAGCGCCACCTTGCCGGGCTGGAGATGGCGCTCCGTGTCTTCGATGAAGTCCACGCCCACGCCGGACACCCAAACGTCGCGGGCCGCGCCCGCAATCGTGCCGGCCATGGCGCCTACCGCGACGCCCACCGGCCCGACGAACAGGCCGATCAGACTGCCGACCGCGAGACCCGTGGCGGTGCCCATCGCACCGGTATCCATCGTCTTCCGGACGCTCACCAGGCCGTCAATGTCCTTCGCCACCACACCCGAGGCGTAGAGCGTGATGTCACCTTTGCCGTGCAACGTGCGCAGGGCCTGAAGGCCGGCATTGGCGCCGGCCTCCGTGTCGAATACCGCCACCAGCATCTTGTTCATGAAACGACTGCTCCGTTCGTGGAAGGGTCTGCTGCGATCACGCCGTGGTCTCAGCCCGTCGCGGTGTCGATCGACTTGCGCAGACGGGCCGTAGCCGTGCTGACACCGGTCTCGAACTCCTTCCAGCGCGCGGCGGTGGCTTTCTTCATTTCGGTCAGCTTGGTCTCGGCGGACTTCAGGTCGCCGCGCAGAGCCGCAAGCTGGAGATCCATCTTCGCCTTGGCTTCGGTGGTGGCCGCACCGGCGCGCTTCTCGAGGTCGACGACCTTCGCCTTGCCCATCGCGATGTCCTTGTCGGCCGCCGCGACAAACTGGTCGCGCCGCGCCGTGTCGGTCGCGTAGGTGAACTGCGGCATCGCCTTGACCGAGTCCTTCGTCACACCGGCCATCACCAGCTTGCCGCCCTGTTCCTGGATCTGCGTGACCGGTATCGCCACGTCGTGGCGACCGATGCCAACGAATCCGCCGGCACCGACGATCACGTACGACACGCTCTTGTCGGGCGAGATGATGAGGTCCTCGACCTTGCCGACCTTCTGCCCGGCATCGTTGTAGACGGTCTTGCCGAGCAGCGTCTTCTTGACGCTCCAGCCCAGTGCGAGCTGAGTGGATTCCGTGATGGTCACACCGGTGGTGGTCGTGCCGCCGGCGACTTGTGCCGATGCGGAGCCTGCAATGCCGAGCGCGCCGAACAGGATCAGCGTGGCAAGCGTGGAGCGGGAGAGCGTGTTGTTCATGCGGGAGATCCTCGTGTGTGACTGCCATCCGGCGATCGGTGGCAGGAATCCTTCAGCCGCATTTATAGCGGCGCGACACGCGTGCGTCTGTTCGACATCGCACACCGGTGCGCGCAGATGGCATCACGGCGCGAACTCGTAGTGCGTCGAAGTGACGGTGCCCTTGAAGTACGCCTCGCGCCGCCCGGACGGCAACCACGCGGCTTCCCCGGCCATCGGCACCATCATCCTGTCGCGCAGCTGATAGTCGGACCAGCTGCCTTCCCAGGGCATCATCACAGTGTCGTTGCCGACGGCGCCGCCCCGCTCCTCGGCTCGCACCGAGGTGATGAGTCCCGCGTCGTTGAACCGGAAGAGCAACGTCAGTGTGATCGGCCCGTCCACGATGGTCGCCTTCGCGGAGGCTCCATCGACAGCCTCCCATCGCACGCCCTGGCTCGGCAGCAGCGCCGTCGGATACCAGGCCGCCTCGGCGAAGTAGCGGATGAGCTCACCGCGCGCAATCTCGCCGGTGCCGCGGAAATCGGCCACGGCGAAAAGCCCGAGAACGGCCGCATGCAGCAGGCCCTGCCCGGCGATGTAGCTGTCCACCACTCGCACCGGCACGCCCGCGAACGCAGGCATCTGCGCATCCCAGATAAAGCCGGGGCGCCGCGTGACGACGCGCTGGCGCGACGTGAACGGCTTCCAGTCGCTGCCGCCGAACTTCATGTTGAAGGTGCCGGACACATCGAGCGTGACCGCGGTGATCATGGGCTGGCCTTCGCTCAGCACCGCGCGGAAGTAGCGCTGCACCGGGTCGGGCAGACCGTGCAACTCGCGTGAATCGAATCGCGTGGGATAGGGCACTGCCGCGCTCCCGTCGGTCCGCCCCGCTTCGAGTCTTTCGGTCAGCGCCTGGATCGTCTCGGACCAGCGCCGGTCTCCGTGAACGTAAAGGCCTGCCGCGGCGACCGCGCCCGCACCCACGATCAGAAGCAACCACATCAGTCGTCTCATCCACTTTCCCCAATAGGCATAGGTTGTTCGGGCAGGGTCACGGCGTGACCCGCTTGCCGGGAAGAGGCGACCACCGCGGCCGCCCGGGCGTCTGTGAATCGATGATCACCAGGTTGCGACCGGGCCAGGGGATCGTCCGGCGATCGCGCTTCAGCACCCACAGCCGCTGGCCGCTCGCCTCGGCCGCCTCGTAGTCCGCATCGAGAATGCCGTGGCCATCCAGGAACACATTGAGGGAGGCGGGAATGCGGATGCAGCCTTCGGAGGCCACGCGCCCGAGCCGCGGCTCGAGCAGACGCGGATCGGTGGCGTGCATCTGCAGCCGCATCTTGCTGGTACCGCCTTCTCCCCAGCCGCGCTCGGCCACCTGCCAGCCGAAATCGAACACCCGCGTGCCCCGCACGCCGTAGCCGCGGATATGGTTCTTGTTGTACGTCCCGAGGGACCGGAAGTCGGGGTTGTCCAGCGAATGGGCGAAGACGCCGAGGGGCGTGAGGAAATGCTCGAACTTGCCGATCTTGCCGGTGGACACGGCCGTGGCACCCAGCCAATGCCACGTGCCCGCCGGCATTCGCACGATGACCATCGCCGCCTGCACGTGCTCGCCGCGATCCACGAGCACATGGCTCTGCGCGCCGGGCGTGTCGCGGCCGGCTTCCGTCAGCGCCTTCTGCAACTGCAGGATGTACCACTGCTGATTGGCCGGCGGCACCTCGAGCCGATGGTCCACCTCGGCCTCGAATCTCTGGCGCCACACGGCGGGCGTTTCCGGGATGGCTTCTGGCAGCGCGAGGGCAAGCACGGCATGCGACACCAGCATGCCCGCGGCCCATGCGAAGCCGTTTGCGAGCGTCGACCGTCTCATCCCCTCCCCCATGCGCGCACGGCCCACTTCCGCAACTCGCTGGCCCACAGCACGCCGCTCGCCATGACAACGCAGGTCAGCCACTGCCCGGGCGACAGCGGCGTGGTCCCGAACGCCCGATTGAGGAATCCGATGTGAATGACCGCCACCTGCAACGCGGCGGAGAGGCCCACCATGCCCCACAGCCACCGGTTCGCGAACAGGCCGTGCCACGCGCTGCCCGTCTCGGACCGGGCGCTGAAGCAGTTGAAGAGCTGGGCCAGAACGAGCACCGTGAAGCCGGCGGTGCGGGCGAGTGTCAGATCGCCCGTGCCCTCGATGAGGCCGCCGGGCAGGAACATGTCGAGGGTCAGCAGAGTCACCACGGCCATCACGATGCCGGTGGCGGCAATGCCCGCCCACATGGCCTTGTCGATCATCCTTTCGCCGCGGTGCCGGGGTGGATGTGCCATGGCGTCGCCGGCCGCCGGATCGACACCCATGGCAAGCGCCGGCCCGGCATCCGTGATGAGATTGATCCAGAGGATCTGCGTGGCCAGAAGCGGCAGAACCAGTTCGCCGCCCGCGTTGCCCGCCTTCAGGCCGATCACCCCGGCGCCCACTACGCCGAGGAACACGGTAAGGACCTCGCCGAGATTGGATGACAGCAGGTAGCGCAGAAACTTGCGGATGTTGTCGAGCACGCCGCGTCCTTCGCGCACCGCCTCGACGATCGTGGCGAAGTTGTCGTCGGCGAGGATCATCCGCGCGGCTTCCTTCGTGACCTCGGTGCCGGTGATGCCCATCGCGACGCCGATGTCCGCCGACTTGAGTGCCGGGGCGTCGTTGACGCCGTCGCCCGTCATCGCCACCACTTCGCCCGCCGCCTGCAGCGCGCTCACGATGCGCAGCTTGTGTCGCGGGGCCACGCGGGCGAAGACGGCAGTGGTCCGAATCGCGGCGGCGAACGCGGTGTCGTCGAGGGCGTCGATCTCGACCCCCGTGAGGGCTGGCGCGACCGCCCCTGCCGTGACGATGCCGAGGTCCGTGGCGATGCGCAGCGCGGTGCGCGGATGATCGCCCGTGATCATGATCACGCGGATGCCGGCGTTCCTCGCCTCGAGGATCGCCCCGGCCACCTCCTCCCGCGGCGGATCGATGATTCCGACGGTGCCGAGGTAGATCAGGTCGCGCTCGAGTCCCGTCGGTGCATCCGCACTCTCGTCCGGCGTCAGCGGTCTGAAGGCCACGGCCAGCGTGCGCAACGCGTCGCCGGCGAGACTGTCCACCTCGGCGAGGATGCGCTGCCGCCCCGCAGCGTCGAGCGCGACGTCCGCGGTGCCGACGCGCACCCGGTTGCATCGCTCCAGGAGCACGCCCGGCGCGCCCTTGGTGATGACGACCGGCGCATCGTCGCGATGGTGATCGGTCTCGATGGTCGACATCATCTTGCGGTCGGACGTGAACGGGATCTCGCCGATGCGGGTGAAGCGCGCCTCGCGGAGCGCCGTCGCACCGAGCTTGCGTTCGGCCACGAGAAACGCAGCCTCGGTCGGATCGCCCTGGATCTCCCACTCACCGCCGGCGGCCTGGGACAGTCGGGCGTTGCCCGCGAGGCTGCCGCCGGTCAGGACCGCCTGCACCTCGGCGTGCGGCGCGCCGGGCGTCAGCGGCACGCCCGCTTGCGCCACGTGTCCGACGGGCGCATAGCCGACACCCGTGACCTCGCTGGTGCCGGATGCGGTGACGATCCGGACGATCGTCATCTCGGCGCGCGTGAGCGTGCCCGTCTTGTCGGTCGCGATGACGGACGCAGACCCGAGCGTCTCCACGGAGGCCAGCTTCTTCACGATGGCGCGGCGGCGCGCCATCCGCTGCACGCCGAGCGCGAGCACCACCGACATGATTGCCGGCAGGCCCTCGGGCACGGCCGCCACGGCGAGCGACACGCCCAGGAGCAGAACGCGAACGACATCGGGGAGTGCACGCACGTGGTCCGTGACGAGGATCGTCGCGACCACGATCACCGCGATGGCGACGGCGGCCAGGCCGAGCGCGCGCCCGGTCCGGCCCACCTCCACCTGCAGCGGCGTCGGACGGTCCACCGTCGCATCGAGCATGGTGGCGATGGCGCCCACTTCGGATTGCATTCCGGTCGCGGTGACGACCGCGCGTGCGTTGCCCTGCGCGACGGTCGTGCCCTTGAACACCATGTTGAGGCGGTCGCCGAGCGCCGCCGGTGCGGCGAGCAAGGCGGCATCCTTGAGGACTGGTTCGCTCTCGCCGGTCAGCGAGGCTTCGAGCACGCGCAGCGCCGAGGCCTCGAGGAGGCGCGCGTCGGCCCCCACCGCATCGCCCTCGGCCAGCAGCATCAAGTCGCCGAGCACCAGCTCCGCGCTCGGAATGCGCTGCAGCTGCCCGTCTCGCATGACGGCAGTCGTGGCCTGCGTCATCCGCGCCAGCGCCGCGACGGCGCCCCGCGCCTTCGCTTCCTGCACCCACCCCAGCAGCGCGTTGAGTGCCACGACGATCGTGATCACGATGGCATCGGCGGGCCACCCCGATCGCCCTTCGACCCACCAGGCCGCCACCGCCACAGCGGCAGCGACGAGCAGCAGGTACACCAGCGGATCCTGCAACTGAACGAGGATGCGGCGCCAAGCCGACGGCACGGGTGCGGCGCGCAGTTCGTTGGGACCGTCCCGCGCGAGCCGGAGGCCCGCCTCCTGGGCCGTGAGACCCAGCATCGCATCCGTGCCGAACGCGGCAGCGACGGCATCCGCCTCTACCACGGACGGATCCGCCACAGGGCCTTCCGCCGCGGACGCCATGCCTCGCTTCACGGGCACATCGGGTCGCGCGCGCGATCCGTCATCGGCAGGCCGATGGAGTGACGGGGTCGCGGGATGCGTCGCCGCATCCACCGGGTGTCGATGCCCGCGGGCCCGGAAGCCCGAGGCTCGACCCTGGGCGTCAGACCTCCAGAGCTTCACGGGGGTTGTACGCCGGAAAGGCGCGTGCAAGCGAGTGATAGGCTTCCCGGTGAGGCTCGGTATCGGATGCAGGCAGCGCGATCGACAGCACGGCATACAGATCGCCCGGATGACTGCCGGGCAGCCCGAGTCCCTTGAGCCGGAGCTTGCGTCCCTGCGCCGAGTTGGCCGGCACCTTGAGCTGCACGGTGCCGCCCAGCGTGGGCGCCGTGACCGTCGCCCCGAGCGCGGCTTCCCAGGGCGAGACGGGAAGATCGAGGTAGAGGTCGCTGCCGTCCGGGCGAAACACCGGATGCGGGAGATACCGGATCTCCAGATACAGGTCCCCGGCCGGCCCGTCGCCGTGGCCGGGCCCGCCCTGCCCTGCGAGCCGCAGCTTCTGCCCTTCGCGAACGCCCTTCGGGATGCCGACTTCGAGCTGACGTTCGTGGAACACGACGCGCCCCGCGTCGTCGACAGCGGGCACGCGTAGCGCAACGACACGCCGCGCGCCCCGATAGGCATCCGCCAGATCGATGAGTGCCTGGGCGTGAAGATCTGTCCCTGCCATGGTCCGATTGCCGTCATTGCGGTGGCGCGTGCCAGCCGCACCGTCGCGTCGGAACAGGGACTCGAAGAGATCATCGAGGTCGACGTCTCCGGACTGCGGATGTCCGCTCGCGCCTTCGGGACCCCGCCCCCCGCGGCCGAACCCGCCCGGTCGCGCGTGCTGGCGGTCGAAGGACTGTCCCGCTGCGTGCCGCCGCGCGAGTTCGTCGTAGGCTGTGCGGCGTTCGGTGTCCTTCAGCGCGGCATAGGCCTCGGCCACGTCCTTGAAGCGCGCCTCGGCGTCGGCCTCCTTGCTCACGTCGGGATGGAACTTGCGCGCCAGCTTGCGGTAGGCGTGCTTGATCTCGGCAGGCGTTGCCGTCTTTCCGACACCGAGAGTGGCGTAGTGGTCCTTGAAGTCCATGGTGAGCGTTCGTGTCCGCGCCGGTGGGAGAGAGTCGTCCGAAGTTGTCTGAGTCCGGCGCCGGCTACTGCCAGCCGAAGTGCCGGATGTAGAGGCGCTTCATCAGGGTGACGACGGTGCAGTAGCCGAGCAGGATCGCGACGAGCCAGACGTAGTAGGCGGGCGGCAGGGCCTGCAGCTTCAGATAGCCGGCCAGCGGTCCGGCGGGCAGCCACAGGCCCGCCAGTGCGATAGCGAGCGTCATCCCCATGAGGGGCGCCGACGCGCGGCTCTGCAGGAAGGGCAGCTTCGGTGTGCGCACCATGTGCACCACCAGTGTCTGCGTGAGCAGGCCCACCACGAACCAGCCGGACTGGAACAGCGTCTGCCGTGCCACGGAATTGGCATCGAACACCCACCACATCACCGCGAAGGTGACGATGTCGAAGAACGAACTGATGGGCCCGAAGAAGAGCATGAAGCGGCGGATGTCGGCCGGGTTCCACTTCAGCGGGGCGGCCACCATCTCGGCGTCGACGTTGTCGAACGGAATGCCGGTCTGGCCGATGTCGTAGAGCAGGTTCTGCACGAGCAGATGCAGCGGAAGCATCGGCAGGAACGGCAGGAAGGCGCTCGCCACCAGCACGCTCAGCACATTGCCGAAGTTCGAGCTCGCCGTCATGCGGATGTACTTCAGCATGTTGCTGAAGGTGGTGCGCCCCTCCACGACACCGTCGTCCAGTACGAGCAGGCTCTTCTCCAGCAGGATGATGTCGGCGGCCTCCTTCGCGATGTCGACGGCACTGTCGACCGAGATGCCGATGTCGGCCGCCCGCAGCGCCGGGGCGTCGTTGATGCCGTCCCCCATGAAGCCCACGACGTGGCCGTTGGCCCGGAGCGCGCGGACGATCCGTTCCTTCTCGAGCGGTGCGAGCTTCGCGAAGATCCGATGCGTCTCGACCGCCACCTTCAGCTCGTCGTCGGTCAGGGCGCCGACCTGCGCGCCCAGCAGCACCGGACCATCCCCGAGGCCGACCTGACGGCACACCTGCACGGTGACCAGTTCGTTGTCGCCGGTGAGCACCTTCACGGCGATCCCATGCGCGGCGAGTTTGCCGAGGGCGGGGGCGGCGGACTCCTTGGGCGGGTCCAGAAACGCGATGTAGCCGATCAGCGTGAGGCCCGCTTCGTCGGCCACCGAGTACACGGTCTGGTCGGGCGGCAACATCTTCACGGCGACGGCGACCACCCGCAGCCCTTCGGCATTGAGCTTCGCGGTGACCGCCTGCGTACGGTCGCGCAGTGCCGGGTCCATCGGCATGACCGGCATGGCGCGCTCGCCGTCGAGACTGGCGTCTTCCGCCTCCTGCACGCGCACGTGGGTGCACGCGGCCAGCACCTCCTCCACCGCGCCCTTGCAGATGAGTTCGTGGTGCCGGTCCTGGCCGCCCTCCAGCGTCGCCACCACCACCGACATGCGCCGGCGCTGGAAATCGAAGGGGATTTCGTCGACCTTGCGGTAGGCGTCCTTCAGCTTCAGCTCGGCCGGCAATTCCACATGCTCCAGCACCGCGCGGTCGAGCAGGTTCTTGAGGCCGGTCTGATAAAAGCTGTTGAGGAAGGCAAAGTTGAGCACCTCGTCCGTGTCGTCGCCGTAAGCATCCACGTGGCGGGCCAGGGCGATCTTGTCCTGGGTCAACGTGCCGGTCTTGTCGGTGCACAGGACATCCATGGCGCCGAAGTTCTGGATGGCATCCAGCCGCTTCACCACGACCTTCTTCCGCGAGAGCAGCACGGCTCCCTTGGCAAGCGTGCTCGTGACGATCATCGGCAGCATCTCGGGCGTGAGCCCCACGGCCACCGACAGCGCGAACAGGAAGGCTTCGAGCCAGTCGCCCTTGGTGAAGCCGTTCACGAGAAGGACGATCGGCACCATCACAGCGGCGAACCGGATCAGCAGCCAGCTCACGCTGTTGACGCCCGCCTGGAATGCATTGGGCGCGGTCTCGCGCGTCGTGGCGTGTGCGGCCAGCGTGCCGAACCAGCTGCGCCCGCCGGTGGCGAGAACCACGGCCGTCGCCGTGCCGGACACGACGTTGGTGCCCATGAAGAGCAGATTGCGCTGGTCGAGGGCTGTTCCCTTCTGCACGCCCTCCGCGGTTGGCAACGCGGCCGCGAACTTCTCGACGGGCATCGATTCGCCGGTCATCGCGGCCTGCGCGACGAAGAGATCCTTCGCGGCCAGCACGCGGCAGTCCGCAGGAATCATGTCGCCCGAGGACAGCACGACGATGTCGCCGACGACCACGTCGTGCAGCGGAATGTCGTGAGGCACCTCGGGCACGGGCGGCGAGGCCGCCACCGCGGGTCGGCGGATCACGGTGGCGGTGTTGCTGACCATGGCCCGCAGGCTCTCCGCCGCGCGGTGGGACCGCCCCTCCTGGACGAAGCGGATGACGGTGCTGAGCGCCACCATGACGCCGATCACCACGGTGGCTTTGGCGTCTGCGCTCAGAAAGGAAAGCAGCGCCAGCGCAGTCAGCAGGAGGTTGAACGGATTGAGGTAGCAGCGCCACAGATGCAGCCACGCCGGCAGCGGCGGCTCGTGCTGGACGTCGTTCGGGCCGTCCCGCGCGAGTCGCCTCGCGGCCTCGGCGCTGTCCAGACCGTCGGCGCGTGACTGCAACCGGGCGAGCAGGGCGGCGGGTTCCTCCGCGGCCGCGACGAGCAGGTCCTGCCCGGGTGCCGGCGCGTCCGGTGCCGCAGAAGGAGGGACCGTCAGCCGGGTCGCGGCGACGGGCCGGCGTTCGAAGTGCCGCCGCGCCCGGCGACGGTGGAGAAAGGTGCTGAACCCCTGGGTGAGCACCTTGTGCATCGCAGCCTGGACGCTCATGCGGTGACCTGACCGTCGATGACTTCGATGGTCCTGTCGCAGCGCTGCGCCATGGTCACGTTGTGGGTCACGAACAGCACGGTCGTGCCGTGCTCGGCGTTGAAGCGCCGCAGCAGCGAGAACACCTCGTCGGCGCTCCGCGTATCGAGATTGCCCGTGGGCTCGTCGGCGAGCAGCAGGGCGGGCTCCATGGCTAGCGCGCGCGCCACGGCCACGCGCTGCTGCTGCCCGCCGCTCAGGTTGCCGGCACCCTGGTTCATCTGCGCGGCGAGGCCGACGCTGGCGATGAGGACCTCCGCGCGCGTGCGCATCGCCTGGTTGGGAAACTCCTCGGCACCCAGCATCGGCATCATCACGTTCTCCAGTGCGGTGAACGCCGTGATCAGATGGTGATACTGGAACACGAAGCCGATGTTGTGCCCACGCAGGCGGGTAAGCGCGCGGTCCCCCAGCAGCGTGGTCTCCTCGTCGCAGACGCGGACCAGGCCCGACGTCGGCCGGTCGAGCAAGCCGATGATGTTGAGCAGCGTGCTCTTGCCCGAGCCCGAGGGACCGACGACGGCGCAGAACTCGCCGCGTCGCACGGTGAGATCGATGCCGTGCAGGACTTCCGTCTCGATCGCCGTGCCCGCGTTGTAGGCCTTGCGCACGGCTTGCAGCCCCACCACGACAGGTTGGGCAGCCGCCTCAGCCACGAATGGCCACGACCGGGTCGAGCCGGGCCGCGCGCCGCGCAGGGGCCAGCGCGGCCAGGAGCCCGGTCACGGTCGCCACGCCGAGGGCCGAGGCGAACAGCGACGGCTCCAGCACGAGGGAGAACAGCGGCGTGCCGTCGGCGGTGCGCGCGTTGCGCTGCCACAGGGCCAGCACACCCGCCCCCAGCGCGCTCCCCGCGATCGAGCCCGCGAGCGCCAGCAGCCCGCCCTGCAGCAGGAAGACGCGCATCACCTGCCCCTGGGAGATGCCCATGGCCCGCAGGATGCCGATCTCGCGGGACTTCTGCACCACCACCACGGCCAGCACGCTGGCGATGCCGAAGGCGACGGACAGACCGACGAAGAAGCGGATGGCGCTGTTGGAAGTGTTCTGCGCGGCGATGGCCGTGAAGAACTCGGCGTTCGTCCGGATCCAGCTGTCCGCGACCACGCCGGTGGCGGCGGTGATGCGCTGCGCGACCGCCTCCGCCGAGTACACGTCGCGAACGGTCACGGCCACGCTCGTCACGCCGCCCGGCAGCCCGAGCAGACTCTGCGCCGTGCGCAGCGCGACGAAGGTGCTGCGCTCGTTGGCCGACTTGTTGCCGAGATCGAAGATGCCCGCGATCGTGAGCGTGATGTCCGATCCCCGGGCGCCGGACTCCACCGTGGTGAGCCTCAGCTTGTCGCCGACCATCACGCTCAGATCGGTCCCGAGCTTGGTGCCGATGAGGATCTCGCTGCCGCTGAGGTCGGACCGGCCCTGCACGATCTTGCCCGGCAGATCCACGATGCGATAGTGGAGCGCCGGCTCCATGCCGGTCACGTTGATCGCCTGACTCGCGCTCCCGCGCACGACGAGCGCGGAGCCCGAGGCCATCGGCGAGACCACCACCACCTCGGGCATCGCCCGGACCTGCGAGACCGCCGCCTGCCACTGGTCGAGGGACTTCAGGCGCTGCTGCGGCGCCTGGATGATCGCGCCTTCGAGTTCACCGGGGCGCGCGTGGATTCCCATCCGCAGCGGCCGCGTTTCCGCGGGCGGCGCCAGCAGTTCGATGTGCCCCTGCGCCGACAGCACGCGGCGGATGAAGTTGATCTGCAGGCCCGCCATCAGCGCCGACATGAAGACGATCACGGCCACGCCGAGCGCGACGCCGACGACGATGAACACCGTCTGCAGCCGGCCTTCGCGAAGGAAGCGGAGCGCGACGATCCATTCGAACGGCAGCCAGGTGGTGAGCATCGCTCGCGGGTCCCCCGGCTACTTCAGCGCGGAAGTCGCGTTGATCGCAACGGGCGCAGTGGTACGCACACGCGCACCGGACTTGACGCTGACGGCCTCGGCCAACACCGCATCGCCCTCGGCGAGCCCGGCGAGCACCTCGGCCACACCGGCGCCGCGCAGACCCAGCGTCACGGGGCGGCGGATCGCCCGGCGGCCTTCGAGACGCAACACCCACGGCGCGCTGTCGGCGTCGTGCACGGCAGCCATCGGCACCACCAGCACCTGGGCACGGCGTGCAACCTCGATGTCCACGGACACCGTCATGTCCTGCCTGAGCAGGGCGGGCGGCGCGACGACGTCGAGCTTCACTTCCACCGCGCCTGTGCTCGCGTTCACGCCAGGGTTGATGTAGACCAGTTCGGCGGCGAAGCGCTCACTGGGATAGGCATCGGCGGAGGCCAGCGCGCTCTGATGCAGCGCGAGCATGGATAGGTTCTTCTCGTCGATGGCGACGATGAGCTGCGCACGTCCGGTGGGCGAGAGCGTCATGAGCACCTTGCCCGGCTGCACCACATCACCTTCCTCCACGTTGCGGCTGATCAGCGTGCCCGTCACCGGCGCGCGGATGGTGGCGTAGCCGGTGCGCGCGCTCGCTGCCTCGGCACTGGCTTCTGCGCTTGCCACATCGGCGACGGCAAGGGCACGATCGCTGCCTGCCGAGCGCGTGGTGTCGAACTGCGTCCGGGCGGCACGCACCTTGGCGTCCGCCAGCTCCACGGCCTCGCGGGCATCGTCGAGCGCAGCCTTGCCGATGAATCCCCGCCCGAAAAGATCGCGGCTGCGGGCCAGATCGGCGGTGGCGTTCTTCAGCCCGGCGCGTGCCTGCCGGAGCGTCTGGGCCGCGACGGGTCCCTGCACCTCGCGAACCTGCCGCAGTCGTGCCTGCGCCTGAGCCACCGCGACATCCGCCTGACGTCCCGTGGCCATGAGTTCGCCGGCCTCCAGTTCCACCAGCAGGTCACCTTCCCGGACGGACTGCCCTTCCCGGACGGGAATGCGCAGCACGGAACCCGTGATCTGCGCGCCGACCTCCACGCGATGGGGCGCCTCGACCCGACCCGTGGCGACGACGGTCTGCACGAAGCTGCGTCGGAGCACGGCTTCGGTCGCGACATGGGGACCGAGCCACCAGCGCACGGCGAAGCTGCCGGCCACGAGAACGAGCGCCAGCACCGTCAGCGTCTGCCACAGATGCGCACGGAGGAACGAACGTGCGGGCTTGCCCGCGGGAGCGGGCTCGGACGCCGTGCGGGGGGCACCGGCCGAAGGCACGGGCGCAACCGGGAGGGCCGGTTCGCCGGGTGCCGCGCTCAACGCGCGCCCTTGTGGTCCTTCTGTCCTGCGTTCTTGTGGCGGCCGAGGACCTCTACCGGTTCGACTGGAGGAATCTGCGGCTGGGGTTGGGGCGGCGGCGGCACTCGACCGGGTGTCGGAACGGGTCCGTTGCTTGAGGTCCTGCGACTCATGATGTTCTCCAGACTGGCAAGGCGACGCCGCTGCAGGGCGGCAGGGACGCCGAAACAATCAGGGTAGCGGGAGGTTCGGTTTCCGACCGTTCGGCAGCGAACACATCGAGGCACCGCCGAGCAAGTCCGCACGCCCCGCGCGATCGCGTGTGTGTGGTGCGGGCGGGCCTTGGCGATGCCGCCGAGCCGGTGCGGTGTCGCACAGACTCGCCGGTCGGCGCGCCGCATGCTCCCGGTCCTTCCATCCACCGGATACACGCACATGAAGAACGATTCCCAGCTGCAGCAGGAAGTGATGGCGGAACTCAAGTGGGAAGCCGCAGTGCACGCCACGCATATCGGCGTGGAGGTCAAGGACGGTATCGTGACGCTCGCCGGCGATGTCGGCAGCTTCGCGGAGAAGTGGGATGCCGAACAGGCAGCGCAGCGAGTTCACGGTGTAAGGGCCGTGGCAGTCGAGATGACGGTGAGACTGCCCGAATCGGGTCAGCGCACCGATGCCGACATTGCCCAGTCCGCGCGGAACATCCTGGACTGGACGAGTTCCCTGCCGGCCGACGCGGTGAAGATCCGGGTGGAGAGCGGCTGGATCACGCTGTCCGGCGACGTGGAATGGCAGTACCAGCGCGAGGCCGCGGCCGACCGCGTCCGGCATCTGCTGGGCGTCACGGGCGTGAGCAACCAGATCGCGATCCATCCCGCTCTGTCGCCGGGCGTCATCAAGGCGGACATCGAGGCCGCCATGAAACGCCGGGCGACTTCCGATGCCCGGACCATCGGCGTCGAAGTGAAAGGCGCCGACGTGACCCTGACCGGCGCCGCGCACAGCACGGCCGAGCGCGATCTGGCGACACGGGCGGCCTGGGGCAGCGCCGGTGTCCGCAACGTGCTCGACCTCATGCATCTCGTGTACTGAGGCAGATCCGCATCACCTGCCGGCGAAAACCGGCAGGGGTCTGATCGAGCCGCCACGTTCGCCGACCAGGCGGAGCCAGATCTCGTTGCGGCGCATGAACCACGGAGTGAAAGGCGCGTTGTACCGCGCGTAGATCGGTTCGCCGGTCGATGTCATCCCGGCGGCCTGCAGAGACTCCCGCAATCTGGCGAGGTGACCGGTGTAGTTCGCCTCCGACCAGAAACCGGAGTAGCGGATGACAGCCACATGACCGGGCGACACTTCCCGCACCCGGACCCTGGGGTCCAGCGGCTCCGGTGCCGTCGCGACGGTGATGCCCTTCGGCAACACGAACTGCACCAGAAACCCCGGCGCGGCGCCGGACGGTGGAGCCAGTTCCGCTGTCTCCAGCGTGGTGCCCGTGGCGGTCTGCGTGACCGGAGCGGTCATCGCGAACTTCCGTTCGTCCTTGTTCCTGCCAAAGATGTAGTCCGAAAGGATCGGGAAGGCCTTGGCGCCCGCGTCCCCGGCGGGGCCCGGCACCATGACCTCGGCGACGGTGTACGGGGCATAGCGGCGAAGTTCGACGCCGTCGAGCTTGCGGACGAGCTGGTAAGCGGGTTCTTCCGCGGCATCGCCAGCGCCGGCAAAGGTCATGAAACTTAGCGATGCCAGATAGATTGCCGTGAGTCGCGTCTGGCGCCCGATGCGCAGACCCCGGTGAGGCGGAGCCTCCCGGGGCCCGGGGGTGCGGCGGTCCGGATTCGACAGGACCGGCGTTGCGGCCGGAGAAGTTCCAAAAATGCAGTGGTTCAAAGGTGCCTCCGACGAGATTCCCGCCGCGGGCTCCGCGGCATGTGGCGAGCACTGTGCCGTTTCGGGGCCCGCCGGTCTGTTCGGTGCGATACCGACCCCCGGGAGGGGAGGTTTTCCCGGGGGTGGCGATCTTGTAGCCCGGGCTCCGCCCGGGGGCAGTGTTCGCGTGTAAGGCATTTCCCCGGAGTCGCGCCTTGCGGCGCTCGTCCGGGCTACGGCCATCCCGAGTGCGGCGGCCACGTCACCCGATCGTCATTCCGGATACGGCGATCCCGGATTCCGGGCGCCGGGCGGCCCACATCCCCCTTTTTCCTGTAAAGCTTTGACTCCGATCGTCCGTTATCAGTAATCTGCTCCCCCGGCCTTATGCGCATGGGATGTGAGGGGTTGCTGGCCATTTATCCATCGGAGTGAACGATCATGCGAAACAAGATCCTCGTCGCCCTCATGCTGTCGACGGCATGCGGCGCGGCCCACGCCCAGTTCAAGGCCCCGCCGGATCGCACCGGGCTTTATGTCATCGGCACCGTCGGTGTGTCTCAAGGCAACGACCGCTCGGCGTCGCTCGCCCGGGCCGAGAGCAATCTGGGTGGCCCCCTCGATTCCGTCACGGTGGACGGGCGGCGCAACAATGCCGGCGTCCTGATCGGCTATCGCTTCAACGAGTTCTTCGGGGTGGAAGGCGGCTTCGCGGACCTCGGCCGGCTGACGCTTCGGGCCCAGGGCGGGGGCAGCACGTTCACGTCCACGTCCAAGATCCGGGGCGGGCACGTGGCTCTGGTGGGCTTCCTGCAAGCGACGGACGACACGGCGGTGTTCGTCAAGTTCGGCGGCGTCTGGGCCAAGACGAAGTACGAGTCGTCCGACGGCTTCACCGACGACACCAACGTCTTCCGTTCTTATTGGGGATTGGGGCTGCAGGTGCACTTCACGCCGAACGTGTTCGGACGGCTGGAGTACCTGCGCTTCAACAACCTGGGTTCGACCTACAGCGGCCAGGCCGCCTTCAACCACTACAACCTGGGCGTGGGCTACCTCTTCAAGTGAGGCCCTGCGGGAGGGTCACCCCCGGGTGATCCTTCCCGCCCTGTCAGTGCAGTTGCACCGCCTGCGCCGGCATCTGTTCCCCCCCCAGCGAGCCGGGCATACCTTCCGAAGGTTCCGGCATCGACTCGCGCCGCAGCGTAAATGTGAACCGCGCGCCGCCATCGGGCATGTTCTCCGCCCCGATCGTGCCGCCGTGCTGCTCCACGATTTCCCGCGTGATCGCCAGGCCCAGGCCAGTGCCGCCGGCCCCGCTCTTCGTCTTGCTGCTCTGGACGAACTTGTCGAAGATCGCATCCAGTTCGGCGTCCGGAATGCCGACGCCCTGATCGATCACGTCGATCTGCACACCATCGACGACACCGTCGTCCTCCACCCGGCGCCCCGCAGCCACCACGCAATCGCTCACGCGCACGGTAATGACCTTGCCGGCCGGCGTGAACTTGATGGCGTTCGACAGCAGATTGCGCATCACCTGCCCGACGCGCAAGGCGTCGCACCACACCGTGAGGTCCCGCACGCGGTAGTCCGTCTGGACAGTGAGATCGCCCTTGCGCACGACCATCTCCAGTTCGGACATCACACTGCCCATCACGGTGGTGAAATCGACCTGCGCGAACTCGTAGCGCATCTTGCCCGACTCGAGCTTCGCGAGATCGAGCAGATCGTTCAGCAGACCGAGCAGGCGGCGCCCGCTCTGATCGATGCGTGACATGTAGCCGTCTAGCTTGTCGATCGTCACTTTGCCGGCGGCGATCTTGTCCAGGCCCAGCTTGGAGAAGGACAGGATCGCGTGCATGGGCGTGCGCAACTCGTGCGACATGTTGGCCAGGAACTCCGACTTGGCCATGTTGGCCGCTTCCGCGTGTTCTTTCGCGAGCAGCAGCTCCTGGGTTCGGTCCTCGACGAGGCGCTGCAGATTGTCCCGGTGCTCGCGCAGTTCCTCCTGCACCCGGACCTGTTCGGTGATGTCGCGCCCTACGCCGCGATAGCCCACGAACTCGCCCCAGTCCCCGAACAGCGGCTCGCCGCTGATCTCGACGACACGCACCTCGCCGTTGGCACGCCGCTGCCGGAAGACGAGGTGGTGGAAGGGTTCGTTCCGGACGATGCACGCCTTGTGTTCCAACCAGTCGGGATCGTCGTCGGGCGCCATGACATTGGGGCTGTCCCACAGGGTCTTGCCGAGTCCGTCTTCGGCGGCATCCGTCGACGTGTCTTCCGCCCCTTCGGAGAGCAATGTGAAGCGGAACTGGTTGTCCTGCTCCCAGAACCAGTCCGACGAGAGCGCGGCCAGCCCGCGAAAACGCGCCTCGCTGTGGCGCAGGGCCGCTTCGGCCTGGGACCGCTCATGTTCCGTGTTCGCGCCCTGCACTGCCACGGCCAGCACTTCGCTCACGTCGGAGAGCATGCGCACTTCGGCGTCGGTCCACTCGTATGCGTAGACCATCGAGATCGTGAGTGCGCCAAGCCGGTGGCCCGACTGGATGAGCGGGAGGACGATGACGCTGCGGACATCGCCGTTCTTGGAGATCTGGCTCCACGCTTCTTCAGGCAGTTCGCTTTGAACATCGCTGATGGCCGTGGCCCGGCGCGCATCGTCGAACAGGGCGGGATGAATCGGGTTCAGCATCTTGAGACCGACGATGTTCGCGACCTCCGGAGGCGTGCTGCACACCGTCGCACTGAGCGAGCCGTCTTCCCCCGCACTCCAGTACGTGACGCGGCCCGAGGGGAACATGGTCTGGATATCGTCGACCGCCTTCTCGATCACGTTGTACACGTGGTCCCCGGCAGTGATCCGGCTGGACACGAGGTTTACCAGTCGCAGTCGCGCCTCGCTGTCCTTCAGCGCTTGCGCCGCCTGAGCGCGGTCGCGCTCGGCAAGATGCTCTCGGATCGATACCGCCAGGTATTCGGCGGCCTCGGTGACGATGTCGACCTCGTCCTGGGACCACTTGCGGGGCTGGTCACCGTCCAGCATGAGCAGACCGAGGAGCTGGGTCCCGGCACGAATGGGCACTTCGATCGCGGACCGGGCACCCTGGAACACCTCCCGGGGAATCTCGGCGAAGTCCGGGTCCGCGAGGATGTCTTCGGAGACCAGGACGTCTTTCGTGCGGCGAGCTTCGAGGTAACGCGGATAGGTAGACAGGTCGCAGACCTCCGGACCGTATGGCTCCAGTGTGCTGTTCGAAACGGAGAACGCGTATCGCACGACGTTCTCCTGTCCCTGGAACCATCCGAAACTCGCCCGCCCGAACGGAAACGTGGCACTCATCTGTTCGACCGTGGCCCGCAGCACTTCGTCTACCGAAGCACCGCGTGCCATCGCACCGGCGATCGCGTTCACCGTTCGCAGGCGGGTCTCCTTGCGGGAAAGCGCGTCCTGCACCTCCTGGAACCGGGTGACATCGGTGAGCAACGCCACCAGAAACTCGCTGCCGTCCGGCAGTCGCACTGTGCGCTTGGTCTTGTACCAGACGCTCAGGGAACCATCGTCCCGGACCAGTCGCTCCTGGAACACCATCGGCTCCTCCGAGCGGAACACGCTGTCGTCCTCGGACCGCGATGCCTCGCGATAGCTCTCGTTCGAACGGTGGTCTCGCGGGCCGTCGTCCGAACCCTCCCCCTCACCGACGATCGAGAACTCCCCTTCCATCGCGTTGTTGACCAGCACGAAGCGATGGGTGCGGTCCTTGACGAGGAGCGGGTTCGGAATGGCATTGACGATCGCCTGCAGGAAATCCCGGCTGCGCTCCGCCGACAGGATCGCCTTCTTGTTCTCGGTGATATCGGCATGGGCGCCGATCACGTAACGGGAGCCGTCGCTCAGCTGGACGCCTCGCTTGGTCCGCATCATCCATCGGTCCGCCCCGTTCAGGTCCTTCATCGAAATTTCCGAGCGATAGGTCTGCAGGGAGTCGAGGGCCTCGTTATCGGTATCGAACGCCACCTGCGCCCAGGTGTCGTTGGCGAAGACGCGGTCGTCATTGCCCAGCAGGCGCTCGGCGGGCGTGGCCACGACTTCGCAGAAGAATCGGTTGACGATCAGGAAGCGGTGGTTCTCATCCTTCACGAAGATCGACTGCGGAATGGCATCCACGATCTCGCGCAGGAACTCCCGCGTGCGGGCGGCTTCGCGCTGACCTTCCTTGAGACGGGTGACGTCGGTCAGCGCGCCGACCACGCCCAGACTGCCGTCGGGCAGGCGCACGCGCGACTTGCTCTTGATCATCCAGCGATCGGAACCGTCGGCCGTCGGCTCGAAATCTTCGACCACGATGTTCTCGCCGGCGATGCAGGCGATGTCCTCCCGCCTGCGTCGTTCCGCCTCCTCGGCGCCCATGCTGAGGGCGTCGTCGCTACCGATGAGATCCTCTCGCGACTTGCCGACCAGTTCGAGGAACGCCTTGTTGACCGTATGCCAGCGGTGATTCCCGTCTTTCACGAAGATGGGATTCGGGAGCGTGTCGATCACGTCTTCCATGAACTGTCGGGCGTCGGCCAGCTGCGCTTCCGCCGCGCGCCGTTCCGTGATGTCCAGCGATGCGGCGACGATGTAGCGTGCGCCGTCCAAGAGCGTGACACCACGCTTGTTCTTGAGGATCCAGCGCAGATCGCCGGCGTGGCTGCGGGAGGACTCTTCCGTCTGCGTGAGTTCCCCCGTGCGCAGGGCTTCCCAGTCCTGTCGTTCGAACAATGCATCGGCCTCCGGCCCGAACACCTCGGCATCGGTACGACCGAGCAGTTCCTCGCGCGTGCGTCCTACGTAGCGGCAGCCCATCTCGTTCACCGTGACGTAGCGGCGGGCCTCGTCTTTCACGAAGACATACACGGGCAGCGTATCCAGAACCGCGTTGACGAACTGACGATTCCGTTCCCGAAGCTGGGCGTCCTGCCGGCGTTGCGTCACGTCCTCGACCGTACCCACGTACTCCGGGAGACCTTCATCCGCCTCGATGGGCGCGGCCTTCACGTTGAGCCAGAGGGTCCGGCCGTCCGAATGCCGGTATCGGAGCTCACTTTCGACGGGTGCGCGCATGTGACGCGCGCGTTCCCAGTCGTGAAGGACCGCTGGCGCGTCGTCCGGATGAATGCTGTTGGCCCAGAGCGAGAACTCGATCACCGGTTCGCGGAATCCCAGCATGTCCACGCAACGCTGGTTGAGCGTGATCGTCGTGACTTTGGAATCGAGGCGGAAGATGCCCAGCGGGGAGTGGTCGTGGATCGCCTGGAGTTCGTCCGTCCGCACCCTCAGGTCGTGTGTCATCTTCCCGGCAAGCTCGAGCGCGTCGTCGCGCCGCCGGATCAGGACCCGCAACAGCGCCGCAATGCCGAGACTGGCGATGATGGCCATCACGAGCGTCACGGTCTGGCTCTTGCGAAGCGCCGCCGGCAGGAACCGCTCGTCGACGCGCACCTCGATCTGGAGATTCTCGCCGGCGAGATGCAACGTTCGACTGACGCTGGCCAGCACGCCGGCAGGCTTGATGTCAGCGCCTTCCGAGAAAAGCGGTGCAGTGCCGGTCATGCCGCGCGTGGTCACCGATACCGCGAGCCCGGGTTCCAGCCGCCCCCACAGCGTCTGGAACATCCGTTCGGTGTCGAGCGCCAGGTAGACCCACCCCACCAGTCCGGCCTCGCGCTGAATCTCGGTGTTGAGTGGGACGTCGCGCTTGTAGACCGGCGCATACATGAGCTGCCCGACCGGCGGCGCGCCGTCCGAGTTGATCAGGAGCTTGACCGGTGCCGTGGTTTCGACGGCGCCGCTTCGCGCCGCCCGCAACATGGTTTCGCGCCGGGAGGGAATCTCCAGAAGGTCCAGACCGAGGATGTCCTTCGAATAGAGCTCGGCCGGTTCCATCAGGGTGACGGGGGCATACAGCGCGCGCACGCCCGGGGGCAGGCTCCGGACTCCGGACCCGTGCTCCCGGACCATCCAGGCGTCGTGGCTATCGCGTCCGCTTGGCCGCACCGCGCGTACGAAGCCGACCACACGCACGGCAGGGTAGTGGTGCGCGACGTCATAGCGCTGCACGAATGCCCGCCACGATTCACGATTGATCTCCGGCGCGATGGCGACGAACTGCGCCATGCCGGTGAGAACGGCCGCCTGGCCGCGCAGGTTCTCCTGCAAGGCGGACACGAGGTCCTGGGCGCGCAGATCGACCCGCTCGGCAACGGCCACCCGCCGGTCTTCGGTGGAGGACTGCCACCACCATAGGGCACCGGCCAGCATCAGGCACAAGGCCAGCAGGGGCAGGAGACGGTCTCGAGAGTGCGCGTAGGACAGCAAGGCTTGACGTGTATCAAAAGCCGGTCCGAACCGGAACTCACCGGTTATCGGCGACCACGGAACCCGCCTTTAGAAAAGCGCCAATCTTCCCGGCACTCAGTCCATGCAACGATCAGGGAGAGACGACGTCCTGCGCGAGAGCCGCGAGGGTCCGGGGTGCGCTGCCCTCGGCCTTGTTGTTGGCGATGACAATGGCACGGCGTCCGGCCATGAGCGACTGCCGGCAGAGCGCGGCGATGGCCTCGCGGGTCGTGAGATCGGGCTCGACCATCCGGTTGAACGGCGCGTAGCGCGCCTTCGCCTCTTCATACTGGTGGCGAGGGTTGAGATTCCAGCGGACCACGAGCTCGGCAGGCGGAAGAGAGCCGAGGATGGCGACCTGTTCCGCAAGCGGAATGGCGCGCGGATGAATGCTCACGCACAGTGTGGCGCCGCTCGCGCGCATGGCACCCACGAGTTCGTCGGTGAACAGTTCCGGATCGCGCAGTTCGATGGCATGAAGCCCTCCGCGCGGCAGGGCCGACAGGAACTCCCCGACCCGCACGGCAAAGGTCCGCGGCTGTCTCGTGACCGTGCGCCCTTGCGGCGGAAACTGGAACACAAGCGGGCCGCAGCGATCGCCGAGCCCTTCCCGTGCGGGGCCGACGAACTCGCGGATCGCCTTGTCCACATCGAGGTAGTGGGGGTTGGCGCCACCGGGCTTGCCGGCGTCATCGCGAATCCACGAAGACGTGACGTCCGCCGGCGCCTTCACCATGAACCGGAACCCCTCCGGCACCTGCTGCGCGTAGGCGGCATAGTCGTCGAGGGGAACAGGCGCGTAGTAGCTGCGGTCGATGCTCACCGCCCGCAGCACCGGATGCGCCGAGTAGGCCGCCAGTCCGGACCGGGAGAGCAGCGTTGCGTCATAGGGCGTGTCGTACACGAGCCCCGCCCAGCCGGGGAACGACCAGGACGAGGTCCCCAGATACAGCCCCGCAGGCAACGCCGCACCCAGCGCCCGGAGTTCCGGCGACTGCGGTGCGGGCGCCGGCAGTCGCTGGGACGGTCGGCCCTTGGGGTCGGGGTCACCGGTGAAGAGTGAGAGCTGTTCGGTCATGCCGGGAGTGTAGCGGGTGAGGGGGAAGGGGGAAGAGGGAAGAGCGGCGCTGCGCGCGGGCGCTCCCGTAGCCAGGGCTCCGCCCGGGGGCGGTGGTTCACTTATCGATGGCGCACGACCGGACGAACGCCGCCTGCGCGCTGGCAGCGGAGATGAACAGCGCCAGATCGTTGCCTGCGAGCGCCATGCGCATGCCGCGGGCGAGGTAGGGCTGCAAGAGCTCACGGGAGTACACGCCGCCCAGCGCCGGCCACTTGCCATGCTTGCGGCACGCGCCGACCACGGCATCGATGGCCGCGACGATCTGCGGGGAATCGAGCTTTCCCGGAATGCCGAGTTCCAGGCAGAGATCGTTGGTCCCGAGGAGCAATCCGTCGATGCCAGGGACTGCGGCGATCTTCTCGACATTGGCGACGGCAGTGGGCGTCTCGATCATCACGATGACGAGCGTCGCCTCGTTGAGGGCGGTCACCGCCTCCATGGCCGGCACGGGCGCAAATCCGAACTGCGGGTAACCGCCACCGATGGAACGCCGCCCCATGGGCGGGAAGCGGAGCGCGGCGACGACGGCTTCGGCCTCCTCCGGCGTGTCGACGTGCGGCACGACGATCCCCAGGGCGCCACCGTCGAGGCAGCGGCTCGCCATCTTCAGCTCCATGTGGGGCACGCGAACGATGGGCGTGATGCCCGCATCCAACGCAGCGATGGAGATGGCCGAGGCAGTCTCGATGGACGTCGTGCCATGCTCGAGATCGATGAACAGGAAGTCGAATCCCGCCGTCTTCATCGCACGCGCCACTTCGATACCGCGCAGGCTGCGCACCCCGATGCCGACGGACAGACCGCCGGACGCGAGGATTCTCTTGGTGGGGTTGTCGATGGCAGGCATGGCGCGTTCCTCCGGAATAGTCGTTGGTGTGTGTTGATAGGGAAGGTCCGCACAACCTGCGCGGTCGCGTAGGTTATGCGGACCTTCCCTGGAGGCGAAGATAGGCCAATCGGCCGCGGGGCTCCAGTGCCGGGGATGGTGTCTTCGTCGGGCGCCCTCGCCCGGGCATCAGCCTATTGCGGGCGAAGACGCTTCGCCGCACAGCGGAGCGTTGCGCTAAGATGAGAACGATTGTCAATAAGGCATTCCTGCCACGACACGCCGCAAGGCCCGCGCGGATAGCGGCCCCTGCAGACCGCACTCGCTGACAACCCTGGCAATGAACGCTCCGCTGGTCATCGACACGCGCCGCCCCGCCGGGCCCGCCGGGCTCACGCTGGCCTCGCTTCCGAAAGATGTCCCGGCCAAGGTGGTGGAAGTCCCCATCCCCGACCTGCCGGCACTGGCGGAGCACGCCAATCGGCTGATGGAACTCGGATTCATTCCGGGGGCGTCTGTGCGGGTCATCGCCGCGGCGCCACCCTCGGGCGACCCGGTGGCCGTACGCATCGGGCGCGCCACATTCGCACTTCGGCTGTTCGAGGCGGAACTCGTACGCGTCGCGGTGGCCTCAACCGCTCCCGGCTGACGACAGACCTCCGATGGATGCTTCCGGCGCTGCTGCGCCCCTGACCCTCGCCCTGGTGGGCAAACCGAACTGCGGCAAGACAGCGCTGTTCAACCGGCTCACGGGCGCCCGCCAGAAAGTCGCCAACTACGCGGGCGTGACGGTGGAGCGGAAGGAAGGCCGGTTCGTCTCACCGTCGGGGCGCGCGTGGCGCATCCTGGATCTTCCCGGCGCGTACAGCCTCAACGCGGCCACACCGGACGAAGCCGTCACCCGTGACGTGCTGCTGGGCCAGCGCGACGACGAGTCGCCGCCGTCCGGCATCATCTGCGTGGTGGACGCCTCCAACCTCGCGCTCAACCTGCGGATGGTGCTGGAGGTCGCGCGGCTGGGTCGCCCGATGATCGTGGCGCTCAACATGGCCGACGTCGCCCGGCGTCGAGGCACCTTGATCGATGTCCCGGCCCTTTCAAAGGAACTCGGCGTCCCCGTGGTCGAGACCGTCGCCGTGCAGTCCGGCGGTGAGCAGGCCCTGCTCGATGCGCTGGAGAGCTTCCACGGGAAGCTTGCGATGCCCGTCGCCACGCCCTCCGCCCCGCCGCTGTCACTGCCGGCTCTCCACGCCGAGGTCGCGCGGATCCTGCAAGTCGCCGTGCGCGAGACACCACAGGGCGAGACCGCGAACGACCGCATCGACCGCGTGATCCTGCATCCGGTGGCAGGGCCGGTCATCCTCGCGACGGTGCTGTTTCTCGTGTTCCAGGCGGTGTTCAGCTGGGCCCAACCGCCGATGGAGTGGATCGAAGCCGGCGTGGCCTGGGTCGGCCGTACCCTCGAATCGCAACTCGCGCCGGGCCTGCTGCGCAGCCTGCTTGTGGAAGGGATCCTCGGCGGCGTGGGCAGCGTCATCGTCTTCCTGCCGCAGATTCTCATCCTGTTCTTCTTCGTGCTGTCGCTGGAAGAGAGCGGCTACCTTCCCCGTGCCGCGTTCCTGCTCGACAACCTCATGGGTCGGGTGGGCCTGTCGGGTCGCGCCTTCATTCCGCTGCTGTCCAGTTTCGCTTGCGCGGTGCCGGGCATCATGGCCACCCGCACGATCCGCAACCCGCGCGAACGGCTGGTGACGATCATGATCGCGCCGCTCATGACTTGCTCGGCTCGCCTGCCCGTGTACGCGCTGATCATCGCAGCCTTCATCCCCAGTCGCGACGTGGGAGGGCTCTTCAACCTCCAGGGCATCGTCCTGTTCGCCCTGTACGTTGCGGGCGTGGTGAGCGCGATGGCGGTGGGTTTCGTGCTGAAGCGTTTCGGCAGCCGGGACCGCATCCAGCCGCTGCTCATGGAACTGCCGGACTATCACTGGCCCAACGCGCGCAGTCTGGCGATCGGTCTGTGGGAGCGCGCACGTATCTTCCTGGCGCGGGTCGGTGGCATCATCCTGTCGCTGATGATCCTGCTCTGGTTCCTCAGTTCGTTTCCCACTCCGCCGGCGGGCGCCACGGAGGCCCCGATCACCTACAGCTTCGCGGGGATGCTGGGCCGGCTGCTCGAACACGTGTTCGCGCCCATCGGTTTCAACTGGCAGATCTCCATCGCGCTCGTGCCCGGGCTTGCGGCGCGCGAAGTGGCAGTCGGGGCGCTGGGTACGGTGTACGCGCTGTCTCAGACCGGCGACGACCTGTCCAACTCGCTGCTACCGATCATCGCGCAGAGCTGGGGGCTGCCGACCGCGCTGTCGCTGCTCGCGTGGTACGTGTTTGCACCGCAGTGCATCTCGACCCTCGGCGTCGTGAAGCGGGAGACCAACAGCTGGCGCTATCCGATCCTGATGGCCGCGTATCTGTTCGCACTGGCGTATCTGGCCTCGTTCATCACCTACCGCGTGGCCCTGTGGGTGGGCGGATGATGACCGGCGTTCTCGAAATCGGGGTGGTCATTGCAATCGTGGGGGCAGCGGCCTGGCACGCCGTGCGGACATTCATGCCGCGTGCGTGGCGCAAGCAGGCCGCGGGAGCCACGGCACCGCAGGGCAAACCCGGGGCCGCCTCGTGCAACACAGGCTGCGGAAGATGCGGGGGCTGTGATTCGGCAAACACGAACGGCAGACGGTCGCCAGACCGGTAAACAAGTCATGGCACACTGCGGTTGTCAGCGTGAATCGGCAATCAACGAAGGGAAGGGACGACGGGTGCTTTGGACCGGGTGTTCCGCTGACGGCACCGAATCGGGCGGTGCGCCAGCGGAAACCATTTGGCGGGCAGGCCCGCCCGAACTCACTTGCCGCTGATGGAACGCTTCAGCGAGGCGCCGGCAACGAACTTGGGCACCTTGCGAGCCGGCACCTTGATAGATTCGCCAGTCGCGGGATTGCGGCCCTTGCGGCCCGCGCGCTTCACGACTTCAAACTTGCCGAAGCCGGTGATATTGACTTCCTCACCCTTCTTGATCTTCTTCTCGATCAGTTCGAGCATCGATTCGAGATAACGACGGGACTGGCTCACGGACATCTCGTTCGCTTCGGCCAGCGTTTCGATCAGTTCACCCTTGTTCAACGCGTTTCCTCCTTCGCAAAAAGTGTGAAGCGTACCGCAGGGCAAGGCTCGATGAGAAGCCTTCGCGGAGAAAAATTGCACTCGTCCATGAATCCGTTTGACGTGGCGCAAACAGAAACGCGATGTGATGTCCGCCCTTGCGCGAGTCGCCGTCAGGAAACGGGAAATCAATTCGCGGATGTCAATGCGGGTCGGGGCGACATGACAGCGGCGTCCAACGGAAGGTTCCGTTCGATCCGGCCAGCAAGTCGCGGCGCGTCAGCGTCGGCACGCAGTCGATTCGGGTAGAAGGTTGAACGCTTGCGTGGAAATGGCAAGGTACGGCTCCCGGAGTCGGCGCGATCGCGCCGACTCCGGGCTACGGGCC
>LNFM01000385.1_pt1 | contig 111095 bp, 107 predicted proteins | sample 596031 | NCBI WGS metagenome assembly LNFM01 (sample SAMN04254537, study PRJNA301005) | activated carbon metagenome | isolation source: dual media filters at the Ann Arbor, Michigan drinking water treatment plant | place: USA: Ann Arbor
GCTGGCCGATAGCCGCGAGGCCGAGGAACAGATCGCCTTCGCCGACCTCATCCTGCTGAACAAGATGGACCTCGTGAACGAGGCCGAGGCCAATGAGGTCGAACGCCGCATCCGCGCCATCAACCCCTGGGCCGAGATCATCCGCAGCACCAAATCCGCCGTGCCGATCACCAGCGTGATCGGCCGCGAGAGCTTCAACCTCGAGAAAATTCTCGAGCGGGAGCCCGATTTCCTCTCCGGCGAGGACAATCACAGCCACGACACCGAGGTGCTCAGCGTCTCCTTCAAGGTGGAAAAGCCGCTGGACCCCGAGCGGTTCAACGCCTGGATCACCCAGCTTCTCGCCGCCAAGGGGCAGGATCTGCTGCGCACCAAGGGTATTCTGGCCTATGCCAATGATGACCGGCGCTTCGCCTTCCAGGCCGTGCACATGCTGGCGGATGGCGATTTCATCCGGAAGTGGCGCGATGACGAGCCGCGGCATTCCCGCATTGTCTTCATCGGCCGCGACCTCAACCGCCCGCAGCTGCGCCGCGGCTTCGAGGCCTGTCAGGTGGACGCACCGGCCAGCAATTACGAGGCCGAGCTGGCGCGCTGGAGCACGCCTTCGTGAGCGAAACGGCCGAGGCGGATTTCCTCTTCGCCACCCGTGGCGATGGGCGGGAGCTGGGGGCCTATGTGGTGGCGGTGGATTTCTGCCGCGCCTCCGGTGCGGCGGGCTTCGGCCTGGGCGATGGCTCGGTGCATATTGGCCCGCAATGGCAGGCGCATCAGGCCCATAAGGGCGCGGTGCTCAGCCTCTGCGCCGATGTGAAATCCGGTTTCCTCACCGGCGGTGATGACGGCAAGCTGGCGCATAGCGCGGCCGAGACCACCGTGCTGGCCGAATATGGTTCGCGCTGGGTCGAGCATGTCGCCGCCCACCCCGACGGCGTGCGCGCCGCCTCCGTCGGCCGTGCCCTGCATCTGCTCGATGGCGCGGGCAAGCCACTGAAATCCCTGGCACATCCCTCCACCATCGCCGGCATCGCCATCGACGCCAAGGGCAAGCGGGTGGCGGCCAGCCACTACAATGGCGCCTCGCTCTGGTTCGTCGGTGCCAAGGAGGACAAGCCGCGCCTGCTGGAATGGAAGGGCAGCCACGCCGCCATCGCCTTCAGCCCCGACGGCACCCATGTGGTGACCGCGATGCAGGAGATGTCGCTGCATGGCTGGCGCCTGGCCGATGGCCAGCACATGCGGATGTCCGGATATCCCGCCAAGACGCATTTCCTGTCCTTCACCGCCAAGGGGCGCTGGCTGGCGACCTCCGGGGCGGAAAGCGTTGTGCTGTGGCCCTTCCATGGCGGTGGGCCGATGGGCAAGGCGCCGATCGAACTCGCCGGCGGCGACAATGTGATGTGCACCGCCGTCGCCTGCCACCCACAGCATGAGGTGGTGGCAGCGGGCTTCGGCGACGGGCTGCTGCTGATCACCGAGGTGGCGAGCGGCAAGGTGGTGCCGGTGGCGCCGCCGGGCAAAGGCGGCATCTCCGCCCTGGCCTGGAATGCCAGCGGCAGCATGCTGGCCTTCGGCACCGAGAGCGGTTTTTGCGGCTTGGTGGATTTGGCGAAACGATGAACATCCTGCACAGCAAGTACCTCGACATGCCCGCCATCGGCCTGGGCACATGGCCGATGAAGGGCGCGGAATGCGAGGGCGCGATCGAAACCGCGCTGGCCATGGGCTACCGCCACATCGACACCGCCGAGATGTACGGCAATGAGGTCGAAGTCGGCCGCGCCCTCTCCGCCAGCGCCACGCCGCGGAAAGACATCTTCCTCACCACCAAGGGCTGGTGGGACAAGCCGGATGGCCCCGCCCTGCGCGCCGCCTGCGAGGCCAGCCTGGAGCGCCTGAAGACCCCCTATCTCGACCTCTACCTCATCCACTGGCCCTCGCCGCAGCTCAACCTGGCCTCAGCCATGGAGGGGCTGGCGCGCATCCAGGCCGATGGCCTGGCCCGCGCCGTGGGCGTGGCCAATTTCCCGCCCGGCTTGCTCAGCGCCGCCTTGGCCCTGGGGATCGCCCCGCTCGCCTGCAACCAGGTTGAGCATCACCCGATGCTGCCGCAGGCGCCGCTCCTGAAAATCTGCGCGGCGCACGACATGGTGCTGACCTCCTACTCGCCGCTCGGCAAGGGCGAGGTGCCAGCGCATCCCGCATTCGCCCCCATCGCCGCCCGGCTGGGCTGCACGCCGGCCCAGGTGGCGCTCGCCTGGGCGCTGGCACAGGGAACAGTCTCGGTCATCCCCAAGGCCGCCAGCGCCGCCCGCCAGGCGGAGAATATGGGTGCCGCCGCCGTGACGCTCGACGCGGCCGATCTGGCGGCGATCGCGGCCATCACCGCGCGTCGTCGCTTCGTCAATCCGTCCTTCGCGCCGGATTGGGCCGCCTGACACTTGCCTCCCAGCCCATCTTCGGGCGATAGGGCGGCTTCACCATGCAAGGATAACGTCATGGCCGAACAGGATGAGGACGAGGCGCCGGAGCTCGGCATCCCGCTCGAAACCGTCGCCACCATCGCCGACCTCCTCAACGCGCTTGAGGATGACGATCTCGACGAGGATGAAGAGCCCGACGAGGAGGAGGACGACGCCGACGACGAGGATGTGAACGAGGAACTCGTCGAGGAAATGGTCAATGAGTTGAGCGAGCCGGAACAGGCGGCGCTCGTCGCCCTGGCCCTTGTCGGCCGCGGCGATCATGAGGCCGAGGAATGGGCGGATGCGATCAAGGCTGCGTCGCTGCGCAACGCCAAGTCCGACCCGGCGCAATATCTGCTGGGCCTCGAGGGTGCCGGCTATCTCCTCGGCGAGGGGCTGGCCGCCTTCGGCATCTCGCTCGACGAAATCGAGCGGTGAAGCGCTTGCATGGCAGGGCGCGGCCGCCCATCCTCTGCGGCATGCGAATCCTGCTCCCCACCGTCACCCTGCTCGCGGCCCTTGCCGGCGGCGCGCAGGCGCAGTCCTGGCCCAGCGAGGCCGGGCTGGGCCGTGACGGCTTCCGTGGCTCGATCGACGCGCTGGACCGCTTCAGCCGCAACGACAACCCACGCCTGCAGGGCGAGGAAGCGCGCGAGCGTGTCGGCGGCTGGCTCGGCGCCGCCCGGGGCTGGCTGGAAACCCAGTACGACAAGGTCGGCCAGAACGAGAGCGAGAGCGCCCGCCATTTCAACCTCCGCCGGGAGTGGGAAGGCGACCTGGGCAGGCGGCGATGATCGGCCGGCTCGGCTTCGCACTTCTGCTGCTGGCGGGCTGCACCGAAACGGCGCCACCGCCGGCGATCGTGGGCAATGTCCCGCCACCGCCGCCCACGCGTTTCGATGGCACCTACCGCGGCACGGCCGTGCGCAGCTTCGGCTCGCAGAGCGAATGCGGTCGCCCGAGCAACCCGATGTCCATGGTCGTGTCGCTGGGCCGCGCCACCAGCTCACTGCCGGGACAGGGCGAGGCGCGCGGCACGGTCAGCAGCGATGGCAGCCTGACGCTGCGCGGCAACCTCGATGCGGCGCAGCGCACCACCGGGCGGATTTCCGACCGTTTCGAATTCACCGCACGCTTTCAGACCAGGAATTGCGCCTGGGACATCCGCCTCAATCGCGACAGCTGAAGCGCCATCACGAACGGCAATGGTGGCCATTCGCCACTGGCCATGGGCGCCATCCACAGCTGTGCCATAAGGCCTTCAACCGCACTGCCTTGGAGCACCCATGACCGAACTTTCCCCCCTGGCGCTTGACCAGCTCTTCCGCGAGGCCCGCACCCACAACAAGTGGCAGGACCGCCCGGTGAGCGATGACCAGCTTCGGGCACTCTACGACGTGCTGAAATTCGGCCCGACGAGCGCGAATTGCAGCCCCGCCCGCTTCGTCTTCGTCCGCACGCCGGAAGGCCGCGCGAAGCTGAAGGAATCGCTGAGCCCGGGCAATATCGAGAAGACCATGACCGCGCCGGTCACCGTCATCGTCGCCCATGACCCGAAATTCTACGACCACCTGCCCAAGCTCTTCCCGCATGCCGATGCCAAGAGCTGGTTCAGCGGCAACTACTCGCTGGCCGAGCAGACCGCCTTCCGCAACGGCACCCTGCAGGGCGGCTACCTCATCATGGCGGCGCGCGCGCTGGGCCTGGATGCCGGGGCGATGAGCGGCTTCGACGCGGGAAAGGTTGAGGATGCCTTCCTGACCGAGGGCGGCTGGAAGGCGAATTTCCTGATCAACCTGGGCTATGGCGACCCCGCCGGCCTGTTCGAGCGCAGCCCGCGGCTCGAATTCGCCGAGGCCTGCCGGTTCGCCTGAGCCAGCCCTCCCGAGAAAAACAAAAGGGCCGGTCCCGCAAGGGCCGGCCCTCTCTACTTCGCCACCACAGTTGCGATCAGCCGTTGGGCACCCGCACGCCGCGCCGCGGGCCGCTCTCGACCAGGCTTTGCCGGGCCAGCATCGCCTGCAGGCCGGCTTCACGGCGCAGCGCGCCGAGGCGCAGGCTCTCCCGCGCGCGGCGCCGCTCATCCATCCAGACCAGCACCAGCGGCACCACCGCCAACGACACCATGAACATCACCAGGATGCCGGGCGCGAAATGCAGCGGAAGCGTGGGCATGATCTTCTCCAACATCGGGGCGGGCTCCGAGTCCCACCGTTGCTGCATTGGTTATGGACCCTTCCGTCTGAACCTTTGCTGAGTGCGGCGTTCAGGCGATATTCAGCTTAATCACGATTCCATGGTCTCCAGATGCGGCGCAACCTTCTGCTTTCACTCACCTTGCTGACATTTCCCGGCCCCGCGCAGGCGCAGGAGCGGCGCGACCATGAACGCGCCCGCGCCGCGCTGGAGGCTGGCGAGATCCGGCCCCTCGCCGAATTGCTGGCCGAGGTGGAACGCCACTACCGCGGCCGCGTCATCGAGGCCGATCTGGAACGCGATGACGGGCAATGGCTCTATGAGTTCAAGATCCTGCCGGCGAATGGCCGGATGTTCGTCGTCGAGGTCGATGCTGCGACCGGGGCGCTGCTGCGCTCCCGCGGGCCGGTGCAGACCAGGCCCTGAACGGCAATGGATGGGCCGATCAAGCCTGCCGGGGTTCCATGCCCGGCCGGGCTGCGGCAATAACCCGGCATGTCGCACAACAGCTTTGGCCATCTCTTCCGTGTCACCACCTGGGGCGAAAGCCATGGCCCGGCCATCGGCTGCGTGGTGGATGGCTGCCCGCCCGGGCTGGCGCTGAGCGAGGCCGATATTCAGCCCTTCCTCGACCGCCGCCGGCCCGGGCAGAGCAAATTCGTCACCCAAAGGCAGGAGCCGGACGCGGTGCGCATCCTCTCCGGCGTCTTCGAGGGTCGCACCACCGGCACGCCCATCGCGCTGCATATCGACAACCAGGACCAGCGCTCGAAGGATTATTCCGAAATCGCCGAGGCGTTCCGGCCAGGCCACGCCGACATCACCTATCACTGGAAATACGGCCTGCGCGACTATCGCGGCGGTGGCCGGTCCTCGGCGCGCGAGACGGCGATGCGCGTCGCCGCGGGTGCCATCGCGCGCAAGGTGCTGGGCCCGGGCGTGGTGATTCGCGGCTTCCTGGCGCAGATGGGGAGGGACTTGATCGACCGCGCCAGCTTCGACTGGGCGCAGATCGAGGAGAACCCGTTCTTCTGCCCCGATGCCGCCGCCGCCGAGCGCTGGGAGGCGATGCTCTCGGCCATCCGCAAATCCGGCAGTTCGGTGGGCGCCATCATCGAGGTGGTGGCCGAGGGCGTGCCGCCAGGCCTCGGCGCGCCGATCTACGCCAAGCTCGATGCCGAGATCGCCGGAGCCCTGATGGGCATCAACGCGGTGAAGGGTGTCGAGATCGGCGATGGTTTTGCCGCGGCCGCCCTCTCCGGCGAGGAGAATGCCGATGAGATGCGCATGCGCCCAGGGGGCGGAAATCACGGCACGGTGGAATTCCTGGCCAACCATGCCGGCGGCGTGCTGGGCGGCATTTCCACCGGCCAGCCCATCGTGGCACGCATGGCGGTGAAGCCCACCTCCTCCATCCTCACACCCCGCCAGGCCGTGACACGCTCGGGCGAGAACACGGAAATTCTGACCAAGGGGCGCCACGACCCCTGCGTGGGCATCCGCGCCGTGCCGGTGGCCGAGGCGATGCTGGCCTGCGTGCTGGCCGATCATCTGTTGCGGCACCGCGCACAAAACCCGCAGGCGCCCGCAACCGGGGTGCTGCCAAACGTTTGATGACATTTCCTGGCTTGACGGAACATGGTCTTGGGCGCTTTGGAGGGGTCAACCGTTGCGGAACCCCTCCATGCCCGATCAGGATCTCCGGCCGGACTACGCGGCCATCGCCGCCTTCGTGAAGATTGCCGGTCGGGACTGCTGGGGCAAACGCGTCATCGCCATCAGCGAGCGCACGAAGCAGGGCCAGTTCACCGGCCGCGCCACGCAGCAGCGCCATGCCGCCGAGCTGATGCTCGCCCGCCTCTCCGACCCCGGCGTGCTGGCCCGTGCCGGCGCCTCGGAGCGCTGCGTGCTGGTCTTCGCCCGCCAGGTCGCCCAGCTCGACGCCACGCTGGCCGGCGAGTCCCGAGGCCGGCTGCGCGCCATGGTGCGCGAGGGGCTGAGCGGGGAGGCCACGCTCATTCCCGTCTTCCACCTCGTCCGCACCGCGGCCCTGGCCCGCGCCCGCGGCTTCACCGTGCGCTTCGATGGGCTGCTCGATGGCGCGGCGCATGACCTGCTGATCACGCGGGAGGGCGCCTCGGCCGAGGTGGCGCTGTGCACCGTCTCGGCCGAGGAAGGCCGGCCGATGCATCGCGGCGCCTGGTTCAACCTGATGGACCGCATGCACCCGGAGTTGCAGACCTGGCTGGCCGCCCATCCCGGCCGCTACCTGCTGAAGATGACGCTGCCCGAGGGTGTGAGCGGTGCGAACCAGCTCAGCACCCTGCAGGACCGTATCCTGGGCATGCTGGCGGCACAGAAGCGGCAGGATTCCTCGGCCGACCTCATCATGAAGCTCGACCCGCTGGTGCTGGCTGGGGCTCAGATGGGCATGCATGCCTCGTTGCCCGCGGCGCTGCGCCAGCAATTCGGCCCTGAGGCGCATCTGGCGGTGACGGCGGATGCCAATTCCGGTTCGGTCTTCGTCATGGCCGCCCGCGCGGGGCGGGAGAACGAGATCGCCCAGGCGGTGAAGTTCCGCATGGCGCAGACCGCGACCAGCCGGCTCTCCGGCCGCCACCCCGGGATCCTGGCGATGTTCATTGAGGACATGGACCGCACGGAATGGCGCAACCTGCGTGACAGCCTGGAACTGGAGGGGGTCGCCCGCCGTTTCCTGACCGAGCCCGAGGCGCGGCATGTCGTGGCGATCACCTGCGCCTCGCGTGCCGAGCTTTTCGGTCTGCCGGCGCCCGATTCGGCGCCGGAGGGCGAGTTGCGCTTCCGCAACCCGGGGCATCCGGCGGCGAAGAACCCGCACCTCGCGCCGGGGATCGCGTCTTCGGTATAGGGGCGGCGGCCTGCGGGCTGTCCCGAGGACGGGCGCAGCGCGCGCGGCATCTCCTACGGCTATCGTCCGGCTGCGATGGCCCGCATGACGCCCGGCAAGCGCGGCTTGCGCGTCATCGACAAGACCGGGGCTCGAATCGTCGTGCAGATGAAACCAACGGCATCACGCCCTGACCCCTGCCCAATCGCGTGATGCGATGGTGGTGATGCGGGCTGGTTCTGCGACGATGGCTTCGCAGGTCTCGTAGACCCGGTTGCTGAGGTGGTCTTGGCGCAGGAACTGCAAGACGATTCCCACCGGGTTGAGTTCGGGTGAATTGGGCGGCCGCGGCAGCAGGCTGATGTTGCCGGGCGCGCGCTGGAGGGGATTGAGCGCCTCCCCCGCATCGGCAGGCGCCCCCGGCCCGGCGTCAGAAGATGAAGTCGCCCGCGGTCAGGGTGTTGGTCAGGCTACCCACGCCATAGAGAATAAGCTGGTTGGCGCCGGACTGCACCAGCGTCTTGTCGCCGAAATCGGTGATGACAAGTTGCCCGATCCCGGTGATGCCGCTGCCCTGGAAGTTCACGCGGTCGCCATCGCCCCAGCTGCCGGAGAAATCGGCCACCTCGTCAATGCCCCAGGGGCCGGTGATGCGGATCACATCCGCGCCGCCATAAAGGTACATCTGCTGGTTGGTGGTGCTGGAGACCATCGTGTCGGCACCCGTGCCGCCCCAAAGGGCGGTGGTGCCGGTGCCGGCCACAAGCGTCGAGCCCAGCCCCGGGTTGGCGACCAACTGGTTCGAGCTGGCCGCGCCGGTGAGTTGCGTCGCGGTGCCGGCCAGGCGGCCGATCTCGACATTCGCCGCCAAGGTCACGCCATTCACGTTCACCCACATGGTGTCGGTGCCGCCACCCGGTGCCTCGTTCACCACATCGGCCGCGTTGTTGATGACGTATTGGTCGTTCCCCAACCCGCCGGTCATCGTGGTGACGCCGGTGCCCGAGCGGAAGATGTCGTCGCCGGCGCCGCCGGTGAAGTTGTCGGTGCCCGACCCGCCCCAGAAGGTCGTGGCCATGCTGCCACCCAGGATGGTCGAGCCCAGCAGGGCATTGGCCACCAGGTCACCACCCGTGTTGTTACCGGTGAGCATCGTCGCGGTGCCGGAAAGGCGGCCGATCTCGACATGCGCGCCCATCGTCCAGCCATTGACGTTGACCCAGGCCGTGTCGACGCCCTCGCCGGCATTCTCGATGACGATGCTCGCCGCGTTGTTGATGACGAACTGGTCGTTCCCCGTGCCGCCGAACATAGTCGTGGTGCCGGTGCCTGAGCGGAAGACGTCGTCTCCGCCACCGCCTCTCATCACCTCGCCGTTGTTGTTGCTGCCCCAGAACATATCGGCGCCGGCCCCGCCGGTCAGGTTCGAGGCGAAGGCCGGGTTGGCCACGATCTGCATGCCGGTATCGTTGCCGGTGATGATCGTGGCCGTGCCGGTCAGCCGCGCGATCTCGATATAGGGCGAAGCCGTCCAGCCATTGACCGAGACATAGGCCTGGTCGTCGTCGCCGGCCGTGCTGTCAAGGATGATGGTGCCGGCATTGGTCACGTTGAAGACGTCGGCGCCGGCGGTGCCGAGCAGCAGCGGCGGCTGCGCCACGCCCGAGATGTTCACCGTGGCGTCGTTGAAGCGCAGATACTCGACGCCCGTCAGCACATGCCTGCCGGTGGGGGTGATGACCGTGACGCTGCCATCGGCGTTGTTCACGATGGTGGCCTGGGCCTGGTTGATGGCGAGGATCGCCACATCGGTGCCGTCGCAGCCCGAAACCTGGTCACTGCCGGCGCCCAGATTGAACTGGTCGTTGCCGCCGCCACCGTAGAAGCTGTCATTGCCGGCGCCGCCGAAGAAGATGTCGGCCGCATTGCCACCCACCAGAAGGTCGTTGCCGCCATTCCCGCGGAAGGTGGTGCCAACGGCGCTGCCGATGGCGATGTCATCGCCCTGGGTGCCGTAGAAGCTGGTCTGGCTGGTCGGCAGCACGACTGGCGGCAGCGGGTTGAAGCGGCCGAAGGCGCCCGACATCGACGTCTGGCCGGCGAAGTAGTTGAGCCCGGCGAGCGGGCCGTTCTGTGGCTGCCAGCCATTGATCACCAGCGCCTGGTTCGGGCCGAAATACAGCACGCCCCAGCCATTGAAGATGCCGGTCGCGGTCGGCGCGCCGAAGCCGTAAATCTCGATGGTGTCGCCGCGGCTGGGGATGAAGTTCTCGACGAACTGCACGCCGTCGCCCTGCTGGTAGACCACCCGGGTCGGGCCATTGCTGATCTTGATGGTGTCGCCAATCAGCAGGTTGCCGAAGTTGCCGTCGCCCAGGCTTGTGATGGTGCCGGTGTTGGTGCCACCGACGATCAGGCCGCGGGCATGGATTTCGTCATTTCCCGCGCCGCCCAGGGCGACCACGTTGCCGTCATTGCCCTCGATGATGTCGCGGCTGCTGCCGCCGACCATCAGGTCGAAATTGAAGCAGGCATTGCCGTTGAACAGGCCGCCCGAGACACCGAGGCCCTGGCCGTTGCCGCCCAGACCCTGGCCATTCCCGCCGCCGCAGCAGAACAGGATGATGTCCGCGCCCGGCGTGCCCTCGAAGATGTTCTGACCGGGCCCGCCCACCAGGATCGAGCCGTTGCCATTGCCGCCATGGAGGATGTTGTTGCCCGTGCCGCCCACCAGGTAGGGCTGCGCGCCGTTGCCATTGAGCGTGTAACCGCCGCCGGTGCCGCCGATGGCATAAACGCCAGGGGCGTCGAAGTTATAGGTGCCGCCGCCATTGGGCAGGTAGGTCGGCGCATTGCCGGTCAGGCCGACGATGGGGCTGTAGAGCAGGCCTGCATCGATGCCGTTCACCGGCCCCGGCGTCACGGTGATGTCGTCGACCAGACCGGCCGCGCTGGCATCGTTCACCACGCCCAGCAGCCCGGGGCTGCCGACGGGGGCAAAGACCAGGCCCGAGGGGGCGACGAACTGGATGTCGTAGATGCCGCCGATGGTGGCCGGGATGGAATACGCGCCATTCACGTCGGTCAGCGTGCTGCTGATGATGTTGCCGAGTTGGTCGAGCAGGTTGACCGTCACGCCCTCGAACACCGCAGTCGCCTGGGTGCCGCAGCAGAAGAACAGCGCGTCCAGCCCCACCACGCCATTGATGGTGCTGGTGGGCAGCACCGTCACCGCCTGCGTGGATGTGACGGGCAGCATCGGCGTGCCGGTGAAGGGCGTGCCGCTGGGCAGGGTTGGCGTCAGGGTGCCGGTGTTGATGAGGTTGGTGCCGACCATGGCGCCCGGCGCCACCTGCGCCACCACTTCCACCACGATCTGGTCGCCGGCGTTGCTGAGGTTGTCGCCGGGGTTGATGATGTTGCCGAAGTCGAAGCTGACGGTGTTGGTGCCGCCATTGAAGACCGGCGTGCCCGGCAGTGCAGTGGTGATGTTGCCCCCGCCCAGCGAGAGCACGCTGGCGGAGAGGAAGGTCAGGCCGGCGGGCATCGCATCGGTCAGCACCAAGTGCTGCGCGCCTTCGGCCAGCGTCGCCGTCAGCCGGTAGGTGATGATCTCGCCGATGCCGACACCGGTGCCGAGGGTGAGCGGGAAGGAGGTGCTGGCGATGCTCTTCGCCAGGCTGTCGACGATGGCGACGGCCACGCTGTCGGAGGCGCTGTCGTTCAGGGCGGTGCCGTTGGTCGGCGCGCTGGCGTAGTTCAGCGTGGCGGTATTGGGGATGACCTGGCCGTTGATGACGTTGTTCGCCAGGCGCGCCTGATAGGTGATGGTGATGGTGGGCGCGCCCAGCGCGTATTCCGACAGGCTCAGCGCGATGCTGTTGCCGCCCGGCGTCGTCAGGGTACCGGCCGTGGTCGTGGGCACGCCCACGAGTGTCAGCCCCGCCGGGATCAGGTCGTTCAGCACGAGGTTGTAGGCGCTGGCGGTGCTGCCGGCCTCATGGGCGATGGTCAGCGCGTAAGTCGCCACGTCGCCGGCATCGCCGACGGTGAAGGGGGTGGCCTTGGTGATGTTCAGCAGCGGCGCCACGACGGTGTTCGTGACCGTGTCGGTCAGCGTCGGCATCGCCATGCCGCCGGGGGTCTGCGCCGTCAGCGTGCCGGTATCGGTCAGCGTGGTGCCGGCCGGCAGCGCTGTGCCATTCACCCGGGCGGTGATCTCGACGACGACCTGGTCGCCAGCGTTTTCCAGATTGTCGCCCGGATTGACCACGGTGCCGAAGTCGAAGCTGACGCTGTTGGTGCCGCCGTTGAAGACGGGCGCGCCGGGCAGGCTGGCGGTGATGTTGCCACCGCCCAGCGAAACCACGCTGGCCGAAACATATGTCAGCCCAGCCGGCAGCGCATCGGCCAGTTGCAGCCGCTGGGTGCCTTCGTTGAGCGTCGCGGTCAGGCGGTAGGTGACGGTCTCGCCCACGGCCAGATCGGAGCCCAGGGTGGCGGGCAGCGACGTGCTGACCTGTGTCTTGTCCAACGTGTCGATGATGCGCACGCCGACCGTCGCGTCGTCGCTGTCGGTCAGTGCGCGGCCGCCGCCGGGCAACGTGGTGTAGGCCAGGTTCGCGACATTGGTGATGGACTGGTTGTGGAACACCGCATCCACCAGCCGCGCCTGGTAGGTGACGGTGATCGGCCCGCCGCCCAGCGCCAGCGAAGCGGCGGTCAGGGTGATGCCGTTGCCGGCTTGCGCCACCGTGCCGAAATTGGTGCCCAGGCTGCCGGCCACCAGCATCACGCCGGCCGGCAGGGTGTCGGCAATGTTGAGGTTGAAGGCGGTGGCGGCGCTGTTGGCCGTGTGACCGATCGACAGCGTGTAGGTGACGACGTCGCCGGCATCGCCGGTGGTGAAGGTCGTGCTCTTCTGGATGTCGAGCTCCGGCACGATGATGGCGACGGGCGCAGTCGCGGTGCCGCCGGACAGGCCGTTGGCGAAGATCTCCACCGTATTGATCAGCGTGTCGCCATTCTCGTTGGCGGGCACGTCGATGACGCGGGCCTGCAGTTCCACCACCAGCTGGTCCTGCGGACCGCGGATCAGGTTGACAGGTGTGTTGACGACATTGCCGAAGTTCAGCGTCACCCGCTCGGCGCTGCCATTGAGGCCGTTGAAGTCGGTGGCCGTCACGGTGGGGTTCAGCAGCAGCGCGCCGCCAATCAGGTCGGCGCCGGCCGAGACCACGGCCGCGCTGATGAACTGCAGGCGCCCGCTGGCCCCCAGGCCCACCGCGTCGGGCAGGTCGTCGATCAGCGTCAGGCTGTTGCTGGTGCCATCGGGGATGCTGACGGTGAAGCGGTAGGTGACGATCTCGCCGATGGCCAGGCTGGAGCCGGCGGTCGAGGGCTCGGAGCTGGCAAAGACGGCCTTGGTGATGCCGGGACGCTCCAGCACCAACTGCGCGCTGGCCTGGACGGCATAGGAGCGCTCGTCGACGGGCGTACCGGGCAATGTGCTGCCGCCGGCCGTGGCGGTGTTGTTGACCACAGCCCCGGCAGCCGCGAGGTCGGCCACAACAGCCTGGAAGGTAACGGTCAGGTTCTGGCCCGGGTCGAGCCGCGTCGTGGTCACGTTCACGCCGCTGTCGCCCAGAACATTGCCGGTAACGATGCTGGTCGCGTAGGCGCCGCTATTCACCGCGGTGACGCTGCCTGCCTGGAAGACGACCGTGGGCGGCAGCCCGGCCAGCGCGTCCTGCACCAGATTGTCGAAGGAAGAGGCGCTGTGGCTGCTGGCGTTATTGGTCAGCACCAGCGTGTAGGTGACGGTATCACCCACCGCCGGCGTGGGGTCGTTCACCGCCTTGGTGAGCGACAGATTGGGCTCGACGATGTCGAAGGGCGAGGTCGCCTGGGTGGTGACGCGGCCGCCGGGGTTGTTCGGATCGGCCAAGGAGACTTCGGCCAGGTTGAAGCCGGCCAGACCACCAAAATTGGCGGGCAGGTCCTTCACCCGTGCCGTCAGGGTAAAGCTGATCGTGTCGGCGGCATTGACCACGCCGTCGGGCGTGTTGGTGATGTCGCCCAGGGTGAAGGTGACGGTGTCGTTGAACGTATCGCCGTTCATGTCGGAGACGACAGGGCTGGTCAGGCCGGCGGGTAGGCCAGGGCCGACGAGGCCGGGCGCGCCCAGCGTGGCGTTGCTGACCGAGATCAGCTCGAACAGTCCAGGCGAGCCGCCGCCCATCGCGCCCGGCAGCAGGTCGCGCAGGATGACAGACCGGGAGACGCCCTCGGAGATGGTGACCGTGACATTCCAGGTGATCAGCTCACCGATCGTCAAATCGGGGGCGCCGGCATTGCCGGCGGCGGTGCCGGTATGCGCGGCGCTGGTGCTCACCACCGTCTTGACGATGCCCGACGGGGCGATGAAGACGGTGGCGTCGTCGCTGTCTGGCAGGCCGTCATTGCCGGTGTGGTTCACCCCGCCCTCGATGGCGGCATAGTTGGCCACAGTGGCCACATTGGTCAGCACCACCGGCGACTGGATGGCATTCTCGACCTGCAGGTCATAGGTGATGACGACGATGTCGGCGCCGCTCGTCGCATTGTCCCGCGCCAGCGCGCCCTGGTTCAGCGACGGATCGGTTAGCTGGATGCCGCCCAACGGGTCGAACAGGCCGCCGCCGACATTGGTGAAGGCGAGCGGGTTGCCGGCGCCGTCGGTCACGCGGATGTTGAGGCCGAGGCCGCCGGGGGTGGCGAAGCCCGCCGGCAGCGTGTCGCGAATCAGCACATCGAAGGCGCCGCGCGGGCCACTTCCGACATTATCCACCACGATGGCGAACTTCACCAGATCGCCGCCATCGGCCGCGGCCAGGTTCGCGTCCACCGGCGTGATAGCAAGGTTGGTGCTGTTGATGGTGCCGCCGAAAGCGGGGCCACCGACGCCCGGCGCGGCGAACACCACGGGGCCTGTCGGGCCGGTGAAGCTGCCCTGGCCGTTGGTGGAAACCACGCCCTTGGTGATGTCCAGCCGCGGCTCGCCCAGGGTGAACTGCACGATGGCATTGGCGGCGAAGGGCGCGTTCTGGCTATTCAGCTCGCCGCTCGTCACCTGGTTGGTCAGCAGCAGCCCGTCGCCGAACAAAGCGTCGCGCACGCGCACGGTGAAGAGCAGGTCGAGGGTGGATGGCATGTAGCCATCGATGATCGAACCGAAGTTAAAGGTGACGCTGTTGCTGCCGGCGTTCTGCGTGATGGTGGGCGTGTTGATGAGCACGAGCGGCGTGGTGGTGTTGGGGCCAATCTCGGCATTGTTCACTGCCGGCGGCATGCCGTCATAGAGGGCGCCGTTCCAGGTGAAGCCATTTGCCACGCCGTTGGCATCCGGGTCGGTGGCCAGGAAGACCGGCAGCGGCAGGAAGTCATGCAGGGTGATGCTGTGGGTATGGGTCAGCGGCATGTCCAGCCGCAGGTGATAGGTGATGAGGTCGCCGGCCTGGATGGTCTGCGGCCCCACCACGGCGGCGCCGTTGATGAAGGCGATGGACTTCGAGACCTGGTTGGTCGGCAGGGTGACCGAGGCCGCGCTGTCATCGGCGACGGGATCGAGCGACGGCGTGGTGCCGCTGAAGACGATGCCGTTCGCCAGCGTGTCGCCCTGATCGACCATGACGTCGCCGAGAACCGGGCCAGTGAAGTCCGCATCCACGGTGGCGCGGAAGGTGACGGTGGCGGTGGCGGCGTTGGGCGCGATCTCGCCGGTGCCCGCCAGCGTGGCGCCAAAGCCCAGGCGGGCCGTCGCCTCGCTGACGTCGAAGGTGATGGTGGTAACGCCGTTGACCTTGGGCCCCACCGTGTATTCGCTGGCGATCAGCGGCTGGGTGACGCTCACCCCGTTCTCGGTCAACGTGATGACGGGCGTGAAGCCGGCCTGGAAGGTCTGGCCATCGCCCAGCGTGTCGGTCAACACCAGGGTGCCGATGTCGAAGTAATCCGAGATCTGGCCGGCCAGGGTGTATTCGAGGGTCTGGCCCGGCGTCGGCAGGCCACCGCCGACGACCGTGACGCCCTTCTGTTCGGCGATCGACTTGGCGGTGATCGTGTCGGTCTCGGCGATCACGCCGGTAACGACCGTGACCGGGTCCGCCGGGTCCAGCGGATCCCAGTTGCCGGTGTAGTTGGCCGAGTTGGTCAGGGTGGCGAAGGCGCCGTTGGTGGCGCCCAGGATCGGGCCGCCGCCGGTGCCGGCCTGGTTGACCCAGAACGGGATTTCCAGCGTGGGCACATCGACCCCGCCGATGACCGGGGCGGTGAAGACGGCGGTGACGATGGTGGTGCCGAGCGCGCCAGCCGTGACGGTGATGGTGGCGGGCAGGTTGGTGCTGATGGCGGCGGTGAAGGCGCTGTTGACCACCACGCCGTTCGGCAGCGTGTCGGTGATGGTGTAGCCGGACAGCGTCTGCCCATTCGCGATGGTGCCGACGACATCCCATTGCCGCACATAGGATGGGCCGGTCGCCGTCTCCTGCTCGGGGCCGAGATAGGTCTTGTCCAGCAATGCGATGACCGGGGTGATGGTGACCGCGTTCACCGGGCCCAGCACGACGGGGTCGGCGCCCGGGTTGTTCAGCGGGTCGTTGCCGAAGGCGAAGCCACCCTGCGCCTCGAGGGTGAGCGGCGCGGCATTGTCGGCGAAACTGTCGGTGTCGAGAGTCAACAAAACGTCGGCTGCCGTCTGGCCGGGGGAGAAGCTGCCGAAGGGCAGGCTCAGAATGGCGGCCTGGGCGCCGGGCGTCCCGGTGATGATCTGGCCGGTCAGCGGGTTGGTGGCATTGCCTGCGAGGTCGTAGGTGACGATGGTCGTATCCACCGTGGCGCCCAGATAGGTCGCGGAGATCAGCGTGACCCCGTCATAACCATCCGCGCCTGGCGGCAGGTCGAGCACGATGAAGGGGGCATATCCGGCGTTGGTGCCGGCGTTGCTGAAGCTGAGCGTGACCTGCTGCGTTGCGCCAATGAGGCTCGAGGCCCCGGTCGGGGTGAGCAGAACCTGGGGGGAAGCGGGCATTTTTGACCTCGTTCTGAGCGCCCCGGGGGTTAGGGTGCGCAGCTCTTATTTTCGCCGCCACTGTCTAAATTAAGACGCACATCGTGGCAAGCCCCAGAAAGATGTGTCTATAATTGAGACAAAATCTACATTTATATACTTTCTGGCACGCCGGTGCCGTTCGGCTCGAAATGCCCCACCTGTCTTCGGCTTGCGCAGGGCGGCTGCGGACCTGTGTTTCGCTGTGGCTGTTCAACCTGGATATTTCGGTTATCGCAGTGATCGTGGTCCTGCTACTTATGGGGTTGGTGAAGAAGAACGCGATCATGATGGTGGACGTGGCCTTACAGCCCCAGCGCGCGGGCGGGAATGCGCGTGATGCCGTGCGCCACGCCTGCGTGCTGCGCTTCCGGCCCATCCTGATGACAACGCTCGCCGCGGCGGCGGGTGCCGTGCCTATTGCCGCCGGCTGGGGTGCGGCAGCTGAACTGCACCAGCCGATGGGCCTGGCCGTGGTGGGCGGGCCTGCCGTGAGCCAGGTGCTGACCTTGTTCGTAACGCCCGTGCTGTACCTCGCCTTTGACGGGCTGGCGGCGAAGTTCAGCCGCGGCCGCGGCAGGGTGGCGCCGGTGACGCACGGGCCGGCGGAATGAGCGCGGCGGTGTTCATGGCGCGAGCCATCGCCCTCAGCCATGAGGGTGTGGCCGCAGGCGGCGGGCCCTTTGGTGCCGTTGTGGTGCTGGATGGCGTGATCATCGGCGAAGGCCGCAACAATGTCGTGCCGGGCCGCGACCCGACCGCCCATGCCGAGGTGATGGCGCTGCGCGACGCCTGCGCGCGGACCGGCACCCACGACCTGTCGGGCGCGGTGATCTACACCAGTTGCGAACCGTGCCCAATGTGCCTGGGCGCCATCTGGTGGGCGCGCTGCGCCGAGGTGGTCTATGGCAATGGCCGGGCCGAGGCCGCCGCCATCGGTTTCGACGATGCCGCGATCTATGAGGAAGTGGCGCGCCCGATCGAGGGCCGCACCATGCCGCTGCGCCGACTGATGGCGGCCGAAGCCTTTGGCGCGTTTCAGGCATGGACCGACAAGGCCGACAAGACGCCTTACTGAAGCAGGCCGCGCCGCATCAAGGTAACGGGCTCGCCGCGCTCCAGCTCCATGCCCACAGTCTGCCAGCCCAGCGCGGCATAGAGCGGCGCGGCATCGGCGGTGTAGAGCCACATCTGCGTGGCGCCGTTGATGCGGGCGAAGTCCTCCACGCGACAGATCAGCGCCGAGGCATGGCCGCGGCCGCGAAATTCCGGACGAACGAAAACCCCGGCCAGCCATGGCGTGAGGTCCTGCCGCGTCTGCAGATCCTGCACCGCAAGACTGGCCGTGCCGGCCGCGGTGCCGCCATCGAAGAGGACGAAGGTCTCCTCCGGACCCACGGGAGGGTTCAGGATGAGGTCGGTGATCATTTCCACGCTCCAGGCATCGGGATACTGGAAAAAGGCATCCCAGAGCCAGCGCGCGACCATGGGCGCCAAGCCCGGCTCCTCGGAGACGGCAACGATGCGTGTCATGGTCGCCAGGCGCGGTGATAGGGGTGGCCGTCACGGATGCACTGCGCCCGGAAAAGCTGCTCGGCCAGCAGGCCGCGGACCAGGAAATGTGGCCATGTCAGGGGGCCGAGCGAAAGGCGATGAGCAGCGATGGCGAGCACGGACTCACAGAGCCCCTCGGCGCCGCCAATGGCGAAGGCGATGGGGCGGCCGGCTTCCATCCAACGTGTGGTCAGCGCCGCCAGGGCTTCCGAAGATGGCGCCGAGCCGCCCAGATCCATCGCCACCACCAGGGCGCCGGCGGGCATGGCGGCCAGGATGGCGGCACCCTCGCGTTTGCGGATTTCGGCTGCGCTGCCACGCCCCTCTGCGAATTCCGCGACCTCCAGCGGTGGCCGCAGACGGGCGTTGTGCTGGGCGAAAAGCGCCGCCTCCGGCCCAGGCTTGATGCGGCCGATGGCGAGCAGCCTAGCCTTCAAGCTGGTTCGTAGCCCGAACCGCTATCTGCCTTGGGGCTGTCATCACCCCACATCTTCTCCAGCCGGAAGGTCTCCCGTGCCTCGGGCTTGAAGAGATGGATGACCATGTCACCGCAATCGATCAGCACCCAGTCGGCGCTGGCCTCGATGGCATTGCGCTTGAGCTTCAGGCCCTCCTTTGCGAGGGCCTCCTCCAGATGCGTGGCCATCGCCTGGATCTGCCGGTCGGCGAGGCCTGTGGCGATGATGATCCGGTCGGTGAAGGAGGCACGGCCGGTGACATCAAGAACCTTGATGTCCTCGGCCTTGTCATCCTCGAGGGATTTTCGCGCGGCGGTCACCAGAAGCTCGAGCCGGTCGGGCGAGATGGGGGCAGCGCGCTTGCGGCCGCGGGGACGCTTGGGCTCGGCGGCCGCGATGGCCTCGGCGACGTGGCTGTCGGCTGGGCTGATGCTGCTGGCGCGGGGCTTCACCTGGGCATTGCCAGCACTCAGGCCCGCCCGGGCACGGGCAGCGGGCGAAATTCTGGTTGTTTTTCGCGCACTGGCAGCGACTGGCTCGGCAGGAAGGGCTGGGGCCTTGGCGGGTGCGGGCTTCGCGGCGGTGCGAGCGGGTGACTTGGCGGGCGCGGATTTGGCAGCGGCGCGGGCCGGCGCTTTGGCCGGCGCGGGCTTCGCGGCAGCGCGGGCAGTTGCCTTGGTGGGCGCCGGCTTCGCGGTAGCACGGGTGGGCGTCTTCGCAGCCGCAGGTTTCGGCGCCGCCGCTGGAGGTGCGGCCTTCGCTTTCGGCGCGGCCGCCTGTGGCTTCGCCTTGGTCCGGCTGGGTTTCGCGGCCTCAGGGCTGCTGGGTGTTTTCGGCGTGCGGGCCATGGTGGCTCCTTTTCTCAGCGCTAGCTGCCAGAAACCGGCAGTTCGCGCCACTGTTCACGTATCGCCGTGGCCGAGGCGCTATGCACCGGCGCCGCCACGAAGCACCAGGGGGCATGCGTGGCAGGTGCGAACATCGCCCCCGGGCGTCTTCGATGCCGCCGCAGCACCGCCGCGGCCCGACCCGCCAGCGCCTGGCGGGTACTGCCCGGGCGCGGCAAAACCGCCAGCCGCGTGCCCGCCGCCAGCCGTCGCCAGCGGTTCCAGAGCGGCAACTGCAGCAGATTGTCGGCGCCGATGATCAGCACGAATTCCACCCGCGGAAAGCGCATTCGCAGCCTCTCCAGCGTTTGCCAGGTGATGCGGGTGCCCATGCTCGCCTCGACGTCGCTGGCGACGATGCGCGGCGGCGCTGCGATCGCGCGGGCCGAGGCCAGGCGATGCGCGAAGGGTGCCATGCCACGGGCTGGCTTCAGCGGATTGCCGGGGGAGACCATGAGCCAGACAGCGTCGAGCCGGAGTGCGCGGAGAGCGACCTGCGCGACATGTCGGTGCCCGGCATGCGCTGGGTTGAAGCTGCCGCCCAGCAGGCCGATGCGGGCTCTTCGTCGGTCACCTGCAATCAACGCGTGCTCACGCTCACGCTGGAGGTCTCGGCCGGCGTGAAGGCATGCCAAGGTAACGATTGCCGGCGCCGAAGCGCTGCCCTGCGGTGACACTGCAGCGCGAATGCGGCAAGGTGGCCAGTGCCGAAGATGCGATAACGGACCTCCCATTCTCGACGGGACGATAGCCATCTGCGGTCCAGCTTGCAAAGCCGCCTATGGCCGCACCTGCCCGTGACCGATCACGTGGTAGCGATAGGTGCAGAGCTGCTCGAGCCCCACAGGCCCGCGCGCATGCATCCGGCCTGTGGCGATGCCGATCTCCGCACCGAAGCCGAATTCCCCGCCATCGCAGAACTGGGTGGAGGCATTCCACATCCCCACCGCCGAAGCCAGGCCGTTGAGGAAGGTCTCCGCCGCCGCGGGATCCTCGGTGATGATCGCCTCGGTGTGCTCGGTGCCGAATCGGCGGATATGGGCGAGTGCGGCCTCCACCCCATCCACCACGGCGATGTTCAGCACGCTATCCAGCCACTCGGTGTGGAAGTTCTCATCGGTGGCGGGGGCGAGTTCGGGGCAGATCGCCCGCGCGCGGGTGTCGCCCAAGCCGCGGCACCCCAGCGCCGCCAGGTCGGCCATAAGCTGGGGCAGCAGGCCGGGCGCGATCGCTGCGTCGATCAGCAGCGTTTCGGTCGAACCACACACGCCGGTGCGGCGCATCTTCGCGTTGGCCAGGATGGCGCGTGCCATCGCATGGTCGGCGGCCTCGTGCACATAGGTGTGGCAGAGACCCTCGGCATGGGCCAGCACGGGCACCCGGCTTTCCTCCTGCACCCGCTGCACCAGGCCTTTTCCGCCGCGCGGGATGATGAGGTCGATCAGCCCCGCCGCCTTCAGCATGGCGGCGACGAAGGCACGGTCGGCATTGGGCGCGACCTGGATGGCGGCGTCCGGCAGGCCGGCTGCGCGCAGGCCCTCCAGCATCGCGGCATGGATGGCGGCGACGGAACGTACACTTTCGCGCCCGCCGCGCAGGATGACGGCATTGCCCGATTTCAGGCAGAGCGCGCCGGCATCGGCCAGCACATTGGGCCGGCTCTCGAACACCATGCCGATGACGCCAATGGGCTGGGCCACCCGCCGGATGAGCAGACCGTTGGGCCGCGTCCACTCCGTCAGGACCCGGCCGGCGGGGTCGTCGAGGGCGGCCACCTCCTCCACGCCCTTTGCCATCGCCTCGATGCGCGCTGGCGTCAGGGTCAGGCGGTCCTGGAAGGCGACGGACAGCCCCTCGGCGGCCATCAGATCCTCTGTATTGGCGGCCAGTATCTTGCCCGCGGAGGCTCGGATTGCGGCGGCGGCGGCCAGCAAGGCCTTGTCCTTCTGCTCGCGGGAGGCAGCAGCCAGCGGCACGCAGGCGGCGCGGGCTGCCTGGCCGGCGGCGTTCAGGGCTTCGGCGGCGGTATCGGGCAGCGCGTTCATCCCGTCTTTTTAGTGCGCTGCGGCCTCGATGGGAACGCCCCCGGGATCGCCCGAACCGGCGCGGTAGCGATGGGTGCTGGCGCCAAATGCGATCAGCGCGCCGCTGTCGTCGCGCACTTCGGACTTCGCGAAGAAGACGTTGCGGCCAGCGGTGGCGATGCGGCCTTCGGCGATCAGCACCGAGCCGATCCTGGCCTGGCCGGTGAAGCGGCAATCCAGGTCAAGCGTCACCGCGCTCCGCCGTCGCCCGGGCTGCGGACAGAACAGCCCGGCAAAGGCGCCGACCTGGTCGAGCATCGACAGCATGACCCCGCCATGGGCGATGCCGCCACGATTCGCATGGGCGGGCACCAGTCGGCATTCGATGCGGGCCAGCCCATCCTCCCAATGCACGACATGCATGCCCATCAGTTCGTGATAGGGCGACAGGGTCTGGCCCAGGCTGTGCGCATCCATCAAGCGATTCCGCTTCGGCCCATCTCGAGGAACTTCTCCCGCCGTCGGATGCGCAGGGTGGCGCCATCCTGCTCCAGCAGAGGCTCCAGCGCGGCCCAGATGGCGTTGCTGACGGTGAGCATAGCCTCGGCCGGTGAGCGATGGGCACCGCCCACTGGTTCGGGCACCACGGTGTCAATAAGGGCGAGTTTCTTCAGGTCCTCGGCCGTGAGTTTCAAGGCCTCGGCGGCGGTGGAGGCCATGGCGGCGTCGCGCCAAAGAATGCTGGCGCAGCCCTCCGGGCTGATCACGCTGTAGATCGCGTGTTCGAGCATCAGCACCCGGTCGGCCGCGGCGAGCGCGATGGCACCGCCCGAGCCGCCCTCGCCAATGATGGTGGCGATGAAGGGCACCGGCGCCTCCAGCCCCGCCTCAATGGAGCGGGCGATGGCCTCGGCCTGGCCGCGCGCTTCCGCTTCGATGCCAGGGAAGGCGCCGGAGGTATCGACGAAACTCAGGATGGGCAGGCCGAAACGGCCGGCGAGTTCGATGATGCGGCGGGCTTTCCGATAACCCTCGGGCTTGGCCATGCCGAAATTGTGGCGGACGCGGGTTTCGGTGTCGCGGCCCTTCTCGGTTCCCAGAACGGCGACGGCGCGGCCGCGGAAGCGACCCATGCCGCCGATCACCGCCGCGTCATCGGCGAAGGCGCGGTCGCCGGCGAGGGGGATGAAACCGTCGATCAGGCTGGCGACGTAGTCCAGCGCCTTGGGCCGCTCGGGGTGGCGGGCGACCTGGGCTTTCTGCCAGGGCGTGAGCTTGGCATAAGTGGCGGCAAGCAGCTTCTGGGCCTTGTCCTGAAGCTTCCCTACCTCCTCGGCCACGTCGATGCCGCCGGCATCAGTGGCCCGGCGGAGTTCCTCGACCTTGCCCTCCAGCTCGGCGATGGGCTTTTCGAATTCCAGGAAATGACTCATCGGTGTTCGGGTATCAGACTTGTTCGGGACGCGCCACGGGGGGTTACAGCGTGAACAGCTTGCCCACTGCCGCGGGGACCACCATCGGCTCGCCATAGGCGCGCTCCAGAGCATTCACCGCGCGCCAGCCGGTGCAGTGAGCGGGAATGATGAGGTCGAGGCCGAAGCTTCCAAGGTCACGCACTGTCTGCGGGATAATCGCCTCGTTCTCGCCGGAGAGGTGGAAGCCGCCCATCACGGCATGCAGCTTCTCGCCGGGGAAGAGGCGGCGGGCCTCGTGCATGACATTCACCACCCCGGCATGCGAACAGGCAGAGAAGACGACCAAACCCTTGTCGCGCAGCCGCACGGCGAGGAAGCGTTCATCCATCAGCAATTCATCGGGTGCCCAGGGGGCGGTTTCATCGGAGCGGGCGACCTGGCCGGGGAGGCCGCGTTCGTATGCCGTTATACGCGGGATCTCGCCGCTGATCTGAAAGAGGCCGTCCAGCACGCTTTGCGGCTCGGTGGTCACCACCGGGTCGGCACCCATGCTGGACCAGCCCTCTGGCGTGGGCACGGGGTCCATGGGCAGCACGCCGCCATCGCTCTGGCGCATGCCGCGTTCGGCGAACATCCCGGGGTGGAGGTAAAGCGGCACACGCTTGCCCTTCGGCAGCATGGACAGCGCCTGGGGCAGGCCGCCGGCATGGTCCCAGTGGCCGTGGCTGAGCATCATCGCGTCGACGCCGGAAAAATCCACGCCCAAGCGGGGCGCATTGCGGGCCATGGACATGTCCACTGGCCCGCCATCGAAGAGCATGGTCCGCGCGCCATTCGGCCCATGCGCGGTGATGAGCAGCGAGAGGCCATGGGAGGCGCAGCACAGGCATTCGCCGGCTGTGCGTGTCATGCCGAATCGGCGCAGCACCTGGGTCTCACGCTGGACAAAGCGCGGGACCGTCGAGAGCATGTCGAGCACATTGTCGACGATGACGAGGATATCGAGGCGTTCTGCTTCCATCACGCCATGATGGGCTGCGGCGTGGCGGGTCGTGAAGGCCTATTCGTCTTCCTCCTCTGGCACCGGCGCCACTGGGATCAGGCCTGTTTCCTTGATCGAGGAGAGCGCGACATCCACCGCCAGCCGCTCCAGCCCCGGCAGGGTGCGGAGTTCTTTCGAGACGAATTCCTCCAGCGCCGGCATATTGGCAAGCCGGAGTTTCACCAGGTAGCTCCAGTTGCCGGTGACGTGGTGGCATTCCAGCACCGCCTCATGCGCGGCCATGGCAGCACGGAAGGCGACATCCGCCTCACCCGGCTTGAGCGCGAGCCGCACGAACGCCAGCAGCGGGCAACCGGCCTCTGTCGGATCGAGGCGCGCATGCCAGCCAATGATGACGCCGCGCTCTTCCAGGCGTTTCTGCCGCTCCGCGGTGGCGGAGACGGAGAGGCCCGCGATCTTCGCCAGTTCGGCCAAACCCGCGGCGCCATCCTCCTGAACGGCAATGGCAATTTTTCGGTCGATCTCGTCCATGGCCGTACTCTATCCGGTTTTCTGGCTGGGGGGGAAACATGCTCCTGGGCTGGCCGGCGGGACATGGCACCATGCCATGCCCGCCGGCCAGGGCAGCCCATCCGGGTGGACCGGTCGCCGCAAAGCCGAGGGTTTCTCTCGCCCATTCTTCGCAAGCTGGGGTTGCGGGGAGAGGGCGCGTGCACGCACGACCAAGGAAGGCCCGTCACCGCGGTGACGGAGTATCCTGGGTGGAAACGAGGCGAGACAGCGGCCGGCGGCGCCACGCAGAGGCAGCACCGAAGGCCCGGATGGGAAGCTCTGAAAGGGCGCGCGCCGAGTCACCCCAGCGCGCGGGAAATCAGATGTAGTGCTCGGCCAGCGGCGCGAAGCCGTTGAACTTCTGGCTGGCGTAGGTGGTGACATAGGCCCCGGTGGAGACGATTTCCACTCGGTCACCATCCACCAGCGCCTCGGGCAACCGGTAGTTGGACTTCTCGTAGAGCGTGTCCACGCTGTCGCAGGTCGGGCCGGCAATGGTCACGGGACCTTCGCGCGTGCCGTCATGCGGCGTGCGGAACTCGTAGCGGATCGCCTCGCCCTCGGTTTCGGCCAGGCCACCAAAGCGGCCGATGTCCAGGTACACCCACCGCACCGGGTCGCCCTCGGCCTTGCGCGAGATCAGCACGACTTCCGCCACCACCGTGCCGGCATCGGCCACCAGGAAGCGGCCGGGCTCGATCACGATCTCGGGCAGGGCATTGCCGAAATGCTCGGCCATCGCACCCATGATGGCGGCACCGATCTCCTCGATCTCCGGCACTTCCGACTTGTAGCGCACCGGATAGCCGCCGCCGAGATTGACCATGCGCAGTTTTACGCCCGCGGCCTCGAGGTCGGAGAACAGCATGCCGACCTTCGCGATCGCCGCCTTGTAGGGCGCCGTCCCGGTCTGCTGCGAGCCGACATGGAAGGAGATGCCGAAGGCGTCGAGCCCAAGCTCGCCCGCCATCACCATCAGCTTCTTCGCCATCTCCGCCTCGCAGCCGAATTTCTTCGACAGCGGCCATTCGGCGCCTTCGTTCTCAACGAACACGCGGCAGTACACGCGGGCACCCGGCGCGGAACGGGCCAGCTTGCGCAGCTCGCTCTCGCTGTCGAAGGCGAACATGCGCACCCCGGCGGCGAAGGCCGCGGCGATGTCACGCTCCTTCTTGATGGTGTTGCCGTAGCTGACGCGCGACGGATCGGCGCCGGCCTCGAGGCACATCTGCACCTCCTGCCAGGACGCGGCGTCGAAGAACGAGCCGAGACCCGTGAGCCGCTCCAGGATCGGGGCGCCCGGGTTGGCCTTCACCGCGTAATAGATACGTGCGAGGGGCAGGGCCGACTGCAGCCGCCGATAATTCTCGGCAACCCGGTCCACATCCAGCACAAGGCAGGGCGTGGCGGGCACAGTGTCGGCAAGAAAGCGAGCAACCTTATCGGTCATCGCAAACCCCTTCCAATTCAAAAGGAACCGGTCCCGGCATTCAGCCAGGGGGCCCCCAAGTTGACGAACGGTCGAACGAACCAGCGACCAAGTAGAAACCGGCCCGCTTGCACGGACCGGGGTTGCCAGAACACTTGACGTCGTTGCGTAAACCTTGCGCCGCGGTGTTGGTGTATTCGACCAACCCGTGGGCCTGGGGCCAGGGGCACGTGCGTACTGCGTCTGCCGGGTAAATAGGGGCAGACGAATTGGGGCGCAAGAGGAATTTTGCCCTCAACCGTATTTTTTACGCGTCACCCCCGGGGGGGGACAGGAAAGGGGCCTGTGACACCCCCCTGGAAGCGGGGGGGAATGCCGGAAGGCCCGGGGGGCCTTCCGGATCGTTTCCGGTCAGCCCTTGGCGACCAGGCCCTTCACCTCTTCCATCGCGGCGGTGAAGCGCGCGTTCAGCACGCCCAGCGCTTCGCCGTTGGACTTCTGGATCAGCTCGCTGATCTCGCGCATGTTGGCCACGGCCTTCTCATAGCCGGCCTTCAGCATTTCGGCCTGCTTGGCGGCTTTGGAGGCAGCAGGCTCCTGGCTCGCCATGCTCTGCACAGCTTCGCTCATCTCGCTCATCGTCTGCTGCATGATTTCCATGTTGCGACGGGCGATGGCCTGCGCGCCTTCCATGGCCAGCTTGTTGGCGGTGGTCAGCGCCTCGATGTTGCGCCTCTGCGCCTCGGCGAAGGCCGACATGTCGGGCATCGCGGGCATCTTGAACTCGGAGAACATTTTCATGAAATCGTCTTGCGGGCTGGCCATGGTGATATTCCTTTAGGGGTTAAGTCTGCCCCCCCTTAGACCCCCATTCCGCCCACGTCAAAGTATTTGCTGCGGTGCAACATAACTGCAAGCGTTAGTCGGTGGTGACATCCGGTTCAGACGCTTCGGCCGGCTTGCGCCGGGCAGCGGGATCCAGGCTGCGGGCGATCTGGTCGGCGCGATCCAGTGCCTTGTCCAGCGCGGCCATGGTGGCAGCAAGATCCGCGCTGTCGTCCTTCAGCCAGGCGCGCAAAGTATAGACCCAGACCGCGGTCAGCCCCTTGATTCGGGCAACGCCGGCGGGGCCATGCGAATCCAAGCCCGCGGCCTCCAGCATCCAACCCATGCTGCGTTCCATGGCAGCGCCCAGGCTCAGCACCAGGAAGGGGTGGAAGGGCAGGTCCTTCATAAAGCGGACGATTCCGGCCCGGTGCGGCTGCATCACGTCCAACCGGCGCATCAGGACGTCGAACAGCCTGTCGCGCGCCGTCTCGCCCTCGGTGGGGATGGTGCCGTCCAGCACCACCCGGTCCACCAGCGCGGTGTAGCGCAGCATGATGCCCTCGGGGCAAGAGGCGAAGCCACGCATCTCACCCAGCGACACGCCGGAGGCGGCGGCGATGCGCGAGAGCGTGGTGCCACGCCAGCCATGCTCAGCCACCGCCTGGAAAAGGCCGTCGAAGATGCGCGCCTTGATGGCCGCGGAGGGGTCGCTGGTTGGATCGCTCATACTGCCTCAGTTTGGTCCGATGGGGCTGCTTGGAAAGACCCCGCCGCAAGGTTTCACGGCCTTGCCTCGGTCACCCAGCCAGGACGCAGGGTGATGGCGGCGTTGCGGCACATGTTGAAGCCCCGCAACTCCTCTGCCGCGGCGTTGTCGAAGACGATGCGCAGATCGGCCTCGCACTCGCCATCCATGCTGATCTCTGCCGTGCCGCCATTGGTGATGGGCGCAGTGATCTGGTTTGCCCCCCAGTCGCCGCTGGTCACCGGGGAGAGGTAGATGCCGGTGATCGGCCGCTCATAGACCGAGCCCAGCGCCATGCGCCTGGCACCCTGGAAGATGATAGGCTGGGCGGAGCAAACATCGACCACCTCGCGCACCTCCTCGCGGCGGTTCTGGAACACTGCGCGGACGCGAATCTGGCACTCGCGCGAGCGCAGGCGCATCGGGAAGCTCTGGCCGGGTTCCAGCACCGCCGAGCCCAGCCGGTCCGCGCCCCAGTTCGGCGTGCGACTGGCAAAGATGCTTTGCAGGGTCACCGCGCTGCGGTTGGTCACCGTCACCTCGCGCAAGGGGATGGAGCTGTCGCCGAAGGCCAGGCGTGGTTCGGCGCAAATGTCGGCCTGCCGTGTCTCGGCCGCGGCGCCCTGGAAGGCTGCGCGCACCGTCACCTGGCAGGGTGCGAAACCGCGCAGGCGGATGCGGAAGGTGTCGTTCGGCGCCACGGTGGCCGCGCCCAGACGGTCCGGCCCCGGCTCCTGACTGCCGCGCTCGAAGATGAAAACCTGCATCAGCTGGTTGTCGCTGTCATTGACCACGGCGATGTCGCGCCGGCGTTCATCGGTCAGGGTGAATTCCTGCTGCCGGCAGACGTCGAGGGCCAGTGTTTCCTCCGTCGCATCCTCCCACACCGCGCGCAGTTGTTGCTGGCAGGGGGCGATGCGGCCCAGCCGCAGCATGTAGCTCTGCCCGGCCGGCAGCACATCGGTGCCCAGCCGGTCCGGCCCCTCGGCCAGGCCGGCCTGGCCCGGGGCAAAGACGAAGACCTGGCGAATGGTGGTATCCGTGCGGTTGACCAGGCGGAGTTCGCGTTCGGGCGCTGGCGCCGGACGGTTGGGCGCGGCCTGCGGCGGGGCGGCAGGCGGTTTTTGCGCCAGCGCGCCGGCCAATGGCCAGGCCATCAACGTGACGGCGAGGATAAATCCCAGGTTGCGGCGCATGCGTATCCTCTTTGGTCGAGGCGGGCAGAATGCCGTGCAGGCCAGGCTGCCGTCCAGCGTCGTGGTGCCGCTCAGCCGCCGGCCAGCTCGTACCGCACCGTCGCCGCCCCTGCCGCCAAGGCTGAAAGCTTGGCGAAGGCGCGGGCGCGCGGCAGGTATTTCATCCCGCAATCCGGCGCGATCACCAGCCGTTCCGCCGCCACGTGCCTCAGGCCGTGGCGGATGCGCGCGGCCACCGTCTCGGCCGTCTCGACCTCGGCCGAGCCGAGGTCCAGCACGCCCAGCATGATCGTCTTGTTCGACAGGTCGGACAGAATGCCGAGGTCCAGCTTCGGCTGCGCCGCCTCGATGGAGATCTGCTGGGCCGTGCTGTCGGCGAGTTGCGAGAGGAAGGAATAGCCCGAGGGCTTGTCCGCCACCATCGCGGCATAGCCGAAGCACAGATGCACGACGGTGGGGCCGGGCACGCCCTCCAGCGCGCGGTTCAGCGCCTTCACGCCGAATTTCGCCGCCTGCTCCGGCCGCGCCTGGAGCCAGGGTTCGTCGAACTGGATGACATCGGCGCCGGCGGCCTTGAGGTCGCGCGCCTCCTCCGCCACCGCGGCGGCATAGGCCATGGCGACGGCTTCCGGGTCGCCATAATGCTCGTCATGCGCCTGCATGGAGAGTGTGAAGGGGCCGGGCAGGGTGATCTTGATCAGTTTGTCGGTGTTGGCGCGCAGGAATTCCACGTCGCGCACCTCCACCGCATGGCGGCGGCGGATGGGGCCCGTGATGCGCGGCACCGGCGTGGGCTTTCCCGCGCGACCGGTGACGATGGCGGGGTTGTCCACATCCACCCCGTCGAGTGCCAGAGCGAAGCGGTTGGAATAGCTTTCGCGCCGCATCTCGCCATCGGTGATGATGTCGATCCCCGCCCGCTCCATGTCGCGAATCGCGATCAGGGTGGCGTCATCCTGCGCCTCCTCCAGCGCATCCTCGGGCACCCGCCAGATCGCTTTCAGCCGCACCCGGGGGACGACGTTGTTGCCGACCAGAATCGCACGATCCACCAGCCAATCCGGCTGCGGGTAGCTGCCGACGACGGTGGTGGGCAGAAGGGTCGATGTCATGGGTTTTGCTCTCCGGCTATGCCGGCTGACGATGGCCGAGCCGGGTCCTGCGGGCAAGCGAAGGGCGATTGCAGGCGACGGCGGGCTGGGCAAGATTGCCACTGACGGGACGCCAGGGTTTTTGTAGCCTGCACCCAGCAAACATCTGCGGCCCCGCCGGCGCCGCGCAGGAGGATGACGATGAAGGACCTGGATATCCAATCGACCACGGAGGCCGTCATCGCGCAGATGGCGCTGACCCCCGATCCGCGCCTGCGCGAGATCATGGAGGCGGCGGTGCGCCACGTGCATGACTTCGCCCGCGAGGTGAAGCTGACGCCGGATGAGTGGCTGAAGGGCATCGGCTTCCTCACCGCGGTGGGCCAGGCCTGCACGCCCTATCGCCAGGAATTCATCCTGCTGTCGGATATTCTCGGCCTCTCGCGCCTGGTCAATGTCATGCATGATTCCGATGGGCGGGAGGATGCGGGCACCGAGACCAGCCTGCTCGGTCCCTTCTTCCGCGAGAAGGCGCCCGAGATCGCGCTCGGCGGCAGCATCGTGGCACAGCTCAAGGGCCGCGAAATCGTCGTCTTCGGCCAGGTGACCGACACCGAGGGACATGGCATCGCCGGCGCCGAGATCGATGTCTGGCAGACCGACGCCGAGGGCCAATACGATTTGCAGGCCAATGACCCCACGGTGATGGATTTGCGCGGGCGGATGCGCTGCGATGCCGAGGGCCGTTTCCATTTCCGCACCGAGAAGCCGCTGGGCTACCCCATCCCGATGGATGGCCCGGTGGGCTCGCTGGTCACTTTGCAAAGTCGGCACGGTTTCCGCCCGGCGCATATCCACACGCTGATCTCCGCCCCCGGCTACCGGGAGTTGGTGACGGCGCTGTATTTCGGCGATGACGAGCATGTCGACAGCGACACCGTCTTCGGCGTCTCCGAATCGCTGGTGATCACCGAGGCCATGGGCCTGGAGGGCAACCCGCTGCCGGCACTGCCCGGCGTGCGCTACGACTTCACCCTGTCGCGCGATGCCGATGGGGCGAGCGGGCGCGTGGGTTCCGACCCGTCGCGGCTGATGCCGACCGGCTGAGTTCTTTTTTTACCGGTCGCGGGGCAAGACGCGAAACAGCATCCCGCGGCCGGATCACCTCTTGGGAGAAAACATCATGATCACCCGTCGAAGCCTCGGCGCCGCTGCTGCCGCCCTGACCCTCGCCACGCCGGCTCTGGCGCAGGAGAGCTTCCCCAGCCGTACGCTGCAATTCGTGCTGCCCTACCCGCCGGGCAATGCTATCGACCTGTTGGTGCGCGCGCTCGCCGCCGAGATGTCGCCGCTGCTGCGGCAATCCGTGGTGGTGATCAACCGCGAGGGTGCTGCGGCCGCCGTCGGCTCGGCCTCGGTCGCCCGCGCGGCACCCGATGGCTATACGGTGCTCTTCGTGCCCGCGCTGGTCGCCTCGGTGCTGCCGGTGACGCAGGCCAGCAGCGGGCTGCGGGTGGATAGTTTTCGCCCCGTCTGCCAGGTCTTCAACAATTCCATGGCCCTGGTGGTGAAGCCGGACAGCCCGATCCGCAATCTCGGGCAGTTGCAGGCAGCGGCGCGGGCGCAGCCGGGGCGGCTGACCTATGGCACGCTGGGCGTCACCTCCATCCCGCATCTGGCGATGGAGCAATGGGCCGGCGCCGCCGGCGTCGAATTCACCCATGTGCCGTTCCGCGCCGACGCGGCGGTGATGACCGAGGTGATCACCGGGCGGCTCGATCTCGGCTCGATCGTGCTCGGCTCGGCGGCGGGGCGCAATGATGTGCGCATCCTCGCGGTGTTCGACAGCGAGCGGCACCCGGATTTTCCTGAGTCCGCCACTGCGGTCGAGCAGGGCTTCGATGTGCGGCCGGCCAGCTTCGGCGGGCTTTTCGTGCCCACCGGCACGCCGGAGGACAGGATCGCGGCGCTGGAGGCAGCCTGCGCCACGGCCGCAGCCAGCCCCGCCTATCGTGCCGCGGCGCGCACAGGCAGCCAGCCCGCCAATTTCTTCCTCGATCGCGCCGCCTTCACCCGTCGCCTGCAATCCGACGTCGAGACCAAGGCTTCCCAATTGCGCCGACTGACGCTGAACTGAGGCTTGGGAGTTTGATCCGGGAGAAGATTGACCACTCTTTCGGATGAGGCCGATGGTCTGCGCTGGAGCATTGGGCGCGGCGAGAGGAGCGAGCGGGTTTGTCCTCTCTCTCCTCTCTCACCAGGACAATGAATGTCCGGTGGCGGTCAGCCCCGGCGGAAGAGCGCGGGCAAACCACGCCAGAACAAGGCCAGGCCAAAGCCCCAGGCAGCGTAAATGCCGAGCGAACGCAGCATGGCGCTCGTATTGCCATTGGCGAAAAGCGGCAGGCCCTTGATCAGCGGCACCACGACCCAGGCGCCCAGGATCAGCGGCAGCGTGCAGCAATAGAGAATGGCGAAAAGCCAGAGCGGCAGCCCGGCCGGCCGCTTCGACTCCAGCACGGCGAAGAGAATCCCCCAAAGCCCGCCCCAGAAGCAGGAATTCCACAGCGCCGGCACGCCCCAGGGCGCGATGGGGGTTTGCCGAAAGGCCGGGCCCGGGATCAGACCCAGGCCGTGATAAAAGGTGATGACCGCCTGGTGGAAGAACAGCACCCCCAGAAAGGCGCAGACAAAACCGAAGGCGAGGGTGGCAGGCTTCATGGGGTTCTCCTGATGCGGTGGTGAGGTTGGCACGGCGGTGTCAGCCGGTCTGCAACGCCGGCGCGACCATGGCAACCGGCGCCTCGGCCCGCCGGGCGATGGCGATCTCTGGCACATGCGGGTCAAGGACGGTGAAATGGCTGGCCTTCGGGAGCAGCCGGGCACAGCCGGATACGGCACCGCGCTGCCCGTCCCGTGCGTGGGTGGAAAAGCCCAACATCATCAACGGCGACCGGGCCTTGTGACGGCCAGCGGCGCGGGGGCGGAGCTCGGCGGCATGCAGTCATCTCCGGATTCCGCGTGGGTTATCCGGGGAATCCTTCGCACTGGCCAGATGAAATCACCAGCGCCTGGTCATCTGTTCACAACACTCACCCGCGCGAGGTGCAGAATCCCGGCGGCCATGCTGCCTGGGGATTCATCAGCCAGCATTTCGCGGATTTCGGCCGATATGGCGGGGTGCCTGGACGCCGGAATCTCGTCCAGCGCCCGGCGAAGGGCCGCCAGCAGCGCGGGCTCAATGCGCCGCGACACGGTGGCACAGCACGGCGACGATATCCCGGGCGGCCTGGCGCAGGACGGTGCTGGAGGCGCCGTGCAACCGCTCATGCACGCAGGCGGCGTGGTCCAACATGGCGTCGGGTGCGGAGCCGGCCTCGGCCATCGCCCAGGCGCCGAAGCCGCGCCGTTCAATCTCGGTGATCTCGAGAATGCGGATGTCGGTGTGGCGCTGGTCGCGGGCGATGCGACCGAAGGTGCGTTCGATATCGGCCATGCCGCCCTCCAGCACCTGGCCGAACCAGGCGTGGCTGTGGACCAGGGCACCGGTGATGCCTTCTGCCGCGTTACGAGCCCGGGCCATGCCGAGGATGGCGTCGCACTGGTCGGCGCCGGGCTCACCCCAATCGCCGATCGCGCGGCTGACATAGGTCAGCCGATGCAGCCCGCCGCGAGGCTGACGGGCCAGGGCCGCCGCGGTGGGGGCTTGGGGAGCGCCTGGCATCTCGGCAAGGATCTCGGCTGTCTCGTCGAGGAGTTCGGCAAGATGCGTCAATCCACGGGCGCGGGCCCGTTCGGCCAGGCAGCGCACGGCGCATCGCTCAGGCGGCGCGGGCCGTTGGGCGACGTGCCAGGCGGGCCCGGCTTGGTGTTTTGCGCTTGCGCGGGGGGAGGCATGCAGCATGGGAGTCCAGCCTTGTCGCTTGGAGGATCGGCGGGGTTCCGTGCAGGCTTTTACCCAGGTGACCCGGCAGGGATTACGGCCTTGCCGGATCGGTCAGCGTCAAAATGCGCACGCGTTGGTTATTTTTGCGTTGTCAGAACGAATAATCGCGCTCGACCCTGCGGCTCAGGCCAGGCTGGCGCCGGCCTGGGTCCAGAACGCCGCCGCAGCGGGGTGCCAGGGCACGCCGGCGGCCGCGGTTTTCTGGCCGCCGAGCGTGAAATTCCGCGCCTCGGCATGGACGCGTGCCCAATCCTCGCGATTCTGCCATAGAACGGTCAGCACCTGGGTCACCAGCGCGGCCGGCGCATCTTCGCGCATCGCCAGGATATTGGCGACGCTGAGCTGCTTGTTCGGCGCGGTCTGGCCGGGATAGGTCCCAGCCGGAATCACCTCGGGGAAATAGACCGGGCCGTGGCTGGCGATGATGCGCTCGGCATATTGGTCATGGTCGACCAGCACAAGCGTGGTGCCGGGGGTGGCGGCGAGGTCGGTGATCGCGCTCGTCGGCACGCCGGAGACGAAGAAATAGGCGTCGATCTTGCCGTCGCGGATCGCCGCCGTGCTCTCGGCGGGGGACAGCCGCTCACGGCCGCGGAAATCCGTGGCGAGGTTGAGGCCCGCGGCCTCGATCAGCCGGCTGGCGAAGAGCTCGGTCGCCGATTGCGGCGCGCCGGTGGAGATACGCTTGCCCTTGAGGTCCTGCATCGAGCGGATGTTGCGGTCCGCTGTCGTCACCACCTGCATGCGGTTGGTGTAGAGCACGGCGATGGCCCGCGTGGGCACCACACGGCCACGGAACTGCCCGGCGCCGCGCACGGAATCCACTGCCGCATCGACCTGGCCGAAGACGAGCTGCGCGCGATTGGCGCCGAGCAACTGGAAATTGGCGGTGGAGCCGGCGGTGACCTCGGCGGTGGCGCTGGTGCCGGGAATGCCGCGGGTGAGGTAGTTCGCCAGCGCGCCACCCAGCGGGTAGTACACGCCGCCGGTGGTGCCGGTGGCGATGGCCATCTGGTTGGCCTGGGCCAGGGCGGCGGGTGCAGCAATCAGCGCGGGCATGGTGAGGGCGGCGCGACGGGTCAGCTTGGACATTGTTGTTCTCCCGGTGATTCAGTCTTGAGCGAGAGATAGCCATGACGGCGTCCGCCGGAAAGCCCTGAAACGCACAAAGCCTGTCCGGTTTGATGCCGGTCAAGGCACCACGCGCTTCAGGGATGCAGGCTCGGCCCGTCACAAGGAGGGTCCCATGCCGGACATCAACAATCCCACCGCCGCCAGCCTCATGACCCGCAGCGTCATCAGTGTCCTGCCCGAAACGCCGGTGCCTGAGATCGCCCTCATCCTGGCCGAGCGGTCGATCTCCGCCGTGCCGGTGGTCGATGGCCAGGGCCATGTGCTGGGCGTCGTCACCGAGGCCGACCTGGTGCGCCGCCTCGCGGGCCTTGCCGATGCCCCCGTGGGCTGGCTGAGCCGCCTCTTCGCCGATCCCGCAGCGCGTGCCGAACGCTATGCCCGCACCCATGGCGCCTCGGCTCGCGACATCATGACTGAGACCGTCGTCAGCGTGACGGAAGACACCACCGCCGCTGACATCGCCCATCTGATGGAGGAGAAGAATATCCGCCGCGTTCTGGTGATGCGCGATGGTCAATTGGCCGGGCTGGTCAGCCGTGCCGACCTGCTGCGCGCCCTGACCGTACCGGCAGGCGAGAAACCACCGGCCGGCGACGAGGAGATCCGCCTGGCGGTGCTGGAGGAACTGCGTAAGGAGAGCTGGTCGAGCGGCTACTATTCCCTGGTCGCGGTGTCGAACGGTGTGGTCAGCTTCGAGGGCTTTTGCCAGGCGCCGGGCAGCAAGCGCGGCATGCATGTGCTGGCGCTGGGCGTGCCAGGGGTAAGGGGCGTGGTGGACAACACCGTGCCGATGCCGGTGGCCTACATGTCCGCGATCTGACGGGGAGCGTGGTGGCTCCCGGGTGGGCGGAGCCCGCCCCAGCCTGCCGCCCAGGCTACCGCGCCCGCACCGTCAGCAGTATCGTGAACCCCAGCCCCATCAGCCCCACCACCACCGCCATCCCCGCCTGCTGGCTGGCGAAGGCGGTGGTGGCAGTGGCCAGCAGGGCGGGGCCGAGAAAGCCGGTGACGCGGCCGGACAGCGCGAAAAGCCCGAACCAGGCGCCCACCTCGCCTGGCGGGGCGAGGCGCGCCATCAGGGTGCGGCTGGCCGCCTGGGCTGGGCCGAAGAAAAGCCCCAAGCCGGCGCCCAGCACCCAGAACATCGTCTTGCCTTCCACCAGCAGCAGGCCCAGGCCGAAGCCGATGATGCACCCCAGCGCCAGCAGCACAGTGCGGCGCGACCCCAGCCTGTCCTCCACCATCCCGCCCGCAAGCGCGCCCAGCCCCGCGGTGATGTTGAGCAAGATGCCAAAGAGCAGGATCTCCGAGACACCCATGCCGAAGCGCCCGGCAGCATAGATCGCGCCGAAGGCGAAGAGCGTGTTCAGCCCATCGGTGTAGAACAGCCGGGCCAGCAGGAACCGCGCGAGGACCGGCTGCCGCGGCAGGGTGCGCAGCAGGATCATGATCTCCGACAGGCCCTGGCTGATGGCCATGCCGATGGGTGGGCGCAGCCTGGGGTCGGGCACCGCAACCAGCACCGGCCAGCAGAAAAGGAAAACCCAGGCGCCGGCCAGCAGAGCGGTGGCGCGGACATGCTCGGCGGCCGCACGGTCCAGTCCGAACAGCGCGGGGTTGGGCTGGACGAGCAGCACGAGGCAGAGCGCGAGGCACAGCAGCCCGCCGCCATAGCCCATCGCCCAGCCGATGCCCGAGACACGGCCCATCGCCTCGGGCCGCGCCACGCCGGGCAACATGGCGTTGTAGAACACCGTTCCCAGCTCGAAGCCGATGGAGGCCACGCCAACCAGCAGCAATGCGGTGAGCACGTAGTCCGGCTCGGGCCGGACGAACCAAATCATCGCCGTGGCGCCCGCGGTCAGCATGGTGAATAGCAGCAGCATGCCCCGCCTGCGCCCGCCGGCATCGGCCACCGCGCCGAGCACAGGCGAAAGCAGGGCGACGGCAAGGCCCACCAGCGCCTGCATCCAGCCCCACATCGCCTGGCCTTCGACCGGGTTGGGCGCCACAGCGGAGGTGAAATAGGTGGCGATGACAAAAGTGGAGACCACGGTGGGGAAGGCCGAATTGGCGAAATCATAGCTCGCCCAGGCCCATTCCTTCCGGGTCATTCCCATCGTCTCAGCCGAAGCCGACCACCGGACCGGCCAGGATGGAAGCGGCGGGCGCCGCTGAACACCCTGCGGCCGGATCCGGCAGCGTCGGCGCTTTCCCTCACGCCAGCGCCGCGAGGGCGCGGGCCGCGACCGTCACCGCCGCCAGATCGGGCACGCCGGCGGCTTCCTCCACCAGCCTGGCCGCGGCATCGGCGCCCGATGCCTCGGCGCGCCCGGCCAGCGCCGCCGCCGCCAGCCTTCCCTGCACGCCTGCGATATCGGCCAGCAGCGCAGCCCTCGCCCGATTGCCGAAACTGCCCGAGACCCGTGCCATATTCGCCGCTGCCCGCAAGGCTTGCAGGTGAAAGCGCCTGGCCACCGCATCCCAGGCCTCGGCCGCCGCCTGGGCAGTGGCGCCGGTGGTCAGCGCGAGGCGAAGAATCGCCGGTGCCGCGGCCAGCTGCGGTGCCGCCGCCAGCGCATCGGCGCCGTGGCGCCCGTCCAGCAGCGCCGGCAGACCGGGTGAGAGCGCCGCCAGCGTCTCGCCCAGCGGCCCGGTTTCGGCCAGCAGGGATTGCGCGGCACTCTCCTGCAGGGCGCGAAGCGCGCCCAGCGTGGCCAGGCGCTCGGCCGCGGGGCGGTCGACGGTATCGGCCTCGATGGCCGCATCCTCCAGGCCCAGCAACGCGCCGGCCAGCCACACCGCGCGGGCGGCGGCGGCCGGCGAGGCCTCGGCGGTCAGCCGCCCCAGGCCCGCGCAACCCAGTCGGTTGCCGACCTGGTTGGCGATCGCCATCGCCACCAGCTCCCGCCGCAGTTTGTGGGTCTCGATGAAGCCGGAAAAATGCTCCCGCAGCGCCGGCGGGAAATAGGCCCGCAGCAGCGGCAGGAAGGCCGGGTCGTCGGGCAGGTCGGACCGCCCGATCGCCTCGTTCAGCCAGAGCTTCGCGAAGGGCAGCAGCGAGGCCGCCTCGGGTCGCGTCAGACCCTTGTTCTCCGCGGCGCGCATGGCGATGGTCGCCTCATCGGGCAGGCCGGCCAGTGCGCGGTCGAGCAGCCCGGCCTCCTCCAGCCGGGCCATCAGCGCGGCCTGCGCCGGCAAGGCCGCGGGCCCGCCCGCCACCTCCAGCGAAACGGCCAGGGATTGCAGCGCGTTGTCGGCCAGCACGAGGCCCGCCACGTCATCGGTCATGGTCTTGAGCAACAGGTCGCGCTGGGTGCGCGTCATGCCGCCTCGGGCCTCCACATCGGCCAGCAGGATCTTGATGTTGACCTCGTGGTCGGAGGTCGAGACGCCGGCTGAATTGTCCAGCGCATCGGTGTTGAGGCGCACGCCTTTCAGCGCGGCCTCGATCCGCCCGGCCTGGGTGACGCCGAGATTGGCGCCCTCGCCGATCACCCGGGCGTGGATCTCGGCGCCGTTGACCCGGATCGCGTCATTGGCGCGGTCGCCGGCCTCGGCCTGGTTTTCGATGCCGGATTTGATGTAGGTGCCGATGCCGCCGAAATACAGCAGGTCGGCATTCATCTTCAGAATCGCCTGCATGATAGCGGCGGGTTCGTGACGCTCGCCCGCCAGACCCAGCATCGCCTGCGCGGCCGCACTCAGAGCGATGGTTTTCGCCGAGCGCGGGAACACACCGCCGCCCTCAGAGATCAGCGCCGCGTCATAATCGGCCCAGGAGGAGCGCGGCAGGGCAAACAGCCGCGCGCGTTCATCGAAGGCCGCCTCCGGCGGGTTCGGGTCGATGAAGATGTGGCGATGGTCAAACGCCGCCAGCAGCCGGGTCTGCCGGGTGATCAGCAGGCCGTTGCCGAACACATCACCCGACATGTCGCCCACGCCCACACAGGTGAAAGGGGTCGAAAAAATGTCGAGGCCAAGTTCGAGAAAATGCCGGGCGATCATCACCCAGGCCCCGCGCGCGGTGATGCCCATGATCTTGTGGTCGTAGCCCGCGCTGCCGCCACTGGCGAAAGCGTCGCCCAGCCAGAAGCGGTAATCGGCGGAGATGCCGTTGGCGATGTCGGAGAAGGTGGCGGTGCCCTTGTCGGCGGCGGCGACGATGTAGGGGTCGTCGCCATCGCGCCGCACGACCTGGGGCGGCGGCAGGATGGCGGCGCCCGCGAGATTGTCGGTGATGTCGAGCATGCCCTGCACCAGCAGCCGGTAGCAGGCGATGCCCTCGGCCAGGAAGGCCTCGCGGTTGCTGACCGGCGGCGGGTTCTTCAGGATGAAGCCGCCCTTGGCGCCGGTCGGCACGATGACAACGTTCTTCAGCCGCTGCGCCTTCATCAGGCCCAGGATTTCGGTCCGGAAATCCTCGCGCCGGTCAGACCAGCGGATGCCGCCACGGGCCACCGGGCCGGCGCGCAGGTGGCATCCCTCCATCCGCGCGGCGTGCACGAAGATTTCCCGCCAGGGTCGCGGCTCGGGCATGTCGCCGGCGCGGGCACTCTCCAGCTTGAAGGAAAGATAGGCTTTGCGCTGATAAAAATTGGTCCTGAGCATGGCGTCCAGCACCACCCGCAGGCGCGTCAGGATGCGGTCCTCATCGGGGTTTTCGACCGCCTCGAGCAAGGTCTTCCAGGCATCGTCGATTTTCTGCTCATGCGCCGCATCGCGCGGGCCTTCGGGGTCGAAGCGGGCATGGAAGAGGTCGACAAGCAGGCGCGCGGCCTGCGGATGCGCGGAGAGCGCCGCCTCCACGCTGCCCTGGCTGAAGGAGAAGCCGACCTGCTTGGTCCATCGGTACATCGCCCGCAGCAGCCAGCATTCGCGCCAATCCAGCTCGGCGCGGGGAATGAGGCGATTGAAACCATCGGCCTCCGCCTCGCCAGCCAGCAGCGCCGCCAGGCCGCCCAGCAGCTCGTCGAAGCTGCTCTCGGCCGCATCGGTGCCGGCCTCCAGGGTGAAGACATGCAGCACCACATGCCGACCATCAGCGAGCGAAAAGTGATGCGGCGTTTCCTCGATGGCGCGCAGGTCCAGGCTTTCGAAAAGCGGCAGGGTGTCGGCCAGCGGGATGGGGCCGCCGGCATTGACCAGGCGAAGCTGCACCATCCGCGCATCGCTGCCGGGCGGGCGGGAGAAAGCCGAGGCCGGGCGGCCCTGGGCCAGCGCCTCCTCGGCCAAGGCGAGGTCGGCCAGCGCCTCGGTCGCCGTGGTGCGCTCGCGGTAGCCGGGCGGGAAGGCCTGGGTCCAGAGCGCCATGGTGGCCGCCGCCGCCGCCTCACCGCGCGCCTGCACCAGGGCGTCGGCGATGCGATCCTGGAAGCTGCGCGCCATTTCGCAGATCAGACGTTCCAGTGCGGTGGCATCGACATGGGCGGGCCGCATCGGATCGGTGCCGATGATGTAGTGCACGCGCGCCAGCGGCGTGTCGCCGAGTGCGATGTAGAAGGCCGAAAGCCTGCCGCCATGGGTACGGGCCAACACCTCGCCGACTTGGCTGCGCAGCCTTGTGTCGAAATTCTCCCGCGGCAGCCAGACAATGGCAGAGACAAAGCGTCCGAACGGGTCGGGCCGAAGGACCATGGCCGGTCGCGGCATCAGGGCCAGGTCCAGCGCGCGGCGCGCGCCTTGCAGGATCTCGGCCTCGCTGGCCTGGAACAGCTCATCGCGCGGCCAGGTGTCGAGGATGTTGCGCAGCGCCCGGCCGTCATGGCTGTGGGGTGCCACGCCCGAGGCGGCGAGCACCCGTTCCACCTTGGCCGCCAGCATCGGGATGGAGCGCGGGTTGCGGTTGTACGCGGCCGCGGCGAAGAGGCCGAGGAAGAGCCGCACGCCGACCACGGCACCGGCCGCGTCAAAGATGCGCACGGCGATCACATCGGCATGCTGCGTGCGGTGCACCGTGCTGCGCATATTGGCCTTGGCGACAGTGACCGGCACCGGCTCCAGCAGGCCGGCGCGCACCGCCTCCGGCACGGCGGCGAGGTCACGCAGCGCGTCGAAGACCGGCACGGCGGGGTTGCGCAGCAGCCCCTGGCTGGCCTCGGTGCGGAAGCCCGTGCCGTCGAGCATCAGGCGGCGGTGGCCGAGCAGGACGAAATTGTCCTCGGCCATCCAGGTGAGGAAGGCGCGCGGGTCGCCCTCGAGGCCGGCCTCGGCGGCACGCAACTCGGCCAGCATGACGGAAAAATCCCCCACCGCCATGCGCACATCGGCCAGGGTGGCGGCGATCAGCGCCTCGGTCTCGGCAGTGGCGGCGTCCGTGCCGGCGAAGCTGATTCGCATCAGGCTTTCGCGCAAAGGGCCGGCACCGAGGGACTGCAGCGCGCCATCGCCGCCGCGCGCGGCCAGCAGCACGGGGTGCAGCACCTGGCGCAACGGCCGGCCATGGCGGGTGAGCGCGGCGAGCACGCTATCGACCAGGAAGGGCATGTCGTCGGTGACGATTTCCGCCACGGGGTGTGGGAAACGGCCGGCGGGCAGCACGCGGATGCGGGCTTCGCCGGGCAGGCGCTGCTGCGCGAGGCCGGCCAGGGAGACGACCATCGCCGCCAGCTCATCCGGCGCGGTGCCGGCAAGCTCGGCCAGCGGGATGCCGGCCAGCAGCGGGCGGAGCAGTGCCTGGGCGGCATCCATGCCGACCGGCAGGGCGGCGGCGGCGAGGCGCAGCGCTTCCTCGCGCACGGGATCGGCGATCGGGGTGGCGTGGGTATCTGGCATGAAGGCATTCCTCGGGCAGTTCTTTGCGGCATGATCGGCCAGGAATGCGCCTGGCCACAAGAAATTCGCGTGAAGCGATTAACGCTTTGGTCATTGCGGCCGGCGATAAACGCAAGAGAGGCACAGGATGGGCCCGGGACTTCATGCGGTGGATGGCAATAAGCCGCTTCCCGCGTGAGTTTACGGATGGGGCCCCGCCGATGCCGCGAATGCGTTCACCGCTCCTTTCATCGTGTCGTGCAATGTCGCGAAAATCAGCGGCAAATCCTGACGAAACTGGCTTTGAATCCTCCAGTGCTGACGGCGGATAAGAATGACAGCAAGCAGGATCACAGCCTCGATGAACTTCAGAAAACGCTTCCGCTGGACCCCTGCCGAGGGTGGACCGGCCGAGTACGGAATGGGTGCGGCGCATCACGGCGGCGGGCGGATGCGCGCCGAAAAATCCAACATTCCGCTGGAGCGGGATTTTCTCGCCGGCGCCCTGGCGCGCGACGCGGAAAGCCGCGGGCGGGAATTGTGGCTGGGGCTGGCGCTGGCCGCCTGCGTCATTGCTCTGGTCGTGTCCGGCCTGGCGGTGCCGGCGCTGGCCATCCTGTTCTGCGCGGCACCGCTGGTTGGCATCTGGCTCGAGATTTTCTCGCCCAGGGAGTGAAGCGATGGAGTGATGGCGCGGCCGGCTTGGTGCTATGCTCGCCGTCATGAACCTCGCCGAGCTTCTCGCCCCGGTCTCGCCTGAGACCTTCTTCGCCGAATACCATGACCGGCAGCCCCTGCATGTGAAGGGCGGCGCCGCGAAGTTCGCGGGCGTCCTGGGATGGCGCGCTATCAACCGCCTGCTGGACATGACCCATGCCTGGTCCAGCCAGTCGCTCAAGCTTTATCTCGATGGCAAGCCCATTCCGGTCGAGCAGTATTGCGTCTCGGCGCTGTCGCGCGACGCGGTCCAAGGCATGCAGCCCGATGCGGCGAAGGTGGCGGAATGCATCCGCCGCGGCGCCAGCGTGGTGATGAATGATGTTGACAGCCTGACCCCGGGCCTGGCCGGCGTCTCGGCTGCCTTGGAAGGGGCGGGGCTGGGGAAGGCGCAGGCCAATGTCTATATCTCCTGGCAAAGCCACAAGGCGTTTCCCGCGCATTACGACACCCATGACGTCTGGGCCGTGCAGGTTGAGGGCGAGAAGATCTGGAACGTCTGGGAAGGCCGCGCCGAATGGCCGATCTCCCACCCCGTCTTCCGCAGCCAGGACCAGGCCCATCACGAGACCGCCAAGGGCAGGCTGCGCGAAAAGGTGCTGCTGAAGACCGGTGACCTGCTTTACCTGCCGCGCGGCTGGTACCATGACGCGCTGGCCGAGGCGCCGAGCTCCGTCCATGTCGCCTATGGCGCGCATGCCGTGCTGGGGATGGATGTGATGAACATTCTGATGGAGCGCGTGCTGTATGAAACAGGCTTCCGCCAACCGCTGCCGCGGCAGGATGGCACGGCCTCGGCGAAATTCGCGCTGACGCAGCGGGTGGGGCAGCTCGGCGCCAGGCTTGCCGAGTTGGCGAAGGACCCCAAGGTGCTCTCGGTGATCGAGGGCTATGTCGCCAACCATCGCTACCAGCGCGGCGGCAATGACCTGCTGGCGGCGCGCGGCCTGATGGCGCCGGCGGCGGCCGGGGATGACGAGGCGCCGGGCTTTCGGGTCATCGCCGCCGGCGCGAAGCCGGTGCGGCGCGGTGCCGATTGGGTGCTGAAGACCGAGGCCGGCGCCCTGCCCCTGGCGCCACCCGAGGCCGAGGCAGCGGCCTGGCTGCTGGGCCGGCCCGACATCACCGAGGCCGAGCTGCGCTCCGCCCACCCGGGCGTCGACGCGGCAGCACTGCTCAGCCGCTTGGCCGGCGCCGGCCTGGTGCTGGCGGCTTGATCCGCCTGGCGCTCGTGCTGGCGGCGTTGCCCGCTGCCCTTGTGCTGGCGGCGCTGCCCGCTGCCCTTGTACTGGCGGCGCTGCCCGCTGCCGCGCAGATCCGCGAATTCAACTGTGTCGGCGCCGCGGCGCTGGATGATGACAGCTTTGCTGTCGGCTTCGCCGCGCGGTCCGACCGCCTGGGCGAGGAGGCCCGCAGCCCTTTGGAAGCGGCAGCCGAGCTGGCCCGCCGCTCGCCGCAGCGCAATATTTGCGTGCTTGGGCATGCGCTCTCGACCGAGGGTGGCACCACAACCGGCCAGCGGCTGGCCGCCGCCCGGGCGCGCGAAGTGGCGCTGGAATTGGCACGGCTGGGCATCGAGCGTGACCGGGTGCGCGCTGAGGCCAGGGTCGCAGGCTTTACCCGCAGCACAGCGGCAAGGCCGGCCCGGGGTGCCACCATTGTGGTGATGCCGTAGGGGCCGGCTTAACGCGGGCGAAGGATTTCCGTGCCTGTGGCCTGGGAGCCGATGACGGTCCAGGTGCCGGCCAGCTCGCCATTCGGGCGCAGGTCATACATGCCCATGCCGGTCTGCTCGCCGAGCTGGAAGACCACCGCGAGCGTCAGGCCGCTGACCATGCCCACGCCATCGATCGAATTCGCCCCCACGCTCCAGTTCAGCCGAAAGCTCGACAGGCCGACCTGCTGCAACGTCAACGTGCCGGTGTAGAGGCTGCCATCGGGGTTGGTGCCGGAGAGGTCGTAGAGCCCGCTGCGCTGCGCGGTTGCGGGCATGGCCTGCATCAGGGTCAGGACCGTCAGGACGGCGAGGGCGCGGAGCAGCTTCATGGCCGTGGTTTAGCCAGAAGCCGCGGCGCTGGCCAGGGTCATCCGCGTCGCGCCATGCGGACCGCCATCGGGGCGCGCAGACCAGGGCTGAAGCGTGGCGGCGGGCGCGCCGCCACCTCCTCCGGCAGGTCACGGTTCAACAGCGCCACCCGGGCATCGAGCTGGTCGAAGATCGCGTCGCGCCGTTTGAGCGCTTCGGCGTCGTAGGCGCCATCCTGCGAAATCCGCGCGATCGACGTCGGCTCCGCCGGGTCGGCCAGCTCGGCCGCCGTCCCGGGAAGGCCCCGTGGGTCAAGTGCGGCCACCCGCGCGGGCTGCGGGGATGGCAGGCTGCGCCAACCGGCGCTACCGTTATGCGTTCTTTGGCACAAAAATGAAGAAACGATGAAGCGCGCGGCAAAAGTGCTCGCCCTGCCGACAGATTCCAGTTGTGCGGGGCGGCCGGGCTGCCTCAGGCTGGCCTGACCAGGGCGCGAGACAGCGCCCGGTGGAGGAGATCGCCCATGCCGACCATCATGCGCCGCGCCCTGCTGTTTGCGCCTCTGGCGATGCCCGCCCTCGCGCAGGGCTTCCCGGAACGCTCCATCCGCGTGCTGCTGCCCTGGACGCCGGGGGGCGCGACGGACATCCAGGTGCGCTCGATCTCCGATGTCGCCTCGCGCATCCTGGGGCAGAGCGTGGTGGTGGAGAACCGGCCCGGCGCCTCCGGCACGCTGGGCGCGCAGCATCTCGCGCGCGAGGCCAGGCCCGATGGCTACACCATTGGCCAGATGCCGCTGGGGGTGTTCCGGCTGGCGGCGATGATGCGCAATGCCGGCATGGCGCCGCCCTTTGACCCGCTCAACTCCTTCACCTGGATCATCCGCATGGTGGGATATATGGGCGGCGTGGTGGTGCGGCCGGACGCGCCCTGGCGGACGATGGCCGAGCTGGTGGAGCATGCCAGGCGCAACCCCGGCGCTGTCTTCTATGGCACGCCAGGGGCGAATACGACGGATGTGGTGATGCGCCGGCTGGCGCGGATCGCCGGCGTGGAATGGACGGCGGTGCCGTTTCGTGGTGCCGCGCCCAACCTCCAGGCGCTGCTGGGCGGGCAGATCGCGTTCTCATGCGAGACCGCGGCCTGGGCTGATTTGGTGCTGGAGGGGCGACTGCGGCTGCTCGCAGTCTACACCGAGCGCCGCGCCGAGCGTTTCCCCGAGGTGCCGACCCTGCGCGAGGCCGGTTGGGATGTGGCGAGCGATAGCACCTATGGTTTTGCCGGGCCGCGCGGGATGGAGCCCGCTGTGGTTCTGGCATTGCATAACGCCTTCAAGACGGCACTGCATGACCCCGCGCATCTCGCGGTGCTCAGGCGCTTCGATTTTCAGCTCCGCTACCTCGACAGCGAGAGCTATGCGAATTTCGCCGCGGTCGCGAACCAGGAGGAGATCACGACCGTCAACGAATTGGGGCTGCGGCTGGGGGGCTGACCCCTCAATCCCGTTGCGCGAGGTAATGCGCCAAGGCCGCGATCTGTGCGTCGGACAGGCCGACGACCGCGCCGTTCATCTGCGTGTCCGGGCCGGCGCGGGTGCCGTCCCGATACTGCGTCATGGCGTGGACGAGGTATTCCTCACGCTGCGCCGCGACCCGCGGAATCTGGTTGCGGCCGCCGTAATCTGAGACATGGCAGGTGGCGCAATGGCGTGGCCCGACCAGCGACTGGGCGATGGCGATGAGCGCCGGATCGCGCGGCCTGCGGTCATCGGGCGGGCCCGGCGGCAGCGAGGCGAACCAGGCGGCGATATCCTCGATGTCGCGATCGGGCAGATTGGCCGCGAAGGGGGCCATGGCCGGCGCCTGGCGCAGGCCCTCGCGCAGCAGGATCATCTGGATGGTGATGAAATCGGCGGGTTGGCCGGCGAGCGAGGGGATGGTCTCCAACTGGCTGCGGCCATTGGCGCCGTGGCATTGCAGGCAGGGGGCGGCGAGTTCCGCGCCGCGCCGGGCATCCTGTGCCGGCGCGGGCGTGGCGATGGCGGCGGCCAGCAGGGCCGCCGCCAGCAGTCGAGGCAGGATCACTGGCGATAGGTGATGCGGTAGATCGCACCCATCTGCTCGCCGGAGACGAGCAGCGAGCCGTCGCGCAGCACATGCACCTCGGCCGGGCGGTCGAGGAAGCGCTGGCCCGCATCGTCACGCAGGCCGGTCATGAACTCCTCGACCGCGGTCACATTGCCCTGCGCGTCGAGGCGGGCGACCACCACGTCATAGCCGCTCAGGCGATCGCGGTTCCAGGAGCCGCGACGGGCGATGAAGATCTGGTTGCGATACTGCGCGGGGAACATCGTGCCGGTGTAAAAGCGCATACCCAGCACCGCGGTGTGCGGCCCGAGCAGGGCCGCGGGCTGCGAGAATTCGCTGCAGGCGCGGCCGCGATTGTACTCAGGATCGGCCCAATTGCCGAGGCAGAAGGGGAAGCCGAAATCCTCGCCGGCGCGCCGCACGCGCAGCAGCGAATCCTGCGGGTTGTCATTGCCGACCCAGTCGCGGCCGTGATTGGTGGCCCAGAGCTCGCCCGTCACCGGGTGATGCGCCATGCCCACGGAGTTGCGCACGCCGCGCGCCTCAATACGGCGGTCACTGCCATCGGGGCGGAAGGAGACGAGAAGGGCGAACTTGTCGCGGTCGAAGTCACACACGTTGCAGTTCACGCCGACATTCGTATAGACCCGGCCATCCGGACCGAGGGTGACGAATTTCCAGTGGTGGTTGGCGCCATGCTCCTGCTCGGTGGGCAGGCCATAGGCGGCGGTCAGGTCCACCGGGGCGGGCGGGCTGTCCAGATTGGCCTCGACATTGTCGTAGCGCAGCACGCGGTTCACGGCGAAGATATAGAGGCTGCTGCCGATCATCACGAGGCCGCTGGGCTGGGTCAGGCCCTGGGCGAAGACGCGGGTCCGCGTGGTGCCGTCCGGATTGCGGGTGATGGCATAGACGCGGCCGATGGCGCGGGTGCCGGCGAAGAGCGTGCCGCCCGGCGCTTCGGCGATGGCGCGCACGCCGGGCATGCCGTGGGCGTAGACCTCAGCCTGGAAGCCGGCGGGCAGGCGGATGGCGCCGACCGGCACCTGATCCAGCGGCGTCACCGTCAGGCGCGGGGCGTGGGGGGCGAGGGTCGAGCCCGCAGGGCGGCCCACCGCCCAGCCCGGGACGGGGGCGGGTGCCGGTGTCTGGGCAAAGACGGGGCCCGCGATCAGCATCGCGGCCGCGCCGAGCATAAGGCGTCTGATGGACATGTTTGTTTCTCCCTGCTGCCCCGGATGGAGGCCAGAACGGGATGCAAGAACGAAAATTGCAGCTTGGCAAGTCATGATGCAAGTCATGATGCAAGCCAAGGTTTCGATAGGGCTGGGGCGGCAGGAGGGCCGCCCCAGCGGACCAAGGTTCCGGGCCGGTGTCGTCGCGCGTCCTACACCGAGAAATACTTCGCCCGCGGATGGTGCAGCACGATGGCTGAGGTCGATTGCTCGGGGTGGAGCTGCCATTCGTCGCTGATTTCCACGCCGATCCGCTCAGCCTTCAGCAACCGCAGCAGCGGCTCCTGGTCCTCCAGCTTCGGGCAGGCGGGGTAGCCGAAGGAATAGCGGCCGCCGCGATAGCCCTGGCTGAGCATCTTCTCGATGTCCAGCTCATCCTGCCCGGCAAAACCCCATTCGGCGCGGATGCGCTTGTGGCAGTATTCCGCCATCGCCTCGGCCATCTCCACGCTCAGCCCGTGGAGGTAGAGGTAATCCTGGTAACGGTTTTCCTCGAACCATTCGCGCGCCACGTCCGACGCCTTCTGGCCCACGGTCACCACCTGCAGGCCGATCACGTCGCGTTCCGCGTCATCGATATCGCGCACGAAATCGGCGATGCATTCGCCATCCTCCTTCGGCTGGCGCGGCATGTTGAAGCGGGTGATTTCGGTGACCCCATCCTCCTCGAACAGCACCAGGTCATTGCCCTGTCCCGCGCATTTCCAGTAGCCGTAGATCGCCTGCGGCTTGAGGATGTTCTGCTCCTGGGTCAGCGCCAGCATGCGCTTGAGCACGGGGCGCAGCTCCTGCTTCGCCCAGCCGAGGAAATCATCCAGCGAACGGCCGGCCTTCCGAAAACCCCATTGGAACTGGTAGAGGCTGCGCTCATTGATGAAGGGGACAAGCGCCTTCGGGTCGGTCTCCATCACCTTGGCGCCCCAGAAGGGCGGCACCGGCGGCGTGCTTTCAGCCGAGACACGGTGGCGACGCTTCTGGGCGTAACCCACATCCACCGGTGCAAAACCGCGCGGGTCGGCCTGGCCGAGGACGCGCTTCTCGTTCTTCGCCTTGCCCACGCGCTTGGATTGCACGGCGCCGAGATAGCCGTCGAAATCATTGCCCATCACCTTGTCCATCAGGTGCAGGCCGTCGAAGGCGTCACGCGCATAGACCACGCGGCCGCAGGCATAGGCCTGGACGCAATCATCCTCGACATAATTGCGGGTCAGTGCGGCGCCACCGAGCATCACCGGGATATCGACGCCCTGGCGGGACATCTCCTCGAGGTTCTCGCGCATCACCACGGTGCTCTTCACCAGCAGCCCGGACATGCCGATGGCATGCGCCTTGTGCTCCACCGCGGCGTCGACGATCTGCTGCAGCGGCACCTTGATGCCGAGATTGATCACCTTGTAGCCGTTGTTGGTGAGGATGATGTCGACCAGGTTCTTGCCGATGTCATGCACATCGCCCTTCACCGTGCCCAGCACGATGATGCCCTTTTCCTGGCCCTCCACCTTCTCCATGAAGGGTTCGAGATAGGCGACGGCGGCCTTCATGGTTTCGGCCGATTGCAGCACGAAGGGCAGCTGCATCTTGCCCGCGCCGAACAGCTCGCCCACCACCTTCATGCCATCCAGCAGCACGTCGTTGATGATCGAGAGCGGGGTGTTGCCCTCGGCGATGCTGTCGGCCAGTTCCTCGTTCAGCCCCTTGCGGTCGCCATCGACGATGCGGTCCTTCAGCCGGCCATTCACCGTCTCCGCCTTCACCTTGGCGACATTGTCGGCCGCCTTGCGGCCGGAGAACATCTCCAGGAGTTTTTGCAGCGGGTCATAGCCCTCGCGGCGGCGGTCATAGATCAGGTCTTCCATGACCTGCACTTCCTCGGGCGGGATGGCGTGCAGCGGCTTGATTTTCGACACATGCACGATCGCGCCGGTCATGCCGGCCTTCACGGCGTGGTCGAGGAAGACCGAGTTCAGCACGTGCCGCGCCGCGGCGTTCAGGCCGAAGGAAATATTGGACAGGCCGAGCATGATCTGGATGTCCGGGAATTCGTCCCGGATCATCTTGATGCCTTCCAGCGTCCATTGGCCCAGCTTGCGGTCATCCTCATTGCCGGTGGCGATGGTGAAGGTCAGCGGGTCGATCATCAGGTCGCTCTGCGGCAAGCCGTGCTTGTTGCAGGCGAAATCCACCAGGCGGCGGGCGATGCGCAGCTTGTCCTCGGCGGTCTTGGCCATGCCGACTTCGTCGATGGTCAGCGCGATGACGGCGGCGCCGAATTTTTTGGCCAGCACCATGCGGTCATGGGCGGCCTTTTCGCCTTCCTCGAAATTGATCGAGTTGATGATGGGCTTGCCGCCATGCAGTTTCAGCGCGGCCTCGATCACCGGGGTTTCCGTGCTGTCGATCACCAGCGGCGCGTTCACGCTGCTCGTAAACCGCGTGATCACCTCGCTCATCTCGTACATCTCGTCGCGGCCGACGAAGGCGGTGCAGATATCGAGCGAGTTGGAGGCCTCGGCCACCTGCTCGCGGCCGATGGCGACGCAGCCGTCCCAATCCTGCTTCTCCTGCCGCTCGCGCCAGACCTTGGAGCCATTGGCGTTGCAGCGCTCGCCGATGGAGAAATAGCTGTTCTCCTGCCGCAGGCTGACGGCGCCGTAGAGCGAGGCCACCGAGGGCGCCCAGTGGTGCTTGCGGGCGACCGGCGCAGGGCGCAGCGCCGCGCCACCGAGGCGGCGCAGCATCGCATCCTGCGCGGTGATGTGCCGGTTGTCAGTGCCGCAGCAGCCGCCGATCAGGTTCATGCCGAATTCGGTCACGAAACGCTCCATCCACACCGCCATGTCGGCGGCATCGAGCGGGTAGTGGGTTTTTCCATCCACCAGCTCCGGCAGGCCGGCATTGGGCTGCACCGACACCAGGCCGGGCCAGTTCTGGCTGAGCCAGCGGACATGCTCCTGCATCTCCTGCGGGCCGGTGGCGCAGTTCAGGCCGAGCAGCGGCACATCCAGCGCATGGATCACGGTGGCCGCGGCGGCGATGTCGGGCCCGACCAGCAGCGTGCCGGTGGTCTCCACCGTGACCTGCACGAAGATGGGGATGGTGCTGCCGGCTTCGCGGATGGCGGTCTTGGCCGCATTCACCGCGGCCTTGATGAAGAGCGTGTCCTGGTTGGTTTCAGTCAGCAACGCATCCACGCCGGCATTGACCAGGCCGCGGCATTGCTGCGTCAGCGCCGCCTCCAGCTCGTCATATTTGATGTGGCCGAGGCTGGGCAGCTTGGTGCCCGGCCCGATATCGCCGATGACGAAGCGGTGGCGGCCATCGGAAAAACTCTCCGCCGCTTCGCGCGCCAACTCGACCGCACGGCGGTTGATCTCGTCGGTCTTCGATGTCAGGTCGAACTCGCCCAGCGTGATCGGCGAGCCGCCAAAGGTGTTGGTCAGCACCATGTCGGCGCCGGCCTCGAAATACCCGCGATGGATCTCGCGCACGAGGTCGGGCCGCGAGAGGTTCAGGATCTCGGTGCAGTTCTCATTGTCCCAGTAATCCTTTTCGACATCGAGATTGGCGGCCTGGACGCGGCTGCCCATGCCGCCGTCGCAGAGCAGGACCTGGCGGGCGAGGGCTTCGAGAAGATGCGGACGGGACATGGCTTAGAGTTCCAGAGCGGGTTCGGGAGTGTGGGCGTGGGCGGGCTGGCGCTGCGCTGTCCATAGCCGGACGGCCATGGCGCCGGGGATTTGGCGGGACTGCCGCAGCGTGCAACCCGCGGCAGTGAACCATTGGTCGATGACGGAATCCTCAAAGCCGGGCCAGCGATGGGCGTGGCGCGACATCACCTCGGCCCGGTCATGCGGGGCGAGGTCCACGACCAGAAGGATGCCGTCGGGCCGCAGCACGCGGGCGGCCTCGGCGATCGCGGCGGCGGGTTCCTCGGCATAGTGCAGGACCATCTGCATGGTCGCCACGTCCTGGCTGCCATCGGCCAGCGGCAGGCGGTACAGATCGGCCTGGCGCACGGCACAGTGGCCGGCGATGCCGCGTTCGGCCAGGCGGGCGCGGGCCAGCGCCAGCATCTCGCGGCTGGCATCGAGGCCCAGCGCATGCCCGGTGCGCTCGGCCAGCAATTCCAGCAGTCCGCCGGTGCCGCTGCCGATATCGACGAGTTTCCCGATATGCGCCGGCAGGAGCTCAGCGATGGCGCGCTCGATGGCGCGCGCCGGCAGGTCAAGCGCGCGCAGCTCGTCCCAATCCGCGCCGTCGCGGCGGAACGCCTCGGAGGCGGCGCGGGCGCGCTCGGCGGCGATGCGCGCGGCCTGGCGGCGGTCGGCCGCCAACTCCGGGTCGTCCTCGGGCAGGCGGGCGAGCAGCTGGCGCACCAGCGTGGCACCTGCGGGGACCTGGAAATAGGCGTTGGCGCCCTCCGGAATGCGCTCCAGCAGCCCGGCTTCGACCAGCAATTTCAGGTGCCGCGACAGTCGGGGCTGGGATTGCCCCAGCACATCGCATAGATCGGTGACGCACAGCGCCCCCCTGGCGCAGAGCGCCAGCAGCCGAAGCCGGGTCGGCTCGGCGCTGGCGCGCAATTGGGCGAGGAGATGGTCCATGGTCTGGATATCACATAAACATATCCTTATGTCTATAGGATGAGCTGGAAGATCGACGCCCGCATTCCCGTGACCATTGTGGCGGAGCCGCCCGAGCTGACCGGCGCCATGGCGCTGCTGGCCGAGGAGAGGCTGCCCGAGGGGGTGGGGCCACCCACGGTCTGCGCGGTGTTCCGCGCCGACGAGTTTCTGGCCCACCCGAGCGGCTGCGCCTGTTGCTATGAAATGGGCGCTGTGGCCAGCGCGCTGGCGGCGATGTTCCGGGAACGGGCGGTGGGCGGGGCCTGGTTCTCCTCGGTGGTGGCCCTGGTGCGCACGCCGGCGGGGCGGGCGGAGCTGGAGGACGCCCTGGCCCGCGATGTCCTGACTGTGGCCAGGTTCCGCCTCGCATGAGCCACGCGCGCGAGGTGGCCCGTTACTACCGTTGGCTCGACCGGCTGGAATGGATGCGGGTGATGCGGGGCGAGACCGGCAATGCCGCCCAGCCGGTGCATCGGCCACTGCGCGACCCCCATGGCGGGCCGGCCGGGCCGATGGTGGTGCATGGGCTGATGCTGAAGGGGCTGGCCCTGCCGCCCGCGCCGCGGGTGCTGGATGCGGGCTGCGGCTATGGCGCCTCGATGCTCGACATGGCGCCGGGGGTGGGCGGCGACTGGCTCGGCATTTCGCTGAGCGAGGTGCAGGTGCGGCGCGGCAATGCAGCGGCGGCGGCACTTGGACTGGCCGGGCAGGTGCGGCTGGCGGTGGCGAGCTACGATATGCCGGTGGCGGGGGCGTTCGACTGGATTTTTGGCATCGAGAGCCTGATCCATTCGCCCGATCCCATGGCCACAGTGACGAACCTGGCCCGCGCCCTGGCGCCGGGCGGCGCGTTGATGGTGGTGGATGACATGCCGGAGGAGGGACTTTCGCCGGAGCAGGCGGCAGGGGTGGCACTGTTCAAGCGCTGCTGGCGCTGCCCGGTGGCGCCGACGCGCGCGGGTTGGCTGCGGGCGTTTGAGGCGGCGGGGTTGGTGTTTTCGCATGAGGCGGATTTCACGCCGCTGACCATGCCGCGGCCAGCGGCGGAACTGGCGCCGCGCATCGCCGCGCGGGCGCGGGAAGCCAGGTGGAAGCGGCTGCTGGGGCTGGGTTATCGCAGCGAGGCGGATCTGGGGGGGATGATGCTGGAGACGCTGCTGGCGGAGGGGGTTGTCAGGTATCGGATGTTGGTGGCGCGGCGGGCCGGGTGAGCCTGGCGCGGGGTGGGCAGGGCTGCGAGGTGGCGGGGCCACCGTGTCCACCATCACCGATTTCACGACCGGCGAGCAGGTGATGATGTGGGCCTACCGCTTCGATACCAATGCCAACCTCCGGGGCGCCCGGCCACCACAGCGCTTGACTTGATGGGGCATTAAATCCTATTGCTCAGCGGCCTGTCGCTGTTTCAAAACCGCATCCCATCATCAAGGACTGCTCCCGCCCCGGGGCGGAAAACTGGTCGTTCGACTTGAATCTGCCCGGTTGGATCCTGCTCGAGGGGAATTTGTCCGAATCCCCGCATTTCCTCGTTGAACCTGGCTACCCCAGAATTCTGGCCACAAAAAACCCATCCATCCCACCCCACTCCCCCCACATGTCCGGCCGCGTCCGCAGCGCACCCTGTGCGGTGATGGCGCCCTCCAGCCCTGGTACCTCCTCCGGCCGCACCGCATCCAGCCCATTGGGAAAATGCGCCTCACCCTCCTCGCCCTGCAGCGAGCAGGTGGCGAAGACCAGCCGCCCGCCCGGCGCCAGCCAGCCGCGGGCAACGGCCAGCAGCGCGCGCTGCTGCTCGGCCTGGCGCTCCACATCGTGCAGCTTCTTCAGATGCACGACATCGGGGTGCCGCCGGATCGTCCCTGTCGCGGTGCAGGGGGCGTCGAGCAGGATGGCGTCGAATTGCGTGCCGGGGTCCCAGGCCAGGGCGTCGGCCACCACGATATCGGCGGGCAGGTTCAGCCGCGTCAGGTTCTCGGCCAGGCGCTCGGCACGCTTTTTCTCGCGCTCCACCGCCACCACGCGGGCACCGGCCGCGGCCAGTTGCGCCGTCTTGCCGCCCGGGGCGGCGCAGAGGTCGAGAATGCGCTCGCCCTTACGCGGCGCCAGAAGGCGGACGGGCAGCGAAGCGGCGGCGTCCTGCGCCCAGAAGCGGCCCTCGGCAAAGCCCGGGATTTCGGTGATGCGGGTGCCCACGGGCATGCGGGCGGTGCCATTGGGCAGCATGGTGGCGCCCTCCACCGCGGCACCGGGCATCAGCGAGAGGTCGAGCGGCGCCTCATGGCCATGCGCCTCGGCGATCGCGCGCACGGCGGGGCCATGGGTGGCGTGCCAGGCGGACCAGAGCCAGCTCGGTGTATCCAGGCGCGGCGCGTCCAGCCCCTCCAGCGCCGCGATGCCGGCCTCGGAGACGCGGCGCAGCACGGCATTCACCAACCCCGAAAACGGCCTGGGCACCAGCGCCACGCAATCGCTGACGGCGGCATGCGGCGGCGTGCCGAGCAGCAGCAGCTCGGCGGCGCCGATGCGCAGCGCGTTGCGGACTTCGGGCGGCGGTTCGCGCTTCAGCCAGGGCTCCAGCGCGGCGTCGAGGCTGCCCATGCGGCGCAGCACGGTGGCGGCGATGCGATGGCCGGCACCCCGGTCACGCGGCGCCATGCCGGCGGGCAGCGCGTCGAGCGCTTCCTCCAGCGGGCGGCGGGATTGCAGGACGGCGGTGAGCAGCGCGAGCGCGACGGTGCGGGTGGGGGAAGCCATGGCGCTGTATGGCGGCTTTCCCGGGTGAGGCAAACCAATGCTGGATCAGCGCATCATTCGATGCTAGATACGTGCTCCATCCCAGGAGACACCCATGCGCACCACCATGGCCCTCGACGACGAATTGTTGCTCAAGGCCCAGGATTTCACCGGGCTGACGGAAAAGACGGCCTTGGTGCGGGAGGCGCTGAAGGCGTTGATCGAGCGTGAGGCGGCACGGCGCCTGGCCCGCCTCGGCGGCACGGAACCCGATCTGGCAGCGCCGCCGCGCCGGTGATCCTGGTCGATACTGCAATCTGGGTCGACCACCTGCGCGCGGGCGATGCGGCGCTGACGGTGCTGCTGGAGGGGGGATCGGTGCTGGCGCATCCCTTCGTGATCGGCGAATTGGCGCTGGGGAATTTGCGGGCGCGCGACATCATTCTGTCCGCGCTGCATGACATGCCCCAGGCGGTGGTGGCGACGGAGGCCGAGGTGCTGCGGCTGATCGCGGCGCATGGCCTGGCCGGCAGCGGCATCGGCTATATCGACGCGCATCTGCTGGCGGCGGCGCGGCTGAGCCATGGCGCCAGGCTCTGGACGCGCGACCGGCGGCTGGCGGGCATCGCGGCGCGGCTGGGTGTGGCGCATTCGGCATAGCGCTTCGCTTCCCGCCCGGCGCAAACCCCGCTACCACCCCCCACCATGTCAGACACCACCATCGCCCGCGCCGAGGCTCTGGTCACCGCCCGCCCGCGCCTGGCGCTGGTGCTGCTGTGCCTCTGCCTCTATCTGCCGGGCTTCTTCACGGTTCCGGCGCTGGACCGCGACGAGGCGCGCTTCGCCCAGGCCAGCCGCCAGATGGTGGAAAGCGGTGACTATGTGAACATCCGCGTGGGCGCGGAGGAGCGGAACAAGAAGCCTGTCGGCATCCACTGGGCCCAGGTCGCTGTGGTGCATGGGCTGGAGGCCGTGGGCATCCCGGCGCGGGGAAAAATCTGGGCCTATCGCGTGCCCTCGATGCTGGGAGCGATACTGGGCGTGCTCGCGACCTTCCAGTTCGGCCGCGCCCTGGTGGGGCGGCGCGCGGCGCTGCTGGGTGCCGCCATGCTGGCGGCCTGCATGGTGCTGGTGGTGGAAACCCACATCGCCAAGACGGACGCGGCGCTGCTGGCCACCGTGGCGGCGGCGATGGGGCTGTTCGGCATGGCCTATCTGCGGCCAGGCGCCTTCACGGCGCGGCAGGCGGCGGCGTTTTGGGTGATCATGGGCATCTCGGTCCTGCTGAAGGGGCCGGTGGGCCCGATGGTGCCGTTGCTTTCCGGCATCACCCTGGCCCTGATGGATCGAGGCGCGCCCTGGTTCCGGCCGCTGCGGCTGCATTGGGGCGTGCCGCTGATGCTGGCCATGGCAGCGCCCTGGATGGTGGCCATCGGCATCGCGACCGAAGGCCGCTTCTTCGCCCAGGCGCTGGGCGATGACATGATCGCCAAGCTGGGCAGCGGCGAGGAGAAGCATTGGGGTCCGCCCGGCTTCTACGTGATCGTCTTCTTCATCGCGGCGTTTCCCTCGGCTTGGATGGTTTGGCCGTCGTTGCGCCAGGCCTGGAGCCAGCGCAGCCTGCCCGCCACCCGCTTCCTGCTGGCATGGCTGGTCCCGACATGGCTGGTCTTCGAGGCGGTGCAGACCAAGCTGCCGCACTACACCCTGGTGGTCTACCCGGCCCTGATGTTGCTCATCGCGATCTGGGCGCTGGACCCGCTGCGCTTCCAGCCCGGGCGTTGGTTGGTCTGGACCATGCGCTTCGGGCTGATCTCGGTGGCGCTGGGCATGGGCGTGGTGGCGCTGGTGGCGCCGCAGGTCCTGACCGGCTGGATTCCCTGGGCGGGATGGCTGGTGATGCCACTGGCGCTCCTATTGGCATGGGCGGTGCTGAGCGCGACCTCGCGCGGGTTGTGGGCACGCGGCGCGGTGCTGGGCGTGGTGCTGGTGGTGCCGATTTATGCCGCGATCCTGGGCGGGCTGCTGCCGCGCATGGAGCCGATGTGGCTCGCGCCCCGGCTGCAGCAGGCGCTGGCCAGGGTGGCGCCCGGCCTGCCGGCCTCGCAATTCGGCATGGCCGGGCATGCCGAGCCCTCGGCGCTGTTCGCCATTGGCGGCGCGCTGCATCTCTTGCCCAGCGGCCCGGCCGCGGCGCAATTCCTGGCCGATCAGCCCGGCCGGGTGGTGGCGGTGGGCAACCGGCAAGAGGCGGCCTTCCAGGCTGAACTCGCCCGCCTCGGCCTGCGCGTGCAGGAGCTGGCGACGGTCTCGGGCTACAATTATTCGCGCGGGCGGCCGATCACGCTGCTGCTGTACAGGAGCGTGCCATGATGGACTGGATCACGGGCATGGTCGCCCAGGCCGGGTACGCCGGGGTGTTTGTGCTGATGCTGGCGGAGAATCTGTTTCCGCCGATCCCCTCCGAGCTGATCATGCCGCTGGCCGGGTTTTCGGCGGCGCGCGGGCAGATGTCGCTGCTGGGCGTCGTGGTGGCGGGGGTGGCCGGCACGCTGGCCGGCAATGTGGTGTGGTTCGAGCTGGCGCGGGCTTTTGGCGTGGCGCGCACGAAACGGCTCTGTGCGCGGTTCGGCGGTTGGCTCGGCATCACTGAGGAGGATCTGGACAAGGCGCAGGCGGCATTGCGGCGGTACGGCCCCTGGGCGGTGTTTCTGGGGCGGATGATGCCTGGTATCCGCACGGTGATCTCCATCCCCGCGGGACTGATCGAGATGCCCAGGCTGGTCTTCTATGGGCTGACGACACTGGGCAGCGCGATCTGGGTCGGTGGGCTGGCCGTGCTGGGCTATTGGCTGGAGGACCAGTTCAGCGTGGTGGAAAGCTGGATAGAACCGTTCAGCAAGGTGTTTCTGGTGCTGTTCGTCCTGGCCTTTTTGTGGCCGGTGGCGCGGCTGTGGTGGCGCCGGCGTGGGTGACCAGGGGGAAGCAGTTGAACCTGCGCGGTGAAGCATCGTGAAAGGTGAACACATGCTTCGACGTGTCCACCGCTATGCACACAAACCCCATGCCGGACGGCTCGTCTGTTTACCTTCGACAACCAAACATTGGCACATCGCCATGCTGAGGCGGCCGTCCAACCCAATGGACAGGTTTAGGCGCTCGCGACAGCCAAACAACGCATCGGTCGGTCGCGGAAGGTCTTGACCCAACCATGACGCTGGCCTTGAGGGAGGCCTCCGCGCCGGCCTGACCCGCCCTGCCTTGCGCTGGATCAAGGCCCCCATCCCACCGCCGCGCTACCGTCACAAAACCGCAATGACGGAGGACGCCATGCACAGCCGCAATCTCGCCGATCTCGTGCGCGACCAGCACCCCCTCACCCTGCCGCCCGAGGCCACGGTCGCCGAGGCCTGCGCCGCCATGCATCAGCGAAAGGTGGGGGCGATGCTGGTGGTCGATCAGGAGCGGCATCTCCTCGGCATCTTCACCGGGCGCGACGCGCTGCGCTGCCTGGCCCATCACGGCAATCCCGGCACCATGCCGCTCAGCGCCGCGATGAGCGCGCATCCCTGCACCATGTCGTCGCACCACAGCGCGATGGATGCGCTGCGCATGCTCAATGATGCCGGGGTGCGCCACCTTCCCATCGTCGATGCCGGAAGGCTGGTGGGCATCGTCTCGCGCTATGATTTCCGCCAGCTCGAACACCGACGGCTGGATGAGGAATCCGGCTTTTTCGAAACCATCCGATAGCTGCTTTCGGCAATGAACGCGGGCTTTCGCCCGGCCGGGGCGCGGGGCATGCTGGGGGCATGAAGCCCGCAGCCCCCACGACCGCCGCCCTGACCATACTGGCGCTTGCCGCCTGGCTCACCGGCTGCGCCGGGCCGGTCGAGCCGCAGGCGAGCCAGACGGGGGTCAGGCCCGAGGCGACCCGGGCGCCGCCCAGCTTCCCCAGCCGCGCCAGCATCGCCGCCGGCCAGGCCATGCCGATGCGGGCGAATGACCCGATGGGCGCGCTGGGAACCATGACGCTGATGGCCGAGGCGCCGGGCTGCGCCGTGCTGCGCGGCCCCGATTCGGCACCGCCGCTCAACCTGCGCGACCTTGCCGGGCGTGTCGTCACCCCGGTCTTCGCGCTGCGCCCGGCCGCTTGCCCCACCGCCAGCCCCGATGGCGTGCCCTATCTCGCACTCGACCGCGCGGTGCGGCTGCCCGATGGCTTTTATGCCGTGGGCGGAGCCTATGAGTGCTTCCTGCCGCATGGCGGTGGCGGCCAATGCCGGCCGGTGGGGCGTTGAGGCTGGGGCGTTGAACCCAGCCAGCAACCCCACCGACGCCGAGATCGCCGCCCTGCTGGCGCGCCGGCCGGCCGTCGCCCTCGTCGGCGCTTCTGACAGGCCCGATCGGGCGAGCAACCGGGTGATGCGCTTCCTGCTCGACCTCGGCTGCGCCGTCACGCCGGTCAATCCCGCACTGGCGGGCGGGCGGATTCATGGCCAGCTCGTGGTGGCGGGGCTGGCGCAGGCCGGGCCGCTCGACCTCGTCGATGTCTTCCGCCGCAGCGAGGATGCGGCGGCGGTGGTGGATGAGGCGGTGCGGCTGGGCGCGCGGGCGGTGTGGCTGCAGCTCGACATCACCGCCGAGCCGGAGGCGGCCCGGGCGCGTGCGGCCGGCGTGATGGTGGTGCAGGACCGCTGCCCGGCGATCGAATGGCCCCGGTTGAACCTGGGCAGGTGATCCGGCCATGATGTGACAAAACACATCACCGCTTGAAACCCCGTCGGAAACGCGCCACATGGGCGAATGAACGGGAGTTAACCTTTCCCGATTCGTCCGACACCCACCACCCCAACATCCACGACCCCAGAGGAAAACCAGGTCCCATGACCGACGACGAGCGCCGCATCATCACCGAATACGTCCAGCGCGTGGCCGGTGCCGCGCAGCCCGCTGCCGCCAGCGCCTCCCCCTGGGGCGGTCGCGCGCCCTCCGTGGCGCCCGCGCCGCAGCTGCCGCCGGTCGATCGCGAGGCCGACGCCATGATCAGCCAGCTCTTCCAGCAATATCCGGAAGCCCGCTACCGCATCACCCAGACCGCCTTCGTGCAGGAGCACGCGCTGGTCCAGGCGCAGAACCGCATCCAGGAACTGGAATGGGAGCTGGAGAACAGCAACCGCCAGGGCCAGGCGGCGCAGAGCCGTGGTTTCCTCGGTCTGGGCGGCAGCCGCCCGGCACCGATGCCGCCGCGGCCGCAGCCGCAATATCCGCCCGGCTACAACGCCCAGGCGCTGCAGGGCCGCCAGGGCCCGGGCTTCCTCGGCACCGCGCTGATGACGGCGGCGGGCGTGGCCGGCGGCATGGTGCTGGGCAATATGCTGATGAACTCGCTCTCCGGCGGTGGCGCGGCGCAGGCCGCGGCCGCGGGCGGCCCCGGCGGCTTCGGGCAGGAGGCGGTGCCGACCTCCTCCGCCTGGACCGACCCCGGTGCTTCTTCGGGCTGGGGCAGCCAGGGCGGCCAGGATGCCGCGGGCGCCTATGACAATGGCGGCAATGATGCCTCGGGCAGCTATGACGACGCCTCGGGCGGCTACGACGACGAGAACTGATCCCGGCTTCGCCGGGGCTGTACCAGGCCGTGGAGGGGGCGACCCTTCCACGGCTTTTTCATGCGCCGAGCACGCGATAGAGCTTGGCGATGGCGGGCCAGAGCGCGGTCATCACCGCCCGCTCGCTCCAGACGAAATAGGCCCCCCAGCCCAGCAGGCCGAGTGAGGCCAGCCAGGCCAGGCCGAGCGCGGCGAGGGCGGGAACGCGCGATCCCGCGGGTTTGGCTGGTGCCCCGGCGCTGAGGGGCGGGGCAGGGGGTGGGGAAGCGGCGGGCGGGGCAACGGCGGATGGTGCGGCGACGGCCGGGGCGGCAGCCGGCGGCGCTGGTATGGGCGCAGTCGGTCCGGGCGCGGCGGATCCGGCCGCGTCGGCCCCCGCCGGCACCGCGAACCAGTCATGCCCGCAGCGGGCGCAGCGCATCATCCGCCCCGCCCCGATCATCGCATCGGGAACGCGATAGGTCGCCGAACAGGCGGGACAGGCGAGTTGCATCGGACCTCGGCAGCCGGTTTGAGACTATATGCCTGCAAGCACCGTGCCCGCGCAACCCGCAACCGCCCGGTCCGCGACCATTGCGAAGGGCCGGCTTGGCGAAGCGCAGCCAGCCCTGGCACAAGGCTGCATGGTTCGGCTGGACGATATCACCCTGCGCTACCGCCCCCATGCCACGCCGGCGCTGGATGGGGTGGATTGCGAACTGCCCGCCGGCAGCTTCACCTGGCTGCTGGGGCCCTCCGGCGCCGGCAAATCCTCCTTCCTGAAGCTCCTGCATCTGGCGCTGCGGCCGACATCGGGCCGGCTCACCATCATGGACAAGGCGATCCACACCGCGCCGCGGCAGGAATTGCCGGGCCTTCGCCGGCGCATCGGCGTGGTGTTCCAGGATTTTCGGCTGCTGCCGCATCTCGATGTACTGGAGAATGTGGCCCTGCCGCTGCGCATCGCCGGACGGGGTGAGCGGCAATTGCTGGCGGATGCGACCGAGATGCTGCGCTGGGTCGGCCTGGGCGAGCGGCTGCGCGAACGGCCCGAGGCGCTGTCGGGCGGCGAGCAGCAGCGCGTGGCGCTGGCCCGCGCCGTTGTCGCCCGCCCCGCCCTGCTGTTGGCCGATGAGCCGACCAGCAACCTGGACGAAGCGCAGTCCCGCCGCGTCGTCGCTCTGCTGCGGCAGATGCACCGGCTGGGCAGCACCGTGGTGGTCGCCACCCATAACGAGGCCCTGGCCGAGGAAAACCCCGCCGCCATCCTGCGGCTGGACGCCGGAAGGCTGACCAGCCATGGCTGATCGCACCCCCCGCCCGCGTGGCCGCGACCCGCTGGGCCTGAAGCGCGCGATGGCCGACCGCCTGCTGCCCGGCCTGGTCGCGGCGATGGCTTTGCTGGCCGCGCTGGCCATGGCGGGTGCCGCCGCCACCGCCGCCATGGCCAGCCGGTGGGAGGGCGGCGCCGCGGCCGCCGTGATGGTGCAATTGCCGGCCCGCACCGCCATCGCGCCCGCCTCCGCCACCCTGGCCACGCTGCCCGGCGTGGCCGAGGCCATCCCGCTCGACCATGACCGTCTCGCAGCCCTGCTGCGCCCCTGGCTGGGCGATGCCACCGGCCTGCCGCTGCCAGGGATGATCGAGCTTCGTCTCGCGAACCTCGGCCCCGCCTCCCTCGCCCTGCCGGCGGCGATCGAGGCAGCCATCCCCGGCGCGCATGTCGAGGCGCATGGCGTCTGGGTCGCCCGCCTCTCCGCCCTGGCCCGCAGCCTGGAGGCCCTGGCCTGGCTGGTGCTGGCGCTCGTGGCCGGCGTCGCGGCGGCGATGGTGGCGGTGGCAACCCGCGCCGGCATCAATGCCCGGCGCGCCACGATCGTCATCCTGCACGACATGGGGGCGACCGACGGCACCATCGCGCGGCGCTTCGCCGGGCGGATCGCCTGGCTGGCGGGGCTGGGCGCGGTGCTGGGCGCCGCCGCCGCCGCGCCGCTGCTGTGGCTGCTGGGCGGGCTGGCCGCGCCGCTGCTGGGCGAGGCGTTGAGCATGCCCTGGCTGGCGCTCGCCGCCCTTCCGCCGGCGGCGGCCGGCATTTCCTGGGTCACCGCCCATGCCGCGGTGCGGCTCTGGTTGAGGTCGCTGCCATGATACGTCTGTGGGTCGGTTCCGCCCTGTTCAACCTGGGCTTTTACGGCTTCACGACGGTGACGGTGCTGAGCGCCATCCCCATCCTGGCCTTGCCGCGCGGCGTGCTGATGTGGGTGCTGCGCAGCTACACCTGGATCGTGGAGGCGATGCTGCTTGTGTTCTGCAACATCCGCGTCGAGGTGGAGGGGGCGGAGAATATCCCGCCCGGCGCCGTGCTCATCGTCAGCAAGCATGGTTCGGCCTTCGACACGGTGTTCTGGCTGAACCGCCTGCCCGACCCTTGCTACATCATGAAGATCGAGCTGATGCGCATCCCGGTCTGGGGCTGGCTGGCGCGGAAATGCGAGATGGTGGGGGTGGATCGTTCGGGCGGCGCCGCGGCGCTGAAGAAGATGGTGCGGGAATGCCAGGCCGCCGCCGCCGCCGGCCGGCAGATCGTGATCTACCCCGAAGGCACCCGCGCGGCCGTGGGCGTGACCGAGCCCTATCAGCCCGGCGTCGCCGCCATCGCCGCGGTCACGAAGCTGCCGGTGGTGCCGGTGGCGACGAATTCCGCCCGTTTCTGGGGCCGAAATTCATTCCTCAAACGCCCCGGCACGATCCGGGTGAAGATTCTGCCGCCGCTGGAGCCCGGGCTCAGCCGTGCCGCGCTGATGGCCCGGCTGGAAGAGGTGATCGAGGCTGAGAGCCGCGTATTGCTGGCGGCGCCATAATCCCAAAACCGCTGCTCCCGGGGCGCCGCGCTCAACCCGCGGGGAGAGCGGAAGCCACTCAAGTCCCGCCGGCAGCCTCTCGCGGCGACTGCGGCGTCCGTTGCAGATCCTGCACCGCAAACCCCTCCCGCCGCGCGATCTCCACCGCCCGGTCGAAATCCGCAGGCGGCATCTCGGTGCCGCGCGAGAGAATCCACAACACCCGCCGCGACGGCGCGCCCACCACCGCCCAGCGATACTCCGGATCAAGCCCGATGATCCAGTAATCGCCATGGAAGGGCCAGAAGAAGGCCACCCGCAGCCGGGCATTGTTGCTGCCCGGCACCGGCGTCGCCACCGCGGTGGCGGAGCGCCGGGCGCCCCCCTGCAACGCATTGCGGCAGGTGTTCAGCACATCCACCGCGCCATCCCGCCGTGCGGTGTAGATCGCCGTCACATCCTCGCAGCGCACCCGCTCGCCATCCTGGAAGAAGATCGGCAGGCGCGCCTGCTCGAACCAGGTGCCGAGGTAGCGCTCGATATCCACCGAAGCCACGGTGGCGGGCATGCCTGGCATCGGCTCGGTGGGCGTGAAGCTCTGGCAGCCGCCCAGCGTCAGCAGGCCCAGGATCAGTAGTTTCTTCATTGCGGAATGCTCCCCTCCGGCAGGCCCAACACATGGGCATGAATCTGCCCCGCCGTGCAGAGCCAGATTTTTTCTCGTTCCGCCATGATCGCCTGCAGCGCCCCGCGCAGCGCCCGAATCCGGTAGGGCTGGCCTATGATATAGGGGTGCAGCGCAATCCCCATCACCTGCGGAATGCCGTCCTGCACCTGGTCCAGCCGTTCCAGCGCGTCATCCACCAGCATGGCGGCGAATTGCGCCACGCCGTCGCGGCGGGCGACGATGGCCGGGATGTCATTCGCCTCCTGCGGATAGGGGATGCTCAGCAGCCGCCCGGCCCGGGTCTTCTTCCACACCGGCATGTCGTCCATGCACCAGTTCAGCGAATAGCCGTAGCCGCATTCCACCAGCAGGTCGGGCGTGACATGGCTCTCGGCGATCCAGGGCGAGAGCCAGCCGGCGGGGTGCCGGTAGCCGGCCCGGGTGATGGCCTGGGTGCTTTCGGCGATCAGCGCGCGTTCCTCGGCCTCGGGCAGGGTGGATTGCCGCTCGGCATTGGTCCGGCCGTGGCCTGCCAGCTCATCGCCGCGGGCGGCATGGGCGGCGATCAGCGCCGGCGCATGGTCCAGCATGGTGCTGTTCAGCAGCACCGTGGCGGGCAGCCGCAATTCATCCAGCAATTCCAGCAGCCGCCAGGCGCCGACGCGGTTGCCATATTCCCGCCAGGCGTAGTTCAGCACATCGGGCTGCGGCCCGCCCGGCGCCAATTCGGCGCCCAGGCCTTCCCCGAAGGAAAAATGCTCCAGATTCACACCCAGATAGAGTGCGAGCTTGGCCCCGTTCGGCCAGGACCATTGTGGCCTTCCGGCCCATGGGTGATAGGGGAAACGATCATGGGTTCTGAGCATCGCGATATCCTGAAGGCAGCATGGTGATATCTGCCGTCGACGATGCGCTTGCGCAACATGTTGGCACGCCGCGCATTCCTCGCGTAACCTGGGCGTGATGGGGACAGCAAAGCCCGAAGCGACAGCGCCCGTGACGGGCAGGTCGGTCCTCGCCGCGGAAACGCGGCGCTTGGGGCGCAGCGCCGTGCTGCCTATCGCCCTGGGCTATGCGGTGGCGGTGTGTGGCCTGGCCCAGGCCTGGTTGCTGGCGCGGCTGGTGGCCGGGCTGCTCGGCTATCCCGTCGGCGGCTGGCTGGATCTCGCCGGCGCCGCGGCGCTGATGCTGGCCGCGGCCGGCCTCACCGCCATGCAGGAAATCGCCCAGAGCGCCGCCGGCCGCGCCGCGCGGGCGCATCTGCGCGGCCTCGCCTTCGGCCGGCTCCTCGCCCTCGGCCCGGCCGACCAGCGCCCGGCGGGCGAAAAGGCCACCCTGGTGGTCGAGCGGATCGAGGCGCTGGACGGCTATTTTTCGAAATGGATGCCGGCTGCGGCCCTCGCTCTGGCGGTGCCGCTGACCATCATTCTTGTCCTGGTCTTCGTCGATTGGGTCAGTGCCCTGGTGCTGCTGGTGATGGGCATGCTGGTGCCCATCGGCATGGCGGTGGCCGGCATCGGCGCCGCGATGGCCAGCAAGCGCCAGTTCGAGGCGCTTGGCAAACTCTCCGGCCGCTTCACCGACAGGGTGCGCGGCATTCCCACCCTCGTGCTGTTCAACCGCGCCGAGGCCGAGGCGCAGGGCCTCTCCCGCGCCGCCGAGGAATTACGGACGCGCACCATGAAGGTGCTGCGCATCGCCTTCCTCTCCAGCGGCATTTTGGAGCTGCTCTCGGCCTTCACCTTGGCCTATCTGGCCTGGCGCCATGGGCTGCTGCTGGGCAACCACCACCCCAACCCGGTGGCGGCGCTGTGGTGCATCCTGCTGGTGCCGGCTTTTTTTCAGCCCCTGCGCAATTTCTCCGGCGCCTATCACGAGGCGCAATCGGCCAGGGGTGCGGCGGCCGAGCTGGCGCCGCTGCTCGCCCCGCTGCCGGCCAGCACCGGCCTTGATCTGGCCGAGGTGCCGCCGCGCGTCGCCGTCGTCTTCACCGAGGTGCGGCTGAGCTATGTGGCGGACCGCCCCCCCGCGCTCGATGGCCTGACCTTCACCGCCGCCGCCGGCGAGACCCTGCTGCTGGCCGGCGCCTCGGGCTCGGGAAAATCCTCCACCCTCGCCCTGCTGCTGGGGTTCCGCCGCGCCGATGGCGGGCGGGTGGCGATCAATGGCCAGGACGTGGCGCTGCTCAAGCCCGAGGAGCTGCGCCGCCTCTCCGCCTATGTCGGCCAGAAGCCGCATATCTTTGCCGGGACCATTTTCGACAATATCCTGATGGCCCATCCCCAGGCCGACCGCGCCGCCGTCACCGCCGCGGCCGAGGCGGCGCAGGTGATGGAATTCGCAGGCGCCCTGCCGCAGGGCCTCGATACCCAGGTGGGCGAGGGCGGCTTCGGGCTCTCGGGCGGCCAGGCGCAACGCGTGGCGCTGGCCCGCGCCTTCCTGCGCGACGCTCCCCTGGTGCTGATGGATGAACCCACCGCCAGCCTCGACCCCGGCACCGAGGACCTGGTGTTGGAAGCCATCCGAAAACTTTGCCTGGGCCGCACCGCCATCATCGCCACCCATTCGGCCGCGGCGCTGCGCGGCCTACCCGGCCGGGTGCTGGCGCTGGAAGCCGGGCGCGCCGCTGGCCGGCGCATGGCAGGGGATTGAGATGATCCGCGACCTCTATCGCGTCTGGGGGCTTTGGCGGGCACGCGGCGGCTGGCTGCTGATCGGCGTGGCCGTGGCCGTGGCCTCGGCGCTGTCGGCCGTGGCCTTGCTGGCGCTGGCCGGCGCGGGCGTGGCGTCCGGCGTCGCCATGGGGGGCGGCGCGCTGGCCATTTTGCTGCTGCGGCCGCTGATGCTGGCCCGCCCGGCGCTGCGCTGGGCCGAACGCATGGCCAGCCACGAGGCCACCTTCCGCGCACTCGCCGATACCCGGGTGTGGTTCTTCCGCCAGCTCGCCACCCGCATGCCCGGCGGCCTGGGCCTGACCGGCACCGGGGACGCCCGCGGCCGCATGGTGGCCGATATCGAGGCGCTGGACGGGCTCTATCTGCGCGCCGTGCTCCCGGCGCTGGCCGCCGCCTGCGTCGTGGCCGTGGTGGCCCTGCTGCTGGGCGCCGAGCCCGGTCTGGCCGCGCTCGTCGCCGTGCCGCTGGCCGCCGCCCTGCTGCTGCCCTTCTGGCTGGCGCGCGATGCCAGCCAGGCCGCCACCGCCGTGGCCGCCGCGCGCGGGCAGATGAACCGCGCCGCACTCGACCCGCTGCTGGGCCTGCCCGAAACCCTCTCCAACCGGGCCGAACACCGCGCCGCCGCCCGGCTGGCCGAGACCACGGCGGCGATGCATGAACAGGAACGGCTGCTGGCCCGGCGCGGCGCCATCGGCGGTGCCTCGGGTTTTCTTCTCGGCCAGATGGCCATGCTGGGCGCGCTGGGTTGGGCGCTGGCGCATGGAATGGGCCATGGCCTGGCGGTGCTGGGGCTCTTCATGGCGCTGGCGGCGGCGGAGACACTCGGCCTGGTGCCCCGCGCCGGCACCGCGCTGGCCGCCGCCGGCGCCGCCGCGCGCCGCCTCTTCGCGCTGGCCGATACACAGCCGCGGGTGAGCGAACCCACCGCGCCGGCCGCCATGCCGCCCGGCAATACAATGCGTTTCGAGGCGGTGGGCTTCGCCTGGTCGCCTGACCGGCCGGTTTTTGAGGCGCTGGAGCTGGAATGGCGCGAGGGCGAGCGGTTGGCATTGCTGGGGCCATCGGGCGCCGGCAAATCCTCCATCGCCGCGATGATCCTGAAGCTGGCCGCGCCGCAATCGGGCCGCATCACCCTGGGCGGCGTGGATTTGGCCAGCCTGCCCGCCGCGGCGGTGCGGGCGCGCATCGCCTGCCTCAGCCAGGATGCCCGCATCTTCGACGCCTCGATCGCCGAGAACCTGCGCATCGCGGCCCCCGAGGCGCCGGATGCGGCGCTGTGGCGGGTGCTCGCCCAGGTCGGGCTGGCCGATCTCGTGCGCGCCCTGCCCGCGGCGCTGGACACCCCCTGCGGCGAGGGTGGCGCGCGCTTCTCCGGCGGTCAGGCCCGGCGCATCGCCCTCGCCCGCGCGCTGCTGCCGGCCACCCCCCTCCTCGTGCTGGACGAGCCCACCAGCGGCCTGGATGCGGAAACCGAAAGGGCCTTCCTGGAAACCCTGGAGGCTGCGACGCGCGGCCGCTCGGTGCTGCTGATCACCCACAAGCTGGTGGGCGTCGAGAAGCCCGACCGCGTGCTGCGCCTTGCCATGGGCCGCGCGCTGCCAGCCATGGCTTAGCCCGCCATCGCCCTGACACAGTCAGGGCGATCTGGGTTCAGAATTATTGCTTTTTTTGCCATTCCTCGCGTCACTCGCATCCAACCCCGCCGCCATGACGTAACCTGCCCACAGAGCGGGAGAGTGGCGGGATGGGCGTGATGCAGAAGCCGGGTGGTTGCATGGCCGCCATGGAAGTGGCGGCGGCGCGCCCCTACCCCCCGCGCGCGCCGCTGGACGACCCGAAAATGCTGGCCCGCGAGCGCATGGTCGAACACGGCCAATGGCACCCCCTGCAATCCATGGGGCGGCGCTGGGCGATCGGCTGCGTCGCGCTGGAAATCACCCAGCGCTGCAACCTCGATTGCACGCTCTGCTACCTCAGCGACCATTCGGAGGCGGTGAAGGATATCCCGCTGGCCGAGATTTTCCGCCGCATCGACGCCATCCGAACCGAATATGGCCCCGATACCGAGATCCAGGTCACCGGCGGCGACCCCACGCTGCGCGATAGGGCCGAGCTGGTCCGCATCATCCGCCACATCCGGGCCCGGCGGATGATCCCCAACCTCTTCACCAATGGCATCAAGGCCACGCGCGACCTTTTGGCCGAGCTGGCGGCGGCGGGGCTGGCGGATGTCGCCTTCCATGTCGACACCACGCAGGAACGCCGCGGCTATTCCAACGAGGCCAGCCTGCATCCGCTGCGCGAGGATTACATCGCCCGCGCGCGCGGCCTTGGCATCGGCATCGTCTTCAACACGACGGTGCATGACGGCAATCTGGCCGAGATCCCCGATGTGGCGGAATTCTTCATCCGCCATGCCGGCGATGTGCGGCTGGCCAGCTTCCAGCTCCAGGCCGCGACAGGGCGCGGCGTGGCCGGCGGCAGCCTGGGCGGCGTCTCCATCGCCAATGTGGCGAAGCAGATCCAGCGCGGCGCCGGGGCGAAAATCTCCTTCGACACGCCGCTGGCCGGCCATGGCGACTGCAACCGCCATGCGCTGGTGCTGGTCGCCGGCGGCGCGGTGCTCGACCTTTATGACGACAAGCCGGTGGTGGCGGCCCTGCTGGCCGGCACCGCCGACATGAAGTTCGAGCGCATGGGCAGGCTGGGCGGCATACTGGCCTTCGCCGGGCGGCTCCTCCGCCGGCCGGCGCTGGTCGTGACCCTGCTGCCCTGGGCGCTGCGCAAGGCTTGGGCCTTTCGCGGGCCGCTGCTGCGGCATGGGTTTCGCGCCCATCGGCAAAGCTTCTTCATCCATGACTTCATGGATGCGCAGCATCTCGACCGCTGCCGCATCGGCGCCTGCATCTTCATGGTGCAGACCGCCGAGGGGCCGATCTCGATGTGCCTGCACAATGCCAAGCGCGACGACTTTATTCTCCAGCCGCTGCCGGTCGATGGCCAGGCCGGGCAGTGGCAGCCCCTGACCGGCAAAATAGAGGCGGCGCCCGGCGTAACCTCGCCGGTGCTCACGGCGAAGACTGCGAAGGGCCGGGTGCGGATCACCCGGGTCGCCTCGGCGCGCAGCCCATCGCCCTCGGAGAATCGCCCATGATCACCCGCCGCACCCTGCTGATCGCGCCCCTGGCGGCGCCGCTGCTGGCTCAGGCCCAGGGCGTTTTCTCGCTCGACCTTTGGACCGATCGCTGGGAGGCGATCCTGCGCGCCAGGGTGGACCGGGTGGGCCGGATCGATTTCGCCGGCCTCCAGGCCGACCCCCAGCCGCTGGCCGGGGTGACCGCGGCGCTGGCCAATGCCGGGCCGCGCAGCACGCCCGGTGCGCTGCCCGACGTGGCCTCGCGCCTCGCCTTCTACATCAACGCCTATAATGCGCTGTGCATGCAGGGCATTGTGGCGCGCGGGGTGCCGCAGTCACTGGGGGTGTTCGACCGCTTCGGCTTCTTCGGCCGTACCACCTTCCCGCTCGATGGCGGCGCGATCTCGCTGAAATCGCTGGAGGACAGCGTGATCCGCCCGCTGGGTGATGAGCGCATCCATTTCGCCCTGAACTGCATGGTGGTGGCCTGCCCGCGGCTGCCGCAGGAGGCCTTCCGCCCCGCCCGGCTGGAGGCCCAGTTGCAGGCCGCCCGCGTCGAATTCTGCGACAGCCCCTATCACGTCCGGCCGCAGCCGGCGGACCGGGCGGTGTTCCTCTCGGCCATCTTCCAATTCTACACCGGCGATTTCGTGCCGGCGAAGGCGCCGGACCTCGTCACCTATGTCAATCGCACCCGCGCGAACCAGGTGGCCACCAACCTGCGCCCGTTCTTCCTCGAATATGACTGGACCATCAACCGCCAGCCCGCGCGTGGCACATGAGGATCCTGCCGATGGCAGCCCCCGGGGGGCGTCCCTGGCCGTTGGCGGTGCCGGCGGCATGGCTGGTGGCGCTGGTGCTCTTCGCCACCGGGCTGGGCAAGGCGCTGGATATCCCGGGTTTCGCGCTGGTGCTGGCCGATTACCGTCTGCTGCCCGCGGGCCAGGAGGCGTTTTTCGCCGTAGGGCTGACCTTGGCGGAACTGGCGCTGGCCGCTGCCCTGCTGCATCGGCCCTGGCGTAGGGCCGCCGCCTGGGGTGCCGTGGTGCTGTTCCTGGCCAATGCGGCGGTCCTGTCGCTGACGCTGTGGCGCGGCCTGGCGCTGGAGAATTGCGGCTGCTTCGGCGTCTTCCTGCCCCGGCCGCTGCGGCCCTGGACGCCGCTGGAGGACCTTGCTTTGGCCGCGCTGGCGCTGCTGGCCACACCCCGGCCGCGATGAAGCGCCGGGCCGTGCTTCTCGCCGCGCTGCCCGGCGCTGCCATGGCGCAGGATGGCTTTCCGCCGGCGCTGCCCGAGGGCCTGCGCCTGCATGGCGTGGCGGCGCGGCGCTACCTGGGCCTGCGGGTCTATGAGGCGGCGCTTTATCTCGCCCGCCCCGCCACCTCGCAGGCCGGGGCGGTGGATCCGGCGCTGATCTGGGTGCGCTATCTCCGCCGCGTGGGGCTCGATGACGTTCGCCGTGCCTGGGCCAGCAGCCTGGGCGAGGATATGGCGCCGGAATTCGAGGCATGGCTGCGCCCCATCGCTGCCGGCGATGAGGAGCATTACGCCTTCCGCGATGGCGCCTGCCGGCTGGAAGGCCCGGGCCGTTCGCCTCGTGTTCTGGCGCCCGGCCCCTTCACCACCATGTTGCGGGCTTCCTGGCTGGGGCCCGCCGCCCCGGCGGCGCTGATCCGAGGCTGGTTTCCCGCCGCATGACGATGCTATCCACCAGTTTCGCGATGACAGGCCACGCATGACACCTCCGCTGGACAATGCCCCGTTCACGCCGCTGGCGCAGGGCAAATTCGAGGACCCGAGGGTCACGCTGAAGGGCGAGCGGCGGGCAAGCGTCGCTTTCCGGGGCCTCGCCACCCTGTGGGTGAACACCGGCACGCTGTGCAACATCACCTGCGCCAATTGCTACATCGAGAGCAGCCCGCGCAATGATTCGCTGGTCTATATCGCCGCGGCCGAGACGGCGGCCTTCCTCGACGAGGCGGTCGCGCGCGGCGAGCCCCTGGAGGAGGTGGGCTTCACCGGTGGCGAGCCCTTCATGAACCGGGACTTGCCGACGATGCTGGAGGATGTGCTGGGCCGCGGCCTGCGGGCCCTGGTGCTGACCAATGCGATGAAACCCATGCGCCAGCACGAGGCCGCGCTGCTGCGTCTTCGGGACGCCTATGGCGACCGGCTGACCATGCGCGTCAGCCTCGATCACCACGACGCCGCGGTGCATGACGAGGAACGCGGCCTGGGCAGCTTCGCCATCGCCCTCGACGGCCTGGTCTGGCTCTCCCGCCACGGCTTCCGGGTCCATGTCGCCGGCCGCGCCGATTTCGGCGATGCCGCCGCGCGCGCGGGTTTTCGCGCGCTCTTCGCCGCGCATGGCATCGGCATCGACACGACGGACCCTGTGGCGCTGATGCTGTTTCCGGAAATGGACGCCCGCATGGACGTGCCGGAGATCACCGAGGCCTGCTGGGGCATCCTGCACAAATCCCCGGACAGCATGATGTGCGCCTCCTCGCGCATGGTGGTGAAGCGGCGCGGCGCGGCGCGGCCCGCGGTGCTGGCCTGCACCCTGCTGGCCTATGACCAGCGATTCGAACTGGGTGCGACGCTGGCCGAGGCGGCGCGGCCGGTTGCGCTGAACCACCAGCATTGCGCCAAATTCTGCGTGCTCGGCGGCGCAGCCTGTTCGCGCTGAGACTGTCGCGCCCGCGCCGTTGACGGCCCGGGTCCCATTGGGCATTGCGGGGGGAGAAATCCCGGAGATTCGCATGATCCGCCGCCTCGCACTTCTCGCACCCCTCGCCCTCGCCATGGCGGGTTGCGCCTCGATGAACCCCGAAGCGAGCGCCGAGCCGCCGGTGATCGTCTTCTTCAGCGGCGACAGCGCGGCCCTCGAAGGCCCCGCCATCGAGGTCGTGCGTGGCGCCGCCGCCACCGCCGCGCGCCACCCCACCGCCTTCGTCCGTGTGCTGGGCTTCGCCGGCCCGACCGGCGGCCAGCCCTACAACGCGGCGCTGAGCCGCGCCCGGGCCGAGCATGTCACTGGCCACCTCGTCGAAGCCGGCGTGGCCCGCAACCGCATCCGCACCGTCGCCCGTGGCCCGGTGCCCTTCGAGTTCATGGAGATGGAATCCCGCCGGGTGGAAATCCGCTTCGGCGAGTGATCGCCGAACCCGGACAGGTCCTCCGCCAGGTTTTTGGTTACGCGGCCTTCCGGCCGCAGCAGGCGGAAATCGTCGACCATGTGATGGCCGGCGGCTCGGGCCTCGTGCTCATGCCCACCGGCGGCGGCAAGTCCTTGTGTTTCCAGGTGCCGGCCTTGTGCATGCCGGGCCTTGCGGTGGTGGTCTCGCCGCTGATCGCGCTGATGGAGGACCAGGTGGCGGCCTTGCGGCAGCAAGGTGTGGCCGCCGCGGCACTGCATTCCGACATCGATGACGAGGCGCGGCGCGAGATCCGCCGCCAGATGGGCGATGGCAGCCTGAAGCTGCTCTATGTCTCGCCCGAGCGGCTGACGATGGACGGCACGCTGGACAGCCTGGCCCGGCGCGACATCGCGCTCTTCGCCATCGACGAGGCGCATTGCGTCAGCCAGTGGGGCCATCATTTCCGCCCCGAATACCGCGCGCTGACGGTGCTGGCCGAGCGCTTTTCCAACGTGCCGCGCCTCGCACTCACCGCGACCGCCGATGCCCGCACCGTCGATGACATCCGCAGCCAGCTCTCCCTGCAGGACGCCCCGGTGTTTCGTGGCGGCTTCGACCGGCCGAATATCTTTGTCCGCGCCGCGCCGCGCGAGCAGGAAAGGGCGCAGCTGCGCAGCTTCATCAATCGGGTTTCGGACGGGCGCGGCGCCGGCATCGTCTATTGCGGCAGCCGCGCCAAGACCGAATCGACCGCCGAATGGATGCGCAAGGACGGCCTCGACGCGCTGCATTTCCACGCCGGCATGGATGGCGCCGACAAGCGCGCCCATCACCGCCGCTTCGCCCGCGGCGATGCCGTGGTGATGTGCGCCACCATCGCCTTCGGCATGGGCATCGACCGCCCCGATGTCCGCTGGGTGGCGCATACCGACCTGCCGCGCAGCCCTGAGAGCTGGTACCAGGAAATCGGCCGCGCCGGGCGCGACGGGCTGCCGGCCGAGGCGCTGCTGCTCTATGGCGCGGGCGATATCGCGCTGGCCCGCCACCGCATCGCCGAAAGCCCGGCGAGCGACGAGCAGAAGCGCATTGAGCGTTCGCGGCTGGAAGCCATGGTCAGCATCGCCGAGGCGGCGACCTGCCGGCGGCGTATTCTTCTGCGCTGCTTCGGCGATGATCTGGCCGAGGATTGTGGCCGCTGCGATGTCTGCGCCAGCCCGCCGAAGCTGTGGGACGGCACGGTGGCGGCCCAGAAACTGCTCTCTGCCGTGCTGCGCACAGGCCAGCGTTTTGGCGTGGGGCATGTGATCGACGTGTTGCGCGGGCGGCTGACCGACAAGGTGGCGCAGCATGGCCATGACCGGCTGCCCACCTTCGGCGTGGGCAAGGACGTCTCCGATGTCGCCTGGCGCGGCGTGGCCCGGCAGCTGGTGGCGCAGGGCGCGCTCGACGTCGCGGTGGAAAACCATGGTGAATTGCTGCCCACCGAGGCGGCGCGGCCGATTCTGAAAGGCCAGTCCTCGGTGATGATGCGGGCGGACATGATCGAGACCGCGACCCCCGCCCCGCGCGAGCGTGAGCGCGCGGCACCGGTGACCAGCGACAACCCCGCCTTCGACGCGCTGCGGGAATGGCGCAAATCCGAGGCCCGGGCCCAGGGCGTGCCGGCCTATGTCATCTTCCACGACCGCACCCTGGCCGAGATCGCCGAGCGCATGCCGGCTGGCCTGGATGACCTGGCCGAGGTGCCCGGCGTGGGCGCGACGAAGCTGGACCGCTATGGCGATGCGGTGCTGGAGGTCCTGCGCGCGACGCCGTGACCAGGCTTCCAGGCGTGATGATGACGCGAGTTCGACACTGGCATGGGCGAGAGCATGGGCGCGGACAGCCGGGTGTTCGGCCCCACCACCGGGCGGCTCATGGCCAATCTGCGCGCGGCTGACATCGATCCGGCGGCGATCGACATGGTGATCCTCACCCACGCTCATTGCGACCATTGCTGGGCGCTGGTGGACGCCAATGGCGCGCGCAACTTCCCCAATGCCTGGGTCGCGATCAGCGAGGCCGATCTGCGCTTCTGGACCGATGACGCGAACAAGCGCGGCCCCGCCTTCATGACCAGCTTCATCGAGGGGGCGAAGAGGAACCTCAACGCCTATCGCGACCGGATGGTGATGCTGCGCGACGGGCAGCCGGTGGTGGCGGGCATCACCGCGCTCAGCACGCCAGGGCACACCATCGGCCACACCGTCTATGCCATCGAGAGTGGTGGGCGGGTGATGATCAATTCGGGCGACCTCGCGCATCACCAGGTGCTGCTGCTGCGCCGGCCGATGTGGGAATTCTCCTTCGACAGCGACCCAGGCCAATCGGCGCGCAGCCGCACGCGGATGTTGCAGCGCGTGGCGCAGGATGGGCATGCGATGCTGAGCTACCATTTCCCCTGGCCTGGGCTGGGGAATGTCAGCCGCGAGGGCGAGGGCTTTGCCTGGCATCCCGCGGGGATGAACGTCACCGGGGTGGGGTGACGCAGGGCGCTCCGGGGCCACCGTCAAGTCCCTGTATTCACATAAATCGTTTGTGATTTGAGCATAGTGAAATTGTTTTGCTCCGCCTGTCGGTCGAAATTTTATGTGCACCGACAAATGGAGTAGGGAATTTGAATACTATTGTACAAACGCCGAATGGATTGGCGTTGCAATCTGCCGTTGTCTCATCACAAAACCTTGATTTCGAGAATTTCGGGCTTTCCGGAGGAGCAGAGCGGCGGATCGACAACGGTTATGGCGGTTTCAACTGGGTTCAGGCGGGGGTCTATCAGCCCGATGGCAGCATTCCCGGCTATGTCGCCAGCTCCGGCCAGACGATCGCCTTCATCGCCGAGGCGAACAACAACCAGGTGGCGGGATATGAGGATGCGGCGCCTGGCAGCGCGCTGACCATCACCCGGCAGGAGGGGTTCACGCTGGGCTCTGCGGTGTTCTCCGCCGCCTTCCGCGACGGGCTGGGAATCACCGTGCGGGCCTATGCCGATGAGGCGGGGCAGGTCCTGATCGGGCAAACCAGCTTCACGGTGGACCGCGCATCGCAGGCCGGCATCAGCTTCGATCCCGCCCTATTCGGCAATATCCGCCGGGTGGAGTTCGACTCGAATGACGGCAACGCCACCACCGCTGACTATTTCGGGCTGGACGATCTGGTCTTCACCTCCACCACCCTCACCAGCCGGCCGATCACCACGATCAGCTTCGATGACCTGCCGCTGGACGCGGGCGGCGAGGCACGGATCGCCAATGGCTATGCCGGTTTCCAGTGGAGCCAGATCGGCGCCTATCGGCCCGATGGCACCTTGCCGGGCTATACCACCAGCTCGGGCTCCAATCTCGGCTTCATCGCCGAGGCGGCGGGTGGCGAGGTGGCGGGCTATGAGGATGCCGCGGCCGGCAGCGCCGCGGTGATCACCCGCGATGACGAATTTACCTTCCTCGGCGGCAGCTTCTCCGCCACCTTCCGCGACGATCTGAACGTGGTGGTGCGTGGCTTCGCCGATGCGGCGGGCAGCGTGTTGGTGGCCGAGCGCACGATCAGCCTGGACCGTGGCGTGGCCGAGGCGCTGCAATTCCTGGCCGATGAATTCGCGGGCATCCGGCGGCTGGAATTCGATTCCAACGACGGCAATGGCGCGACGCGCGATTATTTCGGCTTCGACGACCTGCTCTTTGTCTGAAGCCGGTCAGCCCGGCCGTCAGCCGATGCCCAGGACATGTTTCATGTCGTAAAGCCCGGGCGGCTGGGTGGTGGCCCACCCCGCCGCCCGCACCGCGCCCACCGCATAGGCGGCGCGGTCGAAGCTGCGATGACTGAGCGAAATATGCTCAGAGCCGGCGGCGAAGATCAGCGTGTGCTCGCCCACCACCTGGCCACCGCGCAGGGCGGCGAAACCGATCGTGCCGGTGGCCCGCGCGCCGGTATGGCCATCACGCCCGCTCTCCCGCCCCACCGCTTCCAGTGTGGTGCCGCGCCCGCGCGCCACCGCCCGGCCCAGGCCGATGGCGGTGCCCGACGGCGCATCCACCTTCTGCCGGTGGTGCATTTCCACGATCTCGGCATCGTAATGCTCGGCCGGCAAGGCGGCGGCCATGCGCTCGGCGATGGCGAACATGATGTTCACGCCCGGGGAGAAATTGGCGGCATAGACGATGGGGGTGGCGCGCGCCGCCCCGGCCACCGCCGCTTCCTCTTCGGCCGAAAGGCCGCTGCTGCCGAGGATCAGCGGCTTTTTCGCCCGCGCGGCGGCGGCGGCATGCCCCGCCGCGGCATGGGCGTGGGAAAAATCGATCACCACATCGGCGGCGGCGAAGAGCGCGTCGATATCGCTGAACATCCCCGCGCCTCCGCTGCGGGACATGCCGCCGGCCAGAATGGCGCCGGTCGCCGCCACCTCGCGCACCAGAAGCTGCCCCATGCGGCCGGTGATCCCGGTGATGCCGATGCGAAGCGCCATGTCTCGTCCCTCAATCCACAATGCGGGCGGCAATAAGCTCGAACCCCACGCGATGCGCAATCGCGCCCAGGCCACGCCGCTGCGGGTCCACCGGGCGCGGCACGTCGAAGGCGATGCGCACGGGGCCGCCGGGCAGGGGCAGGCGCTGGGTGGTCTCGGCCAGGTCGGCCAGGCGCCATTGGATGGCGGGGCCGCCATTGACCCGCACGGTCACCACCCGGCTGCCGCCGGCGTTCAGCGCCACGCCGCGCAGCCGCAATTCCAGCACGCCGCCGCCGGTAGGCAGCAGGATGGTGCTGCGCGGGCCGGCGTTCCAGGCGCCGGCCCAGCCATGTGACAGGAAGGGGCCTGGCGCGAATTCCACCCCACGCACGGGCATGGCGGGGGCGGGGCTGGAGGGCAGGGGCCGGCCCAGCCCCAGGCCGCAAAGCCTGGGCGCGCCATCGCCCAGGCAGCCCACGCCGGTGCCCAGCAGCCGCGCGTCCAGGCGGGCCAGAAATTCCTCCTCCAGCACCAGCCGCAATTCTCCGGTTGCCAGCGGCGTCTCCACCGCGTCGCTCGCCGCCGCCTCGCAGCCAAAGCCCGCCGGCATGCGCCCCGCCGGCACGGAGGAGACCGTGATGCCCGCGCGCACCGCGACCAGCGCCAGGGTCTGCGCCAGGTCCCGCTCGGCGCCCATGACGCAGGGGGCGGCGGGCAGGAAGGTGAGGCGGTTGGCGCCGGCCACCGCCTCGGCAAAGCCCGGCGGCGGCGGGGGCGCGCCGGGATTGGCCATCATGGCTTGGGCGCGGGCGCGCAGCGGGCCGGTATCCTGCCATTGCAGCCCCACGGCCAGAATACCCAGTGCCAGAAACGCCATGGGCGGCAGCCGCGCCGCCAGCACCGCGACCGCGACGACGAGTGCGGCATAACCCACCGTCCAGAACAGCCGGCCGGAGGCGCGCACGGCGCCAAAGATATCCTCCCAGGGCTTCAGACCCAGGTCGAGCAGCAGCACGGGGCCGGCATAGATCCGCGAACTCAGCGCCAGCAGCGTAAGGCCGGCCAGAACGACCAACAGGGAAAACATCCAGCGCTGCGGCCGGTGCCAGGCCAGTGCCACGACCACCAGCACCCCCGCGCCGAGGTACTGAAAACCCTCATACTGCCCGCCCGTGGCATCGAGCATCGCGCCGCCGAACAGGCCCGAGAGCTGAGGGACCACCGGCGAGAGCAGGTTCATCGAGAAACGCCCAAACCCCCGGTCGCCGGCGCCGGCACCGAAAAACCCGGCCAGCGCCATCAGCCCCGTGGTGCCGCCCAGCGCCAGGCCCAGCGAAAACCCCGCCCGACGCAGCGCGCGCCAGTCGCGCGCGAAAGCCGCCCGCAGCGGCACGGCGCAGAGCAGGGCCGCCGCCATCACCAGCAGATAGGGGTGGATGAAGGCCCCCAGCAGCAGCGCGGCCACGGCCATGCGCCAGCCGGCCTGCCCGCGCAGCAGCCGCAGCGTGGCCCCCAGCGCCAGCAGCACCACGAAATGGCCGCAGAGATTGGGATGCACCGGCCGGAACCACAGGCTGGGCATCAGCGCCGCCAGCGCCGCCACCACCACAGCCGGAACAATCCGCCGCTCGCCCATGCCGCGCAGGGCATAGACCGCCGCCACCGGCTGCAAGGCGAAGCAGGCAAAAAGCCAGCCCCCCAAAAGATTATGCGGCCCATCCGGCAGCAGTTTCGCCACCAGCGACACCAGCGGATTGGCGTCCAGCAGCAGCGCGTTCACGCCCTCGGGCGGCATCAGCGAGGCGATGCGGAACAGCGGAAAGCGCCAGCCATCGCCCTGAAAGGCGAGGTGGCCGAGCAGCGACTGCGCGACATCGCTGCCCGGCGCCAGCCACCAGCCGCCACCCCTCACCATGGCCCAGGGCAATTCGGCCGCGCATCCCAGGCCGATGAGAAGGGCGAGCAGGTAGGGCATCGGGCCTCACTGCCCAAGCCCACGGCCGGGCGCAACCCCGGCCCGGCGCCGGCGTTCTCCCAGCATCGGCCAGTACCGGCCGCAGCAGGAGACACGCATGAAAAACATGACAACGGCGGAAGAACAGGCGATCCATCCCATGGAGCAGCCGACCAGCAAGGACCTCACCCAGCCCACCCACGGCTCGGTGATCTCGGCCGGCCGGGTCAATGGCACCGCGGTCTACGACCTCTCGGAGGAGAAGATCGGTGTGATCGAGGATGTGATGATCGACAAGCTGCAGGGCCGGGTCGATTACGCGGTGCTGGGCTTCGGTGGATTCCTGGGCATGGACCGGAAGCACTACCCGCTGCGCTGGTCGATGCTGCGCTACAACAGCCGGCTGGAGGGCTATCAGGTCAAGCTCGACAAGACGGCGCTGGAAGACGCGCCGACCGTCGAGCAGGACCGGGAATGGAGCGAGGAGCATGCGACCCGGGTGCGGGCGCATTACAACCCCTCGCTGGACTGGCCGCTGGGCTGAGGCGTCAGCGCCAGGCCGCGACGGGAACCCGGCCGAGCAGGCGGTAGCCCGGCGCCTCGGCCTGCGGCCGGAAGACGAAGATCTCGCCCTCGGCGATGGTGAAGGCCTCGACCCCCACCGCGTCGAGGATGTTGGGGCGGTGGCTGACCAGGATGGTGTTGCCGGCGGCCGGCGCGGTGCCGAGCATGGTCCGCAGGGCGCGGGCGCGGCGGGCATTCTCGTTGGGCGAGACCACGAGGCCGCCCTCGCCGAGCTCCGGCACCAGGGTCACGTTGCCCAGGCCGAGCAGCTCCGCCGCCTCCTTGGCGCGGCAGAAGGGCGAGGATTGGATGGCGGAGACGGCAATGCCGCGGTCGCGCAGCGCGGCGCCGAGGGTGCGGGACTGCGCCCGGCCATTGTCGTTGAGCTGCCGCTGGGTGCTGCAATCGGCCAGGTTGAAGGGGTTGGTATCGGCCTGGTCGTTGTTGGTGGCGGGGTGGCGCCAGTAGATGACAAGACCGCCGGCGCGCATCGCCTCGACCAGCTCCGGCGCCGGCTGCGCCTGGGCGGGAATGGCGAGAAGGGCAATGGCAAAACTGACGGCCAGGCTGGCGCGCCGGAACATGCTTCGCATGATGAACTCTCCCTGGAGGATGCCGGGCTTGGCATTCCAGGGCGTTGTATGGCGGATGGCCGGGCCGCGATCAGGCCCGGCCGCGTGATGAAGCCGTGAAGAAACGCGGCCGTGACGATCTCAGGCCGCGAGGTGGCGGAACATATTGGCGCGCGCCTCGTCATCCATCTCCGTCTTGAAGGCGTGTCGGTCCTTCAGGGCGTTCGCGCGCTCGGCCGCCGGCCGGGCGTTGATGGCGGCGAAGTGGCGCTTGACGTTGGGCAGGGCGTCCAGGCCCTCGGCGCCCAGCACGAAAGCCGCCGCGCGCTCCCAGCCCCATGCCGCCATGTCGACGATGGAATAGCTGTCGCCCACCAGCCAGTCGCGGCCCTCCAGCCGGTCGTTCAGGATGGACCAGTGGCGCTTCGCCTCGAAGGCGTAGCGCTTGATGGCGTATTCCAGCTTTTCCGGCGCGTGGTTGGAGAAATGCACGGATTGGCCGGAATAGGGGCCGATGCCGCTGGAGATGAAGAACATCCAGGACAGGGTCTCGCCGCGCAGCTCTGCGGCGGGCATGAACTGGCCGGTCTTCTCGCCGAGATAGAGCAGGATGGCGTTGGAATCGAAGACCGGCTTCCCGTCATCGACGATGGCCGGCGCCTTGGCATTGGGGTTGATCGCCAGGAATTCCGGCTTGTGCTGCTCGCCGCGGCGGGTGTCGACCGGCACGGCCTCATAGGCCAGGCCCGCTTCCTCGAGGAAAAGCGCGACCTTCATCGGGTTGGGCGCCAGGCTGTAATAGAATTTCAGCATTGATCATTTTCCTTGGATTGCCGTCAGTCCCGGTGATCTTGGGCTTCGGCCGGCGGTTTTGCAGGGTGCACGCCAATCATTCATTCAGGGCTTTCGTGAAACCTGAAGATGGCCGGGCCACCGCGGCGGGCAGGGCCGTGTCGTTGTTTGTCGCGAAAAGCAACGCCTGGCCGGATGTGCTTCCAAAATTTACCCGGGGTGTTACCTTGAGCACCTCAGTGACAAACCAAATATCTGCTTTCACTTCTGCAACGTTGGAATCCCGCGCATGTCGATCAAGGCCAAAATCGGTACGACAGGATTGGTCGCCGCCGCTTTCGCGACCGGGCTTGTCGCGGGCCCCCTGGTGGCTGCCTGGGCGCAGGATGGCGGGCGGGCGGAAACCTACCGGCTGCTGAACCTCTTCGGTGACGTGTTCGAGCGGGTGCGCGCCGAATATGTCGAGCCCGTCGCCGATCGCGACCTGATCGAGAACGCGATCAACGGCATGCTGACCGGGCTCGACCCGCATTCATCCTACCTGAATTCCCGCAATTTCCGTGACATGCAGGTGCAGACCCGCGGCGAGTTCGGCGGCCTGGGCATCGAGGTGACGCAGGACGGCGGCTACATCAAGGTCATCTCGCCGATCGACGAGACGCCGGCGGCGCGCGCGGGCGTGCGGCCTGGCGATTTCATCACCCACCTCAACGGCACCACCACCCAGGGCATGACCTTGCAGGAGGCGGTGGAGCAAATGCGCGGCGAGCGTGGCAGCGCCATCCGCCTGACCATCCGCCGTGAGGGCGCCGAAAGGCCGCTGGAGATCTCGATCACCCGCGACGTCATCCGCCCGCAGGTCGTTCGCTTCCGGATGGAAGGCAATGACGTCGGCTATATCCGCATGTCCTCCTTCAACGAGCAGACCGAGACGGCGCTGCGCCGCGCGGTGCAGACCCTGCGCAGCCAGGGCGGCACCAACCTGCGCGGCCTCATCCTCGACATGCGCAACAACCCGGGCGGCCTGCTCGACCAGGCGGTGCAGGTCACCGACGACTTCCTCGACCAGGGCGAGATCGTCTCCACCCGCGCCCGCCGTTCCGATGATGCGCAGCGCTGGAACGCCCGCAGCGGCGACATCGCGGGCGGCCTGCCCATCGTGGTGCTGATCAATTCCGGCTCGGCCTCAGCCAGCGAGATCGTCGCCGGCGCGCTGCAGGACCACAGGCGCGCCATCGTCATGGGCACCCGCAGCTTCGGCAAGGGTTCGGTGCAGACTGTGATGCCGCTGGGCCCGAACGGCGCCATCCGCCTGACCACGGCGCGCTACTACACCCCCTCCGGCCGCTCGATCCAGAACACCGGCATCGAGCCCGATATCGAGGTCCGCGCGACCCGGCAGGAAGCCACGCCGCCGGTGCCGCGCGAGCGCGAGGCCGATCTGCGCCGCTCGCTGCGCAACGAGGGTGGGGTGAACACCTCCGCCGCGACCCCGCCGCCGCCCATCAACCTGCCGGCCAATATCCTGGAGCGGGTGCTGCGCGAACCGGCCGAGGGCGCGCCCGCCTTCGATCCGACCAAGCCCGACACCGATTTCCAGCTCCAGCAGGCGGCGTCCCTGCTGCGCATGATGCCCGCCGGCACCAATCTGCAGCGGCGTGCCCAGCGCTAGCGCCGCTGAACCCCGGCGCGGTGCCATGAGCGGCGGGGGCGGCTGGCGGGCCCTGGGCCGTTTCTGGCTGGTGACGGGGCTTGCGCTGGTGTCGCTGGCCGTGGCCGTGGAATTGCTGCCCGAGACGCCGGTCAGCCAGGTGCAGGCCCCGGCGCCGGACATCGCGGCCGAGGCGCCCGCGACGCCTGCGGCCGCATCGGCCACCCCCGCACTGGCGACCCCCGAACAACCCCGCGCCGCCACCCAGGCCACCGCGGCGCCGGACCCCGATCTGCTGGAGGCCGGCTCGCACGGCCCGCTGCCGCGCATCGCTGCCGATGGCCGGACCTCGATGCGGGTCTATGCCCGGCCGATGGAGCCGCGCGACGGCCAGCGCCCGCGCATCTCGGTCATCCTCGGCGGCGTCGGCCTGAATCCGGGGCTGGCGGATATGGCGGTGCAGCAATTGCCTCCGGGCATCGTGCTGGCGATCAACCCCTATTCGCCGCGGCTGGCCAATCTGCTGACGCAGGCGCGCGCGCGCGGCTTCGAGATGCTGGTGGCACTGCCGATGGAATCGCGCGGCCACCCGCAGAACGACGTGGGCGAGCGCGCGCTGCTCACCACGCTCGACCCCGCGGTCAATCGCGACCGGCTGTCCTGGATCCTCAGCCGCTTCCAGGGCTATGTCGGCGCGATCGGCGCGCTGGGCCCCTTGCGTGGCGAGCGCTTCGCCGCGCTGGGCGAGCCCTTCCTCGCCATGCAGGACAATCTGCGGGCGCGCGGGCTGCTCTATGTCGATGCCCGGCCCGGGGCGCGCAACCCGGAGCGGGCCTGGGGCCGCACCATCGATATCGTGGTCGACGAATCGGGCGAGCGCGGCGCCATCGACCTCAACCTCGCCGCGCTGGAGCGCATGGCGCGCGAGCGCGGCACTGCCATCGGCCTGGCCAGCGATGCCTCGCCGATCCTGATCGAGCGCCTCGCGCGCTGGTCCCAGGGGCTGGAGGAACGCGGCTTCACCCTGGCGCCGATCTCGGCGCTGATTCAGCGGCCGGTGCTGCTGCGATAGCCAGCGATCGCTCTGGGTGGAAACACCCGGAGCGCCAATTTGAGTCCAGCAGCCGCGCTTTCACCCGCCATCGGCGATGCCGGTCAGGCGCCGCGCCAGCGCCCCGGCCTCCGCCGCCGGCATCCCACCCAGAATGCGTGCCTCATGCGCCGCGAGCAGACCGGCCAGGGTGGCCAGCATCGCCTCGCCCCGCCTTGTCATGCGCAGCTCCAGGCTGCGACGGTCGGCGCCCGGCCCGCGCGTGACATGGCCCAGCGCTTCCAGCGCATCGACCAGCGGCGCGGCGCGGGAGCGGCCATGGCCCATCGCATCGGCCAGGCGGGACGGCGCGATGCCGGGATTGGCGCCGATGATGGCCAGCGCCGCCAGCAGCGGCGGTGTGAAGCCCAAGGGTTCCAGCGCCACCTCGAGGTCACGGATGACGCGCAGATAGGCCCGCTTCACCGCATAGGAGAGCGTGCCGGCGAGGATGCCGAGATCGGTATTGTTCAATTGTTGAACGGTCTTCGCCATTCCGCTATATACCCCCCGTGACGGAGGGCTGGCCATGCGGGTGATTATTTCGGGCGGCGGGATCGGCGGGTTGACGGCGGCGCTGGCACTGCATGCCGCCGGCATCGCGGTGGAGCTGCATGAGGCGGCGCCCGACCCCAGGCCGCTGGGCGTGGGCATCAACCTGCTGCCCCATGCCGTGCGCGAATTGACCGAACTCGGCCTGGGCGAGGCGGTGCTGGCCGCCGGAGTCGCGGCCAGCGAGCTGGTCTACGCCAACCGCCAGGGCGAGGAGGTGTGGCGCGAGGATCGCGGCCTCGCCGCCGGCTATCGCTGGCCCCAGGTCAGCATTCATCGCGGCGGTCTGCTGATGCTGCTGCTGGCCGAGGCGCAGCGGCGGCTGGGGGGCGCGATCCATCTCGGCTCACGCGGGGTGGGCGTCGAAACCGGTGCCTCGGGCGCCACCCTGCGCCTGGCCGGCGGCGGCTTGGCGCATGGCGATGTCGTGGTGGCGGCGGATGGCATCCACAGCGCCATCCGCGCGCAATGGTTCCCGGACGAAGGCGCGCCGCGGTGGAATGGCTGCATCCTCTGGCGTGCCACGGCCGAGCATCCGGGCTTCCGCACCGGCCGCAGCATGGTGCAGGCGGGCGACAGCCAGGTGAAATTCGTCTGCTATCCCATTCGCGAGGCCCGGGGGGCGCAGCCTGCGCTGGTCAACTGGATCGCCGAGAAGCGGATCGACCCGACCACCCCCTGGTCGCGTGAGGACTGGAACCGCAGCGGCCGGATCGAGGATTTCCTGCCCCTCTTCGCCGATTGGCGATGGGACTGGCTGGACGTGCCGGCGCTGATCCAGGCCGCCCCCGCCGTGTGGGAATTCCCAATGATCGACCGTGACCCGCTGCCGCGCTGGACCCATGGCCGCGCCACCCTGCTCGGCGATGCGGCGCATCCGATGTACCCCATCGGCTCCAACGGCGCGTCGCAGGCGATCATCGACGCGCGTGCGCTGGCCTGGCACCTCGCGACCGAGGGCGATGCCGATGCCGGCCTCGCCGCCTATGAGGCGGCGCGCCGCCCGGCCACGGGCGCCATCGTGCTGGCCAATCGCGGCGCCGGGCCGGACCAGGTGCTGGACCTGGCCGCGACGCGGGCGCCGGCGGGCTTCGGCGCCGCGGGGCGCGAGGCGGTGCTGCCACGGGCCGAGCTGGAGGCGATCGCCGCCGGCTACAAGCGGCTCGCCGGGTTCGATCCCGCGGCGCTCAATGCCAGGCCGAGTTACTCGGTGCGGCGGGAGGCCTCCCCGCCGGCCTGACCCCGCCGCCGCAGCACCGCATGCAGCATCGCGCCATTGCCGCCGCGAAACACCAGCCGTTGGGCGACATCGCAGCCCCCGGCCTGTTCGAGCGCCGCCGCAAGCTCATCCTCCTGCCACAGCGCCGGCCGCCAATCCATGAAGGCATCCATATAGCCATCGCAGCGGATGCTGCGGGCCAGCCCGCAGAGCATCAGCCGGCCGCCCGGCCGCAGCGCGCTGAACAGCGCCGCCACCATCCGCCCCGCCGCCGCCCGGCCCATGCCCCCGGCCATTGTATCGAGCAGCCCGGGCACCAGGATGAGGTCGAAACGGCCATGCCGCAGCGGCTGGGCGATCAGCCGCGCAGGCCGCTCCCGCAGCGTCTCCAACCCGGCGAGGGCTCCATGGTCGCGCCGCGCGACGGCGAGGCTGGCCTCGTTCGGGTCGATCGCCAGGATGCGCGCGGCCTGGCCGGCCAGCATCGCCTGTTCCAGCGCGCGCAGATGCCCGCCGCCCAGCACCAGGATGGCGGGTTTGGCCACCCGTCGCACCGTCTCGTCGATCGCATGGGCCAGGACCTGCTGCTGTTCGCGCAGCGCCACCGCGCTCTCCCGCCCTTGGATGAAGAGCCGCACGGCCAGGCCGGTGGGCGAGGCCTGGGCGATCTGCGCCTGCGCCGAGGGATGGTCGAGCACGAGATCGAGCAGCCCCGGCCCGATATCCTCGCCGGGCCGGCGGTGCCATGCCGCATGGGTCAGCGGGTCCTGCAGCAGCAGGGCGGCGATGGGATGGGCGCGCGCCGTCTCCCGCCAGCCCGGCTGGGTGGCGAAGGCGCGGTGCCGGTGGGTCAGCGCCAGCAGTTCAGGCAGGGCGGCGAGGGCGCTGCCCGTCTCCTCCCAATCGGCCAGGATCAGGTCCAGCCCGCGGCGGAGCTGCGCATTGGTCAGCGGCCGCGCCGCCATCCGCGCGCTTTGCAGCGGCGAGGCGGTGAGCAGGGCCTGTGCTTCGATCATCACCACGGGCGTGGCCGATCCGCGAGAGTCCCGGCAGGTGCTGCGCCGCCACGGGGGCTGGTCTGGCCTGGCATCAGGTGCTCCATGCGTTGCGCGAATACCCGGACGGGTCAGCCTCCCTACCGCGCCGCACGCCGCAATGTCTGTGAAGGCGATCACAGGGTCCGGCGGCGCGCTCGGTCAGGGTGTTACGCAACCTGGAATGGTTGTGGCAGGATGCGCCGCATTAGCATCGGCAGGAGATTCGGGCGCAGCATGGCCACGGCAGCCCCTTCCCCCCTCGCGGCCATTGCGGTCTTTGGCGCCTTGACCGAGGTGGAACGGGCGGCATTGACCCAGCATTCCCGCATGCTGCGCGTGCCCGCCGGCCATCCGGTGATGAAGAAGGGCGAGCCGGCGGAGAGCATGATGGTGCTGCTGGAAGGCCGGCTCCGCGTCGGCACCGTCTCGCTGGAGGGGCGGGCCTTCACCTTTCGCATCGTCGAACCGGTGCAGCTCCTGGGCGAGATCGGCGTGCTCGATGGCGGGCCGCGCAGCGCCGATGTCACCAGCATGACGCCATCCCGGCTGCTGGTGCTGCGCCGGCGCGATTGCCTCGACGCCATCGAACGCCATCCCGCTGTGGCGCGGGCGATGATCCTGCTGCTCTGCGGCCGGCTGCGCGACACCAGTCTGGGGCTGGAACAGGTCGCGACGCAGCGGCTGCCCGCCCGCATGGCCGCGCTGCTGCTGCGGCTGGCCGCCGATTATGGCCGGCCAACCGCAGGCGGCGGCGTGCAACTGCCCATGCGCCTGTCGCAGGGGGAGATCGGCACCCTGGTGGCGGCGACGCGAGAGGCGGTGAACAAGCAGCTCATGCAATTTCGCGACGAGGGTCTGCTGGCCTTGGCGGCGGGGCGGATCGAGATCAGCAGGCCCGAGGCGCTGGCAGCGCTGCTGGAATAGCCCGCCCGATGTGAACTGGTTCACAGCGCCGCATGGCGACCGGGATGCAGACTGCGCCCGGCCCTGGGCATCCCGGTTCATGGCCATGCGAGACCGGATTGATGGCCCTGCCCACTGGCTTTGCTTCGCGCCTGGCCGGCGTCGCCGCCGCGGAATTCGCGCTCTACGGCGAGGGGCGCGCGGCAGATGCCGTTTTCGCCGACCGCATCCGCAGCTACTGGCAGGAGAGCGGGATGGGCGGCTGCGACGCGACGGCGCCGTGGTCGGCGGCATTCATTTCCTGGAGCGTGCAGCAGGCCGGCGCCGCGGCGGGGGATTTCCTGACCTCGTCGCGCCACGCCGCCTATGTCTATCGCGCGATCCGCGATGCCCGAGCCGGCCGGGGCTGCTTCCGGGGCATGCCCTGCGACGCCGCGCCGCTGCTCCCGGGCGACATCCTGCAGTTCAACCAGCCCGGCGGCGGCTTCGACTTCAGCCATGCCGAGCGCCATGCGCAATACCCCTCGGAGGCGGCGATTGTGGTGGCGGTGGTGCGGGACTGGCAGGGCCGGGCGGCGCTGATGGTCGGCGGCTCCGATGGGATGAGGCTGAGCCGCCGACGGGTGGATCTCGGCGGTGATGGACGGATCGCCGAGCAGGCGGGCCATGGCTTCATCGCGATGGTGCGCCCCGTGGCGGAGGGCGCGGTCCTGTGACGCCGATCGCGCCGCGGCCTGGCTGTCAGAAAAATCATGGGTTGCCTTGGAATGCGATGCGCGACATGATCATATCGCTCTCGAAACGTCCGCGGAGGATCGAGATGAAGGGTCATGGCGGCACCACCTCCGTCGTCGTGCTGGCTGGGATATGAGGCGGCGCGGTTTCCTCGCCAATGCCGCCTGGCTGGCCGGATGCGCCGCCTGCGCGCCGGAGGCAGCGCGGGCATTTCAGGCCGGTTCGACCGACGGCATGGGCACCCTCAGGGCCGCATCCACCGACGGCATGCTGCGCTGCCAGGAGGCCCTGCCGCCGGACCGCGCCCCCGCCGCCCGGCAGGCCAGGCTGCCGGCAGGAATGGCGGCGGAGATCAGCGGCCCGGAAACCGCGCGCAATGCGCGGGTCCATACCCTTGCCGACCGGCATTTCCGGGTGGGCGTCCGGTACTGGCCCGCCAGCCTGATCGAGAACGCGCCCGAAGACCGTGCGGGCGGGGATGGGCGGCGCGGTGAATCCGGCGCCCCGCTGCGCCATCCCCCGCATGTCATCGCTGCCGGCACCGCGGCGCTGCGCGCGCTGAACAGCTACCGCGAGGCGGGTTTCAGGCGGCCCAGGATCGATGCCGGCGGGGTGCTGTGGGTCGAGCTCCGCAACCTGCCCTATCGCGGCGACACCAGGCCGGAGCTCGACCACATCAAGGTCGAGCGCACGCTGCGCGGGGCCGCCCAGGCCACGACCATCGCGCATGAGATCTTCCACCGCGTGCAATACGCCTATGTCGCGACCATCGGTGCGGCCGACCGCTACGTCGAGGATGAGGGCCCGGCCTTCACCGGCATGGTGCTGGAGGGCGGCGCCCGGATGGGCGAGCTGATCGTGGGCGCCGAGGCGCCGCGCTTTGAGCAGGATGGCCGGGAATGGTTCCTGCCCGAGGGCCTCTCGCTCGGTCGCTCGCGACGCGGCCGCCGCCGCGCCTTCGATGGCTCGACCTATGAGGCGGGGCTGTTCTGGAAATACCTGGCCGAACAGCATGGCACCCGCGCCATCGGCAGCCCGCCACGGCCCGGCCGCCGGGAGGCCGAAACCCAGCGCCTGCTTCTCGAAGCCTGTGCGATGCCAGCGAGCCGGGATTTCCCGCTGCTGACGCTCAACCATCTGCGCCGGGCGCGCAGCGCCATGACGGGGGTCGGGGATTTCGACCGGTTCCTCTACCTCAATGGCGATCGCACGGTTCCGGCCTGTTCGGAGACGAGCTGGGGCAATTTCCTGCTGGCCCTGGCACTGAACGGCACCACGGGCGACGACAGCCGCTTCCGCTTCGAGGATGCGGCGCAATGGCGCGGACCGGCGGCGGGCCGAGCCCTGGTGCCGCCATCGCGCCAGGTGAATTTCGCCGAGCTTCCCAGCCAGGTCGCGGAGCCAACCCGGCCGGAATCGGCTTCTGGCCCCGGCGTTTTCGGGCCCGAGATGATCCTGGGCAGCCGCCTCGATGCCGAGCGGGTGGACCGCGAGATCGCCCTGCGTGGCGCGCTGGGCATCGAAGGCGCCCGGGTTCCGGACGGCAATGAAGCGCCCATCCCGCCGCGCATGCTCGCCGCCTTCAGCATGCTCGCCTTCAAGGTGGTGATGCCGCAGGATGGTGCCGCGAGGCTGCTGCGCATCCGGTGGGAGCCATCCGGCGAACTGGCCGATGGCTTCGTGCAGATCGCCTTCCTGGGCCGGGGCGGGGAGCTGCGCGACCTCTTCCGCCATGACGGCGCTGGTGCGACGCCGCTGCGGCGGGTCTTCGGCTGCAGGGAGATCGGCGAGGTGCTGGTGATCGTCGCCAGCCGCACCAGGCCCGGCAATTTCCGGCTTCGTTTCGACGAGCCCCGGGATGCCCCGGTCCTGATGGCGGGCGACTGGAATTGCCATATCGGCCGCTTCTTGACGCGCGACCCCGCCCGCTTCCGGCACAACTGGCAATCGCCCAGCGCCGCGATCTTCCTGGAGGGGCCGACCGCGACCGCCACAGGGACGGTCAGCGCGCTGTTCTTCAACCGCGGCCGGTCGAAGGCCGAGGACGTGACCTTCAGCTGCCAAAGGCGGCCCCTCGCCGGCGGCGCCTGGGAGGCGCTGGCGCCGCGCCAGATCCTGACCCGTTCGCTGGAGACCGATGACGAGTGCCGGCGCATCTTCGCCGACACCCCGCTCAGCGAGGACCTGACGGGCGAGCGGCCGCCGCCGGCGCCTTGCATGTTCATCGAGAATGGCGTCCGGCCGCTGCCCACGCCCGACTACAATCAGAACCCCATCGGCTTCATCTGGCCGCCCGGCGACCCGCGGCTCTACGTCGTGCGCATCACCGCCATGGCGCCCGATGACCCGAACGGGCCCTGCATCATTCACACGATCTTCGGCGGCAGCCAGCCGCCGATGGCACCACTATAGGGCCTTCCGCCCATAGCAGAGAGAGGTAGAACACGATGTCTTCTGGCAAAGAACTGCCGAATGGAAAAACCGGTTTTCCCCCGGGGCATTACTACAATCCGAACAAGCCCGGCCCGCGACAGGACGTTACCGTCAAGGCCGGCGGTGATGATGCCTGGACGCCGCCGACCTACTACGTCCATGAATACAAGGCACGTTTCAAGCTGCGGGCCGGGCAGACCGCCACCATCATGGTCCGGACCTATGACCCGCAGACGCATGCGATCGTGGCGGAAGAATCGGTCGAGGTGAACGGGGCGACGCCCCTGGTGCGCGAAGCCGGCACCTATATCAGCGTCAAGAGCGCCATGGCCTTCGACATCGACGCCGACAAGGATTTCTAAACTGACGGGGTCCCGGGCGCGGGACCCCGTCAGCCCGGGATGGGCGCGGCCATCGCGGTTCCGATGGCCAGCCGCGCCAGGACGCCATCGCCGCAATCCCGGGCGAGGGCCAGGGCCTGCGCGTGTCGGGCCTGCGCCTCCTCTGTTCGCCCCAGCCCCGCCAGCGCCTGGCCGAGCCAGGCGAGCCTGGCGGGCTGCATCGGCATGAAGGGCATGGCCGCCGCCATCCCCACCGCCTCCGACAGATGCGCCACCGCCGCCTCGCAGCGGCCGGCGGCATTCTCCACCACGCCCAGCAGCATCAGCCCCACCACCCGCATCAGGTCGGTCTCGGCCCTGTCGCAATGCGCCAGCCCCTCGGCCAGGCGGGCGATGGCGGCCTCCGCCTCGCCCTCGCCATGCAGCGCATAGCCATCGGCGAAGGCGGCGAAGGTCCAGGAGAAGGGCCTGGCCACCAGCTCGGCCTTCGCCACGCAGGCATCGGCGGCGGCGCGCGCCCGGTCGATCTCGCCCAGATCGACCAGCACGCGGGCCTCGTAGCCCCGCGCCACCACCACCAGCGCGGCGTCGAGCCCATAGCGCCCGCCATGCGCCGGATCATCCGCCCCGGCCGCCACCTCGGCCATGGCGGCGGCGCATTCCTCCAGCCTTCCCGCCACCATCGCCCACATGCCCCATTGGAAATGCGCCCGCAGCGCCAGCGCCGCATCGCCCTCCGCTGCGGCCTGGGCCCGCGCCTCCTCGATGGCGGCGAGGGCGTCGTCCTGACGGCCCAGCATCCAGGCATGGTGGCTGCGGAAGATGCGCAGCTGGGCCAGGCGGGCGCGATCGCCCAGCACCACGGCCAGCGCCTCGGCCTCGTCCAGCCGGGCCAGGATGCGCCCGCTCTGGCCCAGGCGGAACAGCGGCTCGCGCAGCAGCAGCCGCAGGTCGATCATCGTGCCGAGCAGCGCGGGCTCGCGCGGGAGCTGGTCGGCGGCGTGGATCGCCTCCTCGATGAAGCCGGCCGCGGCGCGATTGGCGAAGCGCGCCAGGGCGCGCCTGGCCGCGACCCCGGCATGGCGCAGATTGGCCGCCCAAAGCCCGCCCAGCCGGCTGTGCCGGGCCAGCAGCTCGGCATGTTCGGCGTGCTGGCCATCGAGCAGGGCCTCGATGGCGCCGGCGATGCGGGCATGCAGGTCAAGCCTGCGGCGCTCGGTCAGGGTCCGGTAGGCAACCTCCTGGAACAGCGCGTGGCGGCAGGCCAGCAGCGCATTGGCCGAACGGGTGATGAAGCCCTCACCCGCGAGATGGGCCAGCGTGACGGCCAATTCCTCCTCGCTCAGCCAATCGGCCTCGCAGGCCGCGACATGGCTGAGGGGGCTGGGCTCTTCCAGCGCCGCGATGGTCTCCAGCAGCCGTTTGGCCGGGCGCGGCAGGGCGTCGATGCGCGCGCCCAGGATCACCCGGATATCGGCGGGCAGCCGGTCGGGATCGCCGGCGAGGCTGGCCTGCTCGATGAACAGCGGGTTGCCGTCGCAGCGCGCGCAGATCTGCGCGACCCGGGTGGCGGGTGTCTCCACCGCCCCGGGCAGGTTGTGCCGGGCAAGGCTGGCGGCGGCATCGCGGTCGAGCGGCGGCAGGGCCAGATGGATGAGCGCCAGGCCTGCCAGGCCCGCGGGGGGCTCGGCCAGGCGGCTGGCCAGCAGCAGCAGCACCGGCAGGGTGGCGAGCCGGGGCATGAGGCTGGCCAGCGCCTCGGCGCTGTCCTCATCCAGCCAATGCACGTCATCGACGATCAGGATGACCGGCGCGATCCCGGCCTGGAGGAGCACCAGCTCGACGAAGGCGTCGAGCATGGCCTGGCGGCGCTGGCTCGGCTGCATCGCGCGCCACAGCGCTGGCTCGGCCTCGCCACGCATCGCATCGATGGCAGCGGCGGTGGCTCTGGCAAGGCCCGGCATGGGCAGGCCGGTGGGCGCGAGTGCCCGCACCAATTGCCGAAGGACGTGAAAGCCGCTGCGCTCGCGCCATCGCACCGCCCGGGCATCGAACAGCCCGGCCCAGGCGCCAACGCCCTGGCGCAGCTCATGCAGCAGCCGGGTCTTACCGATTCCGGCCTCACCGCTGAGCAGCATGGCAGCACCGCGCCCCTGTCGCGCCGCCTCCGCGGCGCGCAGCAGCGCAGCCATTTCGCCTGCCCGGCCAACCAGCGGGGAGAGCGCGCCGGCCAAGGTCCCGAAGCGCGCGCGGCGGTGGTCGGCATCGATCAGCCGATGCACCCCGATGGGGCGGGCGAAGCCGCGCATCGTCTTCTCGCCCAGATCCTCGGTCCGCAGGCGGCCGGTGCAGAGATCATGGGTCTGCTGGCTGATCCAGATCGTGCCCGGATCGGCCCCCTGTTGCAGCCGCGCGGCGATATGGGCGACAGCGCCCACGGCATCGATCGCGCTGATCTGGCCGAGCTGCAGGGCATGCACCACGAATTCGCCGGAATGGATGCCGATGCGAATGGGCAGACCGGGCTGGCTGATGCCGAGCTGGCGGATGATGTCGACGGCGGCGGCGCAGGCGGCCAGCGCATGGTCCTCATGGGCGGCCGGCGCGCCGAACAGCGCCATGATGCCGTCGCCGGTAACCCGGTTCACGGTGCCGCCGAAGGTGGTGATGGATTGCGACATCCCCATCATCGCCGGGCGGAAGACATCGAGCGAAGCATCGGGCTCCAGCTCATCGACGAGGAGAGAGGAATCGACGATGTCGACGAACATGATGGTCGCGATCTTGCGCTCATCGGCGTTGTGCGGCGGATGATCCAAGCGGGGTGTCCTGGGTGCGATTCTTCTCTAACCACTGTCATGCCGCGCGGCAATCGGATGGGGGAGGGGCTGCGCTTTTGCCGGGCCGGAAGCTTGGGGCGCGCCTTGCTTAGCGGCGATGGCGAGGATTGCCGTCCCAGGCTCGCCCCCGGCCGGTGCGCGTGATGCACCGCCCGCCCCGCGCAACCTCGCCCTGCCGGACCATCCCGGACAGGCGCTTTTCACCGCGCTGTCGCAGCATGACGGCGGCGGCCGCACCGAACATGCCGCGCGGGCAGGCCAGGAATCCCCTGGCCTGCGGCGCTGATCAAGCCGCCTTGGCTTCCCGCCGGCGCGCCGTCAGCACGAATTCGGTATAGCCGTTGGGCTGCGCAGCACCCTGCAGCACCAGCTCGCAGGCCGCCTTGAAGGCCACGCCGTCAAAGCCCGGCGCCATCGGGGTATAGGCGGCGTCGCCGGCATTCTGGCCATCCACCACGGCGGCCATGCGCTTCATCGTCTCCATCACCTGCGCTTCGGTGACGATCTTGTGCCGCAGCCAGTTCGCGATGTGCTGGGCGGAGATCCGCAAGGTCGCGCGGTCCTCCATCAGGCCGACATTGTTGATGTCCGGCACCTTGGAGCAACCCACACCCTGGTCGATCCAGCGCACGACGTAGCCCAGAATGCCCTGGGCGTTGTTGTCCAACTCCTGCTGCAAGGCGCTGGGCTCCCAATTCGTCTCGGCCGCCACCGGCACGGTCAGGATATCGGCGAGCTGGGCGCGGCGGCCGCCGGATTTCAGCTCGGCCTGGCGGGCCATCACATCGACCTGGTGGTAGTGTAGGGCGTGCAGCGTGGCGGCGGTGGGGCTGGGCACCCAGGCGGTGTTCGCACCCGCCTTCGGGTGGCCCACCTTCTGCTCCAGCATCGCCGCCATCATGTCGGGCATCGCCCACATGCCCTTGCCGATCTGGGCATGGCCCTGCAACCCGCAGATCAGGCCGACATCGACGTTCCAGTCCTCATAAGCCTTGATCCAGGGCGTGTTGCGCATCTCGTTTTTGCGGATCATCGCGCCCGCTTCCATCGAGGTATGGATCTCATCGCCGGTGCGATCCAGGAAGCCCGTGTTGATGAAGGCCACCCTATGCTTTGCCGCGCGGATGCAGTTCTTGAGGTTCACCGTGGTCCGGCGCTCCTCATCCATGATGCCCATCTTCAGCGTGTTGCGGGCGAGGCCCAGCGCATCCTCCACCCGGGCGAAGAGCTCATTGGCCCAGGCCACTTCCTCGGGGCCATGCATCTTGGGCTTCACGATATAGACGCTGCCGTGGCGGGAATTGCGCTGCGCCTTCACGTCATGCAGGGCGATGGCGACGGTGCACATGGCGTCCAGGATCGTCTCAGGCGTTTCCTTGCCACCTTGCATCACCGCATCGGTCATCATGTGGTGGCCGACATTGCGCACCAGCATCACCGAGCGGCCATGCAGCGTCAGCGAGCCGCCCGACGGGGTGGTATAGCTGCGATCCTCGTTGAGGCGGCGCGTGAGCGTTTTGCCGCCCTTTTCGAAGCTGGCGGTCAGGGAGAAATTCATCAGGCCGAGCCAGTTGCGGTAGACCTGCACTTTGTCGGCGGCATCGACGGCGGCGACGCTGTCCTCGCAATCCTGGATGGTGGTGAGTGCGGCTTCCAGCACCAGATCGGCGACGCCCGCCGGGTCGGTCGCGCCGATGGGGTGGCTGCGGTCGATGACGATTTCGGCGTGCAGGCCATTGTGCTTCAGCAGCACGGCCGAGGGCGCCTCGGGCGCGCCGGTAAAGCCCACGAATTGCGACGGGGTGCGCAGCGCCACGCCGCCCACGGTGAGCGCGCCGCCGGCCACGGCATAGGCGCCGCCATCGGCATGGCTGCCGCTGGCAAGCGGCGCCACATCATCCAGCACCTTGCGCGCGAAGGCGATGACCTTGGCGCCGCGCTCCATGTCATAGCCGGGCTTGCGTTCGCCCGGGATGGCATCGGTGCCGTAGAGCGCGTCATAGAGGCTGCCCCAGCGGGCATTGGCGGCGTTGAGCGCGAAACGGGCATTGGAGGTGGGAACGACGAGCTGAGGGCCGGCGGTCCGGGCGATCTCGTCATCGACGAAGGCGGTGTCGACGGCGAAATCATCGCCCTCGGGCAGCAGATAGCCGATTTCGCGCAGGAAGCGGGTATAGGCCTCGGCATTCACCGGGCGGGCGGGGAAGGCGCGGTGCCAGGCGTCGATCTTGGCCTGCAGCGCATCGCGCACTGCCAGCAGGGCGGCATTTTTAGGGCCGAGATCGGCGAGGATCGCGGCGTATTGCGCCCAGAAATGGTCGGGCGTTATGCCAGTGCCGGGGAGCGCTTCCTCGGCCATGAAGCGCGCCAGTTCATCGGCCACCTGCAAACCATTGATCTCAACCATTTCGTCCATACCCCGCAGTGCAATATGCCGCGGGATTACTGGGGAAATGGGCGCCGCGGAAGAGGCTGCGTTCAGCGATCCAGCACGGCGCGGTCGTTTTTCGCCACCAGGGTCTGGAAATGGCTGCGCAGCACCTCCTCGCTCATGCCGAAAGCGGCCTGGAAGCGCGCGAACAGCGCCTGTTCCTCGGCCTCGGCCTCGCCATCCGCCATGGCGCTGTCCACCATGTTCAGCAGGATGCAGAGCTTTTGGGCGTCGTTCAGCGTGGGCGAGACGGCGGCCAGGAAGGCATCGGGCTTGTTGGCGCGGGCGTATTTCATGCAGGCCTCGAGATTCTCGCGCGAGGCGCGGGGGCCGAGCACGGAGACGAGGTGGCCGATCTCCTCCTGGTCCATCTCGCCATCCGCGCCCATGCAGTAGATGAGCGAGACGACCAGCGCGTTGCGCGGGGTGAGCTCGAGCGCGGTCTGCGACTTGAACATGCCGAACATGGGAAATCCTTTCTTGACGGTAACTGGACGTCCATGTAGCAAAATCCGCGGCGAGTTCCAGCCCCGACTCACAATCGTCACCTTGCGGCCCGGCCCATGGCGCGTGACGATGGCGGGAAGGAGAACCCCATGCCCTTCACACCCCCGCACCACACCACCCAGCACTGGCACGTCCAAAAACCCGCGGCGCGGGGTTCCGGCGGCATCGTCGCCAGCCAGGCCGCCGCCGGCGCCGAGGCGGGGGCCGAGATGCTGCGCATGGGCGGCACGGCGGCCGATGCGGCGGTGGCCACCGCCTTCACCCTGGCCGCCATGGAGCCCTGGAATTGCGGGCTGGGCGGCATCGGCTTCGCCCAGGTCATGCGCCCGGGCGGGCCGGCGGAAACCTTCGATTTCGGCCCGGTTTCCCCGGGCGGGCTGGACCCGCGGGCCTATCCCATGACCGGCAAGATCGCCTCCGACCTTTTTGCCTGGCCGGAGGTGGTGGGCGATGTGAACGTGCATGGCCCGAAGAGCTTTTGCGTTCCCTCGGCGGTGGCGGGCTATGCGCTGCTGCATGAGCGCTATGGCCGGCTGCCCATCAAGGACGTGCTGGCGCCGGCCGTGGCCTATGCCAAGCGCGGGCTGCCGCAGGATTGGTTCACCACGCTGAAGGTGGCCAATAGTGCCGCGATCCTGCGGCAATACCCGGAGAGTGCGCGCATCTACCTGCCCAACGGCCTGCCGCCGGTGCCGCCCTATCAGGGCAGTCCGGGCTTCTTCCGCCAGGGCAGGCTGGCCGATACGTTGGAGCGGTTGCAGCATGCGGGCCTGAGTGATTTCTACCAGGGCGACATCGCCGGCAGCATCGTGGCCGATACCCAGGCGATGGGCGGTTTTCTCAGCACGGCGGATCTGGCGAATTGCCGCGCCCGCGTGCTGCCCGCGCTGCAGGCGGAGTGGCGTGGCCGCACCCTGATGCTGGCCCGCGGCCTGACCGCCGCCCCCACGCTGATGGAAGTGCTGCGCCAGATGGCCGATGTGCCCTATGGCGCAATGCCCGATGCGGTATGGTACGCCGCCCTGGCCCGGGCCATGCGCGCCGCCTATGCCGACCGCCTGGCCGGGCTGGGCGATGCCGAGCCGGCCGCGGCCGAGAGCTGCACCACCCACCTCACCGTCGCCGACAAGGACGGGATGATGGTGGCGATGACCACGACGCTGCTCAGTTCCATGGGCAGCCGCGTGGTGCTGCCGGGCTCGGGCGTGCTGATGAACAACGGCATCATGTGGTTCGACCCGCGGCCGGAGGCGAAGAACGCCATCGCGCCCGCCAAGCGGCCGCTGTGCAACATGTGCCCTGTGATCGCCGCGCGCGATGGCGTGCCGGAGATCGCCACCGGCGCCTCCGGCGGGCGGCGGATCATGGCCTCGGTCTTCCAGCTGCTGAGCTATGTCGCCGATTTCGGCATGGATCCGGAGGTGGCGGCGCATCACCCCAGGCTCGATGTCAGCAGCCCGGATGGGGTGACGGCCGATCTGCGCCTGGGGCCGGAGGTGCTGGCCGCCCTCGCCGCCGACGCCACGGTGACCGAGGTCGATCACGGCGTGCTGCCGGTGAATTTCGCCTGCCCGAACCTGATCCAGCGCGGGCCGGACGGGATGGTGGGCATCACCGATGTGATGTCGCCCTGGTCGCTGGCTATCGCGGCGTGATCCTGCCGGAGGAGATCGTCCTCCTCACCCTCGATGACGCGACCGGCGAGGTTGTGGGCCGCCAGGGCATGGCGGCCGGCACCGCTCTGGCCGGCGCGGTGCTGATGGAGCTGTCGCTGCTGGGACGGGTGGATACCGATGGCGAGACGCTGCTGCTGCCCTCCGGCGCGCCCACCGGCCATGCGGTGCTGGATGACGCGCTGCGGGTGCTGACGATGGAAGGGCCGGCCGATAGCCGCGCCGCGCTGATGCTGCTGGCACGCGACGATGAATCGCGGCGCGCGGCCGTCCTGGCGGGTTTGGTGTCACAGGGCCTGCTGCGGCAGGAACGCGGCGGCTTCCTGCGGCTGTTCGCGACCCGCTACCCCAAACCGGCGGGACGCGAGGCCAGCACGGCCGAGGTGCGCACGCGCCTGCGCAGGCTGGTCCTGGGCGACGAACTGCCGGAGCCGCGGGATGCGCTGCTGCTGGGCCTTGCGCGGTCCTGCGGCCTGCTGCGGCTGCTGTTCAGCGCCGAGGAGCTGGACGGGGTGCAGGCGAGGCTGGCGCTGCTGGTGAAGCTTGAGGCGCTGAACCGGTCATTGGGCGGGCTGGTGGCGGATATCGTGTCGCGCCGGTTGCGGGCGGCCGGGGGGTAGGTGGTGCTTGTGGCCCGGGTGAGGGCTTTGCCCTCCCCCGATACCCCCACCCACCAGGGGCCGGCGGGCCCCTGGACCGCGGGGTAGGGGCGAAGTCTCAGCGGCCCTACCGCCGATAGAACGGCACAGCCCCCTGGCTGCGCAGCGCGTGGTCCGCCGCGAAAAGGTCGGCATAGTGCAGGATATGCGCCTCCGCCGTGTCGCCGTGGAAGGGGGCGTCGGTCGCGTGGGTGGCCACGGTCTCGATGACTTGCTGGGGGAAGCCGAGGTCGCGCAGCAGCATGGCGCCGACCACGCCGTGTGGCATGCGCCTGGCGAGGGAGGTCTTGTGCACGGCCCCGGCGTCGCGGGTGGAGAGCAGCGGTTTGTCGACATCATGCAGGATGAGGATGGGCAGCATGATCTCGGGATCGATGGCGGCGCCCCAATCGGCCGCGGCGCGTGGCATCAGCGCCTGGCCGGCCAGCGTCACCTCATTGACGTGGCGCGTCAGCGGATAGCCGGGGGCATGGGCGGAGAAGGGGATGTCCTCCAGAGCCGCGTGGGTGCTGGAGGTCCAGGTCGTGACCCAGGCGGTGATGATGCGCTCGGCGGTGTCGGGGGCGAGGGTGTCGAGCCCGGCGAGCCAGGCGCGGACTGCGGCGCGCTGGTTGTGGGTGCCCTCGGTTATGGTGAACATGGCTAAAGAACGCCGAGCTTATCGAGCCAGCGAGCCAGCACCACGAGCCCCGCCAGCAGCGTGACGGTGGCGCCGATCACGGCGGGCATCTGCCACCAGCTCGGCAGTTTGCCGATGACCTGGGTGGTGAGCGTGTCGAGCTTGGCGTTGATGGCGGCGACGGTGGTCTCGATATTGCGCAGGCGGGTGTCCAGGCCATCCATGCGGGTTTCCAGCCGATCCATGCGGGCTTCGAGCCTGCCCATTCGGTCCTCGACAGCTTCGAGACGCACCTCAACCCGGACGAGCCGCAGATCCAGCCCATCCACCTTGGTCTCAAGCGCCTTCACGCGAGCGGGGAGATCGTCCATGCCTCCAGAATCGCCCCCTCCGCCGCCAAATTCAACCGGCCGGGCGTCGTTCGCACGTAGACGCCGGCTCTCTTCCTGCGCCGCGGCCAATCGCTGCTGAAGCTGATAATCAACCGTCATCGCGTTGGACCAAGGCTTCAGCAATCGACAATGACTTGTCGGCAGCTTCCAGCACCCGGTTTCGTAATGTTTTCAACGACGGTGTTTGTGTCTGGCCGGTAACGTAGACCGACGGACCGCCAACTGCCCGATTGCTGTACTCGATCAGGGCGTTAAAGGCTTCGGCTTGCGCCAACGCAAGCTCCGTAATCATTTTTCGCAACTCACGAACGTCAGCCGCCAATTCTGAGGTCGTTGATCGATCGCTCACGCCAACCCCAGCGCCCACAACAACACGCCCTTCTGGGCATGCAGGCGGTTTTCCGCCTCGTCGAACACCACGCTTTGCGGTCCATCCATCACCTCGTCGGTGATCTCCTCGCCGCGATGCGCCGGCAGGCAATGCATCACGATGGCATCAGGCGCGGCGGCCTTCAGCAATTTGCTGTTCAGCTGATACCCCGCCAGCATGTTGTGCCGCTGCCGCGCCGATGCCTTGTCGTCGCTCATCGAGACCCAGGTGTCGGTCACTACGCAGCGCGCGCCGGCCACCGCCTCGAAGGGGTCGTCGGTGAGCTCCACCCGCGCACCCTGGCCGCGTGCCCAGGCGATGAGGTCCGCCTTGGGTGCCAGTTCCGGCGGCGTCGCCACGCGCAAAGTGAAGTCGAAGCGCGCGGCGGCCTGAATAAAACTTTGCGCCACGTTGTTGCCATCGCCCGTCCAGGCCACGACCTGGCCGGCGATGGGGCCGCGATGCTCCTCGAAGGTCATCACATCGGCCATCAGCTGGCAGGGATGCGAGACGTCGGTCAGGCCATTGATCACCGGCACTGTCGCGAATTCGGCCAATTCGCGCATCTTCTCCACCTTGTCGGTGCGCAGAATGATCGCATCGACATAGCGCGACAGGACGCGCGCGGTATCGGCCGGGGATTCACCCCGGCCGAGCTGCGTGTCCTTGCTGGAGAGCGTCACCACATCGCCGCCGAGCTGGCGAATGCCCACCTCGAAACTCACCCGCGTGCGGGTGGAGGGCTTTTCGAAGATCATCGCCACATGCTTGCCGGCCAGCGGCTTTTCGTTGATCTCGCCACGCTTGGCGCGGTTGCCGATCTCCAGCATCCGGCGCAGCGACAGCGGGTCGATATCCATCAGCTCAAGGAAATGCCGCGGCCCTTGGGGGGGCACGGGTTTCAGCGCCGCGCTCACTTTGCCGCCGCCTGGGTTTTGGAGGGCCGCAGCCGACGGCACATCCGGTCGAGCATGTCGAGCGCCGCCTCGATCTCGGCATCGCCGATGATCAGGGCGGGCGCCACGCGCAGCACGTTCATCCCTGCCGCCACCGTCAGCAGCCCCTCGGCCACCGCGGCAGCCTGGGCGTCGCCATTGGTGAATTCGGGGCGAAGCTTCAGGCCGAGCAGCAAGCCGGCGCCACGGACATCCTCAATGATGTCCGGATTGGCGGCCTGCAAGGCCAGAAACCCGTTCCAGAGTTTGCGGGCGGTGCCATCGACCTGGTCCAAAAAGCCCTCGGCCAGGATCACGTCCAGCACCGCATTGCCGGCGGCACAGGCCAGGGGGCCGCCGCCATAGGTGGTGCCATGGGTGCCCGGCTTGAGGTATTGCGCCACCTTCTCCTTCGCCAGCACGGCGCCGAGCGGGAAGCCGCCGCCGATGCCCTTGGCCGCGCTCATCACATCGGGCTCGATGCCGGCCCATTGATGCGCCCAGAGCTTTCCGCTCCGGCCCATGCCGATCTGCACCTCGTCGAGCGCCAGAAGCAACCCGAATTCATCGCAAACCGCGCGCAGGTCACGCAGGAAACGCAAATCGGCCGGGCGCACGCCGCCCTCGCCCTGCACCGGCTCGATCATGATGCCGCCGATGCCGGGGTGGATGGCGTCGCGCACCGCATTCATGTTGCCGAAGGGCACGTGCGAAAAGCCCTGGACCGGCGGGCCGAAGCCGGCGAGGTATTTTTCGTTGCCGGTGGCCGAGAGCATGCCCAGCGTCCGGCCATGGAAGGCACCCTCGAAGCAGATCATCCCGAAGCGGTCGGGCTGGCCATTCTCGGCGTGGTATTTCCGCACGGCCTTGACCATGCCCTCATTGGCCTCGGCGCCGGAATTGCAGAAGAACACCGAATCGGCGAAGGACGCGGCGACGTGGCGCGCCGCCAGCTTTTCCGCCTGCGGCACGCGGTAGAGGTTGCTGACATGCATCACCCTGGCCGCCTGTTCGGCAATGGCCTGGACCAGGTGCGGATGCGCGTGGCCGATGGAGGTGGTGGCGATGCCGGAGCCGAAATCCAGGAATCGTCGGCCGTCCGTCGTCCACAGCCAGGCGCCTTCGCCACGCTCGAAAGCGAGGTCGGCACGGTTGTAGGTGGGCATCAGGGCGGGGATCACGCTGGAATTTCTCCCGAGTGGTTTCCGCGCGAGGGGGCGGAATTGCTGCCTCGGGCGGAAGCGCATCACTATTATGCAAAACCCCCTGGCCGTCAAAGAATGCTGCGTGACAGAGATGGGGCCGCTCTTGTAAATTCCTTCGCATAGGTGCCCGACGCAGCGTCTCGCTCGCGCCCGGGCGAAAGGAGGATACCATGGAAGCGCTTCACGGCTTGGCTGCACCGGTCGGCAAGCTCCTGCTGCTGACCCTGATCGTGACCGGGCCTTTCGTTTGCGCGCTGATCCAGGTGGCCAATGCCTCGCGCAGCCGCCAGGGGCTGGCCTCGCTCGCGCCGCAGATCATGGAAACCCAGGTATGGCGCAACGCCGACAAGTACTTTGCGCGGCGGATTCCCGATCTCGTGCAGAACGAGAATGCGGATTCCCGCCGTGCCTTTCGCAATTCCCTGATTTTTCTGTCCGTGCTGCTCTTCGCGCTCTTCGTGCCCATCCTGTTCATGGAGTACCTGGGCGCGATCTGGGACACGCCCAGCTTCATATTGGGCGGCGTATTCCTCGATAGCACCGATGTCGACCTGGCAAAGCTGCACCACTACCAGCGCATGACCATGGCGGTGGCGAGCATTGCGGTGATGGCGGCCTATGTCCGGCTGCTCTTCGACATCACCATCCGCTTCAACACCGACCAGTTCACCTCGATGCAGGTGATCTTCTCGATCACCAAGATCGCCGCGGCGCCGCTGGTGGCCATTCTGGGCCGGCATGTCGTGCACACGCTCTCACGCACTACGGACTATCCGCTGCTGGCCGACGAGGCCGTGGTGATGGCGTTTTGCGTGCTCCTGGCGGTGCTCTCGGGCATTCGGCCCGATGTCTGGCTGGCCAGCCTGGTGCAGGCCTCCGGCCGGGCGATCGGCAAGGTGCCGGGCTTCGCGCTGTTCACCTCGCCCGAGCAGCCGGCGCCCCCGAAGGAGACGTTGCCCGAGGCCAAGCCGCTCAGCCTGGTGCCGGGCCTGGGCCAGGACCAGGCGGCCAAGCTCGCCGAGATCGACATCTGCGATTGCCAGCGGCTCGCCGCGACAAATCCTCTGGTGATCTGGGTGCGGACCACCTTCTCGTTGCTCGATGTGCTGGAGTTGGCGGGCCGCGCCATCCTGGCGGTGGCGTTCGATGCGGTCACGCTGCAGAGCCTCCGCGGGCTGGGTGTCAGCAACGTGCTGCACCTGCGGGAGATGAGTGCCGCGCAGCTCGAGGCGCTGGCGATGGCCTGCGGGAAGAACCCCGGCCTCTTCGCCGCGCAGGTCGGAAGCCTGCTCGCTGGCCCCGTGACACTCGACCTGATCGAATTGACCGAGGCCGCGGCCAGCCTGCGCGGCCGGTCAGCGGCGGCGGTGGCAGATCTGCGGGCCAAACAGGCGGCGGAATAAGCGCGGCTGGCGCATCGCATGGCGCTGCCGGACGGTTTGTGCCTCGACATACAGGTGGGTTTGGCAGGCAGGGCCTCGCCAAAACCTCCAGCGCGCCGCCCCTTACCTCAAGCCGGATCACCCGTATCCGGCGCCAACCCAGCCGCCTCGATCCCCGCGATGCAGCAGACCTCGTCATTATTCGAGTTGTCGCCGCTGATCCCCACCGCGCCCAGCAGCCTGTTGTTCGCATCGCGCACCAGCACGCCGCCCGGCACCGGCACCGCGCGGCCGCCCGTCAGGTCGCTCAGCGCATTGGTGAAGCCGGGGGCGCCGGCCGCGCGGCGCGCCAGTTCGCGCGTGCCAAAACCCATCGCCATGGCGCCATAGGCCTTGCCATGGGCGATATCCTGCCGCGCGATCGAGCAGCCATCCTCGCGCTTGACCACCTTCATCTGACCGCCCGCGTCCAGCACCACCACCGTCAGCGGCAGGAAGCCGAGCGCGCGCCCCTTGGCCAGCGCAGCATCTGTGATGATCTCGGACTGCGCGAGGGTGAGGCCATTGATGGCGGCGGGGTGTGCGGGCTGGGCCAAGGGATGCTCTCCGGATTGTTACGCGGCGCCTGTTTGTCCGCCGGCGAAGACGCTGTCCAGCCTCCCGCCCCAGCCCCGGCCCTCGATCCAGGGCAGCACAGGCTGCGGCCCACCCAGCGCACTCGCGCTGGCCCAGCCGAGCGCGAGCATGCAGGAGAGCACCGGCACGCCGCCATGGAACGGCGTGGCGCGGATCGCCGCCAGGGTTGGCATGCCGGTGCCCAGCATGACAATGGCGTCCAGCCCCTCGGGGTTCAGCGCCATCAGCGCCTCGGTCGCGCCGTCATGATCCATGGCGTAGATCGGGTGGAATGCGCCCTCGCGCAGCACCGAGCCCGAGACCGCCGCCACCGCATAGCCGCGGGCCTGCCAATAGGCGATGCCCGCCCGCGTCAGGTCATCGGGGTAGGGGCTGACCAGGCCGATGCGCTTCGCCCCCAGCAGGTCCAGCGCATCGCGCACCGCGCGGGCGGTGGTGATGAAGGGCAGGCCGGTCGCGGCCTCGATGCGGGCGACGGCGGCGTCCTCCGCCTCGGGCATCGCGAAATAGCTGGCGCCGGTGCAGGCGAAGGCGATCGCCTCGACCGGCGCATTGGCGAATTGGCCGGCATGGCTTTCCAGCGCCGCCAGATAATCCAATAGGCGCGCGATGATCGTGGGCTTGCCGCTGGTCATGCGCGCATTGAGCATCGCCATGCCCGGCGGCAGCAGGAGCCCGAACTCCGGCTCCACCGTGGTATTGGCCTGCGGCGTCAGCACGCCGAGCAGGCCGCGCGGCGCATAGGGTGGGCGGGACATGGGGCCAGACTACACTTGTCTCCGGCCGGCGGGAGGGGCATTCGGGCAGCATGGTCGAGCAGGACTGCAGCGTCGCGATCGTGGGTGCCGGGCCGGTGGGGCTGGTGCTGGCGCTGCTGCTGCGCCGGGCAGGGGCGGATTGCACCGTGCTGGAGGCGCAACCTGCCATCCCGCCGGAGCTGCGCGCCTCCACCTTCCACCCGCCCACGCTGGACATGCTGGAGGGCCTGGGCCTGGCCGCGCCACTCATCGCCCAGGGGCTGAAGACGCCGAATTGGCAGATCCGCTGGCACGAGACGGGCGAGCATGCGCTCTTCGACCTCGGCGTACTGGCGGGCGAGACGGCGCATCCCTATCGCCTTCAGGCCGAGCAGCAAAAACTCTGCCAATTGCTGCTGGCCGCGCAGCCCGGCGCCGATACCCGCTTCGGCGTGGAGGTGACGGAGGTGGCGCAGGACGACGATGGCGTGACGCTCACCGGCCCCGCCCTGGCGCCGCTGCGGGCGCGCTTCGTGGTGGGTTGCGATGGCGCGCGCAGCGTGGTGCGCCGCGCCGCCGGGATCGGCTTCGAGGGCGATGTCTATCCCGAGACCACCCTGCTCGGCACCACCGAATTCCCGCTGGAGAGCCTGCTGCCAGGGCTTTCCAACGTGAACTACATCTGGACCCAGAGCCCGGCCTTCGACGGCACTTTTTCCCTGTTGCGGGTGCCGGGGCGCTGGCGCCTCAGCCTCTACCCCGCGCCGGGCGAGACGGCGGAGGAGGCGATGGAAGCGCCGGCGCTGCGCAAGAAACTGGCCGCCATCCACCCCGGCGCGGCCGATGCGGTGGTGGGTGAGGTCAGGCCCTATCGCGTCCACAAGCGCCTGGCGGCGCGCTACCGCACGGGCCGGCTGCTGCTGGCCGGCGATGCGGCGCATCTCAATTCGCCGGCCGGCGGCATGGGGATGAATGGCGGCATCCACGACGCCTTCGAGCTGGCGGCGCATCTGCTGGCGGTGCTGGGTGGCGCGGAGTTGGGTCTGCTCGACCGCTATGAGCGCCGCCGCCGCCCGGTGGCGGAGTACGACATCATCGCCCAGGCCGACCGCAACCACGCCCGGATGCGCGAGCGGGACCGGGTGGCGCGGCGCCAGGCGCTGGCGCAATTGCAGGCGGTCTGCGCCGACGCCGCCGCGATGAAGGCGCATCTCCTGCGCTCGAGCATGATCGACGGGCTGCGGGCCGCCGCGGTGAGGGATTGAAGCCATGATGATCCGACGCCGCCACGCGCTGAGCCTGCTGGCCACCCCGGCCATGGCGCAAGCCCAGGCCTGGCCGCAGGGAAGGGTGATCCGCATCATCGTGCCCTTCCCGCCCGGCGGGGCCACGGACATCGTGGCCCGGATCGCGGCGCAGCGGCTGGGGCCGGCCCTGGCCGTCTCCGGCGGCGTGAACGTCGTGGTGGAGAACCGGCCCGGTGCGGGCGGCACGCTGGGCACGGACCTAGTGGCGAAATCGCCGCCCGATGGGTTCACGCTGCTGCTCTCCAACATCGCGAGCAATGGGGTGGCGGCGGGCGTCTATCGCGCGCTGCCCTATGATCCGGCGCGGGATTTCACCCATATCGCGCTGCTGGCCAATACGCCCTCGGTGCTGGCGGTGAATGTGGCGAGCCCCTGGATGACGCTGGCCGATTACCTGGCGGCGGCGCGACGGCCGGGGGGCATGACCATCGCGAGCCCGGGCAATGGCTCGTCCAGCCATGTGCTGGGGGCGACGCTGGCGCGGCTGGCCGGCGTGGCCCTGACCCATGTGCCCTATCGCGGATCCAACCCCGCGCTCAGCGACCTGTCGGCGGGACAGGTGGATTCGGCGATCACCACCCTGGCCGAGACGATGCACAACCCGCGGCTGCGGCAACTCGCCATCACCTCGGAGGTGCGGATGGCCGTGGCGCCAGGGATTGCCACCTTCGCCGAGCTGGGCTTCCCGCCGATGACGGCGCCGACCTGGTTCGGGCTCTCGAGCCCTGCGGGGCTGCCGGATGCGATCGCCGACCGGCTGCACGCCGAATGCCTGGCGATGCTGGCAGCACCCGAGGTGGTGGAACGGCTGAATGCCCTGGTGGCACTGCCCGGCCATATGACCAGGCCTGCCTATCAGGCATTCGTGGCGGCGGAAATCCGCCGCTGGACCGAGCAGGCCCGCGCGGCGCACGCAACAGCCGAGTGAAATTACTGCCTTGATTGCGCCATGAGAGGGGTTGATCTTCACCGAGTTGCAATTTTTAGGTGCCAGGATTCGATGATGCGGCCGCTGATCGGCATTTCCTGCTGCGTGAAGGGGTTTGGGGTGTTCAACACGCCCAACCACGCGGCTTCCGAAAGCTATGTGAAGGTAGTCATGGGGCCGGTGGGCGGGCTGCCCGTGCTGCTGCCCTGCGTCGGGCCGGATTGCGTGGCGCAGCTGCTGGCGACGGTGGATGGGCTGATTTTCACCGGTAGCCGCTCGAATGTCTGGCCGGAATATTACGGTGGGCCGCCGCATGCCGAGGGCACGCCGGAGGACCGGGTGCGCGACGCGACGACCCTGCCGCTGATCCGCGCCGCCATCGAGCATGGTGTGCCGATACTGGCGATCTGCCGCGGTATGCAGGAGTTGAACGTGGCGCTGGGGGGGAGTTTGGACCAGCGGATCCAGGATTTGCCGGGGCGGATCGATCACTCGACACCTTCGGACCAGCATATTCCGCTCTCGCGCACGGCCAAGGCGCATGACGTGTCGCTGCTGCCGGGGACCATGCTGGCGCGGCTGGCGGGGAACAGGGACCGGGTTCCGGTGAACTCGCTGCACAATCAGGGGGTGCAGGAACTGGCGCCCCGGCTGTTGGCGGAAGGCTGGGCGCCGGATGGGACGGTGGAAGCCGTGCGGGTGGAGAATGCGCGCGGGTTTGCCTATGGGGTGCAGTGGCATCCTGAATATGATTGGGAGCGGGATCCGCTTTCGCGGGATATCTTTGTGGAGTTTCGGGCGGCTTGTGTGGGGTTTGCTGAGGAGAAGCGTGGGGCGGTGATGCGGGCTGCGGCGGAGTGACGCGAGGGAGTTCGTGGAAAATGACTCCCAGCAGTGCTAAATGAAGAACGCAGATGGAGTAACGCGTGTGTCCAAAGCAGCTTCTGACATGATTGCGCACTACAAGAATGACGGCTCGCTGGCGTTCCGCGGCCGGAAGCGGACCTGGCTGAATGCATTCGCGGAGTCGGCTGCGCCGGCGGAAGGCCGCATCCCTGTTCTCCAGGCAGGCGAAAGCGTGCGGCTGGCCTGGCTGCGGGTCGGCAGCGCGATCAGGACGTCGATGAGCCGCGTGGGTGGCTGAGGAGCCACTGCCCGAGGCTCCGCCATCCGGTCCCACCACCCGCCCCGCGACGATACAAGCGACCTTCGCGGGACCACTGCCACCACCCATTGCGCTGCAAGGCTACGAGACGATCGTGCCCGGCGCCGCCGAACGCATCCTGCGGATGGCCGAGACAGACCAGCAGCAAGCGCTGTCGCTTCAGGCCAAGGTGGTGGAACAGGAAATCTTCGAGGGCAGGATGGCGCGCTGGAGCGCGCTGATCCTGCCGATCTTCGGCCTTTCGGCGGCGACGGTCTTGATTTTGAGCGGGCATGATGTGGCGGGCGGTGCGATTGGGGTTGCTGCGCTGGGGGCGCCGCTTGTGGCGGCGGTTTTGAGACGGCGGGACTGAGTTGCGGTGGGCGCTGCGGGCGGCTTGAGGCAAGCATGGGGGAAAAGAATTTCCCCCAAACCCCCTTTCTTTTATTTTTGATTTGTTTTGCGGAGAATTCTGTTCGGTTGCAGGCTAAGCGCTGGTAGGCGTTCTCATGGCCAGACAGGCATGCCATCCAGCCCTTCGGTTTCTGGCAACCCGCAGATCAGGTTCGCATTCTGCACCGCCTGACCGGCCGCGCCCTTGCCCAGATTGTCGACCACGCCCATCGCGATCACCAGATTGCGCTCCGGATCGGCCGCATAGCTGACGAAGGCGAGGTTCGAGCCGGTCGCCCATTTGGTCTGCGGCGGCTTGTCGGTCACGCGGACGAACGCCCGCCCGTCGTAGAAGCGGCGGGCGGCTTCGAGGCATTGGTCCGTGGTGGCGCGGCCGCGGCCGTAGATCGTGGCGAGCACGCCGCGCGTCATCGGCACGAGGTGCGGCGTGAACACCAGCCCGGCCGCGCTGCCGCCGCTCAGCCGTTCGATCGTGCTCGCCATCTCGGGCATGTGGGTGTGCTTCAGCAGGCCGTAGGGCACCAGGTTCTCGTTGCTCTCGGCATAGCCGAACCGGCTGTCGGCACCGCCACGGCCGGCACCGGAGATGCCGGTCTTGGCGTCGATCACGATGTTGCCGGGCTCGATCAGCTTGCCGGCCAGCAGCGGCGCCAGCGCCGTCAGCACCGCGGCTGGGAAGCAGCCGGGATTGGCGATGCGGCTCCTGCCCTTGATCTCGTCCGGCCAGACGTCGGCCAGGCCGTATGTCCAGCCATCGACGTAGCGATGGTCGCCGCCGATATCGACGATCTTCACGTCCTTGCGCACGAGCGCCAGCGCTGCGGCCGAGGCACCTGTCGGCAACGACGCGAACAGCACGTCCAGTTTAGGCAGGGCCGCCGGGTCCCACTTCTCGATCACGACGTGGGCGAGTTTGGCCGGCACGCCCGGGAAGCGGTCGATCAGACGGCTCCCGGCACTGCCCTCGCCGGCGGCATAGACGAGTTCGAACGAAGGATGGCTGGCGACGAGGCGCAGTGCCTCGCCGCCGCCGAAACCGCTGATGCCGACAATGCCGACGCGAATGCTCATGATGTTGTTCTTTGAGGTTGGGGCAAAAGAAAACCCCCGAAGCCGGGGGGCTGCGGGGGTTCAGGAACGCGGGCCAGGGCCGCTCCTGCGGGCAAGACCTACGACGAGGCCTTCACCATGCGGAGGGACGCTGATCGGCACGCAGCCCGAAGAGCCGCCGCTGGGTGCAGCGACGTCGGCGTCGGTCGAAAAGGGCTTCGTTCCTGAGCATGGGCTCGGACACTGTTTCGGCCGCCCCCGGTCGTCAAGCGGATTGTCCATCAACCGGCAACCGGTGAACGCGGCCGATGGCGATGTTGCGGCGGGCGCCTTTAATGTAAAGTCCGTTAACATGAGCTGGAAGCGCAACGACCGTGAGGAGCGGAAGTATCACCACGGCAGCCTGCGCGAGGCGCTGATCAAGGCCGCCCGCGAGCTCAT
>LNFM01000092.1_pt1 | contig 110832 bp, 109 predicted proteins | sample 596031 | NCBI WGS metagenome assembly LNFM01 (sample SAMN04254537, study PRJNA301005) | activated carbon metagenome | isolation source: dual media filters at the Ann Arbor, Michigan drinking water treatment plant | place: USA: Ann Arbor
GGAGGCAATCCGACTTTCCCTGCGCGATGGGTTACGGCTTATACGTGCTCTCCTCGGTGAGCCCTGCACTTTTGCCACCGTCGCCCGCGCGCGTCAGCGCGAACTTGACACCAGCGTGAGGGTGTCAGGACCACACGATTTCGCCGTCCGCTTCAGGCGCCCTCGTCAGGTGCGCCATCCGCGTCCACCGCATCCCCGCCCCGCGCCGGTACGTTGCGCAACGCCCCTCTGGTTGGGACGGGATGGGGATGGATATAGACTGATTTGCGATTTCTGAAAATCAGAATATTTTTCCCGCAGGGGCTTGACGGGCTTTCGGGGTGTTTTGCCCGTCGGGTGGGATTGCTGGGTTCGCGCGACAATTTGCGCTGTGCGCGCATCCGCGCTCAGGGCCGCGTGACCGCTTCCATGATCTCCTTGGGGCGCCGCTTGATCGCCAGCAAATAGGCCAACGCGGGAGCATCCGGCATGCGCCGTCCCTGCTCCCAGTTCTTCAGCGTGGAAAGCGGAATACGATACGCCGCGGCAAAGTGATGCTGCGACATCCGCAGCGAAAGACGGATCGCCTTCACATCGGGTAACTCGACTCTGGATACGCGCAAACCGCGAACCTTCCTGCCGGCGGCATGCTTTGCCGCCTGCTGCATACTTTCGATCAACTCCTTTCCAAACCTGCCCATGTTGTTCGCTCTTCCCTTGTCCACAATTCAACTCTTCAGGATTGCCGCCAGCTTTCGAACGGCCTTCTTTTCGTCCGCCGTGAGATTCTCCTGGCGCGCCTTCGCGTAGACCATCAGCAGATAGAGTGGGCGGTCGCCACGATGGTAGAGATAAATCACCCGCGCGCCGCCGCGTTTGCCGCCTCCGGGCCGGGTCCATCGGATCTTCCGCACACCGCCGGTTTCGGGGATCACATCTCCCTCGTCAGGATTGCCCGCGATGAAATCAATGAACGCCTCCAGCTCGGAAGCGTCCCAGATTTCCCGGGCCTGCCGGCCGAACAGGGGCGTTTCCACCACGGTGATCAATCGGCGTGCCACGCCGGCACTATACGCCAATGGCGTCCGAAACTCCAGAAGAAAGACGCCATTGACGTACCCGGATGAAACTTCGCATCATTCACGATCGGGTCGTCGGCTGACCGGGCACCGGCTCCTCCCCAACGACATGCAGCGCGAACGGTTTGGCCGCACGCCTGACAACCCGCTTTGTCCGCACCGCCGGCTGGCTTTCGGACGACTGAAACAGCGCATAGTCGCGGCCGAACAGCCAGCGCGATATTTGAAAGACACCGTGGGTGATGAACAAGGCGGCGAGGACGTCGATCGAATAGTGATAGTGGCCGAGCAGCACGACCGCACCGAAGAACGCCGTCAGCGCGAGATAGAATATGCGCCATCGCGGGATGTGCCAGAAGGCGAAGGCCGCGAGCAGCGGCAGGCCGGTGTGGCCGGAAAAGAACAGGTCGCTGCCGTAGAAGATCGAGTTGAGGAACGGCGCCGGCTGCTGCGGATCGATCGGCGACGGCGCCACATGGGTGAGCGACACGAACACCGCGCGGACCAGCAGGAACAGCGCCATGGCCTTGAGCGCGAATGGCAGCCGGTTCGGCCGCCACGCCAGCAGGCCAGCCGTGATGACGAAGGCTGCGAACGTGCCGTAGACGAACAGGAAGCGCACATTGAACGGCCCGACGCGGCTGAGCACGAAATCGGTGACGGGGTTGCTGGCGTGGACCGTGGCATAGGTGACCGCGGCAAAGATCGCGATGGCGCTGGCGGCGAGAAAGACGGCGCCTTCGCAGACCGAGCGCAGATAGGCGCGATTGCCGGACAACGTCCCGTAGAGCCGTATCGTTTCCTGCATGGGAACCTCGTGGCTACGACAACTTCGAGCCGACGATAGGTCGAGGCGAAGCACCGGCTTGTGAAGCAGGCCACACCTCGCGGTTTGTTGAGATTCTTTCAGTCGATGCAGCCCGGTCGGCGGCCTGAGGACCGGCCCTGGTGGATGAAAAAGGAGCGCATTCGCGCCCCTTCGTCATTGCGAGCGCAGCGAAGCAATCCATTCTTTCTTTCCGTTGCGCGACGGATTGCTTCGCTGCGCTCGCAATGACGCTGAGGGAGCTGGGCCGAACTCACGCCGCCGAGCTTACGCCAACGTCTCGCAGCGATCCTTCCAGTCTGGATTCAACGCCCTGATCAAAGCGATTTTCTTCCTGGGGGACGGATTGCCGGTCAAGCCCGGAATGACGAGCGGGGATAGGCGCCCACCCCCCAACCCTCATAAAAACCCCCGGCCTTTCCTTGTCATTTCGCCCCTTTGGGGCTAGAACCCCGCCACGTCCGCAGCCCCCGCACCCCTGGAGGCTTGCTGCGGCGGCGAATGGGGCCGCGATGCGGCCTTTAACTTTTTGAAAACAAGGACTTAAACCAGATGGCGACCGTCAAGGAATTGAAGGCGACCACTCGTCCGGCAGGCGGCAAGGGGGCCGCACGGGCAGAGCGTCGCGCCGGGAGAGTGCCCGGAGTGATCTATGGCAACAACCAGCCCCCCGTGACCATCTCGGTCGACGATACCGAACTGCGCCTGCGCATCCAGGCCGGCCGGTTCCTCACCACGATTTACGACATCGATCTCGAGGGCAAGAAGCACCGCGTGATTCCGCGCGACTTCCATCTCGATCCGGTGCGCGATTTTCCGTTGCACGTGGATTTCATGCGGCTCGGCGAAGACGCCACCATCCGCGTCAGCATTCCCCTGCGCATCGTGAACGGGGACGCGGCGCCGGGCGTGAAGCGCGGCGGCACCGTCAACATCGTCACCCACACCATCGACCTCGAATGTTCGGTCGACAACATTCCGCAGTATGTCGAAGCCGACGTCAGCGGCCTCGAAATCAGCCACTCGCTGCATCTGTCCGATATCAAGCTGCCCGCGGGCGTGAAGTCGCTGTCGCGCGAAGACGTCACGCTGGTGACCATCGTGCCGCCGTCAGGCTATGCCGAAGAACTCAAGGCGGCGGCGGCTGCCGCGGCCGGCGGCGCTGCGGCGACGGCAGCGCCCGGGGCTGCTCCCGTGGCCGGTGCCGCGGCTGCTCCCGCGGCCGGTGCGGCTCCTGCAGCGGGCGCGAAGGCGCCCGCGGCCGGCGCCAAGGCCCCGGCGGCCGGCGCGAAGCCTGCCGGCGACAAGAAGAAGTAATTAGTGTCCCGAAACCGAACTTCGCCTGCGCCAGCAGCAACCACTGTGCGAAGTTCGGTTTTGAAAAGGACACTAGAAGCCTTAAGTTTTCTAGTGTGATGGTTCAGAAGTTCTCTTGAAGGACTCGCGGCCAAAGTGAAGAGAACTTCTGAACCATCACACTAGCCGCGGGATGCCGCGTCATGCGACTGTTCGTTGGCCTCGGCAATCCCGGCGCGAAGTACGCGCATAACCGGCACAACATCGGCTTCATGGTCGTCGACGAAATTGCGCGGCGTCATGGTTTCGCACCATGGCGCCGCCGCTTTCAGGGCGAGACCGCGGAAGGCACGCTCGATCGCGAACGGGTGGTGCTGCTGAAGCCCATGACCTTCATGAACGAGTCCGGCCGCGCGGTGCAGGAAGCCGCCGGCTTCTTCAAGCTGGCGGCCGGCGAGATCACCGTGTTTCAGGATGAACTCGAACTGCCGGACGGCAAGGTCCGGGTCAAGGTCGGCGGCGGCATTGCCGGGCACAACGGCCTGCGCTCGATCTCCTCCCATATCGGCAACGACTATCGCCGCGTGCGGATCGGGATCGGCCACCCCGGCATCAAGGAACTGGTGCACGGCCACGTGCTGTCGGATTTCGCCAAGAGCGACCGACCCTGGGTCGAGGCGCTTTGCGAGGCGATGGCCGACAACGCCGGGCTGCTCGCCACCGAGAAGGACTCGACGTTCCAGAACCGGGTGCATCTGGCGCTGCAGGCCAGGGGATTTTTCGAAGACAAGGACGCTGACGGCGCGAAGTAACCATTGCCCGTCGACCGAAGACAAAATCACGCGCCGCGATGTCGCGCTGGGGATCGAGACACACCATGGGATTCAAATGCGGTATCGTCGGACTGCCCAATGTCGGCAAATCGACGCTGTTCAACGCGCTGACGGAGACGGCGGCGGCGCAGGCGGCGAACTATCCGTTCTGCACCATCGAGCCGAATGTCGGCGAAGTCGCGGTGCCGGATCCCAGGCTGGACAAACTGGCCGAGATCGCCAGGTCGGCACAGATCATTCCGACCCGGCTGACCTTCGTCGATATCGCCGGCCTGGTGCGCGGCGCCTCGCAGGGCGAGGGCCTCGGCAACCAGTTTCTCGCCACCATCCGCGAGGTCGACGCGATCGCCCATGTGGTGCGCTGCTTCGAGGATTCCGACATCACCCATGTCGAGGGCAAGATCGCGCCGCTGGCCGATATCGAGACCATCGAGACCGAGTTGATGCTCGCCGATCTCGACAGTCTCGAGAAGCGGGTCGACAACCTCAGCAAGAAGGCCAAGGGCAACGACAAGGACGCCAGGGAACAGCTCGACCTCGTCAACCGCGCGCTGGTACTGCTGCGCGAGGGCCAGCCGGCGCGGTTCCTGCAGCGCAAGCCCGAGGAAGAACGCGCCTTCGGCATGCTGGGACTGTTGACCTCGAAGCCCGTGCTCTATGTCTGCAATGTCGAGGAAAGCGCGGCCGCCACCGGCAATGATTTCTCCAGGGCGGTGATGGAGCAGGCGAAGAAAGAGGGCGCGGTCGCCGTCGCCATCTCGGCCAAGATCGAATCGGAGATCGCGACGCTGTCGCGCGAGGAACGCGCCGAGTTTCTCGATACGCTCGGCCTCGAGGAAGCCGGGCTAGACCGCCTGATCCGTGCCGGCTACCAGCTGCTCGACCTTATCACCTATTTCACCGTGGGTCCGAAGGAAGCACGGGCCTGGACCGTCCACCGCGGCACCAGGGCGCCGGCCGCGGCCGGGGTGATCCACACCGACTTCGAAAAGGGCTTCATCCGCGCCGAAACCATCGCCTATGACGATTACGTCGCGCTCGGCGGCGAAGCCGGCGCCCGCGACGCCGGCAAGCTGCGGCTGGAAGGCAAGGAATACGTCGTCGCCGACGGCGACGTCATGCATTTCCGGTTCAATACGTAAGAGTATTGCCCACCCACAGTCCTCATCCTGAGGAGCGGCGTCTTCGCCGCGTCTCGAAGGATGCCTGTTCAGCGTGGCGGCCCATCCTTCGAGACGCCGCGCGAAGTCGCGCGGCTCCTCAGGATGAGGGGAGACTGTTGCGGCAGATTTGATCGTTCAGTGCCCTTGCCCGTGGCCCTGGTCGCGGATCGCGCCGAGATGCTCGTTGATGCGGAACACGATCAGGATGAATTCCGCGGCGATGCGCGAAAAGATGACGCCGACAATGACGCTGGCGATCGAGGACAACAGCACGATGAAGCCGCCGAACGGGCTGATCGCCATCGCGGTCAATCCGGTGAAGATGCCCGATATGCCGAACAGCGCGATCAACGCGATCACCAGCCAGTAGAACGTCTTGATGATGGTGGGCGTGATGAAGCGGTCCCACTGAAACAGATCCCGAAATTCAAACATCCGTCGTTCTCCCGGCGAGTCGCGTAAGGGTTGAGTCCAAACCTGCCTGCACAGGGCTAGCTCCGAATGGTGTTCCGGGCAAGATCGCGGACAGCAACGAGGGGGTATCGGTCGCCTGCCGGGCACGAGCCATGCGGGCGGGCGGGTTGAGATTGCCGCAAATAACGGCCACAATCAGGCTTGCTCGCACCAATTCCCACTCAATCCATCATGCCGCTGACCTTCGAAGACTTTCCGCCCGGCCGTTTCGGCACGTTCGGCCCGCGCCGCGTCACCCGCGAGGAGATCCTGGCCTTTGCCGCGGAGTTCGATCCGCAGCCGATGCATCTCGACGAGGAGGCCGCGGCGCGCTCGATGCTCAACGGCCTGTCGGCGTCGGGCTGGCATCTGTGCTCGATCATGATGCGGATGATGTTCGACGGCTTCATCGGCCGCACCGCCTCGCTGGGCTCACCCGGGGTCAATGAATTGCGCTGGCTGGCGCCGCTGCGGCCGGGCGACGACATCACGCTCGACATCGAGGTCGCGGAGGCCAGGGTATCGCAAAGCCGCCCCGAGACCGGCATCGTGACCTTCAGGGGCGTGGTGCGCAACGCGACCGGGCAGCCATTGTGCGACATGGTCTCTCCGATCATCGTGCGGCGGCGCGGCGATCTCGCCTCGGGGCGGGCCGGCTGATGCGATTCTTCGAGGACATGGAGATCGGGCAGCGGCGTGAGGTGGGATCGTTCACCTTCACCGCCGACGCCATCAGGAAATTCGCCGCGCAGTTCGATCCGCAGCGCTTTCATCTCGACGAGGAGGCAGGCCGCCAATCGCTGTTCGGCGGGCTGGCGGCCTCGGGCTGGCATGTCGGCTCGGTCTGCATGAAGCTGCTGGTGGCCGACACCCAGCACCTGGCGAAGGAAGCCGCCGCGCGCGGCGAGACGATTGCGATCTGGGGACCGTCGCCGGGGTTTCGCGAACTGCGCTGGATCAAGCCGGTGCTGGCCGGCGACACCATCAGCTTCGCCAGCGAGATCGAATCGCTGCGGACCTCGGAGAAGCGGCCGGAATGGGGCATCGTGCAGGCCCGCAACACCGGCACCAACCAGCGCGGCGAACTGGTGTTTTCGCTGCTGGCGACAGCGTTCGTGCCCAGGCGGAACGCCAATACCTGAATCGATATGGTTACCGGATTGCGGCTGCCATCTGGCGAGCTGATGACGATCTTTGGGAACCATCCCGCCGCTAACGCATTCTGAACTTGTGCCTGTCACGATTGACAAGGGACGGACGCGAAGGGGACGACCATGGCAGACCGCAGCGGCTTGAAACTTGTCGGCTTTATCTTCGCAACCGTGACGCTGGCGGTCATGCTGGCCACCGGGATGGTGGTGAAGGGCTATGCCGACGGCGCCTATTCCTTCGACGGTGCCGCGATCGCCAGCCGATAAGTCATCTTCCGCTAACCATGCCAGCCGGAACCTCCGGTCGCGCATTCAAGCCAGGTCTTTTGCAACCAGGTCTTTTGCAGCAGCGATCAGCTCCAGGCCAGCGCCATCACCACCACCGCCAGGAACAGCAGGCCGACAAATCGTATCATGATGCTGCTGATCCGGCGTGACGAAGCCGGCAGCGCGATCGGATCGGTAGGGTCGGATCGTGTGGTTTTCATGGAGACGTGTCCCGCCGCGCCATCGCGCCTGCCCGTGGGTCGCGGCCAAGACGCCGCCGGTTCAAAGCCATGACGGTAAAACGAGCCGCCGCGCTCCCGATACGGAAGGCGGCGACAATCTGGGCCGGATGGCAGGGGTCAGCTGTTGCGGAGCCCGTCGGCGGTGCGCTTCCACTGCGTCACATTGTCGGCGATCATGCGCGTGGACTTCATTGCGGCCTGGCTGAGCTGCGCATAGCCGGAAATCTCGCGCTGCACCCGCTGGCCCTCGGCATGCAGCAGGTCGCGCAGGCTTTCGAGTTCGCCGATCAGGTTTTCGATCTCCGAGAGCGACGTTCCGGCGACGCGCTGGATCAGCGAGTTGACGTTGTTGACCGTGGCCTCGGTGCTGGGCTCAAGCACGGGGTCGGGCGTGAGCGTCGGCGGCCGGCGCAGATAAGCGACGTCGTTCCGGACGAAGTCGCGGATGCCAGCCTCGACCTCCGAGACGGCGGCGAGGTCGGAGTCCGCTTCATTTGATTCAATCTTTTCAGGTCGGATGGTCGCATTCATCGGCTATTCCCCTGTTTCGCGTGTGTAGCGAGCGCGGTTGTCCCCCGCACGACGACGTCATACGCGCCATCAGGGCCGCTGATTTTGGCCGCATCGCGGCCAATATGCGGCAATGCTCGATCTTTCACCGGAATTGCGGATGACGCGGAAATGAGCATGCCGCATCATCATGCGAACGAGGCCATCTTCGGCAGATGGATCGGTCGCCCGAGCGCCTGCTCCACCAGATCGAACGTATCGACGAGAACCCGGATGTTGTGCAGCCGGCCGGCCTTGAATTGCGCGAAATGCGCGATCCGCACGCTGATCGGCTTGTTGGAATCCAGTGCGGTCAGCGAATAGCGCAGCATCGAGGCCGCCGAATCCACGCCCAGCATCATGGTCTCGCGATCGAAGCGGTGGACCCGGAAGTTCTCGGCGATCTGCCGGATGACCTCGATCACGGCTGCCCGGCCGCGGCGCGCGCCGAGAAATGGAAACATGTCGATCGGACCATAGATCGACCAATCGACATCGTCATCGATCAAGGCTTCGACGTCTTCGTAGCGGCGTTCATGGATCGCGCGATGCAACGCACGCGAAAAACGCCAGAGACTGTGCTCTGTCATTTCGTTCAATTCCCGATCTGGATTGGCAAACAGCAGAGGCCGGTTCGCATCAATTGCGCCGCCCGGCCAGGTGGCTGCACTTCGTCATTATTATTAGAGATAAGAAGTTTCGACTGGAACTCAACGAACCTTTTTGCATTGCACAAATGCGCCGGGCTCTACCCGTTTACCTGTCGCGCCGGCGCACCGCCTGCTGCGCGATGGCGATTTCGGCATCGCGAATCGCGATCACGCCGAACAGCAGCGCGCCGCCGACCCCGCCGATCGCGGCCCCCAGCGGCATGAAGGTCAGGAATACAAGGGTGCCGCCATCGCCTTCAAGACTGCTGGTCCTGAACAGTTCGACCCAGGCGAGCCCGGCGCCGATTCCGAGCGCTGCGCCGCCCAGCGCTCCCAACAACAGACCGAGCAGGACGAGCAACGTGATTCTCATGGCGGTGGTTCTTTGTGCCGGTTGCCGCAAACCTGATGATTCGTCGCGGCGGCGTGCCGCGAGGTTCAAGGCGGGCGCAAACGGGTCCGCTGCACGCCACCGGAGCATTCCGCCCCTCGCTTCGGCGAGTCGGACCCAAGCCGGGACCTAATTCTTCTTGTTCGGGCTCTGGCCGGCGGGCGTCTTGCCGGCCGCGAACGGATTGACCGGCGCGGCGCCGCCCTTCTTGAGGTTCTTGTCGGCCTTCGGTTTCTTCTTTTCCTTGTTGCTGCGCATCTGACCCTTGGCCATGACGATCTCCCCTGGCGCCCGGTTGAAGACTCGGCGCGAGCCGAAAGAATAGCAAATCCGGCGGGGTTTGTATGCAAGCGGCGGGAAACCGCAAAGCCGCTGATTTATTACGCCCGCCGTGCCCGGCAAATGTTCGCCGGCGGCCTTGCCCGCGGCCCCGCAGCCCGTATCCTCCATGCAGGGGGGCGGCCGTCAAAGTCCCTCCATTCCCGGGAGGTCATCATGAAGCGCATCGCCCAACTCGTCGCCGCCGGCCTGTTGCTGTCGCTGCCCGCTTTGGCCCATACGCCGCAGCAACCGCCGCACCAAACCTTCGCCGCGGGCGACCTCAGGCTCGAAAGCGGCGAGGTGATCAGGGATTTTGCGATCTCCTATGTCACCCACGGCACCCTGAACGCCAAAAAATCCAACGCCATCCTGATGGTGACGGCGATCTCGGGCAACCATCACCGGCTCGATTTCATGATCGGCCCCGGCAAGGCGCTCGACCCCGACAAATATTTTATCATCTGCACCGACGCCATCGCCAATGGGCTGACGACGTCTCCCAGCAACTCCAAGGCGCAGCCGCGCATGCAGTTTCCGAAATTCACCATCCGCGACATGGTGGAATCGCAGTACCGGCTGATGAAGGAGAAGTTCGGCATCGACCATGTGGTCGCGGTGGTCGGCCCGTCGATGGGCGGCATGCAGGTGCTGCAATGGGGCGTCAGCCATCCTGACTACATGGATGCGCTGGTGGCGATGGTGCCGCTGGCGAAGACGCCGGCCTGGACGGTGGCCGTGCTGGAAGCCTCACGCAAGGCGATCATGACCGATCCGGCGTGGCAGGACGGCAATTACGAGGCGCCGCCGGAAAAGGGCATCCGGCTGTGGCGCGACATTCTTTTCCTGTCGGCGCGCACTCCGGAGATGTATTCGGCGCAGTTCAAGAACGGCATGGATGTGCTGCCCTGGCTGGAGGCGCAGGAGACCGCGCTGCTGAAGGCGTTCGACGCCAACAACTGGATCTACCAGACCTGGGCCTATGAGCGGCACGACGTCGGCGCCACCAGGGGTTTTGACGGCGACACCGCGAAGGCGCTGGCCTCGATCAAGGCGAAGACGTTGATCCTCACCGGGACCAAGGACCTGCTCAATCCGGAATTCGAGCCGATCGAGATAGGCAAGAACATCCCCGGCGTGAAGATGATGACGATCAGCCCGGGCACCATCACCGGCCACGCCTCGGCCGGCGGCGGCATGCCGGCGGATGTCGAATTTCTCAACCGCGAGACGGGGGCGTTTCTGGACGGGGTGACCGAGGGCGGGAAGAAGTTAAATTAGCGCGCAGCCGTTCCGTAGCCTGCATGGATCCAGCGGCCGGCGCGAAAGCGCCGGGCCGATGGCGCAATCCGGGAGCGGATGCGGCGGTCGTCCTGCGGACTTCAAGCCTATCAACGTCATTGCGAGCGAAGCGAAGCAATCCATTTCACGGCAGTACCAGCTGGGAGATGGATTGCTTCGTCGCAAGCGCTCCCTTGCGCAAACGCTTCGCGTTTGTCGCAGGCAATGACGCGCTGCTGGCGGTGGGGGTGGCGAGTTTGGGGTAGGGGTTCACCCGTCCGCCGACAGGAACTCCAACGCCTTCTCACGGGACGGGAAGCGGCCAAGTTCGCGATAATCGGGATCGTGTTCCGCGGTCTCGGGCGACCAAAACACAACGAATTCCTTGCCTTCCTCTTCAATCAGGGTGGTGAGCTCTTCGCTTTGATAGGCGTCACATCCCGCGCTCCTGAATTGCCAGCGTCCCCAGATCGGCCTACCGCTTCTTCCACCCACCCCGATGCCCCGGCGCGCCGCCGCTGGAACGCGGCGTCGGGCCGAACTCCGGCCCGGACTGGCGCGAGTCGGTGGGCTGGAAGATCTTGCTGCCGCTGTCGCCGGGCGAAGGCTTGCGCGGACGCGCGCCGTCCGGGCGGTAGGGCAGGGATTCCGGGCCGTGCATTTCGTCGAGATGGGGTTTGTGGACTTTTGAGCTGGTACCCGCCCGCGGCGTGTTGTTGCCGCCGCGCTTCGAGGAGCCGCGCGGCAAATTCGCAGACTCGCCGTATTTCTTCGCGCCGGCGTAGGCGCCAGCTTTTGCCGCGACACCGCGCTGTTTGATCGTGGGGTCATCGACCACGGCAAGTTCCGTCGCGCGCAGGCGCTTGACTTCGTCGCGGAGGCGCGCGGCTTCCTCGAAATTGAGGTCGGCGGCGGCTTCGCGCATCCTTGTTTCGAGATCGCCGAGCACCGCCTCGAAATTGTGCCCGATCGAGATGACGTCGTCCGCCATGCCGCCGTCGCCGATCTCCACCAGCACATGGTCGCGTTCGTAGACGCTGTTCATGATGTCGCCGATGGATTTCTTGATGCTTTCGGGCGTGATGTTGTTGGCGGTGTTGTATTCGACCTGCTTCTCGCGGCGGCGGTCGGTCTCGGCGATGGCGCGTTCCATCGAGCCCGTGATCTGGTCGGCGTAGAGGATCACCCTTCCGTCGACGTTGCGCGCGGCGCGGCCAATGGTCTGAATCAGAGAAGTTTCGCTGCGCAAAAAACCTTCCTTGTCGGCGTCGAGGATCGCGACCAGCGCGCATTCGGGAATGTCGAGGCCCTCGCGCAACAGGTTGATGCCGACCAGCGCGTCGAACGCGCCGAGCCGCAAGTCGCGGATGATCTCGATGCGCTCGATGGTGTCGATGTCGCTGTGCATGTAGCGCACGCGGATGCCCTGCTCGTGCAGATATTCGGTGAGGTCCTCCGCCATCCGTTTTGTCAATACGGTGATCAGGGAGCGATAGCCGGCGTTGGCGGTGGCGCGGACCTCGCCGACGAGATCGTCGACCTGGGTGCGGGCCGGGCGGATGTCGACCGGCGGGTCGATCAGGCCGGTGGGGCGAATCACCTGTTCGACGAACACGCCGCCGCTTTCGTTCAGCTCCCAGCCGCTCGGCGTCGCCGATACCGCGACCGATTGCGGGCGCATCATGTCCCATTCCTCGAAGCGCAGCGGCCGGTTGTCCATGCAGGAGGGCAGCCGGAAGCCGTATTCCGCCAAGGTCGCCTTGCGCCGGAAGTCGCCTTTGAACATGCCGCCGATCTGCGGCACCGTGACGTGGCTTTCGTCGGCGAAGACAAGCGCATTGTCCGGGACATATTCGAACAGCGTCGGCGGCGGCTCGCCGGGTCGGCGTCCCGTGAGGTAGCGCGAATAGTTCTCGATGCCGGCGCAGGAGCCGGTGGCTTCCATCATCTCGAGATCGAAGGTGGTGCGCTGCTCCAGCCGCTGCGCCTCCAGCAGGCGGCCCTGGTCGTGCAGCTGGTCCAGCCGCCATTTCAACTCGCCCTTGATCGACTTGATCGCCTGCACCAGCGTCGGCCGCGGCGTCACATAATGCGAGTTGGCGTAGATCTTGATGAATTCGAGGTCGTCCTGGCGGTGCCCGGTGAGCGGATCGAACTCCTCGATATTCTCGACGGTGTCGCCGAACAAATTGACGCGCCAGGCGCGGTCTTCATAGTGCGCCGGAAAGATGTCGATGACGTCGCCGCGCACCCGGAAGGTGCCGCGGGTAAAATCAGCCTGGGTGCGCTTGTACTGCAGCGCCACCAGGTCGGCGATCAATTGCCGCTGGTCGATGCGCTCGCCCTTCTTCAGCGCGAAGGTCATTGCGGTATAGGTCTCGACCGAGCCGATACCGTAGATGCACGACACCGAGGCCACGATGATGACGTCGTCGCGCTCCAGCAGCGCCCGCGTCGCCGAATGGCGCATGCGGTCGATCTGCTCGTTGATGGAAGAGTCTTTTTCTATGTAGGTATCGGTGCGCGGTACGTAGGCCTCGGGCTGGTAGTAGTCGTAATAGCTGACGAAATATTCGACGGCGTTGTCGGGGAAGAAACTCTTGAACTCGCCATACAGCTGCGCCGCCAGCGTCTTGTTCGGCGCCAGAATGATGGCGGGCCGCTGGGTGGCCTCGATCACCTTGGCCATGGTGTAGGTCTTGCCGGAGCCGGTGACGCCGAGCAGCACCTGGGTGCGGTCGTTGCGCTGGATGCCCTCGACCAGTTCCCTGATCGCGGTGGGCTGGTCGCCCTTCGGCTCATATTCGGACTTGATCACGAAGCGCACGCCGCCTTCGGATTTTTCCGGGCGCGGCGGGCGATGCGGGGTCCAGATCTTGACCTGGCCGTCCTCGCCCTTGAACTCGGGCCGGCCTTCGCGGATCAGGCTTTCCAGCGCGTCAGCGGTGGCGGCGACGCCGAGCGCCTCCATCTTGTTGCGCGGTGGCCGCGCCAGCGCGGCGAGGTCTTCCTCCTCGGTGGTGAAACCGAGTTGCTTTGCCAGTTCCGGGTCGAGCGTGGGGATGGTGGCTGATGTGCCGTAATTGGCAGGCGCGAATTCGCGCTGCGGGGATTCGCCGAATCCTTCTTCTCCCCTCCCTCCGCGCAGCGGCGGGGAGGGGTCGGGGGTGGGGGTTCTATCGGCTGGGACCGCTGCATCGGTGAATGCCCCACCCCCCACCCCCGACCCCTCCCCGCCACGCGCGTTGCGCGCGGGGGGAGGGGAGGAAGAAATCGCATCGCGCTTCGCCACACTATCGCTGCTGCCGCGCGTCGACGCCCGCGCGCGATGCAGCGCAGCCTCGCCGCCGGAGCGGCGGTCTTTCGAATTATCCGGCGGCGGCTGCAAGCCGGTGCCCGACCCCATGCCTGCATCGCCACGGTTGATCGCGGGATTGAGCAGTTCCGCCAGCGCCGGGCCGATCGGCTGCACATCGGGACGATGCGCTTTCGACTTTGGGGTTTTGGAGGGCCTTTTGGGACGCTCTGGATTCTTCGCCATGGTGCGAATATGGGATGAGTCCGGCCGACATAAAAGGGCAAAAAGCCCTTAGAAAATGGCGCGTTGCCATGTCAGCAGATGTCAGCACATCGAAGACGCCGTCCCTTGTTCGAAGCTGCAATCTCCCTACACTGGCACAGTGCATATTGATTGAGGAACCCGCGTGGCCGCTGAAATCCATCCGCTTGCCGGCAAGATCGTCGAACCGTCGATGCTGGCAAATGTGCCGCGGCTGGTGACGGCCTATTTCGCCGGCAAGCCCGACCCGTCGGTGCCGGCGCAGCGGGTGGCGTTTGGCACCTCGGGCCATCGCGGCTCCTCGCTGCATCACGCCTTCAACGAGAACCATGTTCTGGCGATCAGCCAGGCGCTGTGCGATCACCGCAAACGCAGCGGCATCGACGGACCTGTCTTCGTCGGCATCGACACCCATGCGCTGGCCGAGCCGGCGCTGGCGAGCGCGCTCGAAGTGTTCGCGGCCAACGGCATCGAGGTGATGATCGACCAGCATGACGGCTACACGCCGACGCCGGTGATCTCCCACGCCATCCTCACCTACAACAAGGGCCGCGCGAACGGCCTCGCCGACGGCGTCGTGATGTCGCCGTCGCATAATCCGCCGGATGACGGCGGCTTCAAGTACAATCCGCCCAATGGCGGGCCGGCGGACACCGACATCACCGCCGCCATCGAACGCGCCGCCAACGGCTTTCTCGAAGACGGTCTGCGCGGCGTTCAGCGCATCCCCTACGACCGCGCGCGCCGGGCGGCCACCGTTCACCGCACCGATTTCATCGGGCCCTATGTCGCCGATCTCGGCAATGTTCTCGACATGGAAGCGATCCGCGGCTCCGGCGTTCGGATCGGGATCGATCCCCTGGGTGGAGCGGGGGTGCGTTACTGGCAACCGATCATCGAGCGCTATGGCCTCGCGGCGACCATCGTCAGCGATGCGGTCGATCCGACGTTTCGCTTCATGACCCTTGATTGGGACGGAAAAGTCCGGATGGACTGCTCGTCGCCCTATGCGATGGCGCAACTGATCGGCATGCGCGACAGCTTCGACGTCGCCTTTGCCAACGACACCGACGCCGACCGGCACGGCATCGTGACCGGCTCCAACGGGCTGATGAACCCGAACCATTATCTCGCCGCCGCTATCTTCTATCTGTTCGAGAACCGCCCGCAATGGCGCGCCGACAGCGCGGTGGGCAAGACCATCGTCTCCAGCGCGATCATCGATCGCGTCGCGAACAAGCTCGGCCGCAGGCTGGTCGAAACCCCGGTCGGGTTCAAATGGTTCGTCGATGGCCTGCGCGACGGCAGTTTCGGATTCGCCGGGGAGGAAAGCGCCGGCGCTTCTTTCCTGCGAAGGGACGGATCGGTCTGGACGACCGACAAGGACGGCATCATTCTGGGACTATTGGCCGCCGAGATGACGGCGCGGACCCAATCCGACCCGAGCCAGCTGTTCGAGAAACTGACTCGCGAACTCGGCGTGCCGTTCTACGCGCGGATCGACGCGCCGGCGACGCCGGTTCAGAAGGATCTCCTGAAGGCGCTGTCGCCCGACAAGCTCGCGATGGCGGAACTGGCCGGCGAGCCGGTGCGGTCGGCGTTCACCACCGCGCCCGGCAACGGCCAGGCGTTCGGCGGCATCAAGGTGACGTCGGACAGCGGATGGTTCGCGGCGCGGCCATCGGGCACCGAGGATGTCTACAAGATCTATGCGGAGAGCTTTCGCAGCGAGCAACATCTGCGCCGGATCCAGGACGACGCCCAGCGCGCCATCACGCATGCATTCGAGGCGGGCGGCTGAGTGAAGGCGTCGGCCGAACTCAGGCGGCCGACAACTGCTGGCGCGGCGCCGGAGCGGCGGTCGCATAGCGCTTGAGCTCGAGGCGGTCGATCTGATTCCTGGCGTCCGCGGCGGCGCAGTTCGGATCGGGCCAGGCGAAGCCGATTTCTATGGTCGAGAACGAGACCCCGCCGATGGTGACAGGCTCGAGGTCGGTTCGCCTGAGCCGGGCGTGCCACAGGCCCTTTCCGGCTTCGTAGCATTCGATGGTGAAGCCCTCGTAGGTCATCGCGTCGCTCCGGATACTGCCGGTACGACGTAAACACGGGGCCGCCAGCCCGAACGTGAACCGGTTCACATTTCGCTATTTTTTCCGACCCTTGTCCCGGGCGGCGGGTCCGGCGGCGGCGCGCATGATCCAGCGCCGGAACGCGGCGAAATCGCGCTGCTCGGCCTGGAAGCTGCGATAGGCCAGATACCATCGCATGCCCTTCGGCACCGTCAGCGCAAACGGCGCGACCAGCCGTCCGGCGGCGAGGTCGTCGTCGATATAGGGCCGGATGCCCATGGCGATGCCGAGTCCGTCGACGGCGGCCTGCAAGGCCTGGCCGTAAAACTGAAACTCGGGCCCGCGCGCGGTGACCCGCGCCACGCCCGATGCCTTCAGCCATGACGGCCAGTCATCCGGCGAATGCGCGACGCGCAGCAGGCTCGCCCCCTTCAGGTCGCCGGGCCGCTTCAACGGCTGCGCCAGCCGCGGCGCGCACACCGGCAAGAGATCGGCCGCGAACAGCGGCTCGGCGACCAGGCCCGGCCACTCGCCGTCGCCGAGCTTGATGCCGCAGCTCCAGTCGTCGCCGAACGGCGCCGCCGCCCCTCCGGTGGTGATGCGCACCTCGATATCGGGTTCGTGTTTACGAAAATCCGCCAGCCGCGGAATCAGCCAGCGCATGGCGAAGGTCGGACCGACGCCGATGGTCAGCACCCGGACGCTGGCGGGCGCGGTCACCTGCGCGGTCAGGCTCGCCAGCGCGTCGAAGATCGGCGTCAGCCCGCTCTGGTAGGCGCGCCCCGCCGCCGTCACCGCCAGCCGGTTTGCCTTGCGCTCGAACAGCGCGACGCCGAGCCGCTGTTCCAGGAGATGCACCATCCGGCTGACCGCCGCCGCAGATACGTTGAGCTCGGCGCCTGCGCCGGCGAAGCTGCCGGTTCGCCCGGCGGCCTCGAACGCCTTGATGCCGTTGAGAAACAGCAGTCGCCTCATTTCACCCCCTCAAAACCTTCCACCCTCAGCAAACCTGATGCCAGGCCAAGCTAACTGGGTTTGCACCGCCGGTACAGGCAAGGCAGAACTAGCGGCGGAGATTCGAATGACGCCGCTTCTGATCACCGCGCTCGGATTGCTGATGGTCGCGACAGCGTTCCTGTCCGGCCTGTTCGGCATGGCCGGCGGGCTGATCCTGATCGGCGTGCTGCTGACCCTCCTGCCGCTGCCGTCGGCGATGGTGCTGCATGCGATCACGCAGATGGCGTCGAACGGCTGGCGCGCCTTTCTGTGGCGCAGCCATATCCGCTGGCGGCCGGTCGCGATCTACCTGATCGGAGCCGGCCTGGCGCTCGGCGCGTGGTCGATCACCCGCTACGTGCCGGACAAGCCGATCGCGCTGTTGCTGCTGGGGTTAACGCCGTTCATGGCGCGGCTGACGCCGCGGGGGCTGAAGCCCAATCCTGACAGCATCTGGCAGGGCAGCTTCTACGGCTTCATCTGCATGGGACTGATGCTGATGACCGGCGTGTCCGGGCCGCTGATGGACACGTTCTTTCTCGGCGGCAATTTCGGCCGCCGCGAGGTGGTCGCGACCAAGGCGGCCTGCCAGGTCGCCAGCCATTTCGTCAAGCTGGTGTATTTCGGCGGCATCATCGATTCCGCCGCCACGCTCGATCCGTTGCTCGCCGTGATCGCCGTCGCGGCGTCGCTGACCGGCACGACCCTGGCGCGGCGTTTCCTCGAGGCCATGACCGACCTGCAATTCCGCACCTGGGCGGGGCGGCTGATCACGACGGTCGCCTGCTATTACATCATCTACGGAAGCTGGCTGCTGCTGGCGCCCTATTTCCAGAGCGCTGCGCTGGCCTTTTGACGGAAGCAGACCGCAGATGGCCGGCTGGTCTCGTTCACACCACCAGCGGCGCGGTGGCGGCGTCGAGCCACAGTTTGGTCGCTTCGTCGAGCTGCGGGCGCACCTCGCGGTGCACCCGCGCGTGATACGCGTTGAGCCAGCTCAGTTCCTCGCCATCCAGCATGGAGACGTCGATCAGCCGACGGTCGATCGGCGCCAGCGTCAGCGTCTCGAAGGCATTGACCGGCCGTTCGGCGCCGGCAATGTCGGCGGCGACCACCAGTTCGAGGTTTTCGATCCGGATGCCGAAGGCGTCGGTCTTGTAGTAGCCGGGCTCGTTGGACAGGATCATGCCGCGCTTCAGCGGCGTGGTGCCGAGTTTCGAAATGCGCGCCGGGCCTTCATGCACCGAGAGATAGCTGCCGACGCCATGCCCGGTGCCGTGATCGAAATCGATGCCGGCCCGCCACAGGAACTGGCGCGCCAGGGCATCGATCTGCGCCCCGGTGGTGCCGTCCGGGAATACCGCGCGCGCGATCGCGATATGGCCGCGCAGCACGCGGGTGAAGCGGTCGCGCATTTCCGCCGTGGGCTCGCCGATCGCGATGGTGCGGGTGACGTCGGTGGTGCCGTCCTCGTATTGCCCGCCTGAATCGATCAGCAGGAGATCGCCCGGCGCGATCCGCCGGTTGGACCTGCGGCTGACGCGGTAGTGCACGATGGCGCCGTTCGGGCCGGTGCCGGCGATGGTCGGGAACGAGACGTCTTTCAGCGCGCCGGTGTCGCGGCGGAATGTCTCCAGCGCCTCGACGGTGTCGATCTCGGTCAGCACGCCCTTGGGCGCCTCGCGGTCGATCCAGGCCAGGAATCGTGCCAGCGCCACCGCATCGCGGCGGTGCGCCGATCGCGCGCCCTCGATCTCGGTGGCATTCTTGACCGCCTTGAGCAGGCTGACGGGATCGTGGCCGCGCACCGGCTTGCCGCCGGCGGCCGCGATCAGGCGGCTCAGCGCGTCGGCGGCGGTGGCGCCGTCGAGCGCGATCGATGCGCCGGCCTGCGCCAGCGCGGTGAGTTTCGGCGTCAGCGCATCCGGCTCGGCGACATCGGCGGACGCTTCGAGATGATCGCGGGCGCTGTTGGATAGCTTGCGATGATCGATGAACACCGTGGGCCGGCCTTCCCCAGGCACCAGCGCATAGGACAGCGGCAGCGGCGTATGCGAGACGTCGGCGCCGCGGATGTTGAAAGTCCAGGCCACCGCGTGGGAGTCCGACAGCACCAGCGCGTCGACCCCGAGACGCAGCATCTCGAGCCGAATCCGCCGCAGCTTGTCGGTTTCCGCTTCGCCGGAAAATTGCGGGCGGTGAACAGCGACCGGTCCGAGCGGCGGGGCAGGGCGCTCGGTCCACACCGAATCGAGCGGGTTGCTGTCGACCGCGATCAGTTCTGCGCCGGCCTTGGCGCAGGCCCCGGCCAGCCGTTCGGCTGCCGCGGAAGTATGCAGCCATGGATCAAAACCGAGGCGGTCCCCGGCCACCAGATGCCGCGCCAGCCAGTCTTCCGGCGGCGGATCGGCCAGGGGCTCGACCTGCCAGGCCCTCGCATCGACCTGTTTGGCGGCCTGCAGGGTGTAACGGCCGTCGACGAACACCGCGGCCTCGTGGGTCAACACCACGGCCATGCCGGCCGATCCGGTAAAACCGGTCAGCCAGGCCAGCCGCTCTTCCGAGGGCGCGACATATTCGTTTTGCTGCTGATCGGCGCGGGGAATCACGAATCCCGTCAGCCTGCGCCGCGCCAGTTCCTCGCGAAACGCCGCCAGCCGCGCGGTCAGCGCCACCCCGGCCTCAAGGTCTTCGAACGTCTGGAAGTGGGCTTCGAACATCGACAGGCTACCTCTGGGATTCCGTGGCGAACTCCACCATGCGGCGCATGCCGCGGCAATTTGGCATAGATCGTGCTTGAATATTACCACCCGGGACAGACCAGATGGAACGATTTGCTGGCACAGGCAGTTGTTCCCCCGACATTTGGGATTTCCGGGAGTGTTTCAACTCAACGACGAGGGGATACATGATGCCAGTTTTCACGTTTGAGAAGATTTTGCCTCCGGTTCGCCGTGGTCCTATTCCGCCGATCGAGCAAAAGCAGCGTGGCGTCATCGTCCAGATTCTCGACCGGCTGGTCGAGGCGCGCATCAGGCGGACCCAACGCAAGGAAAAGCGCGTGATTGCCCGCGATGAATTCAAAGCCCTGGAATAGGCGTTAGTTGACGCGCTGCATCAGCAGGCTGCTCCAGCCTTCGATGACAAGATGTTTTCTCAGAATCAGCCCGCGCAAGCGGTAGGCGGCGACCACGCCCTGCGCCTGCGGCGGCAACAGTCCCGACAGGATCACCAACGCCGATGCCGCGAGATGCTCCGCCATCGGCGTCGCCATTTGCCGCAGCGGATTGGCGAGAATGTTTGCCAGCACCAGGTCGAACGGCGCTCGCCCCCAAAATTCCGGCGCTGAGAAGCCGGTGGCGTGAACGGCCTGCACCAGGCCGCCGGCGCCGTTGAGCCGGGCGTTCTCCCCGGCCACCCGCACCGCGAGCGGATCGATGTCGCTCGCCAGCACTTTTATTCGCAGCGCCCTGGCGGCGGCGATGGCGAGCACGCCGGTGCCGGTCCCGAGATCGAGCACGCGGCGGGGGAGCTGCGCCTTCAGCACCTCGTCGAGCAGCAGCAGGCAGCCGCGCGTGGTGCCGTGATGCCCGGTGCCGAACGCCAGCGCCGCCTCGATCTCGATGCCGAGTTTGTTGGGCGGCACTCTTGAGCGATCATGCCGGCCGTGCACGACGAAACGCCCGGCGCGGACCGGGACCAGTTCATCGAGACTCGCCCTTACCCAATCCCTGGCTTCGACGGTGTCGAACGCGATGGACTGCGCGACCCCGTCGCCGGCGGCGCGGCCGACCAGTTCGCGGATCGCGCTTTCGTCCGGCAACGCGGCGAAATGCATGGTGATGTCCCAGCGCCCGCCTGCCCCCTCGAACGCGGTGATCGCGGCCTGGCCCTCGACCAGGCTCTCGTTCAGGAGATCCACCACGCGTTTCGCGGCCGGCTCGTTGCCTATCGCAAAGCTGGCGCGGCGGGTGGCGGGGGTGAGGGCGGGGGTCATCAGGGTCCGGGGAAATTGGCGCGACGGGGCGCGTGAGCCTGTCGGTATCAGAGGCGGGGGGTTATTCGGCAGGTTCTGCGTTCGGATGTTTTCCCATCCGATTCCATATCCCGTTCCTCTCGGATACAGCAGTTGTCCCAATGGTCATATAGCGAACATAACCGGATTGTTCACAGTCCGGCGGCCGGGATTTGCACTGTATATCCACTGCCTTTTCCCCGAAGTCATCCACCGGTTTTCCACAGCCTGTCCACAGGCTTTTCGACCGGTTGGATCGTCATGGCAAGAAGCGAAGCGGCGATGCGTGTGGCCGGCGGGTCAGGCTCAGCGCGCGACTGACGGTCGCCAGGAGAGGTCGTCGGTCCACAAATAGATCGCGATCGCGGCCAGGCACAGCACGAGGCCGATCCAGAACATCGGCGAATGGTGGATCGGTCGGCGCTCGCGAGCAGGAGACTTCATTCGCTTACCTCATGGGCTCGTTGCCGCCGCCGCATGCTTAGCAGTTTGCGAGGGAGCGGCAAGCGCGTGCCGCCGAAGAGCCTGTAGTCCCTCGCCACGGCCGCTCACTTGAACAGCGCGCGGTGATCGCCCAGGATCACGCGGGCGGCGTTGTGGCCGGGCGCGCCGGTGACGCCGCCGCCGGGATGCGCGCCGCTGCCGCAATGATAGAGGCCCTTCAGGGGTCCGCGGTAATCGGCGTGGCCCAGCATCGGCCGCGCCGAGAACAATTGATTGAGCGTCAGCGCGCCGTGAAAGATGTCGCCGCCGAGCAGCCCGAACTGGCGCTCCAGATCGAGCGGCGACAGCATCTGGCGGCCGATCACGCTGGCGCCAAATCCCGGCGCGTATCGGTCCACCGTCGCGATCATGAGATCGGCGACCTCCTCGCGATGATCATCCCACGATCTGCCGCCGGATAATTCCGGCGCAACATGCTGGCAGAACAGGCTGGCGACGTGCTGGCCCGGCGGGCACAGCGTGTCATCCAGCGTGGAGGGGATCAGCAGCTCGACCACAGGCGCGCGGCTCCAGCCGTGTGCGCGGGCGTCCTGCCAGGCGCGGTCCATATAGTCGAGGCTGGGAGCGATGATGATGCCGGCGGTAAGATGATCGCCGGCGCCCGGCAGCGCGGTGAACGAGGGCAGCGCGTCGAGCGCGACGTTCATCCGGAAGGTGCCGGAGCCGTTGCGCCAGTTCCTGATGCGGCCGAGGAATTCCGCCGGCAGCGCATCGGCCGCAATAAGCCGCGTATACAGCAGCTTCGGATTGACCCCGGAGGCGACATATTTGGTGCGTATGGTCTCGCCGTCGTCGAGGATGACGCCGACCACGCGGTCGCGTTCGACGATAACCTCGCGCACCCCGGCCTCAGTCTCGATCTCGACGCCATGGCCGCGGGCCGCCTTCGCCATCGCCTGCGTGATCGCGCCCATGCCGCCGATGGCGTGGCCCCAGACGCCCTTCTTGCCGTTCACCTCGCCGAAGGCATGGTGCAGCATCACATAGGCCGAGCCGGCCGCGTAGGGACTGGCGTAATTGCCGACAATGGCATCGAAGCCGAACAGCGCCTTGACCAGATCGCTCTCGAACGTCTCGTCCAGCATCTCGCCGGCCGAACGCGTGAACAGGTCGAGCAGCGAGCGCTGCTGCTCCAGCGACAGCCGGTTCAGGATGCCGGCGGTGCCGAGCGCGTTGACGGCCTCGCGGATCGCGCCGACGCCGAATCCCTGAACGATGTTCGGCGGCGGCCGCAGCACGAAGGCGCGCAGCACGTCGGCGACCCCCTCGAGCTCGCGCGTGAATGCATCGATTCTGACGGCGTCGCGTTCGCTGAGTTTTGCTATCGATTGACGGGTGCGGCCCTCGCCCGTCAGCAGATAGCTGCCATCGGAGGCGGGCAAGAAGTTCTGCGCGCGGCGCTCGACGATTCGCAGACCGTGCTCGGCCAGCTTGAGGTCTGCCATGATCTGCGGATTGAGCAGGCTGACGGTGTAGGCCGCCACCGAGTTGCGGAACCCGGGATGGAATTCCTCCGTCACCGCGGCGCCGCCGACCACCTTGCGGCGTTCGACCACCTTCACGCGCAGGCCGGCCATCGCCAGATAGGCCGCGCAGGTGAGGCCGTTATGGCCCGCGCCGATGATGACGATGTCGGTCTCGTTCATATCCGCTCAAGAAAGAAATGGTGTCATTCCGGGATGGTCCGAAGGACCAGACCCGGAATCTCGAAATTCCGGCTTCGATGCTTCGCATCGCCCCGGCATGACGTTTGCAATCCTTAGCGAAGATGTGAATGGCGGCACAGGGCTAAGTGACACTTTGGTTCCCGGGCCCGCATTGCCCGCGGTCCCGCCCTATGCTCTATCCCCTGTGTCCGGCGTCCTTGCCGGCATTCCCGCCGCCGGCTTCGCCGGATCCAAGCCGGAGCGTGCATGACTTCACCAGATCCGTCCGCCGTCCCGGACGCCGCTGCCGTTGACCGAAACCGGCTGGTGCTGGTCGTCTACACATCAGCGATCTTCGTCAGCGCGCTGCTGCTGTTCTCGGTGCAGCCGCTGTTCACCAAGATGGTGCTGCCGCGGCTCGGCGGCTCGCCGGCGGTGTGGTCGGTGGCGATGGTGTTCTTCCAGTCGCTGCTGCTCGGCGGCTACGCCTATGCGCATTACCTGATGCAGATTCGCAGCCGCGTCGTACCCGCCGCGATCCATCTGGTGCTGCTGGCGGTCGCCTTGCTGACGCTGCCGCTGTCGATTGCGGGCGGCTGGGGCGAGCCGCCGGGCTCGGGCTATGCGTTCTGGCTGCTCGGCCTGTTCGCGGTCTCGATCGGGTTGCCGTTTTTCGCGCTGGCGGCCAACAATCCGCTGCTGCAGGCCTGGTTCGTCCGCACCGGGCATCCGAACGGCCCCGATCCCTATTTTCTCTATGCCTCCTCGAATATCGGCAGTTTCCTGGCGCTGTTGTCCTACCCGGTGCTGCTGGAGCCGATGTTCACGCTGCGCACGCAAAACCTGATCTGGACCGGCGGCTATGGCCTGTTGATCGTCCTGATTGCGGCTTGCGCGGTGCTGATGCTGCGCTCACCGGCCATGGCCGGCGCCGATCGGCTCGCCGAGGATACTGACGCGCCGGCGCCGCCGTGGATCCTGCGCGCGCGCTGGATATTCCTCGCCGCGGTGCCGTCGGGCCTGCTGATCGCGGTGACCGCGCATATCTCCACCGACGTCGCGGCGGCCCCGCTGCTGTGGGTGCTGCCGCTGTCGCTCTACCTGCTGACCTGGGTGCTGGTGTTCCAGTCCCGGCCGCTGCTGCCGCACAAATGGATGCTGCTGCTGCAGCCGCTGGCGATCGCGGGCCTGATCCTGCTGCTCGCCTTCGGCGGCGAGCAAAACCTGCTGCTGACGCTCGGCGGGCACCAGCTCGGCTTCTTCGTCATCGCGATGGCCTGCCACGGCGAACTGGCGCGGACCCGCCCGGCTGCGAAACACCTCACCGGTTTCTATGTCGCGCTGTCGTTCGGCGGCATGGTCGGCGGCCTGTTCGCCGGACTGATCGCGCCGTTCACCTTCTCGTGGATCGCCGAATACCCGATCCTGCTGGCCTGCGCGGCGTTGTGCCGCCCCGCCGGCGGCGACGAGCGCTTCGCGCACTGGAGCCGCTGGTACTGGCCGTTGCTTGCCGTGCTCGCGGCTGCGCTGATCGCACCGGCTTATTTCGATGGCAAGGTGATGCGGTGGCTGGAGACGAACCGGTTCCTGGTGATCGGCGACATCGCGGTGCTCTCGGTGTTGCTGGCGCTCGCCCTGAATGCCAATCGCTGGAAGGTCTTTGCGACCGTCGCGCTGGCACTGGCGCTGATCCGAATCTATCCGTCGGACGACGGCCGGGTGGAGACCGTGCGCAGCTTCTTCGGCGTGCACAAGATCGTGGTGACGCCGAACGGCCAGTATCACGTGCTGATGCACGGCACCACGATTCACGGCGCTGAAAAACGCCAGAACGACGACGGCACGCCGGTGACCGGGCGACCGGTGCCGATCACCTACTATCATCGGGATGGCGGCATCGGTCAGGCGATCGCGGCGGTGCGCGAGCGCAAGGGCGCGGGCCTGCGCGTCGCGGTGATCGGGCTCGGCTCCGGCACGCTTGCCTGCGCTTCGGAGCAAGGCGAAAGCTGGAAGTTCTTCGAGATCGACCAGACGATGGTCGATACCGCGAAGGATCCGAAATATTTCAGCTACATCCAGAAATGCGAACCGGACATGAAGCCGGTGATCGGCGATGCGCGGCTGACCTTCGCCAAGGAGCCCGCCGGGTCCTATGACCTGATCATCGTCGACGCCTATTCGTCGGACGCGATCCCGGTTCATCTCGCCACCGAAGAGGCAATGGCAATCTACAAGGAGAGGCTGGCGCCCCAGGGCGTGGTCGCGATGCACGTCTCCAACCGGCATCTGGAACTGTCCAGCGTCGTGGTCGGCATCGCGGACGCCAACGATCTCAAGAGCTGGGTCTACAGCGAAGACACCAGCCGCGACGCCGAGTACATCTTCTCGACCACCGTGGTGGTCTCGGCCCGCGAGGAGGCCGACATCGGCAAGCTGGCGTCATCGGAGCAATGGGCCCTGACCGAAGCCGAAGACGACGAGCGGGTCTGGACCGACGACTATTCGAACGTGCTCGGCGCGGTGTGGCGGCGGCTGCAGAAGGGCGAGGAATAGGCCGGCGTGGAATAATACTTCGATGGCGGCGGAACTATTCCGGTTTGAGCGTGTTGGGGGCCCGACACAATCAACCGGAGATACCAATGAAAAAGCTCGCAATTTCTCTGATGGTCGGCGCGGCCGCGCTGCTCGCCACCGCCGCTTCCGCCGCTCCGCTCACCAACGGCATCGTGGCGCTGCCTGAGAGCAACGTCGAACAGGTTCGCATGGTCTGCAACGAGAACGGCCGCTGCTGGCGCGAGCGCAGCCAGCGCCGCGTCATCATCCGTGAATCCTACGGTTACGACCGTGGGCGCCGCTATGGCCATCGCGATCGCGGCTACCATCGCGGCTACGACCACGGCGATCGCGGCGGCGTCGGCATTCGCGCTCCTGGCGTCAGCATTGGTATCGGTTCCGGCCGCTACTGATCCGGCCTTTTCCGAATCTGGCCCCGGCGTTTCGCGCCGGGGCCTTTTTTTGTGGGCTACGGTGGGGCGGCAGCGATATTCAACGCCACGCCCCCGCGTCAATTCTGATAGGTGAACGCTCTGCGCGGCTGATAATACGGCCGCGGCTGGTAATAACCCGGCGGCGCGTATTGCGGCGCATAGCCGCGATCCTGGTAATATTGCTCGCGCGGATAGACCTGCGCGCCATAAAGCCGCCGGCTGCCGGGCGCCGGGTAGCGCGCCTCCGTCGAAGAACCGTCGGCCGGATAGACGTAGCCGTCATCGGCCATGGCCCGTTGCTCGACCTGTCCCTGCACGCCCGGCCGCGGCGCCAGCATGATCGGATCACCGGCGGCGTTGTATTGCGGTGCAGGGGCAGCGATCTCGCGACGCGCCACGGCGGTGTTGGCGCGGCTCCGCGGGTTGCGCGCCAGGGCCACCTGCGAGGAGCCGGTGAGCGTCACGCTGGCGTTGAGCACGCCGTCCTTTTGCACCAGCGCATACAGCGTCGCGGCGTTGGCGCGCGACAGCCGCACGCAGCCATGCGACGCCGGACTGCCGAGACGGTTCAGCGAATCGGTGCCATGAATGGCATGGCCCGACCTGGTGAAGAAGATCGCGTGCGGCATCGGCGCGTCGTCGAACTCCTTGGAGTAGTGGTCCTCCTCCATGCGGAAGGTCTTGAAACTGCCGTTCGGCGTTTCATGGGAGGGCAGGCCGGTCGAGACCGGCCACTGATAGCGCTCCACGCCGTCGACCGCGACGGTCATCAGCTGGGCATTCTTGTCGACGGTGATGGCGATTTTGGCCTGCGCGGAACTGCTGGCGAACAGCATCAGACCGGTGACGGCGATGAGGAAGGAACGCATTTTTTTACCTTTGGCCTCCGGGCCTTTCAACCGTGCTTCGACGCACGCCGCTCTCACCGTCCCCGGCATCACTATGCCCGGAATGCGGGTTTGGTTCCAGCCGCCTGCGAGAGGTTCGTTAATGTGCCGCGGGGCACAAGCATGGCGCTTCGGAGCCACAGCGGCTGAGCCGAAGCTATATCCGCCGATCTGAGGTCCGGCCGTCGCGAATTCGCCACCGCGACGCAACTTTTCGGCCGCAACGGCGTTGCAAACTCAGCCCGTCCTGGCGAATCGTGGGAATTCAGATGAAAAAGAAGATCAGCGCTGTCTCGCTGCCGGCCGGTTTGCCCGCAAGGTTCCTTCTCGCGGCGGCGGCGATCATCCTCGCTCTTCTCGCCATGCCGCAGTTCGCGAATGCCCAGGGCATCGTGCGCGGCGCGCAGGAAGGTTCCAGGGAAGGTAACCGGATTGCCGGCCCGGTGGGCGGGGTGGTCGGCGGCGCGGTCGGCGCCGGTGTCGGCGGCGCCATGGGCGCCGTGAAGGGCGTGTTCGGGATCAACGACCGCGGCTATCGCTGCCGCGGTTATTACGATCGCCGCAACCGGTTTCACTGCTACCGGTAAGCTGCGCCCCTATCGCGTCAACTCTTCAGCCGGTACCCGGTCTTGAAGATCCACCATACCATGACCATGCAGATGGCGAGGAAGCCAAGCGTGACGCCGATGCTGAGGCCGACGCTGACGTCGGCGATTTCGTAGAAGCTCCAGCGGAAGCCGCTGATCAGGTAGACCACCGGATTGAGCAGCGTGATGGTGCGCCAGCCCGACGGCAGCATGTTCACCGAATAGAAGCTGCCGCCGAGGAAGGTCAGCGGCGTCACCACCAGCAGCGGGATCATCTGCAGCTTCTCGAAACCGTCGGCCCAGATGCCGATGATGAAGCCGAACAGGCTGAAGGTGACCGCGGTCAGCACCAGGAAGGTCAGCATCCACCACGGATGCATGATCGGCAGCGGCACGAACAGCGCGGCGGTGGCCAGAATGATCAGGCCGAGGATGATCGACTTGGTGGCGGCCGCGCCGACATAGCCGAGCACGATCTCGAAATACGACACCGGCGCCGACAGCAGTTCGTAGATGGTGCCGACGAACTTCGGAAAATAGATGCCGAACGAGGCGTTGGCGATGCTCTGGGTCAGCACCGACAGCATCACCAGCCCCGGCACGATGAAGGTGCCGTAGCTGACGCCCTCGATCTCGGCGATGCGCGAGCCGATCGCGGCGCCGAACACCACGAAATACAGCGAGGTCGAAACCACGGGCGATACGATGCTCTGCAGCAGCGTGCGCCAGGTGCGCGCCATCTCGAACAGGTAGATGGCACGGACGGCCCTGAAATTCATGACGCCCTCACCAGGCTGACGAAGATGTCTTCCAGCGACGACTGGCTGGTATCGAGATCGGAGATGCGGATGCCGGCCGCCCGGAGGTCGCCGAGCAGGCTGGTGATGCCGGTGCGCTCGCCCCTGGTGTCGTAATCATAGGTCACGCTGCGGCCGTCGTCGGACAGTTCGAGACGGTACGCCGCAAGGCTGTCGGGGATCGCATCGATCCTGCTCTGCAGATGCAGCGTCAGATGCTTCTTGCCGAGCTTCTGCATCAGGCCGGCCTTGTCCTCGACCAGGATGATCTCGCCCTTGTTGATGACGCCGATGCGGTCGGCCATCTCCTCGGCTTCTTCGATGTAATGCGTGGTCAGGATGATGGTGACGCCGGAGGCCTGCAGCGTCCGCACCACTTCCCACATGCCCTTGCGCAGCTCGACGTCGACGCCCGCGGTGGGCTCGTCGAGAAACAGGATCTGCGGCTCGTGCGACAGCGCCTTGGCGATCATCACCCGGCGCTTCATGCCGCCGGAGAGCGTGACGATCTTGGCATCCTTCTTGTCCCATAGAGACAGGTCCTTCAGCACCTTCTCGATATGGGCGGGGTTTTTTCGCTTGCCGAACAGGCCGCGGCTGAAGCTGACGGTCGCCCACACCGATTCGAAGGCGTCGGTGTGCAGCTCCTGCGGCACCAGCCCGATCATCGAGCGCGCGGCGCGGTAATCCTTGTTGATGTCGTGGCCGTCGACGGTGACGCGGCCTTCGCTCGGATTGGCGATGCCGCAGATGATGCTGATCAGCGTGGTCTTGCCGGCGCCGTTCGGCCCCAGCAGCGCGAAAATCTCGCCACGCCTGATCTCGAGATTGATGCCGTTGAGCGCCTTGAAGCCGGAGCCATAGGTCTTCGACAGATTTGCAACGGAGATGATGGGAGTCATGCGGGACTACGAAGTTCGGATTGGAAATGCCGGAAGGGCCAGGGCCGCACCGCGGCGCGCTTGGAGCAGAGGAGGGCGAGCAGCCACAGATAGGAACATCAGGCGCATTGCGCAATCGCTGCGTCCACTGAAAACGAGCCGGTCAAATATTCGCGAGGTCGCCCGGATCCCCGGCGGCGTCGAAACGCGCGACGAGATCGGCGGGCAGCGCCACCAGTTGCGCCGAACGATCGATCGAACCGCCAAAGATGGCGGCGGCGGCGACCTGTTTGGCGAGCCGCGTATACTCGGACCATACCAGGTTGAGCATCAGGGGCGGCTGCTCGCCGGCTGCGAGCATCCGCCCGCAGCGCTCGATGGCGCCTTCCGTCAGCCACCATCGCTGCGCCAGTGTGACAAGTTTTCTGAAATGGCGGAGCCTGCCGGTTTGCCGGGAGGGGGGAACGCCCGCCAGTTCGGCGCAGTGGCCGAGCCAGTTGAGGCCCGCCACAATGGCAATCGAGAAATCCGCTGTCGCGGTGCCGGTGAAATCGATCACGGTATCGCCGTGGGGACGCTGGAAAAGGTAGGCGTCGATCATGTCGATCTGACGCGCGGGCGCATGCAGCAGCCCGAATTCCTGACCGGGCACCGCCACCACATACTGCATCGCTTCCAGCCTTGTGTGATCCCAGACCGAGCCGACATCGCCATCGGTGTCCGCCAGCGTCCGCTTGCAGGCCGGATAGATCAGTTGGCCCTGGTCGACGGCGGCGAGATAGCGGGGAACGCGCTGGCGCAGGTCTTCGAGCAGAGCGTCAGGTGGGGAGAGACCGGCCGGCGGTTGCTTCGCCGCCGGGCTCCCGAACAGCTGCCTTTTTGGATGCAACCAGTCGAACAAGTCCGCCGCCCCGGTGGGTTCGCGCGGATGTTAGACCCGCTCGACGAAATGATCGACCACCTTTTCTCGACGCCGGCGAGGCTGGAAAAATGCGCTTGAGCGGCCGGGCGCACAGTCGAAGAGTCGCGGCCGACGACTTGCGCTCTCACTCTGCCGCATGGGCGCGAGCGGGAAACTCGACGAACGCGATCACGGCATCCTTTGCATCTTCAAGAAATTCCGGGTCGCTGCGCAACTGGTCAATGGTGCTCGGCGGCTTGAAGCCGGTGGAACCGTCGGGGTTGGCCCAGTCTTCGGCGGCAAATTGCAGGACTTCGACGGCCTGCTGCATGGCTTCGTCGACGGTGTCCCCGCCGGTGAAAACGCCGGGAATATCGGGAAACGACACGCCGTAGCAGCTGTCGGTATCCTTGTGGATCAATGCGATGTAGTGCGGCATCGCGGTCTCCTAATCCTTATCCCAGCCTACCGATAAATAGCACGGACTGTACCAAGCGGCATATCTCGTTTCGGATGCGTGATGATCATCGTCTTGTTCGTCACCGGATGACGAAATTTGTGATGCGATCCTCGCACGCTAACCAACCGGAAACCGTCCTGCTCCAACCGTCTGATGATATCACGGCTGTCTCTCAGCATCACCTGCCTCCCACCGAATCATATGATGGAAGGCCAGGAACGGCCAATATCTGGAATCATGGATCGGTACTGCTGCCCATCCTTCGAGACGGCCACTTCCGTGGCCTCCTCAGGATGAGGTCAACTTGTTGAAACAAAACAACCTCATGCTGAGGAGCGAGCGGCGCGAGCGTCTCGAAGCATGGGCAGCACGCGACTCACTGATCTTGCATAGCCAGTACTGGCCCCCGTCAAATGGGCGTTAAGCCCGCTCCACGAAACTATCGACCACCTTTTTCTCGCCGGCCTTCTCGAACGCGATGGTGAGCTTGTTGCCGTCGATCTTCACCACCCGGCCGTAGCCGAATTTCTGGTGAAACACGCGGTCGGCCAGCGTGAATTCCGAGGTGGTGCCAGTGGATTTCGCGATCAGCTCGCCTTCGATGGTGACAGGGCCGCGCTTGGTCGGGGAGAAGCCGCCGCCATGCGCATCGCCGCGCGAGCTCGAAGTATCGCTGCGCGAACTGGAAAACGGCGACTGGCTTTCATTGAAGCCGCCTCCGGCCTGTCCGCCGCCGCGGCCGCCGTTCTGGTTGCGGGCGCGGTTGGCCTGCGCGCGCTGCCAGCCCGGCGTCGAGTAGCTGGAGCCAAAGGATTCGACATCGTCGAAGCGGGAGGGGCCGTAACCGCTGCTGCCGCCCCAGCCGGAGCCGCCTTTCGACTCCGTGATCTCGACATTGTGCGCCGGCAACTCATCGAGGAAGCGCGACGGGATCGTGGTGGACCACGTCCCGTGAATCCGCCGGTTGTTGGCGAAGTAGAGCTTGGCGCGGCGGCGCGCCCGGGTCAGCCCGACATGGGCGAGGCGGCGCTCCTCCTCGAGGCCGGCGCGGCCCTGTTCGTCGAGGGTGCGCTGGCTCGGAAACAGACCTTCCTCCCAGCCCGGCAGAAACACATTCTCGAACTCGAGCCCCTTGGCGGAATGCAGCGTCATCAATGACACCGCGTCGTCCTCGGCGCTGCCGTCGCGGTCCATCACCAGCGAGATGTGTTCGAGGAAGCCCTGCAGGTTCTCGAATTCCTCCATCGAGCGCACCAGCTCCTTGAGGTTTTCCAGCCGCCCGGCGGCGTCGGCGGAACGGTCCTTCTGCCACATCTCGGTGTAGCCGCTCTCGTCGAGCACGATTTCGGCAAGTTGCGTATGCGACACCACTTCACGCTGCGCGCGCCAGCGGTCGAAATGGCGCATCAGGTCGCGCAGCGATCCGCGCGCCTTCGGTTTCAACTCGTCGGTCTCCACCACCGCGCGGGCGGCGTCGGACAGCGGGACGCGGCGCTTGCGGGCGTGGTCGTGCAGCATCTGCACGGTGGCGTCCCCGAGCCCGCGCTTCGGCACGTTGACGATGCGCTCGAAGGCGAGGTCGTCGGCCGGCGAGTTGATCACCCGCAGATAGGCCAGCGCGTCGCGGACTTCGGCGCGCTCGTAGAACCGGGGACCGCCGATCACGCGATAGGGCAGGCCGAGCGTGACGAAACGGTCCTCGAATTCGCGCATCTGGAACGAGGCCCGCACCAGGATCGCGATGTCGTTGAGCTTGTTGCCGTCGCGCTGCAGCTGCTCGATCTCCTCGCCGATGGCGCGGGCTTCCTCTTCGGAATCCCAGGAGCCGGTGACGGTGACCTTCTCGCCATCGACGTCCTCGGTGCGCAGCGTCTTGCCGAGCCGTCCCTCGTTATGCGCGATCAGATGCGAGGCGGCGGCGAGGATGTGGCCGGTGGAGCGGTAGTTGCGCTCGAGCCGAATGACCTTGGCGCCGGGAAAATCGTGCTCGAAGCGCAGGATGTTGTCGACCTCGGCGCCGCGCCAGCCATAGATCGACTGGTCGTCGTCGCCGACGCAGCAAATGTTCTTGGGGGCGGTGAGGGGCGAGGGCGGTGCGATCTGCTCCCTCGCCCCGCTTGCGGGGAGAGGGGCTGCCTCAGCGGGCACCGATGTTGCGGTTGGCTCCCCCTCACCCGGATTGCTTCGCAATCCGACCTCTCCCCGCACGCGGGGAGAGGTAAGGGAAGGCGCCTGCGACAGCAGGCGCAGCCACAGATATTGCGCGACGTTGGTGTCCTGATATTCGTCGACCAGGATGAACTTGAAGCGGTGCTGGTACTGCCGCAGCACATCGGGATGCTCGCGGAACAGTCGGATGTTTTCCAGCAGCAGATCGCCGAAATCGGCGGCGTTGAGGATCTTCAGCCGTTCCTGATAGAGCGCATAGAGCTTGCCGCCGCGGCCGTTGCCGAACACCGCGGCTTCGCCCGGCGGCACCTGCGACGGCGTCAGGCCGCGATTCTTCCAGCCGTCGATCAGTCCGGCCAGCATGCGCGCCGGCCAGCGCTTGTCGTCGATATTGTCGGCCGCCAGCAGCTGCTTCAACAGCCGGATCTGGTCGTCGACATCGAGCACGGTGAAGTTGGATTTCAGCTGCACCAGCTCGGCATGGGTGCGCAGGATCCGGCCGCCGATCGAGTGGAAGGTGCCGAGCCACGGCATGCCTTCGACGGCCTGGCCCAGCATCTGGCCGAGCCGGAGCTTCATCTCGCGCGCGGCCTTGTTGGTAAACGTCACCGAGAGGATTTCGGCGGGCCGGGCGCGGCCCATGCTGAGAATGTGGGCGATGCGGCAGGTCAGCACCTTGGTCTTGCCGGTGCCGGCCCCCGCCAGCACCAGAACCGGTCCGTCCAGTGTTTCCACCGCCTCGCGCTGTTCGGGGTTGAGCCCGGCGAGAAATGGCGGGGTCGCGGTCGCCCGCGCGCGCGCGGCGATGCCACCGGCCGCAGGCTGGTGGTCGGGGACGCCGTGATGAGGCAGCTTGTTCGGCTCGGTCATATGCGAATCGTCTTCCGCCCACGATGACACCGCGGGGCCGTGAAGGGGAGCCTTCATAGCAGGATCGAAGGGCATATAGGACGCCGGCGGCGGATTGGACAGGCTTTATCCCGTGCCAGGCCGCGCCGCTGCGATATCGCCGATTTGACGGCTGCGGAACTCGTTCCCGGCACGCATTATTCCAAGGCGAGGCGGGTTCAGGGCTCAGACGAAGGCTCGGCGCTATTTCGAGGGCATCGCCACCTTGCGGCCGATGCCCTCGGGGCGAGGCACCGTGCTGTGGGCCTTTGCCAGGGCGTCGATGCGCGAGCGGACATCAGGCGGAAACGGCGCGGTTTTTCGCACATTCATGTCCATATGGATGGTCATGTTTTCCGACGTGGCGGACAGCCAGCCCTCGGTGGCGTGCCGCAATTCCTTGAAGGTATGCAGCCGCTTTTCGTCGGCCGCGACCAGCAGGATCGACACCTGCACGGGATCGCCGAGGTGAACCTCCCGCAAATAGCGCACATGGCACTCGGCGGTGAAGGTCGAGCCGTTGCGTTCCCTCATATAGCCCGGCCCGATCCCGATCCTGAGCCATAATTCGTCGATCGCCCGGTCGAACATCACGTTGTAATAGGCCATGTTGAGATGGCCGTTGTAGTCGATCCATTGCGGCTCGATCTGCATGACGGACGCCAGAAACGGCGCGGGCCGCCGCAGCACATCGTCGCCGGCATCAATCATCGTCATGGTGTATCCCCGTCGGTCCGATCTGGTCCCTTGACCCCTTATACATCCTTTGCCACGGTCTTCTGAAGCCGGGAGGAATTTGGCGTGGCGGCAGCGATAACCAGCAATCTCAAGCGGCCCGAACCGCAGGCGCTGAAGGGCGCCATCGAGGCGCTGGCCGCGCGGTTCGGCAACCGGCTGATCACCTCGCAAGCGGTGCGCGACCAGCACGCCCATACCACGACCTGGCTGCCCGCGCAGCCGCCGGACGCGGTCGTGATGGTGCAGGAGACCCCGGATATCCAGGACGTGGTGCGGATCTGCGCCCGGTTCGGCGTGCCGGTGATCGCGTTCGGCACCGGCACCTCGCTGGAGGGGCAGGTCAACGCACCGGCCGGCGGGGTCTGCATCGACCTGCGCGACATGAACAAGGTGCTGGAAGTGCATGCCGAGGATCTGGATTGCGTGATCCAGCCCGGCGTCACCCGCAAGGCGCTCAACGAGCACCTGCGCGACCAGGGCGTGTTCTTCCCGATCGATCCCGGCGCCGACGCCTCGCTGGGCGGCATGGCGTCCACCCGCGCCTCCGGCACCAATGCGGTGCGCTACGGCACCATGCGCGACAACGTGCTGGCGCTCAAGGTGGTGCGCGGCGACGGCGAGATCATCACGACCGGCACAAGGGCGAAAAAGTCCTCCGCCGGTTACGACCTCACGCACCTGTTCGTCGGCGCCGAAGGTACGCTCGGCATCATCTCCGAACTCACGATAAAACTGCGCGGCATTCCCGAAACCATCGCGGCAGCAGCGTGCTCGTTCGAGAGCGTGCGCGGCGCCTGCCAGGCCACCATTCTGGCGATCCAGACCGGCATTCCCGTGGCGCGCATCGAACTGCTCAACGCCGAACAGGTGCGGGCCTGCAATTCCTATTCGAAGCTGTCGCTGCCGGAGACGCCGCTGTTGCTGCTGGAGTTTCACGGCAGCGAGAACGAGGTTGCCGAGCAGTCGAGGAACTTCAGCGAGATTGCCAGGGAGTGCGGCGGCGGCGATTTCACCTGGACCACGAGGCCGGAGGACCGGACAAAACTCTGGCAAGCGCGGCATGACGCCTATTGGGCGGTCAAGGCGCTGCGTCCCGGCGCCGGCGTGGTGGCGACCGATGTGTGCGTGCCGATTTCGAGGCTGGCCGATTGCGTCACCGAAACCGAGGCGGATCTGAAGAGCCTCAATCTGCTGTCGCCGATCGTCGGCCATGTCGGCGACGGCAATTTCCACTGCTCGCTGGTGTGCGACGTCGACAACGCGGCAGAAATGGCGCGCGGCGAGGACTTCATGCATCGCCTCGTCGAACGCGCCCAGGCGATGGGCGGCACCTGCACCGGCGAGCACGGCATCGGGCAAGGCAAGCAGAAATACCTCGAAGCCGAACTCGGCCCAGAGGCGATCGACGCCATGCGCGCGCTGAAGCGGGCGCTCGATCCGCAGAACATCCTTAATCCAGGAAAGATCCTGCCGGCGGTGTAGGGCCTCAGACGTACGGCGCACCGGCCGCAAGACTGCACTAAGCTCATTAGCCAGGTATTCGAGGCGTTACGATGCGGCGGTTTGGCAAGAACGAGCGCGAGGAAATCTGGGATGAAACGGTTCAATGGCCGATCGGCGATATCGAAGCCGCCAAGAAGATACGCGACATCTGCCGTGCCGCGGCCGATAGCGCTGAAAAGATTCGAGGCCTTGCCGGCCCGCCAGCCAGCGGGAACGACAAATACCACGCCGAACGATATGAACGCGCGGCCAGGGCCGCGATGGAGATCGCGATGAAGATTTCCGACGACCTCATGCGCGATGCGTCGGTGCGCCAGATCGTGAACCTGTGCATGAGCGCGAACAATCTCAAGACGGCGCGCATCCTGTTTCGCGCGATACAGGCGGTCGAGATCAGGGAAGCCGCGCTTGGGGAACATCCGACGCTGCGGGAGTGAGCGCGTCCGAGGCTGCGGCCAACGCGCACGAACCGTCCGAAGCGCTGCCGCCCGGCCGGCTCGCAACGGAAGCGGGTTGCTTCACGATTCCAGGGTGCGCGGAACCGGGCAGCCCGAGTTCCAATAGTTCGTCGAGAGCGACAATCGCGGCTGATCGATTCCGAAGGTCTATGCGCTGCCGCGTTGCTACAAGCTTGGCCACGCATCCGCGAAGCTCCAGTGGTCAATTTTGCACACACGCCGCGGTTGTCACAGAGACATATATGTCACCTGCGCCGATATAAGTTGCCTGCTCCCGCAATCTCGTCGTTTGTCCTGTCAATACCGCCGAACAGGTCTACTGTTTTTTTGGCGGCATCTCGGTTGAAGTCGTCGGCTGGGGGGCAAGTCAAGATGAGTTCGATACGGAATTCCCCCCTTCCTCAGCATGAACGACTTGGGGAACCCATGACCAAGACTTGCCGGATCTCTTCGCGCAGCCTCTTTCTGACGGCCCTCGGCCTCGCGGCCGTCGTCCCGAGTTCCAGCCGCGCCCAGGCGCCGCCATTGGATACGACTGCGAACTTCTCGGTGCTGTCGGGCGCCGGCATCACCAACACTGGCAACACCGTCATTACCGGAACTGCCGCGCTCCCCGGTGACCTCGGCAGCGCTACGGCGACCATTGGCGGATTTCCGCCGGGAATAGTGAATCCCCCGGGTGTGATTCATGCGATCGGCGATGCTCCGACCATGACGGCGCTCAACTCCCTGGGGATCGCCTACGACAATCTGGCGGCCAGGAATCCCACGGCGAACCTCTCGGGGCAGGACCTCGGCGGGCTGACGCTGATCCCCGGCGTCTATAGTTTCAGCTCGTCGGCGCAGCTGACGGGAACGCTCAACCTCAATGCCCTCGGCAATCCCAACGCCGTATTCATCTTCAACATCGGGAGCACGCTTACCACGGCCAGCGCTTCCGCCGTTACACTCTTGAATGGCGCGCAGGGCGGCAACGTGTTCTGGAGGGTCGGGAGTTCCGCGACGCTCGGCACCACCACATCCTTCGCAGGCGACATCCTCGCCCAGGCGAGCATCACCCTGAACACCGGTTCCCGCATCACATGCGGCGCGGCCTGGGCAAGAACCGGTGCGGTGACGCTGGATACCAATACGATCACGTTGTGCGACCTGATCGGCGCCGGCGGGGTCGGACCCATCGGTGCTCCAGCGATCGCCTCCCTGCTGCTGCCCTCCGCCACGGCCAATCAGCGCTCGGTCGCCAACGCCATCGATGCCTTTGCCGGCAATGGTGGCGTGCTGCCATTGGCGTTCATAAATCTCTTCAACCTGTCGCCCGAGGAGCTTTCCAACGCCTTGACGCAGCTTTCCGGCGAAAACGGCAGCGGCATAGCGCAGGCCGGCACCCAGGCCATGAACTCCTTCCTGTCGCTGGTGACAAATCCGTTCGCGGACAATCGCGGCTGGACGCCGGTCGCTCCGCCGTCGCGGCCGCCGCTCTATGCCAAGGCCCCCTTCTATAAGGCCGCCGCCGGCCCTTTGGCCGATCCGCGCCGCTGGAGTGTCTGGGGTGCCGCCTATGGAGGCCAGACCAACACCAGCGGGAATGCATTAGACGGCAGCCACGACTGGTCGGCGCGAAGCTATGGCTTCGCCACCGGACTGGACTACCGTGTGACGCCTTACACCGTGGTGGGTTTCGCGCTGGCGGGCGGCAAAACCAGTTACGGTTTGACGGGCGGCCTCGGCGGCGGGCACAGCGACATGTTCCAGTCGGCCGTCTACGGTCTGACGCGCGTCGGGGCGGCCTATGTGTCGGCCGCGCTCGCCTATGGCTGGCATCAGGTATCGACCGACCGGGTCTTGACCGTGGCGGGCCTCGATCGCCTGAGCGCCGGGTTTGCCGCCAACAGCGTCGGCGGCCGGATCGAAGGCGGCTATCGCTTCGCCATTCCCGGCGTTTACGCATTGCCGGGATTCGGCTTTACCCCCTACGCCGCGTTCCAGATGCAGGCGTTCCGCACGCCGTCCTACAGCGAGATCGCCGTCTTCGGTTCCTCGATGTTCGCGCTCGATTATCAGGCCCACACCACGACCACGACACGCACCGAACTGGGCGCCTGGGTCGATCGCTCCATGCTGTTGTACCCGGGCGCGATGCTGTCGCTGCGCGGCCGCGCAGCCTGGGCTCACGACGACTGGTCCGATACCCGCATGACCGCCGGCTTCCAGTCGCTGCCGGGATCGACCTTCACGGTGATCGGCGCCACCCCGGTGCGCGATTCATTGCTGGCCTCGGCGGTCGCGGAGGTCAGCTTCAGGAACGGCATCTCGGTCGCCGGCAAATTCGACACCGAACAGGCCGCGCATTCGCAGAGCTATGTCGGCACCGCGCGGCTGCGTTACGCGTGGTAGAAATACTCTGCAGAACATCTTCAATCCCGCAGAGACACAAAAGATTGCCGGCGGCATGAGCCACCGGCAATCGCAACTTGGTTACGTCCGCAACTTGGTTACGTCAGACGCAGCGTGAGCTTCTTCTCAAACGGGAAATCCCCGTCAAGTCGAAACTAGCGCGAAGTGCTGGTGCCACGCTTGACGGCGCCGGGCTCGGTTGCATCGCCGCGGGAGTTGACGGCGGCGCCGGTCGGTGCACCCTGTTCACTGGCTCCGGTGCCGGGCCGCACCATTGCGCCGCTGTTGGCACCGGTCGTGATGCCGACGTTACCGTTGTTGTTCATCGAAGCAGCTCCGCCCGCCGACGTGCCGCTCTTGACAGCGCCGGGCGTGGTGCTGCTGCCCATGCTGTCGACGGCCGCGCCTGTGGGGGCGCCTTGCGCGCTCGGTTGCTTCATGGATCCGGTTTGCGCGAGAGCAAAGGTTCCAGACAGCGCCAGCGCGGAAGCGAGGGTGATTGTTGCGATCTTCATGTTGGTCTCCGTTGATGAATGTCCCGCTAAATCAAGCGAGGAGGCTGTTCATCGTTCCTGACTTTTTCTGACTATTTTGAATCGTGCGGCGATCAACCGCATGGAACGCTTTACCGTGGTCCAGCGGGTTGCGATGTCGTCGGAACTGGGATTGAAGGAACAAGGCACGCCGTCCGGAAGGGGCTGCAGTTGCCATCGGCAGCGGCTGCAGGGAGTTCGCTTGGAGGGAATTTGCTTCGAGGGAATTCGCTTCGAGGGAAATTCGTCTGGCCTTCGTCACTCAGCGATGGTTGAAAGGATGCGATCGGGTATTGCGTTCCGATCGGCGCCCCGGTGAATTGACAGCAAGATGCAGAAACCGATGCGGCTTCCCTTCTTCTACGGCTGGGTCATCGTCGTCGTGACGTTCGTCACCATGGCGATCGGCGTCAATGCCCGCACCGCCTTTTCGCTGTTCTTCCCGCCGATCGTCGACGAGTTCGGCTGGGAACGCGGCGTCACCGCGGGCGCGTTCTCGTTCGGTTTTGTCGTTTCCGCCGCGGTCAGCCCGCTGATCGGTCGCATGATGGATCGCTTCGGCCCGCGCGCGGTGATGGAGCTCGGCGTCGCGCTGATGGCGGGAGGGTTGCTGCTGGCGCCGCTGACGACGCAGCCCTGGCATCTGTATCTGACCATCGGCGTCATGGTCGGCGCCGGCAGCGTCTGTCTCGGCTATTCCGGCCAGTCGCTGTTTCTGCCCAACTGGTTCGTTCGGCGCCGCGGCCTCGCGATGGGGCTGGCCTTCGCCGGCGTCGGCATCGGCTCCGTCACCCTGCTGCCGTGGGTGCAACTGATGATCGAGCAGACCGGCTGGCGTACCGCCTGCACCGCGATGGGCATCATGATCCTGCTGGTGCTGGCGCCGATCAATCTGCTGCTGCGCAAGCGCCCCGAGGACATCGGACTGCTGCCGGACGGCGACGCCGCGCCGACCGCGACATCGGCCAAGCCGATCTCCAACATCGTCGATCCGGTCTGGGCCGGCACCGACTGGACGCTGCGGCGCGCGCTGCGCACCGCGCGCTTCTGGTGGATCTCATCAGGTTATTTCTGCGGATTGTACGCCTGGTATGCGGTGCAGGTGCACCAGACCAAATATCTGCTCGACATCGGCTTCAGCACCAATGTCGCGGTCTGGGCCCTGGGCGTGGTCAGCCTGCTCGGCATTCCCGGCCAGATCTGGCTCGGGCACCTGTCCGACCGGGTGGGGCGTGAATGGATCTGGGCCGCGAGTTGTCTGGGCTTTGCGGTCTGCTTCGCGGCGCTGATCGCGCTGAAATTCTATCCGACCCTGCTGCTGGTCTACCTCATGATTCTGGCGCAGGGCGCGCTCGGCTACGGCCTGACCTCGATCATGGGCGCGGTGGTGTTGGAGATCTTTCAGGGCAAGGCATATGGCAGCATCTTCGGCACCATCATGCTGGCGGCGCTGGCGGGCGGCGCCGCGGGGCCGTGGATCACCGGGTTGCTGCACGACCTCATGGGCAATTACACCATCGCCTTCGCGATCGGGATTGGCGTGAGCGTGCTGTCGGCGGTCGCAATCTGGCAAGCCGCGCCCCGCAAGGTTCGCGCCGTCGCGGGGCAACTGCACCGGGCGCGCGGCTGAGCCGCCGGAAGCCTTTCGTCATCGCGACGTAATTCCCAGGGCTCTCTGCAGATCGCCGATCGCGCGCAGGAAACTGCCGGCCGGCGTGGTCTCCGGATCGATCAGACGGTGCAGACGGAAGCCGTCCTCCATCGCGAGAACCACCGCGGCGGTCCACGCCGGATTCAGCGCGGGATTCCTGCCGCTGTTCTTCGAGGTGGTCTCGACGATATCGGCGATCAGTTGTCGCCGGGCGCGCAGGCGCTTGGCGAGCTCGGGCCGGCGCTTTTCGGCGCGCGCCACGAACAGGATCATCTCCATGTGCAGCAGCGGAGAACGGCCGAGCGGATCCTGCTGGCTGCGGTCCATGGTCTTCAGCGCGTCGAGAAAATCCGCCAGGTTATGGTGCCTGGCGAGAAGGTCGTGAATGCGTCGAATCGATTGCTCGACGTGGTGCTCGAGCATCGCGATGATCAGCTCGTCCTTGCTGGCGAAATTCGAATAGAACGCGCCGCGCGAAAAGCCGGCTGCGGCGGCGATGGTTTCGATGCTGGCGCCGCCGATTCCCTGTTCCTCGAAGACCCGCGCCGCCGCCTCGAACAGCTTCGCGCAGGTATCGTCCCGGGTCGGTCGGGTTCGGACTCTTGACATCGGGTGGTTTTAGGTCAAAATGCAACTCGATACAACAGTGTATCCAATTTACGTTCCGAGGAATCGCGCCAATCCGTCCGAATCTGCGGGCATTTCAGCGCGTTAGCTGATTGAGGTCACCATGAACGAGCATGTTCAGGCTGCGACCGACGCGCCGCTGTTCAACCCGCTGGCGCCGGAATTCATCCGCGATCCCTATCCGCATTACGCGAGGCTGCGCACCACCGATCCGATGCATCTGACGCCGCTCGGCATGTATGTCGCTAGCCGTCACGCCGAGGCCAGCCTGGTGATGCGCGACAAGCGCTTCGGCAAGGATTATCCCGAGCGCACCAAGCGCCGCTATGGCCCCGACATCATGCAGGAGCCGGTATTCCGCAGCTTCAGCCTCACCATGCTGCAGCAGGATCCGCCGGACCACACCCGCCTGCGTGGGCTGGTGGTGAAGGCGTTCACCGCGCGCCGGGTCGAGGACATGCGCCCGCGCATCCAGGCGATCGTCGATGACACGCTCGACCGCATCATTCCGCTGGGAAAGATGGAACTGATCGAGGACTTCGCATTCCGTCTGCCGGTCACCATCATTTGCGACATGCTCGGGATCCCGGCCGAACATCGCGAGCTGTTCTATAACGGTTCGCGCAATAGCGGACGTATCCTCGAGCCGGTGCCGCTGTCGCCGGAAGAGATCAAGCAGGGCAATGCCACCAACGCGATGACCGAGATGTATTTCCAGCAGCTGTTCGAACTGCGGCGGAAGAATCCCGGCGACGACCTGACGACGCAACTGGTGCAGGCCGAGGAGGACGGCAGCAAGCTTTCCAACGAGGAACTGACCGCCAACATCGTCCTGCTGTTCGGTGCCGGGCATGAGACGACCGTCAACCTGATCGGCAACGGCCTGCTGGCGCTGCATCGCAATCCGGATCAACTGGCGCTGCTCAAGGCCAGGCCCGATCTCATCACCAACGCGATCGAAGAATTTCTGCGCTACGATTCCTCGGTGCAGATGACCGGCAGGGTGGCGCTGGAGGACATTGAAGACCTTGGCGGCAAGCGTATTCCAAAGGGAGAGAGCGTGCTTTGCCTGCTGGGCTCGGCCAATCATGACCCGGCGGTCTATCCCGACCGGCCGGACCAGCTCGACATCACCCGCCCCAATGTCCGTCCGCTGTCGTTCGGCGGCGGCATTCACTTCTGTCTCGGCGCCCAGTTGGCGCGAATCGAGGCGGAGGTGGCGATTGCGACCCTGCTGCGACGGCTGCCGGATCTGAAGCTTGACGATGCGGAAAATCCGGAATGGCGACCGACTTTCGTGCTGCGCGGCCTGAAAGAGCTGCCCGCCAGCTGGTAGCCGCATCCGGCGCGGAGCCCGTCGCAGACATGCTGTGACTTCGCCATGATTGCCTCTATATATGGGCTTGCTCCGGCGTTGATTTCAGCGTGGCGGCGGGTGGGCCGTTCCGGACTGCCGTCGCGCCGGGGCGTGTCCAAAGGGAGACGCCGTGCAGACGACGCTGCTCGGATTGGCGATTGCCTTTATCATTGCGCTGGTGGCCGCGCTGATCGGGCCGTACTTCATTGACTGGAACCAGTTCCGGCCGCAATTCGAGGCCGAGGCGACCCGGGTCATCGGCGCGCCGGTGCGGGTCGCCGGCAAGCTGGATGCGCGCCTGCTGCCGGCGCCGTCGCTGCGGCTGCGCTCGGTGGTGGTCGGCGGCGCCAACGATCTCGGCAAGGTTCGCGCCGACAAACTCGACGTGGAGTTCAGCCTGGGGTCGCTGATGCGCGGCGAATGGCGCGCCACCGAACTGACCATCAATGGCATGGCGCTCGATCTCGGCCTCGATTCGCAAGGGAGGATCGACTGGCCGGCATCGACGGGAAAGTTCAATCTGGGATCGCTGGCGATCGACCGGCTGAACCTGACCGGCCGCATCGCCCTGCATGACGCCTCGAGCCGCGGCACGCTGGAACTGAACGACATCGCCTTCAGCGGCGATGTGCGTTCGCTGGCCGGCTCGGTGCGCGGGGACGGCAACTTTTTGGTGTCGGGGATGCGATATCCGTTTCGGGTGTCGTCCGGTCAGACCGCCGACGGCAACGGCACCCGCGTTCATCTCAGCATCGATCCCGGAGCGCGGCCACTGTCGGCCGATCTCGATGGTGTGCTCTCGTTCGAGGGCCGCGCGCCGCGCTTCGAGGGCGCGCTGGTGCTGGCCGCTCCGGCGGGCCTCAAGGCCAGCGACGATTCTTCCATCATGCCGTGGCGGATCTCGGCCAAGGTCAAGGCCGATCCATCCGCGGCGCGGCTGGAGCAACTCGAGGCCGTCTATGGCGCGGATGACGGCGCGCTGCGAGTGGCAGGCGCCGGCGACATTCGCTTCGGCGCGTCGCCGCTGCTGCGGGCCACGCTGTCGGCACGTCAGCTCGATGCCGACAGATTCGTCGCCAAAACCAACGGCGCCGCCGAACCGGTCCGGTTGTTGCCGACCCTGCGCGCGCTGATGGAAGCGATGCCGCCAACCGCGCCGGTTCCGGCGCAAGTCGAGTTCAGCGCCGAGCAGATCATGCTGGGCGGCCGCCCGTTGCAGAATTTCACCGCGGGTCTGCAGGCCGACGCCAAATCCTGGGCGATCGACCGGCTGGAATTTCGGGCGCCGGGCGCCACCCGGGTGATGTTGAGCGGCTCGAATGCGCAACCCGGCAGCGTCACCGGCGCGCTCAGCGTGGATTCTTCCGATCCGGATGCGCTGGTGACCTGGCTGCAGGGCCGCGGCGAGGTGATCTATCGCAGCCAAAAGCCGCTGCGGCTGCGCGGCGATCTGACCGTGGCGCCGGGACGCGTCGCCATCGAAGCCATGAAGGCCGAGATTGACGGCGGCGCCGTCGAGGGACGGGCCGCGGTCTCGACGGCAAACGGCGGCTCGCGGTTCGATGCCGAGTTGAAGGCGGAGCGCCTCGATCTCGATGCTGCAACCGCCCTGGCGCGCTCGCTGGCAGGCCCGCAAGGGGAATGGCCGGACGAGGCGCAGTTCACGCTTGATATCGGCCGCGCCACGTCGGCCGGCCGGGAACTGCGCCCGTTCATGGCGAAGCTCGGTTACAGCGCCAGATCGTTCTCGCTGGACCAGCTGAAGATCGGCCAGGCCAGCGGCGTGATGATGGAAGGCGCAGGCAGTTTCGATCGCGCCAATACCTCGGGAAAACTGACGCTGAACGCGAGCGCCGCGTCGCTCGGCCAGATCACGGGGCTGATCGCGCCGCTGGCGCCGGCGCTGGCGACACGACTCAATGCGATGGGGGGAAGTCCCGGCCCGGCCCGCCTCAAGCTGTCGCTCGATCTGGACAAGCTGGCGCAGCAGGCCGATCACGCCAGCGCGCGCGCCGTATTCGATCTCGATACGCCCCAGCTCAAGGGCGTCATCACGATCGCGGCCAAGCCCGTCATCGCCGCGCTCCACGGCATCGATCTGGGGGCGCTCGGGCGCAGCGAGTTCAGTCTTGAATCCAGAATTTCCTCGGGCCAGGGCCGTCCATTGCTGGCGGCGCTGGGGCTCGATCACGCGATCACCGCGGGCGATGGCCCGGCGCAATTCGAAGGCTGGGTGACCGGTGCGTGGCGCGCGCCCTTGCGGCTGAAAGTGAAAATGACGGGCGCCGGTCTCGACGCCGAAGCGGAAGGCACCGCCGAGCCGTGGGCGACCGAGCCGAAGGCGATCGTCAATTTGAAGGCTCGCAGCGCCGATCTCGGGCCGCTGCTCGATCTCAAACCATCGGATAGGCTGGCGCAGAATGTCAGCCTGTCGTCGCGCGTCTCGCTCTCAGGCAACCGGCTGACATTCGACGATCTGGACAGCGCGATATCGGGCTCGCGGCTGCGCGGCCGCGTGGCGGTGGTCCTTGGCGACGAAAAGAACGTCGAGGGCGAGATCGGCCTCGACACGCTCGATCTCGCGCCGGCGTTCGCGCTCGCCATTGGCGCCGCGGGACAGGATGCTGCCGAGCCGCTCGGTTCCGGGCTGGCGAAAGGTTGGCGCGGCCGCATCGCGTTTCAGGCGCTGCGCGGCACTATTCCCGGCGGCGGCGAATTACGCCCGGTCAGCGGCGTTCTCAAAGGTGACGGCCAGTCGCTCACCTTCGAAGCGATCACCGGCCGCATCGGCGGCGGGGAGGCGAGCGCCAATATCGACGCCAGGCAGACCGGCAATGGGATTGCCCTGAACGCGCGGGTTCAGTTCAGCGGCGTCGAAGGTGCTGCGCTGCGCTATCGCGGGCTGAAGATGCCGGCAGGCCGTGCATCGATGCAGATGACGCTGGCAAGCCAGGGACGCAGCGTGTCGGCGCTGACCGGCGCGCTGTCGGGAAGCGGAACGGTGACGCTGGAATCCGCTTCGGTCGCCGGGCTCGATCCGCGCGCCTTCGACGCCGCGATCCGGGCCAGCGACGGCGGACAGGCGACCGACGACGTCAAGCTGCGGCAGATCGTCGGGCAGATGCTGTCGGCCGGCGCGCTGTCGGTCAAGTCGGCGCAGATCCCGTTCAACATCCGGGACGGCCGGATTCGCGTTGGTGCGACCACGCTCGATGCCGAAGGCGCCCGCGCCATCGTGTCGGGCGGCTACGATATTCCCGCCGACCAGGCCGACATCCGCGCCAGCCTTGCTTCGACGGCAGTTGGTTCGGCGACCAGCCGCCCCGAGATTCAGCTGTTCGCTGCGGGCCCGCCCGATGCGCTCGATCGCACCGTCGACGTCGCTGCGCTGTCGTCATGGCTGGCGGTGCGGGCGATCGACCGCGAAACCCGAAGGCTCGATGCGATCGAACGCGGCGAGCCGCCGCCATTTTCAGCCTCGCTGCCACCGCCGGCGACCACCGCGCCTTTAGCCGCGACACCGGACGCCGTGCTGCCTGGCCTTCCAACTACCGAGGTGCCGATTCCCGGCCGCGATCCGCGCCGGCCTGTGCCGAAGGCCAACACCGCCGTTCCGCGTCCGCCGGCTGCGTCGCCGGCTCCCAGTGTAGCTCCCGGCGCACCTGTGGTGAGCCAGCAGGCGGCACCGCTGCCGCCGCCGATCGAGGTCAAGCCGGCACCCGGCTCCAGCGCTGCGCGGCCGCCGAAGCTGCGACCGCCGCTGGTGCTGACACCGCCTCAATGAGCGGCGTATTCGGCGCGGAAATCTAATATCCCTACGGCCCATCGGCCTCATACATTATCAAGTGGCCGGTTTCAGTTCTGCTTTTATGCCGACTGCCATGAACAGCGCTGCCAATACTGAAAAGATCGCGCCGGCGAAGAAGGTCGCAGTCGGTCCGAACGCCTGCCATAACCAGCCTGCCAGCACGCTGGCGATCAGCAGCGCCGCGCCGGTGACGAGATTAAACACGCCGAAGGCGGTGCCGCGTAAATCCTCAGGAGCGGTATCGGCAATCAGCGCCGAAAGTAGGCCCTGCGAAAGCCCGAGATAGAGACCCCAGAGCCCGACGCCGATGAAGACGGCGATCAGCCCCGGAACGAAGGCCAGCGTGAGATCGGCGATCAACAAGGCGCCAAGTCCGCACAGCAGCAGTTTCTCCCGGCCTATCCTGTCGGAAAGAATGCCGGCCGGCGTTGCGGTCAGGGCATAGACGATGTTCATCCACACGAACACCAGCGGGATCAGGGCCAATGCCAAGCCTTCAGCTTGCGCCTTCAGCACGAGGAAGGCCTGGCTGAAGCGCGCCAGGGTGAACATCACGCCTACGGCAACCACCATCCAGAAGGCCGGAGGCAGGCGCGCAAGTTCCTGCTTGCGGATCGGCCAGCCGCGCTTCGCCGTGGCCTTGACGCCGTCCGGCTCCTGGACGCCGACGATGAGCAGCAGCACCGCGAGAACCGCGGGAACCGCCGCCCACCAGAACACGGCGCGGAAGTCGTTGGCATAGAGCACCATCAGCGCCATCGCCAGCAATGGTCCCGCAAATCCTCCCACTGTATCCAGGGCCTGACGGACGCCATAGCCGGCGCCGCGGATCGCCGGTGGCGTAATGTCGGCGATCAGCGCGTCGCGCGGCGCATCGCGGACGCCCTTGCCGATGCGGTCGACGAAACGCGCGGCCAGAACTTCCGCGGCCGTGCTCGCGAGCGGGAACACCGGTTTGGTAACGGCAGCCAGTCCATAGCCGATCGCGACCAGCAGCTTGCGTTTGCCGATGCGGTCGGAAAGGGCGCCTGAGAAAACCTTAGCGATTGCGGCGGTCGCCTCGGCGACGCCCTCGATCAGGCCGACGACGGTCGTACTGGCGCCGACCACGGTCACGAGAAACACCGGCAGCAGGCTGTGGATGAGTTCGGACGCGACATCCATCAGCAAGGAGACAAAGCCAAGCGCCCAGACGCTTCTCGGCAGGTCGCGCCATGTCACGGAGGATGTTTTGCCGGTCCCGGAATTCATCCGTGAAACCTAGCGGGCCGCCGGGTGCCGATTTTGCGCTGGGTCAACTCGCCGCCGCTGCGGGTTTGACCGGAACGGGGAGTTAGCCGAAAGCTTCCGGAATTTGGCCGGCGCGAAAGATGACGGTGGGCTCGTCGTCAAAATCCCCCATCTCGGGATCGCCGGTCGATGAGAAGGCGACGACACCGAGCTTGCTCAAAGCTGGTCGTTCTGCGCTGCGAACAGCGCCGGTTGCCGATTTGCAGGCGATCGGAGAATCGACCTTGAGGTTTCCGCTCTGCCGGCGATGAATGACTGGACGAAGAAACCGCGGGCCATGAAATCTCCTTGCGTCAGCAGCCTACGGCGCTGACGGAACTGAGGATCAACTTTTCATCGCTTGCATCAGCGCCGATATCTTGATGGTCGCGAAATTGGAGAAGGTGTCCGACACCGCATATGGCAAGATGATCTGGTCGTTGTGCCGCATCGCGCCGCAGGTGTAGACGACGTTGGGGACGTATCCCTCGCGCTCGGACGCCTCGGGCCGCAACAGCGGCTCGCGCGAGCGCGCCAGCACCCTCGAAGGGTCCTTCTTGTCGAGCAGCGCCGCGCCGATCGAGTATTTGCGAACCGGGCCGACTCCGTGCGTCAGCAGCAGCCAGCCTTCATCCAATTCGATCGGCGACCCGCAATTGCCGATCTGAACGAACTCCCAGGGAAATTGCGGCTTCAGAATCGCCTGACCGCCGTCCCATGTGTAGAGGTCGTCTGAATAGATCAGGTACAGGTTCTCATTGTCCTGCCGCGCGATCATGGCGTATTTGCCGCCGATCTTGCGCGGGAAAAGCGCCATGCCCTTGTTCCGTGCCGCGGTGCCCTTTAGCGGCGCCAGCCGGAACGACATGAAGTCACTGGTCTCGATCAATTCGGAACGGATCGCCCGCCCGCTGTAGGCTGTATAGGTGGCGTAGTAGGTTTTCCGGCCGTCGTCGCTGAACTCGACGAAGCGGGCATCTTCAATGCCGTTCGATTGGGAATCGGTGACCGGGAAGATGACGCGCTCGCTGAGATCTTCCTCGGGGTTGAAGGTCAGTTCGACGTGGTCGCCCTCCGGTCCGGTCAGGCGGCGGCTGATCCGGGGACTCGAGGCGAGCCGGGCCGTCGGATCGACGGTCAGGCCGCCGTCGGCCGCGATCGTGCCGGCTCGAAAAGTCAAGGACGATACATGGCCTTCGCCGATGGCGCGGAGACTGAGAACGAAGCGCATGCCGCCTGCCGGCGCACCTGACTGGTCGGGATGCGGCACAATGCTGGGATTGAACAAGGCCGAGGCCTCGAACGAATACTCGTTGAGAAAATAGGCGCCGATCAGCTGGCACTGGGCTTTGGAAAAGCTGCAGTGAGCCGCCAACGCCTGCTCCATCACATCGGCGCGCGCCTCGAACGTCTCCAGCAGGTTGCGATGCCGGCCGTCGAAGTTCTCCAGCACATCGGCGAGCTGGCTCGCAATCGTTTCGGCATCGAGCGCAAGAACCCGGTCGACGATATGATTGGCGCGGGTCTTGTCGGTCGGGTTCAGATCGCGAGGCTCCGTCGCCGGTTTGAACGGGCGCACGATCACGCGCGCCGGGTCAGGACGCAGATAGAGCGCCTGCCGGTTCAGGAAGGTGGGTTGTGACACGATGTCCTCGGCTCGCTGTAGGGGAAGTTGAAACTCGGGCGCCGACGGCGCGGAGCGCCGGAGGCCTTATTTGGTCGTCGCCCACCCTTGCAAGCTGACGAATCTCCGCAAGACCAAGCAGATAGCACACAACCGACTCTCCGCCGCGATTTTCGTTGGCGCGGTCGGGATGCAGCCCATCGCGGCAACTGCCGGTGTGCGGATCGACCAGCGTCACCGACAGGTCGTTGCTGCCGAGAAACCATGCGAAGACCCGCGTCGCGACAGCCTGCCATTCGGCATCGCCATCTGCCCTCCATGCTGCAAGGCAGGCCGCAATCGTTGCCGTCGCTTCCACGGGCTGCTGATCGAAGACGCGGGGCGGTTGCCGCTGTTCGCCGAAACCGGCTGTGCCGATGGGTCGGAAATGGCCGGCCGGCGCCGTCTGTTGCACCATCAGCCAGCGCAACGATCGCAACCCGGCTTTGACATAGGCCGGCGTTTGCGTTGCCATGCCGGTCGCCAGCAGGGCCTGCGGCAGGCGTGCGTTGTCGTACGACAGGCCTTCCTCGAACCATACCCAGTCGGATGTTTCGACCGACGCCAAGATCGTCATCAGCTTGTCCGCAAGAACCCGCCGGACGTCCTGGGCGTGCAGATCATCGGGGACGGCCGCACAATAGGCGTCCAGACCCAGCAAAGTGAATGCCCAGGCCCGCGGCGAGGAAAACGCTTCCGCGTTGGGCAGTGCTTCCGCAAACAGAGCCGCGGCCCAGGAGCGGCGCGACGGACTGGCGTCGCTGCGGGCGCATTCGCCCAGCGCCCACAGCGTGCGCGCGTGACTATCTTCCGAACCGCTGGCCTCGAGCCAGATCCGGCCGAAACCCATGAAGTTGCGAAATCGCCTGGTGTCGGGGTTCCATGCGTGTTGCACAAAGGCGGCGAACCGGCTCGTCAGAATTTCTGACAGGCGCTGTTCGCCGCGGTTGTTGAGAGCGCACGCCAGCAACAGGGCGCGGGCATTGTCATCGACGCAATAGCCGTGCGAGCGGTCGGGCACCGAATGCACCGCGTGCTGAAACAACCCGGTATCGTCGCACATCGACAGGAAGTGACCGATTTGCATGTCGGGCAGCGCAGGACTGTGCGGTTCAGCGGTCGTCTTGACGTCGGGGCGGGAGAGCGCCCTGAGCCGGTGACCCTGCCGCGCATTGTCGAAGGCGGACATGTAGCGTCCGGCGGTGCGCTCCCATGTCATCGATCGGCTGACCGAGTAGGCGCGCTTGCAGATCGCCTGGCGGCGAACGTCGTCGGTGAGCAGATCTGCGATTTCACGGCCGATCGCCACTGCGTCGCCAAACGGAACGATAACGCCGCGTCCGTCCGCCAGCAGCTCTTGCGCGTGCCAGTAAGGTGTCGAGACCACCGGCTTTCCCAGTCCATAGCTGTAGGCCAGGGTGCCCGACGTCATCTGCGCCTCGTTGAGATACGGCGTGACGTAGACGTCGCACATCGAAATGAATTCGAGCAGCGTGGGTTGATCCACGAACTGATCGAGGAACACCACATGGTCCTCGACGCCGAGTTCGCAGGCGCGCGCGAGCAGGCTTTGGCGATAGCTCTCGCCCTCGTCCCGGACCAGATTGGGATGTGTTGCGCCGAGCACGACATACATCGTATCGGGGCGGCGCTTCAGGATCGACGGCATGGCGTCGATCATGACTTCGATGCCCTTGTTGGGCGACAACAGGCCGAAGGTCAGAACCACTGACCTTCCGCTGAAACCGAGCCGCGCCTTGGCCGCTTCGGAACCGACAAATGCCACGTCAGGAATGCCGTGGGCAATGACCTCGATCTTGTCTTCCGGCACCTGATAGACGCTGCGTAGCAATTCCCAGCCCTTGTCGGCCATCACTACGATCTTCGACGAAGCCTCGACGATGCGCTTCATCACCGCGCGCTGCGCGGCAGACGGCCTGGCCAGCACGGTATGGAGCGTCGTCACCACCGGCATGGTGAGGCGCGACAGCAGCACGAGGATGTGAGCGCCGGCTTCGCCGCCAAAAATCCCGAACTCGTGCTGCAGGCAGACTGCGTCGAACCTGCCGGCGTTCAGGAAGTCCGCGGCGCGCACATAGTCTTCGACGTCGCCGTCCCTGATCTGCAGAACCACAGAGGCCGGATAGTCATAGCTCTGACCGTGGTCGGTCATCGCCACGATGCCGGTCGCGAGGTCGGGACGTGAAATCGATATTGCCTGCTGCAGGTCGGTGGTGAAGGTGGCTATCCCGCAATGGCGAGGCAGCGAATTGCCGATGAAGGCGATGCGGCGGAGCGGCGTCATGTTTGGACCTCGACAATCTCTTTCTTCGGCGAACAAACGAACGACGCGCCGGCGGATGGGGCCATTGGCTCGCCGGATTCCGTCAGCAGCGTCATGATGGGATCTGGACCGGGATAAGCGATCAGGCCGCTCATCCCGTCGACCCCAGCGTCAATGCCGGCGCGATCGGCTTCGGCGAAAACCGCATCGCCGGCCGCAGCGCTGATCGCGCCGATCCGCGCGTGCCCTTCGGTCACGAGGATCCAGGTTTCCCGGTCGGTATCGAGTATCCAGTTCGAATTCGCCGGAAGATCGATCCGCTCAATAACGAAATGCGGGATGGCGGCGAGGACCGTTCGGGTGGCGGTTAGACGCCGCAGAACGGACTGAGGCTGAAGTGGCCCGGCATCGGCAGCGGCGACCGCGCGGTCCTCGTGCAACTCGCGCTGCCGGCCATAGTCGAACAAGCGGAATGTCGCGTCGCTGCGCTGCTGAATCTCGGCAAGCACGATATCGGCGCCGATGGCGTGGATCGTGCCGGCCGGCACGACGATGATATCGCCTGCTGTGGCGGGACGCCAATCGACGAGATCGGCGATAGAGCCGTCCTTGATCGTAGCGCGCAATTGCCTTGGCGTCAGATTGCGCTTCAGTCCGACGGCCACCTTGGCGTCCGGCTTGGCTGACAGGATGTACCATGCTTCGGTCTTGCCGTTCGGCAGGCCGATCGAGCGGGCAAATGCATCGTCTGGATGAACCTGGATCGACAGCGGCGCGCTGGTGAACAGCAATTTGAGCAGCAAGGCCGGGGCTGGCGCATTCCCGTCGGCGCGTTGAAACAACAGCTCCCCGATCGCGTCACCTGAGCCGTCGATCGAGCTCCAGGGATGGAGATCAACGACCCCCCAGGGTTTGCCGACCATCTGCGTCGAAGCATGTTCGATAGCCATCGGTTGTCCTGACCCGTAACGCCCATATCGAAGCGATATGCCGTTGGTCGAAGCTGTCATTAGACTTAGCGTGGCTAATGCGTCTCGTTTCGGGACATGCGCTGTCACAGCGATCCGATGCGTTATCCATCAGATGGCTACTCCGGCATCCAATGGCAACCTGCGTCTTCAAAGACGATCCCGCCCGCCTTTCTGCCGGATACAGTCGAAATTGCGGCAGTCCTTGCCGGTCATGACGCGGAGAAGATTAACAAGTTCCCGCGAATCTTAACGAATTTTTAGAGATGATAGTTTCGAGCCAGCTTTACGGAAAACTCGGGTTTTGCCGCTAGCCTCTGCATCCTGCGCAGATTTGTGATCCGGGATTGGAAGAAAATGAGTGGGGCAAAGTCATTCTTGGGCGATCTCGACCACGCGCTGTCGCGCGGGACGGCTGAGAGCCGCGTCCGGGCGCTGTGGCATACCACCGATCTGATGATCACCGGCCGCTACAGCGAGGACGAAATCTGGACCTTTGGCGAGGTTATCGGACGGCTCGCGGACGAGATTGAAGTGGCGGCTCGCGCCCAGCTGGCGCGCCGGCTGGCCCGCTTCGACAAGGCTCCGGTCAATATCATCCACAAACTCGCCTTCGACGATTCGATCGATGTCGCCGGCCCGATCCTGCAGGACTCCGAACGGCTCGAACCTTACGCCCTTGTCGCCAACGTTTGCACCAAGAGCCAGACCCATCTGCTCGCGATCTCGAAGCGGGAGTCGCTCGAGGAGACGGTGACGGACGTGCTGGTGACCCGCGGCAACCAGGAGGTCGTGAACTCCGTCGTCAACAACAGCGGCGCGCGCTTCTCCGATTTCGGCTTCCTGCACATGATCCAACGGGCCGAGGGCGATTCGATTCTCGCCGAGCAGCTCGGCCTGCGTCAGGACATCCCCAGGCATATTTTCCAGCAACTGATCGCCAAGGCGTCGGAAGACGTCAGAAAGCGGCTGGAGCGCGAGCGGCCGGCGATGGTCGACCAGATCAAGTCCACGATGTCCGATGTCGCGGGCGAGTTGCAATCCAAGTTCGGCCCGGTGTCGCGAAGCTATTTCGTCGCCAAGCGGCTGGTGACGGCGCAGCATCGCCAGGGCAACCTCAACGAGAACAGCATATCGCTCTACGCCAGATCGCATAAGCTCGAAGAGGTGACGATCGGACTGTCCTTGCTGTGTTCGTTGCCCGGTGACGTGATCGAACGCGCGTTGCTGGACAAGAACCGGGAAACGCTGCTGATACTGGCAAAGGCCCTCGACTTCTCGTGGGCGACCACGATGGCGTTGCTGTTTCTCGGCGCCAAGGATCACCGCATCACCGCGAACGAACTGCGGGACCTGGAAAGCGCATTTGGCCGCCTCAACCTCAAGACATCCCGCAGCGTTCTGGAATTCTATCGCTCGCGGAAGAATGCCGCGGATACCGATGCCGGTCCAAAGCGGAAGTCCTCGCTTGCCGCGCAATGAGGCCAGCGAACGCAACAGGCCGGGGACATCGGCGATGAACCGAACCTCATTCGGCGTGGTCCCACGCGAACATGGCGGTGTTGCCTGCGGCGAGCCGAAACCGGACGCAACCACGGTCGACATGGCCTGGCTCGTTCTCGAAGCCGCCAACGATCTCGGCGACCACGCCGCCGTCGAAGCATGTCGCCGGATGATCGATGCGAACCTGAACGGCAGGCTCGCGCCGCAATCCGACGTTCAGCTCGTTGTGGATTATTTCAGGTAGCGTTCGACGGCGCCGAGTCTTATCTTTGTTGGCGGTCGCGCGACCAAACCTCCCTTGCTTGAGACAACCATCGACGATGAAGGGTTTCCCAATCCGGCGGCTGGTCGGTAGTGAATCCCAGTGTCCGGCCGGTGGCGATGGCGGGAAACACCTTCATCGCGACGAGGTGTGCGCCTGAGACTAGGAACGCTCGCATCGCTTGCTCATCGACCCAGACTGAAAGCGTGTGGTGGACTCCGTCAATAGTCCGCGTTTCCGCGCTTAGATTACCGGGCGCCTTCCGTGCTTGAGCCATGGACCGGATGGCGTGCCACCAGAACCGCAGCAAGTGCCGCCTGTTTTTAAGGCGAAGGCCAGTGATCGAAACGTAGACGTCATCTGTTCCCATCATCGATCCCAGGTGCGGACTTGTCAGCCAGTGCCGGCGAGAGCTCCGCGGACGGGTCATTGGCCGGGATCCGGGACGCCAGTACAGCGCCGCAAACCGCCAGCGCCGCGCCGCCGCCTCCCAGCCATGCCAGGCCGGCAAAATCGTTGATCACGCCGCCCCAGACAGCGCCGAGGCCTTGGCCGAGCGAAACCAGCGACCCGTTGAGAGCCAGCGCAACCGGCGTCGCCGGACCTGCCAATTGCGAGAGCTGAGCCAGATTCATCGGCACCGCGGCAAACATCGTCGACGCAAGTATAAGTATCAGTCCGGCAACGACGGGTCGCGCGACCGACTGCGGAGGCAGATTGAGCGCCCACGAATAGGCGCCGATATCGAATGCCATGAGCGCGAAGGCAGCTATCAGCCCAAACCGGATGAGCTTGCGATCAGCCGCCATGCCGCCGGCAGCGAGGCCGAGCAATGATCCGACCCCAATGAAGACCTGCAGCCCGCCGACGCCCGCGCCTGTCACGCCGGTCAGGCTGTTGATGATCGGGCCGAGGTAGGAGACGATCGTAAACGCAGCGGCAAATCCAAGAACGGTCAGGCCGAAAACTTGGAGGATCGCGCTGCTCCGGAACAACGGAGCAAACGCGGCGCGCGGGCCGGGCACCGGATCGATCCGCGGTACCCCGAGGAGAATGATCAGGGCGGACAGCGCGCAAACCATTGCCGAATAACTGAAAGTCGTGCGCCAGCCGAAATAGCCACCGACCACCGATCCGATGGGTACACCGAGCACCAGCGCCACTGTCAACCCGCCGACAACGATGGCAAAGGCCCGACCGCGACTTTCCGGCGGCACCAGCGAAGTCACCGCAATGGTTGCGAGCGAGCCGACGAAGGCGGTGACGATGCCGCCGAGAACGCGCAAGGCAAACAGCCAGCCGAAAGAGGGCGCCCATGCGCTCATCGCGTTGCAAAGTGCCAGCATCACCAGTCCGCCAACCATCACGGCTCTTCGCTCGCGCCCGGAGACCAGTGAGGCGGCAAACGGAGCTGCTACCGCGAAGGTAATCGATGAGGCCGGAACCAGCAGGCCGGCGGTGCCGACCGAGACCGCGAGATCGCCGGCCAGTTCCGACAGCAATCCTGCGAATACGAAACTCTGGGTACCGATCGCGATGTTCACCGCCGCGAGCGCGTAAATGGCAAAAGGCACGCGCGGCCTCCAAGGTTGACACTGTCTACTAAGGAAGATATAGCTCTTCGGCGAGGGACAGGCAAGCACGTTGGGAGGGTAAAATTGTTCTTGCGATCTTATCGAATGACGGGATCGGGCAGTTCCGCCACCACCGCGCACCAACGGCGTTTGCGCTCGAAGTATGGGGCATGGGCGCTGGTCACTGGAGCCTCGGATGGAATCGGCAAGGCGATCGCCGGGCAACTGGCGGAAGCTGGTTTCAACCTCGTTCTGGTCGCGCGTCGCCGTGAAGTGCTTGAGGCGCTAGCGGCCGATCTGGCGCGACAGCACCGAATTGAAGCAAGGGCGCTCGCGCTTGATCTCGGACAGCGCACCGCGGTCAGCACGCTGGTATCGGCAACGGAAGATCTCGATGTAGGACTGTTGGCCGCCGTCGCCGGCTTCGGTACATCCGGAGGTTTCGTCGATGGCCTGCTCGACCGCGAGCTGGACATGGTTGACGTGAATTGCCGCGCGGTCGTCGAGCTTTCCCATCACTTCGCCGGCAGATTCGTAGCCCAGCGGCGCGGCGGCTTGATTCTCATGAGCTCGCTGTTGGCGTTCCAAGGGGTGCCCCGGGCTGCCACCTATGCAGCGACCAAAGCCTTTATTCAGACTTTCGCGGAAGGATTGCGGCTCGAACTGTCGCGTTCTGGCGTCGATGTCGTTTCGTGCGCGCCCGGGCCTGTTCGGAGCGGCTTCGAAGCCCGCGCCAATATGCGCATGAGCTCAGCCGCAAGTCCGCAGGTCGTCGCGCGGCAAACGCTTGATGCGCTTGGCCGCCGGACCACCGTGCGACCGGGGTTCCTGTCGAAATTTCTCGAGGCGTCGCTGCTTCCCTTGCCGCGGCGGGCGCGTAGCCAGATAATGGGCGTCGTAATGGGAGGCATGACGCGGCATCAGAATGGCAGTAAGGAACAGCAAGACGGGGGACTTGCGTGAGGCCTGCGTAAAGGAGGCGCTCGCGATCATTGCAAGGGGCGGTATCGATTCCTTGAGTCTTCGGGACGTTGCACGACGTCTCGGCGTGTCGCACCAGGCGCCGTACAAGCATTTCCCCAGCCGCGAGCACATTGTCGCCGAAGTCGTTGGACGGGCTTTCGCGAGCTTTGCCGCTCATCTCGAAAAACGCCCCCGCAGCGACGACCCCTATATCGACCTCGGCAATCTCGGCCGGTCCTATCTGGACTACGCCCGAAAACACCCGCTGCATTACCAGCTGATGTTCGGAACGCCATTGCCGGACCCCGCCCAGCATCCAGAGATGATGGTCAAGGCGGAACATGCATTCGCAACGCTCAAGGAGACGATTGCAGGATTGCCGGGCCGCCAGTCGAATGCGGACGTCGACCTTGACGCGTTGTTCACCTGGTCGGTCGTCCACGGTCTGGCCAGCATCTTGCAAACACCCGCCACCGAACAACTCGGCCTGCGCAAGGCGACGATCTCAGAGGCGACCGCGCATACGCTCGGACGTATTGCGGACGCGCTCGGCGGTACGAATCGCAAGCGGTAATGTGAAAAGGCGGCTTCCGGCGCTGCGGGTTGCGTGAGCGTGGCGATAATCCATAGTTCAGCGCTTGGATTGAGGCACATGCCGACATGATCAAACGATTCCTCAGGGAACCGCTGCTGCATTTTTCTGTTGCTGGGGGCCGTGCTGTTTGCGGCTCATGGGATTCTATCGCGCGGCGGCGCCGGCGAGCCGGGCAGGATCGTCGTGACGCGGGGCCAGATCGAGAGCATGGTCTAGCCCTGCGGCTTCGGATCCGATCCGGCGGAGGCGGCGCGGGTTCGAAAATAATCCAGCACGAACAGGCGGATGGCCGACGACAGATTGCCCTGCTGGCGGTTGGAGTCGATCTCCCCCACCAGTTCGGACAGCGTCATGTCGCGCAGGCCAGAAATTTCCTTCATGCCGTTCCAGAAGGCCTCTTCAAGGCTGACGCTGGTCTTGTGGCCGGCGACCACGATCGAGCGCTTGACGACCGGCGACTTCATGATGCGTCCTCGCCGTCGATGCGGTGCTGATCCAGCAGATCGTTGGCACGGCTGGCGCGCTGTTGGTCCAGAGCGCGTTCGGATTTGGTTCGGCCGAACCGTGTCCGGTTGGCGTCGGCCTGCTTCGCCGAGGCCTCGCGCTGGCTCCGCTTCTTGAACCGCTTCAGGTTGACCACGTCCCCCATGCCTGCTCCGTCATCCCAGTATTGCCAGTATTGAAGGACAAGAAAAGAAGTTGCGAAAGCGCGAGTGGTCGCCGTGCGCCTTGGCCGGATCGGTTGTCATCGCCGGAAATCCCCGTCGGTGCCTTCTGATACCATCAATAAATATGTTTCGCTCTGCGAAAACCAAAATATTCTTGAGCTCTACCATGAGCCGCATCAACCACCCTAGCGGATCCGCCTAGGTCTTTAGCTGTTATGACCCATAATCATAACGCCAGCCCGTGGTTTTCCGGGGCTCGCTGCAGCGATCAGCCGGGGTGTGTCATTTTGTCCGGCTGCACCAGCCGGTCGAATTCCTGCGCCGACACCAGCCCCAGCCGCACCGCCTCTTCGCGCAATGTGGTGCCGCGGATATGAGCCTGCTTGGCGACGGTGGCGGCGTTGTCGTAGCCGATCTTCGGCGCCAGCGCCGTCACCAGCATCAGCGAGCGTTCCATCAAATCACGGATACGTTTCTCGTCGGCGCGGATCCCTTCGACGCAATATTGCGTGAACGATCGTGCCACGTCGGCCAGCAGTTCAATCGACTGCATCATGCAGTGCGCCATCACCGGCTTGTAGACGTTCAGCTCGAAATGGCCCTGGCTGCCGGCTACCGTGATGGCGGTATGGTTGCCGAACACCTGGCAGCACACCATGGTCATCGCCTCGCACTGGGTCGGGTTGACCTTGCCCGGCATGATCGATGAGCCCGGTTCGTTCTCCGGCAGGATCAATTCGCCCAGGCCGGAGCGCGGTCCCGATCCGAGCAGGCGGATATCGTTGGCGATCTTGAACAGCGCGGTCGCCACCGAATTGATGGCACCGTGCACGAAGACGTAGGCGTCGTTGGAAGCCAGCGCCTCGAACTTGTTGGGCGCGCTGGTGAAGGGCAGTTTTGTGATTTTAGCGGCGTGCCTTGCAAACAGTTTGGCGAATCTCGGCTTCGAGTTGAGGCCGGTGCCGACCGCGGTGCCGCCCTGCGCCAATGGGTAAAGATCCTTCACCGCGGTGCGCAGCCGGGTTATGCCGCTCTCGACCTGTGCGGCATAGCCCGAGAATTCCTGGCCGAGCGTCATCGGCGTTGCGTCCTGGGTATGGGTGCGGCCGATTTTGACGATGCGAGCGAACGCCTTTTCTTTCATGCGCAGCGCGCGATGAAGTTGGCTCAGGGCCGGAATGAGATCGGCGACGATCCGCGTCGCGGCGGCGATGTGCATCGCGGTCGGGAACGCGTCATTCGACGACTGGCTCATATTGACGTGATCGTTGGGATGAACCGGTTTCTTGGCGCCTAGTTCGCCGCCCAGGAGTTCGCTGGCGCGATTGGCGATCACCTCGTTGAGGTTCATATTGGTCTGGGTGCCGGAGCCGGTCTGCCAGACCACCAGCGGAAAATGATCGTCGAACTCGCCCTCGATCACCTCGCGCGCGGCCCGGACGATGACGCGGGCACGGCGTGCATCGAGTAGCCCCAGTTCGCGATTGGTTTCTGCGGCCGCCAGTTTGACGATGCCGAGCGCGCGAACGATGTCCATCGGCATCCGGTCCGTGCCGATGCGAAAGTGGTGCCGGGACCGTTCGGTCTGCGCCCCCCAATAGCGGTCGGCCGGAACGTCGATCGGACCGAAGCTGTCGGTCTCGCTGCGGGTGGATCTGGAACGCGATGGTGCTTTCGATCGAGCCATCCAGGAGATCCATTGCGCGGGGGCGTTGTTTCGGCGACCGGCAGCCGGCCTGTTCCGTGCTGCGGCAACTTCATTCTATTGGGCCGCCGGCTGCGCCGCGCGCGGCTTATTTTTTGCGGAAACGATCCAGCCTCACGACCTCGGCGCCCTCGCTCGGTTTGGCCGGCTCGTCCTTGGTCTCGACGGCCGGGGCCGGAACCGGAAGGGCGGCGGGGGCAGGGACGGCCGGAAGGTTTGCCGCCGGCGCGTCGGTTGAGGCGTCCGCGGCCTCGAACTGCAGGCCGAACTGAACCGAAGGGTCGAAGAAGCTCTTGATTGAGTTGAAGGGAACCACCAGCCGCTCCGGAATGCCGCCGAACGACAGGCCGACTTCAAACCGGTCCTCGGTCACCACAAGGTCCCAAAACTGATGCTGCAGGATCACGGTCATTTCTTCCGGATATTGCGCCAGAAGCCGTGGCGACAGCTTCACGCCGTCGGCGGTGGACAGGAAGGTAATGAAGAAGTGATGTTCCCCGGGCAGGCCGTGCTCGGCGGCGTCGGTCAAGACGCGGCGCAGTACTCCGCGCAGCGCGTCACGCGCCAGCACGTCGTATCGGATATGATCGGTCGCCATTATCAAGTCCTGTCGCGTTCAAAGGCATTTCGCGGGTCGGCAGCGCAGCCTTGGTGCGCCCGACTCACCTGTCCATGCTACCCCGGCCGGAGGCCGAGGTCAGCAGGCGTTGGCGCCGATGGCGGAAATTCCAGCGCTCTCAACAATCCGTTTCGGTACCGCCGAACCCCCGCGAGCTCGACGCAGAGGGCTTGGGTGGAGATGTGCCCGCCCCGAGTGACGGCCGCTGAGCCGATAATCTGAGATATAGGAGCCAAGTACCGGGAAAAACAAGGCCAAGAACGGTGCATTTGGACCGGTATGCGGCCCTGGAATACGGCACGGCGAGGCTGATATCGGTTTTCGCGGTCGGGAGCGCCAGGCTGCCATTCGGGGAACTCACCGGGTGGCGGTCGATGTGCAGCGCCGAATGATATTTGCCGTGGCCGAATGTGCTGGCGCAGTCGAGCCCGTCGCGCTGACCTGCATGATCTATCCGGCGTTGGTCCGTTCTCGATCGGGTTGAGCGCCAGCGGCCTGATTTGGCGCTGAACTCGGGCTGGAGCGGGGGGCCGACCGCAGCGGTCAGTGTCTCCGCCGCGGTGAATTTGTCCATCCGCCGTTCTGGCGGCTGAGGTGTTTGGGTTTTGCTGGCGTTGTTTGACGAAAATCGGTAGGCAGGTTGGCCGGACCGGCATCAAGGTCATCCAAAAAACAGAACGGGCGAAAAGCCTGTGCGGGGGAGTGAGATCGATGAGCGAAACGCCGAGTCACGGACCGGTCAAATACATCATGCCGAAGTGGATCCGCGGTCCGCAGGATTTCGTGGGCGGCGTGGCACTGATTGCGATCGCGCTGTTCGCGTTGTGGGCGTCGAGCGATCTGCAGGGCATGCGCGGATTTTCGTTCGGAGCCGGGACCGCGCCCCGAATGTTCGGGTTTCTGCTGCTTGGACTCGGCATAGCTGTGATGATCGTCGGCCTTGTCACTGATGGTGAGCACATCACGACCTATGCATGGCGGGGCCCACTTTTCGTGTCGCTGGCCATCCTTTCCTTTGCGTTTATGATTCGCCCGATGGGTCTGATATTCTCGGCCTTCACGAGCTTCGTTATCTCGGCGTTGGGCACGCCCGAAACGAGATGGGGCCAAACCATCATCGTCGGCATCTGCTTGACGGCCTTCTGCAGCTTCTTGTTTCCCTACGCGCTTGGTCTGCCATTGCAGATGCTGCCGAAATTCATGATCCGGTGAGGGTGTGATGGGAGACGTCTTTTCAAATCTAGGTCTCGGCTTCGGTGTCGTGTTCCAGTTGGTGCAGTGGACCCCGGCCTTTCTCGGCGGCGTGTCGATCCCCATACCCGTCAACATTCTGCTGTGCCTGATTGGCGCGCTGGTCGGCACGCTGGTCGGCGTGCTGCCGGGCATCGGCACCATTGCCACAGTGGCGATGCTGTTGCCGATCACCTTCGGGCTGCCGCCGGTCGGCGCGCTGATCATGCTCGCCGGCATCTATTACGGCGCGCAGTATGGCGGCTCGACCACCTCGATCCTGGTCAACATTCCGGGTGAGGCGGGCTCCGTGGTGACGGCGCTCGACGGCTTCCAGATGGCCAAGCAGGGCCGGGCGGGTCCGGCGCTGGCGATTGCGGCGATGGGTTCGTTCTTCGCCGGCTGCGTCGCGACCGTGCTGATCGCGGTGCTTGGCGCGCCGCTGACCAAGCTCGCGCTGGCCTTCGGGCCCGCCGAATATTTCTCGCTGATGGTGCTCGGCCTGATCTTTGCCGTGGTGCTCGCCAAGGGCTCGGTGCTCAAGGCGATCGCGATGATCGTGTTTGGCCTGTTGCTGTCGATGGTCGGGTCCGACATCGAGACGGGCGCATCGCGGATGGCGTTCAACATCCCCGAACTCGCGGACGGCCTCGGCTTTGCCACCCTGGCGATGGGTCTGTTCGGCTTCGCCGAGATCATCCGTAATCTCGATGCGGGCGGTGAAACCGACCGCCAACTGGTGCAGCAGAAGGTCACTGGCCTGATGCCGACCAGGAAAGACCTGAAGGATTGCACACCGGCGATCCTGCGGGGCACGGCGCTGGGATCAATCCTTGGCATTCTGCCGGGCGGCGGCGCGGTCATCGCATCGTTTGCGGCCTACACCATGGAAAAGAAGATTTCCAAGAATCCGGAGCGGTTTGGCCGCGGCGCGATCGAGGGGGTGGCGGCGCCGGAAAGCGCCAACAACGCCGCGGCGCAAACCTCCTTCATTCCGCTACTGACGCTCGGCATTCCGCCCAACGCAGTGATGGCGCTGATGGTCGGTGCCATGACGATCCACGGTATCGTGCCTGGACCGCAGGTGATGCAGAAGCAGCCCGAACTGGTCTGGGGCATGATCGCCTCGATGTGGGTCGGCAACCTGATGCTGCTGATCATCAACCTGCCGCTGGTCGGGATCTGGGTGCGGCTGTTGCGCGTGCCATATCGCCTGATGTTCCCGTCGATCGTGGTCTTCTGCGCGATCGGTATCTATTCGGTGAACAACGCGCCCACGGACGTGATGCTGGCCGGCGCATTCGGGTTGCTCGGCTATTGGCTAATCAAGCACGATTTCGAGCCGGCGCCGCTGCTGCTCGGGATGGTGCTCGGTCCCCTGATGGAAGAGAACCTGCGTCGCGCTTTGCTGATCTCGCGCGGCGATTGGACGGTGTTCGCTACCCGGCCGGTTTCGGCGGTGCTGATGGCGATCGCGGCGTTCCTGCTGGTGCTGGCGGTGCTGCCGTCGCTGCGCAAGAAGCGCGACGAGGTGTTCGTTGAGTCCGAGAACTGACATGCGTCGGAGCGCCGCATCCGTAACTCTGGTTTCGGAAGCGGCGCTGTGTGACTAAGTGCTCGCCGGTTCACCCCCGGCCTTTCCCCACCGTTTTTGCGAGGGCAACCTGATGAATCTCCACAGTCGCATACTGGCGGCCGGCGCCTTGGCCGCGCTCGCCGGCCTCAGCGCGCTTCCCGCGCAAGCCCAGTCGCCGGCCTATCCGACGCGCGCCATCACCATGATCGTGCCGTTCGCAGCGGGCGGTCCGACCGATGTCATCTCGCGCATCGTCACCGCGCATATGGCTCAGACGCTCGGTCAGAGCATCATCATCGAAAACGTGGTTGGCGCCGGCGGAACCACGGCCACCACGCGCGCCGCGCGCGCCACCAATGATGGATATACCCTGATTACCGGGCATATGGGCACTCATGCGGCGTCGGTGCCGCTGTATCCCAAACTGGCCTATCATCCCGAAAAGGATTTCGAGCCCATCGCGCTGCTGGCGGGAACCCCGATCCTGATCCTGGCGAAGAAGGATTTTGCGCCCAAGGATCTCAAGGAATTCGCCACCTACGTGAAAGCCAATGTCGACAAGGTCAATGCGGCGCATGCCGGTGTCGGCTCGGTCTCCCATGTGTCGTGCGAGCTGCTGAATTCGGTGCTCGAAATCAAGCCGACCGGCGTCCCCTTCAATGGCACCGGTCCGGCGATGAACGCCCTGGTCGGTGGTCAGGTCGACTATATGTGCGACCAGATCGTCAACGCTGTGCCGCAGATCAAGGGCGGCACGATCAAGGCCTATGCGATCGCGACCCCCGAGCGCAATCCGTCGCTGCCGGATGTTCCGACCACCAAGGAAGCCGGTCTGCCCGCCTTCCAGGCCCAGGCCTGGAACGCGATTTTCGCGCCCAAGGGAACTCCGCCCGAGGTCATCGCCAAGCTCAACGCGGCGGCGGTCAAGGCGCTCGACGATGAAAACGTCCGCAAGCGCCTGCTCGATCTCGGCAGCGTCATCCCGCCGACCGCCGAGCGCACCCCCGCTTCGCTGGCGGCTTTGGTGAAGAGCGAAATCGCCAAGTGGACGCCGGTGGTCAAGCCGGCGGGCAACTGATCGCCGCTCACTAAATCGGGACCGGCCGGTGGCCTGCATGGCGCGAGTTCAATGTTGGGCAGCGGCCGGTCTTGATCTAGGCTGACGGGCGTTCCTTCCCGTTTTCCAGCGAGGCTGCATGATCCGATTCCCCCTCATTGCCGGCTTGATCGTGTTTTCAGGCTTGGCCGTTGCCCAAACCCCTTATGCCGGGATGCAGACGCGCTCGATCAAGGCGCTGTCGGAACAGCAGGTGGCTGACCTCGCTGCCGGTCGGGGCATGGGGCTGGCGCTGGCGGCCGAGTTGAACGGCTATCCCGGCCCTTTGCATGTGCTGGAACTGGCGGACAAGCTCGAGTTGACGGCGGATCAACGCGCCAGCGTCCAGCAGCTGTTCGATTCCATGAAGATGGATGCGGTGCCGCTCGGCGAAAAACTCCTCGACCAGGAAGCGGAACTTGACCGGCAATTTGCCGGCCGCACCGTGACGCCGGAAAGCCTGAAAACCTCCACCGAAGCGGTGGCCGCCACCCAGGGCGCGTTGCGCGAAGCTCATCTCAAATATCATCTTTCGACCACGGCAATCCTCACGCCGGGGCAGTTGCGGCGCTACGCCGAACTGCGCGGATACGGCGGCAAGCGGATGCACCACCACCACTGAGGCCGTCGCCGGTGATCGAGGGCGTGGAGTAGGTGGCGTCCTGCCCCAGCCGCAGGCCGCCCGGAACCCCATTTTTTCGGGTATAGTCGACATCCGAGGCCGAATCGCGGCTGTCGATCGGCCGGTCCGGCCGCTAAGAGTGGTTTTCCTCGGGTGGATAGCCTAGCGCCATGAATCAGTACCACGACCTGCTCGAACGGATTCTCTCGGACGGCGCGGAGAAGAACGACCGCACCGGCACCGGTACGCTGTCGATCTTCGGTCATCAGATGCGGTTCAACCTGGCCGCCGGCTTCCCGATGCTGACCACCAAGAAGCTGCCGCTGAGATCCATCGTGCATGAATTGCTGTGGTTTCTCAAAGGCGACACCAACATCAAATATCTCAAGGACAACGGTGTTTCGATCTGGGACGAGTGGGCCGACGCCAATGGCGATCTCGGCCCGGTCTATGGATCGCAGTGGCGGTCATGGCCGGCGCCGGACGGCCGCCACATCGACCAGATCGCCAACGTCATCGACATGATCCGGCGCAATCCGGATTCTCGGCGCCTGATCGTGACCGCCTGGAATCCGGCCGAAATCGACAAGATGGCGCTGCCGCCGTGCCATTGCCTGTTTCAGTTCTACGTCGCAAACGGCAGATTGTCGTGCCAGCTCTATCAGCGTTCGGCCGACGTGTTTCTCGGCGTGCCTTTCAACATCGCCTCCTACGCGCTGCTGACGATGATGGTGGCGCAGGTGACGGGCCTGAAGCCCGGCGACTTCGTTCACTCGTTCGGCGACGTGCATCTCTATTCCAATCACCTCGAACAGGCGAAGCTGCAGCTGACGCGCCCGACGCGACCGCTGCCCGCGATGAAGATCAATCCCGATGTGAAGGACATCTTCGCATTCCGCTACGAAGACTTCGTGCTCGAAGGCTACGACCCGCACCCGCACATCAAGGCCGAGGTCGCGGTGTAGATGGCGGCACTTCCAAGAACTACGCTTCAACGTCTCGCAATTGCAAAGGTCGAAGATGCCCGGCTTTTGTTTGAGAACCGGCGCTATTCCAATTCATACTATCTATATGGTTATGGAATCGAACTCGGCTTAAAGGCTTGCATAGCTCGCCAAATGATCGCGGAGACGGTTCCCGACAAGGCGATTTTGCGAGGTTTTTTGGACCACGAGATAGGAAAATTGATTGGTTTGGCGGGTTTGTCCGAGTCGCTCAAAACCGAACGGGATAATCCGGAATTTGATGTCCGTTGGTCTATTGTAAGCGAATGGTCGGTCGACGCTCGCTATGATATAATTGACGCTGTTACCGCGGCAGCAATGCGAGATGCTATCGAAAGCAAGCAATTTGGAGTCATGAGATGGCTGCAGCAGTTTTGGTAGATGCTGATGTGGAAATGGGACGCGAGCTTCTCCGGATTCTCGACGAAACCAATTTCCCCGTGACGGCCGCTGCTTGGATTTATTTTCCTGATATTGAAGAATGGCGATTGGTCATTCGTACACCGAAGGCTGAGAAAAATCTGCAGCAAGCTCTGCTTGAGCTCGCGGTTTCCCTGGATAGTCGAGGGGATTTGCGAAAGCGGCTCGACTTGTCTCGGGTCAAGCTTGTTCCGCCGCAGGATAAAATGCTCGCCGCCATGGGCAGTATCGTCAAGGTGGAAGGCATTTCCAGTATCCGCTTCAGCCGCAATGTGATCAATGGCGTCCTGATAGATGATGCTTTGATTTATCGACTTGCCGCGTAGCCCTGTGTATCCTGGTATCGAAATCGTCCTTATCGTCGCTGTCGCCGAGAACGGCGTGATCGGAGCCGGCGGCACCATCCCCTGGCGGCTGAAAGCCGATCAGCAGCGCTTCAAGATAATGACGATGGGCAAGCCCGTGGTCATGGGTCGCAAGACCTTCATGTCGCTGCGCAGGCCGCTTCCCGGACGTACCAATATCGTGGTCACCCGCGACGCGGACTATCGCGCCGTAGGCGCCGTGGTGACGACATCATTCGATGCCGCCCGCGCGGTCGCGACCGGCGATGCGCTGCGGCGTTTCGCCACTGAGATCGCCGTCATTGGCGGCGCCGAACTCTACGCGCAATGGATGGATCGGGCAGACCGGCTGGAAATTACCGAGGTTCACGCCCGGCCCGAGGGTGATACCTACTTCGCCGCCATCGATCCCGCGACCTGGGAAGAGGTGGCGCGGGTGCGGAATCCGGCCGGTCCGGACGACAGCGCCGACTATTCCTATGTGACATATCGTCGGCGAAAGCCGCATTAACTGCATTCTGCAATGTTAACATTGACAATTTCCGGCTCAGGCATAGCTCCTGCGGGCCAACAAGGCGCGTTGTAAGGGCCGGGGCGGTCCCCTATAAGGCCCTGCAGATGTTGCGAGGCTGGGCGTCGTTGCCCTTGGCCCGCGGAGGAGACTATCGATGCCGTGGAAGAATCAAGGCGGAGGCCCGTGGGGCCCCGGTCCGAAGGGCCCATGGGGCTCAGGCCCGCAATCGGCGGGGCCGAGGCCGCCTGATCTGGAAGACCTTCTGCGTCGCGGCCAGGACCGGCTTCAGCAGATGCTGCCGGGCGGGTATTTCAGCGGCATGGGCGTCGCGATCATCCTGCTCGTGGCATTGGTGATCTGGGGACTGTCCGGATTCTTCCGCGTCCAATCCGAAGAGCTCGGCGTCGTGATGCGCTTCGGCAAGCATGTGCGCACGGTGCAGCCGGGCCTGAACTATCATCTGCCCTATCCGATCGAGACCGTGCTGTTGCCCAAGGCGCTGCGCGTGTCCACGATCAGTATCGGCATGAACCTGATCGAGGATCCGGCGCGGCGTGGCCGCACCATGCGGGACGTGCCGGAAGAAAGCCTGATGCTGACCGGCGACGAGAACATCGTCGACGTCGATTTCACCGTGCTGTGGCGGATCAAGCCGGACGGCGTCGGCAATTATCTGTTCAACATCCAGAACCCCGAAGGCACCGTGAAAGCGGTGGCCGAAAGCGCGATGCGCGAGGTGATCGGCCGCTCCAACATCCAGCCGATCCTCACCGGCGCCCGCACCACCACCGAAGCCGGCGTGCAGGAACTGATGCAGAAGACGCTCGACAGCTACGGCGCGGGCGTCCTGATCCAGCAGGTGCAGATGCAGAAGGTCGATCCGCCGGCGCAGGTGATCGACGCGTTCCGCGACGTGCAGGCTGCGCGCGCCGATCTCGAGCGGTTGCAGAACGAAGCGCAGACCTACGCCAACCGCGTCGTCCCCGACGCCCGCGGCCGTGCGGCGCAGATCCTCCAGGTCGCCGAAGGCTACCAGCAACAGGCAATCGCCGAAGCCAAGGGCCAGAGCGCACGTTTCCTGAAAGTCTATGACGAGTACAAGAAGGCGCCCGATGTGACGCGCCAGCGCATCTATCTGGAGACGATGGAACGCATCCTCGGCAATTCCGAGAAGCTAATCTATGACGGCGGCAATTCGGCGTCCGGACAGAGTGTCGTGCCGTACCTGCCGCTTAGCGAACTGTCGCCGCGGCGTCAGGCTGCGCCAGCGACCGGTCAGCCGCAACAGCAGAGCGGAGCCACAAGATGAAGTCCGGAATTACAGGTATTGTAGCCCTGCTCGTGCTGTTCGTCGTCGTGATCGTCGGCTACAGCTCGGTGTTCACGGTGTCGGAAACCCAACAGGTGCTGGTGGTGCGGCTCGGCGAGCCGGTGCGGGTCGTCAACAAGCCCGGCCTGAACTTCAAGGCGCCGTTCATCGATACCGTGATCAGTATCGACAAGCGTATTCTCGATCTGGAAAACCCCTCGCAGGAAGTGATCGCCTCGGACCAGAAGCGGTTGGTGGTCGACGCCTTCGCCCGCTATCGCATCGAGAACGCGCTGCGGTTCTATCAGAGCATCGGCTCGATCCAGGCAGCCAACATCCAGTTGACGACGCTGCTCAATGCAGCGCTGCGCCGCGTGCTGGGCGAGGTCACCTTCATCAACGTGGTGCGGGACGAACGCGAGGTCCTGATGACGCGGATTCGCGATCAGCTCGACCGCGAAGCCGAAGGCTATGGCATCGAGGTCGTCGACGTCAGGATCAGGCGCGCCGACCTGCCGGAGCAGAACAGCCAAGCAGTCTACCAGCGGATGCAGACCGAGCGGCAGCGTGAGGCCGCTGAGTTCCGCGCCCAGGGCGGCCAGAAGGCTCAGGAGATCAGGTCCAGGGCGGATCGGGAAGCCACCGTCATTATCGCCGATGCCAACTCCACCGCCGAGCAGATACGCGGCGCGGGCGACGGCGAACGCAACCGGCTGTTTGCCGAGGCCTACGGCCAGGATCCGGATTTCTTCTCATTCTACCGCTCGATGTCCGCCTATGAAAACGGCCTGAAGAGCAACGATACCCGCTTCCTGCTGCGGCCGGATTCCGACTTCTTCAAGTTTTTCAGCAATGCCTCGGGCAAACCGCCAGTCGCGGCTCCCGCGGCACCGGCTGCCGCTGCGGCTGTGCCGAGGCCGTAAGCCTGTCCGAAACATGATCAGGGCGAAGCGGAGGGCCGCTTCACCCGCGGCTGCAACCAGGACAACATCAAAGGTGAGGTTTCGGTCCGATGAGGTCCATAGCGTTTGCCGACTTCCTCATCGGCCTGGGCATTCTTCTCGTGCTGGAAGGCCTGTTGTTCGCGGCAAGCCCCGCCTGGATGCGCCGGGCGATGCAGAGCGCGATGGCAACGCCGGACAACATTCTGCGCATTGTCGGCATCGGATCGGCCGTCGCCGGCCTTATCCTGATCTGGTTCGTGCGGCGTTAGAGGCGGTACGGCACGGCAAAAAGGTTGCGGGATCAACGCGATCGTGAGCCGCCGGCGTCGGGTTTTCGCCTGAATGTCCGCCTCAAATGCTTGCGCCGCGGACCTGTTCGGGCGCACTGTGGCCGTTCAGATGTCGACCCGTTCGCAAAGAGAGAAGCCGCTATGACCGGTGCGATTCCCTACCCGAGCTATCGTCTGCGCCGCCTGATGGCCGCGATCTGCCTTGGCGCCGCAAGCCTGCTTGCCGTACCGGTGTTTTCGGGGCCGGCCCTGGCGCGCGGCCCCGACGGCATCGCCGACGTCGCCGAGAAGGTGATCGACGCCGTCGTCAACATTTCTACCTCGCAGACCGTCGCGGCCAAGGGCGGGTCTTCCGGCGGCGACCGCGGCGCGATGCCGCAAGTACCGCCCGGTTCACCGTTCGAGGAATTCTTCGACGATTTTTTCAAGAACCGCCGCGGCGGTCCGGGAGGCGGCTCGAAGGGCGGTGAGGTGCAGCCGCGCAAGACCAATTCGCTCGGCTCCGGCTTCATCGTCGACACCTCCGGTATTGCCGTGACCAACAATCACGTCATTGCGGATGCCGACGAGATCAACATCATCATGAACGACGGCACCAAGATCAAGGCCGAGCTGGTCGGCGTCGACAAGAAGACCGACCTTGCGGTGCTGAAGTTCCAGCCGCCGGCTAAGCCGCTGGTTGCGGTCAAGTTCGGCGATTCCGAAAAGCTGCGGCTCGGCGAATGGGTGATCGCGATCGGCAATCCGTTCAGCCTCGGCGGCACCGTCACCGCGGGCATCGTCTCGGCCCGCAACCGCGACATCAACACCGGCCCTTATGACAGCTACATCCAGACCGACGCCTCCATCAACCGCGGCAATTCCGGAGGTCCGTTGTTCAACCTCGACGGCGAAGTGGTCGGCGTCAATACGCTGATCATCTCGCCCTCGGGCGGTTCGATCGGCATCGGCTTTGCGGTGCCGTCGAAGACCGTGATCGGCGTGGTCGATTCCTTGCGGCAGTTCGGCGAATTGCGCCGCGGCTGGCTCGGGGTCCGCATCCAGCAGGTCACCGACGAGATCGCCGAAAGCCTCAGCATCAAGCCCGCGCGCGGCGCGCTGATCGCCGGCGTCGAGGACAAGGGCCCGGCGAAACCGGCGGGTATCGAGCCCGGCGATGTCGTGGTCAAATTCGACGGCAAGGACATCAAGGAGCCGAAGGACCTGTCGCGCGTGGTGGCCGACACCGCGGTCGGCAAGGAGGTCGACGTCGTCATCATCCGCAAGGGCAAGGAGGAGATCCGCAAGGTCACGCTCGGCCGCCTTCAGGACGACAAGGCGGTGCAGGCCGCCGCCAAGACAAAAGACGAGCCCGCGGAGAAGCCGGCGACGCAGAAGGCGCTCGGCCTCGATCTCGCTACCCTCAGCAATGATCTGCGCACGCGCTACAAGATCAAGGACACCGTCAAGGGCGTCATCGTCACCGGGGTCGACAGCGGCTCCGACGCCGCCGAGAAACGGCTCAGCGCCGGCGACGTGATCGTCGAGGTGGCGCAGGAGTCGGTCGCCAACGCCGCCGACATCAAGAAGCGCGTCGATCAGCTGAAGAAAGACGGCAAGAAATCCGTCCTGCTGCTGGTATCGAACGCCGAAGGGGAGCTGCGGTTCGTGGCGCTGAGCGTGCAGTAAGGGCAGTCTCACTCTGCGAAGGCGGAGGATCCGGTAATCACCGCCGTTCATGATTGCGATCACTGGAATACTGGATCACCTGCTTTTGCGGGTGATGACAGTGAGGGGCTACCGGCCCACAAACTCATCCCGCCGATACCCCTGCGCGTACAATAATGCGGTGAGGTCGCCGTGATCGATCCTGGCCGCCGCGGCCGCGGCGACCGCCGGTTTGGCGTGATAGGCGACGCCGAGGCCGGCTGCCTCGATCATGCCGAGATCGTTGGCGCCGTCGCCGGTCACCAGCGTGTCGATCTCGTCGAGACCAAGGGATTCGCGCAACTGGATCAGGGTTGCCAGTTTGGCGGCGCGGCCCAAAATGGGCTCGCGGACTTCGCCGGTCAGTTTTCCGTCATGGACCTTGAGCTCGTTGGCGCGGTTTTCCTGAAATCCGATCCGTTCGGCGACCGCGCCGGTGAACAAGGTAAAACCGCCCGAGATCAGGCAGGTGTACGCGCCATGGGCCCGCATGGTCATGACCAGTTCGCGGCCTCCCGGCGTCGCCGTGATGCGCATTTTCAGCACCTCGTCGACCACGCCGACGGCCAGGCCCTTCAGCAGCGCGACACGCTCGCGCAGCGCCGGCTCGAACTCGATTTCGCCGCGCATCGCGCGCTCGGTGATGCCGGCGACATGCGCCTTGAGGCCGACGAAATCCGCCAGTTCGTCGATGCATTCCTGGCCGATCATGGTGGAGTCCATGTCGGCCAGAAAAAGCTTCTTGCGCCGGAAAGCCTGAGGCTGCACGACAATGTCGATGGGCAGATCGGCGCGCGCCTCGCGCAGGCGATTTTCGATGGCCTTGATATCGTCGTGGCCGTCGAAGGGAATGTCGACCGCCACGTCGTCGAACAGCCATTGCGCTGATCCGGGCGAGGGCAACACGGCCCGCGCGCCGTCGACGACCGTGGAGTCGAGCGCAGGGTTGGCGGGATTGCAGATGAACGTGGCGACGAGGGACATGCAGGCTTGTTCGCGAGGTGAGCGCAAGGCCGTGCTTATCGCAGGGCCGACCGCCAGCGGCAAGTCGGCGCTCGCGCTCGAACTGGCGCAGAAAACCGGCGGCGTCGTCATCAATGCTGATTCCATGCAGGTGTATCGCGACGTGCGGGTGCTCACCGCACGGCCGACCCCGGGCGAGGAGGCGGCGGCGCCGCACCGGCTCTACGGCCATGTCGACGCTGCGGTGAACTTTTCCGCGGGGGCCTGGGTGACCGATGCGGCAAAGGTGCTAGGGGAAGTCCGCCAGCAAAATCGTCTGCCGATTTTTGCCGGTGGCTCCGGCCTGTATTTCAAGGCGCTGACACGGGGCCTTTCGTCGGTGCCGCCGATCCCGCCTGCGATCCGCGACAGCGTGCGCGCGCGGCTGGAGCGTGACGGCGTCGAGGCTCTGCACGCCGAACTGGCGCGGCGCGATCCGGCATCCGCCGAACGCTTGGAGCCGCGTGATCGCAGCCGCATCGCCCGGGCGCTGGAGGTGGTCGAGGCGACCTCACGGTCGCTGACCGATTGGCATCGGGACGGTTTGCCGCCGCTATTGCCGCCGGACGCATACCGAGCGCTGTTTCTGGCGCCCGACCGCGATCAACTTTATGCGCGGATCGATGCGCGTTTTGGCACCATGCTGAAGGCCGGCGCGCTGGAGGAGGTGGCTCGGCTGGCGGCGCGGCAGCTCGATCCCCTGCTCCCGGCGATGAAAGCCCATGGCGTGCCGGCCCTGATCCGACACCTCGAAGGCGAAATCAGTCTGGCGGAGGCGGCTGAAATCGGCCGCGCCGACACCCGGCACTATGCCAAGCGGCAGTTCACCTGGTTCAGGCATCAGCTGCCGGAATTCGAATGGGTGAGGCCGGAGGCGGCGGGGGACTGGCTGGAGACATAGACCTCATCCGGAGCGGAGCAAGCCGCAGCGCGCGTCTCGAAGAATGGGCCAGGGGGTCTCAGCATTCGAGACGGCGCTAGAGCGCAATAGCTCGAACCAGCAAATTGCTCTCGCCCGCGGCAGAAAACCCCGCTAAACTGTACTTCTTCGCAGATCGCTGCCGTGGCTTGACTTTTCAGGCTTGGGCGGTATGTATTGCGCAATCTTTGGGAAGTCCGAACGGTCAAATGCGTAATATTATTACCAAACTCCTTATCGTCGTCGTACCCAAGCGCACCGCCGGGGGTGGCTGAGGCCATCCACATTCGGGCGGTGCGCAGGGGGCCTCTTGGGCCCCTTTTTATTTTCCAGAGAGCCAACTGAAGCAAGCCGCTGACCACAGCGCATCCGGAGCAAGCCATGAGCGACACCATCCAGGATCCGAACCAGATGACCGGCGCAGCGATGATCGTGCGCGCGCTGATCGATCATGGTGTCAAGCATATCTTCGGCTATCCCGGCGGCGCGGTGCTTCCGATCTATGACGAACTGTTCCAGCAGAGCGACGTCGAGCACATCCTGGTGCGGCACGAGCAGGGTGCCGGCCACGCCGCCGAGGGCTATGCCCGCTCTACCGGCAAGCCGGGCGTGGTGCTGGTGACCTCGGGCCCCGGCGCCACCAACATGGTGACCCCGCTGACCGACGCGCTGATGGATTCGATCCCGCTGGTGTGCATCACCGGACAGGTGCCGACCCACCTGATCGGCAATGACGCATTTCAGGAATGCGACACCGTCGGCATCACCCGGCCCTGCACCAAGCACAACTGGCTGGTACGCGACGTCAACGATCTGGCCAAGGTGCTGCACGAGGCTTTCTATGTCGCGAGTTCGGGCCGTCCCGGTCCGGTCGTGGTCGACGTGCCGAAGGACGTGCAGTTTGCGGTCGGCCTCTATCACCCGCCGCGCAAGTCGGACGTCCATCTGTCCTATACGCCGCGGCTGAAGGGCGACGCCGCGCAGATCCGCAAGGCCGTGGCATTGCTGGCTTCCGCCAAACGCCCGGTGATCTACAGCGGCGGCGGCGTCGTCAATTCCGGCCTTGAGGCCTCCAAGCTGTTGCGCGAACTGGTCGAAGCCACCGGTTTCCCGATCACTTCGACCCTGATGGGCCTCGGCGCCTATCCGGCGTCGGGCAAGAACTGGCTCGGGATGCTCGGCATGCACGGCACCTACGAAGCCAATATGGCGATGCATGACTGCGACGTCATGCTGTGCGTCGGCGCGCGCTTCGACGACCGCATCACCGGCCGGACCGATGCGTTCTCGCCGAACTCCAAGAAGATCCACATCGACATCGATCCGTCCTCGATCAACAAGAACATCCGCGTCGACGTTCCGATCATCGGCGACGCCGCCAATGTGCTGGGCGACCTGCTGCAGGTGTTCAAGCTGGAAGCAAAGCGGCCGGACATCAGGCCGTGGTGGCAGGAAATCGCGAGATGGCGGGCGCGCAACTCGCTGTCCTACAAGAAGAACGGCGACATCATCCTGCCGCAATACGCCATTGAGCGGCTGTTCGAACTGACGCGCGGGCGCGACACCTACATCACCACCGAAGTCGGCCAGCACCAGATGTGGGCAGCGCAGTTCTTCGGCTTCGAGGAGCCGCACCGCTGGATGACCTCGGGCGGCCTCGGCACCATGGGCTACGGCCTGCCGGCGGCGGTCGGCGTCCAGGTCGCACACCCGAACAGCCTCGTGATCGACATCGCCGGCGACGCTTCCGTGCAGATGACGATGCAGGAAATGTCGACGGCGATTCAGTACGAACTGCCGATCAAGATATTCATCCTGAACAACCAGTACATGGGTATGGTGCGGCAGTGGCAGCAGCTGCTGCACGGCAACCGGCTGTCGCACACCTATTCCGAGGCGCTGCCGGATTTCGTCAAGCTCGCGGAGGCCTTCGGCTGCGTCGGGATCCGGGCGATCAAGCCCGCCGACCTCGACGGCGCCATCCAGGAGATGATCGACGTCAGGCGCCCGGTGCTGTTCGACTGCCGGGTGGCGGCGCTGGAAAACTGCTTCCCGATGATCCCGTCCGGCAAGGCGCATAACGAAATGCTGCTGCCGGCGGAAGCCAACGACGAAGCCACCGCCGCGGCGTTTGCCGGCGGCAAGGCATTGGTGTGAAGGTGAGCCGGGCCGATGTTTGATTTGCAGCAACTCGAAAGCGCACACGGCGTCGTCGGCGCGGCGATGCCGCCGACACCGGCGCTGGCGTGGCCGTTGCTGTCGGAGCGGCTCGGCGCCGATGTCATCGTCAAGCACGAAAACCACACGCCGATCGGCGCCTTCAAGGTGCGCGGCGGGCTGGTCTATGTCGACCGGCTGAAGCGCGAGCAGCCCGACACCATTGGAATCATCTCGGCGACCCGCGGCAATCACGGCCAGAGCCTGGCCTTTGCCGCGAGCCGCTACCGCCTGCCGGCGACGATCTACGTTCCCCGGGGAAACTCGGTCGAAAAAAACCGCAGCATGCGCGCACTAGGCGCCAACCTCGTCGAGCATGGTGAGGATTTTCAGGCCGCGCGCGAGGAAGCCTATCGCCGCGCCGAGGCCACGGGATTTCAGATCGTGCCGGCGTTTCACCCGCATCTGGTGCTGGGCGTCGCGACCTACGCGCTCGAACTGCTGCGAAAGGCCCCGGACCTCGATGTGCTCTATGTGCCGATCGGGCAGGGCTCGGGCGTCTGCGGCTGCATCATGGCGCGCGACCTGCTTGGCCTCAAGACCGAAATCGTCGGCGTCCAGTCCACCGAGGCGCCATCTTATGCGCTGTCCTTTGCGGCCGGCACCGTCGTGACCACGGAGAGCAGCAACACGCTGGCCGATGGCATGGCAACCCGCGTGCCCGATCCCGATGCGCTCGCGATCATCTGTAAGGGTTGTTCGCACATCGTGCAGGTCCGCGACGACGAGGTAGCCGCCGCAATCCGCGCCTACTGGACCGATACCCACAATCTCGCCGAAGGCGCAGGCGCTGCGGCACTCGCCGCCGCTTTGCAGGAAAAGCCCAAACTCCGCGGCAACCGGGTGGGCCTGATCCTGAGCGGCGGCAATATCGATTTCGATCTATTCAACCGCTGGGTCATTCCGCAAGCCACCGTCGCCGGCGGCAGGGTACTGGCGTGAACGCAAATTTGGGGACGACAACAGTGAACCAGCCCGCATCCGCCTATTTCATGGAAGACCGCCGCGACCCGATCGAGTCGCATACGCTCTCGGTGCTGGTGCAGAACGAGCCGGGCGTGCTGGCGCGGGTGATCGGGCTGTTCTCCGGCCGCGGCTACAACATCGAAAGCCTAACGGTCTCCGAGACCGAGAACCAGAAACACGTCTCCCGCATCACCATCGTCACCACGGGCACGCCGATGGTGATCGAACAGATCAAGCACCAGCTCGACCGCATGATCCCGGTCTACCGCGTCGTCGACATGACGCTGACCGGCCGCTCGATCGAGCGCGAACTGGCGATGGTCAAGCTGCGCGGCACCGGTGAGCACCGGGTCGAGGCGCTGCGGTTGGCCGAGGCCTTCCGCGCCCGCGTGATCGACGCAACCACCGAAAGCTTCGTGTTCGAGATCACCGGTAATTCCGTCAAGATCAATCAGTTCATCGACCTGATGCGCCCGCTCGGCCTCGTCGAGGTTTCGCGCACCGGCGTCGCCGCCATCGGCCGCGGGCCCGAGGGGATGTAGGGCCATGCTGGCGCGCGACTGGTACTACACGCAACGGCGTCGCCTCGGCCTCGATTCGGCGGTCGCCTCCATCTACGACCGCCATGACAGCAGCGATGTTCGCACCCGCGCGGTACTGTCCATGCTCGGCGTGCAACGCGGCTGGCGGGTGGCCGATATCGGCTGCGGCAACGGCGTGCTGGCCGTCGAGGCAGCGCTGATGGGCGCCGATGTCGACGCCATCGATATCTCGCCGGCGATGCTGGCGCTGGCCGGGATCCAGGCCAGCGACCGCAAGGTCGCGGTCCGGACCCAGCCCGCGGGCTTGCTGAGTTTTGCCTACCAGCCCAATTCGTATGACCTGATCGTGAGCGAGTTCGCGCTGCATCATCTGCCCGATTTCTGGAAGGCGGTGGCGCTGGCGCGAATCCATGCCGCGCTGAAACCGGGCGCGAACTTCTACCTGCGCGACATCGTCTTCGTCAGCATGCCCGACGGAGTAGATCGCGACGTCGAGGGCTGGGCTGAGTTCTGCATAAAGAACCACGACTTCGACCGCGACAGCGTCGTGAGCCATATGCGCGACGAATATTCGACCTTCGGCTGGGTGATTGAGCGCATGCTGACCGATGTCGGCTTCACGCTTGTCTCGGCCGATTACCACGCGCCGCTGCACGGCACCTACCTGCTGCGCAAACCCGAACCCGGCGAGCAGAGCTAGCGACGTGCAGCTGTTTTTCGACGTCCCGCCGGCCTGCATGGCCTTCGTGATGCGCGGCATCGCCATCCTGCGGCCGTCGAAGCGGCCGCCGTCAGCGGCCGCGACAGCGTGACGGAGAACAACAGGCCCCGCCATGTCACAGTCGCTGCTAATCGCCTTTGTGGTGTTCGCCACCGTGATGTTCTTCACGCCGGGGCCGAACAACATCATGCTGCTGTCGTCCGGGCTGACCTACGGCTTTCGCCGCACCCTGCCGCATGTCGCGGGCATTACGATCGGCTTTGCCTTCATGGTGGGGGCGGTGGGCCTCGGGCTCGGGACCATTTTCATCAGCTATCCGGTGCTGCAGACGATCCTCAAATATGCCGGCGTCGCGTATCTGATCTACCTCGCCGCCCATATCGCGATGTCCGGTCCTGCCACGCAGGACCAGGACAAGGCGCGTGGGCCGATGACGTTCTGGGGCGCTGCGATGTTCCAGTGGATCAACGTCAAGGGCTGGGTGATGGTGATCGGCACCATCACCGCCTATGCCGGCATCGCCGACTTCCCGTGGAATATCGTCATCCAGGTCTTGCTCAGCCTGTTGCTGGGGACGTTGTCCTGCTCGGCCTGGGCGCTGTTCGGCAGCGCGCTGCGGCCGATCCTGGCCTCGCCGGGGGCGGTGCGGGCCTTCAATATCGTCATGGCGGTGCTGCTGCTGGCCTCGCTCTATCCGGTGTTCATGGACGCATGATGCGCCGCCGCGCCATGCAGAAACGGATTTCCCCTGACGGGCAAAATGCTCTAGACAACGCCGGAAATTCGCGGGCGACCGGCGCTTCCGACCACCTGAAAGCCTGATTAACCGGCCGATCTGGCCACCGACGAGGGAACGACCATGCGTGTTTACTACGATCGCGACGCCGACCTGAATTTGATCAAGGGCAAGAAGGTATGCATCGTCGGCTATGGCAGCCAGGGCCACGCCCACGCGCTGAACCTGAAGGATTCCGGCGTCAAGGATGTCGCCATCGCGCTGCGCAAGGGCTCGGCCTCGGCCAAGAAGGCGGAAAACGCGGGCTTCAAGGTGATGGAAGTCGCCGAGGCCGCCAAATGGGCCGATGTCATGATGATGCTGACCCCCGACGAATTGCAGGGCGACATCTACCGCGACCATCTGCACGCCAATATGAAGAACGGCGCGGCGCTGCTGTTCGCGCACGGCCTCAACGTGCATTTCAACCTGTTGGAGCCGCGCGCCGATCTCGACGTGCTGATGATCGCGCCGAAGGGTCCGGGCCATACCGTGCGCTCGGAATACCAGCGCGGCGGCGGCGTGCCCTGTCTGATCGCCATTTCCAAGGACTCGTCGGGCAATGCCCACGACCTCGGCCTCAGCTACGCCTCGGCGATCGGCGGCGGCCGCGCCGGCATCATCGAGACCTCGTTCAAGGAAGAGTGCGAGACCGACCTTTTCGGCGAACAGGTGGTGCTCTGCGGCGGTCTGGTCGAGCTGATCAAGGGCGGCTACGAGACCCTGGTCGAAGCCGGCTACGCGCCCGAGATGGCGTATTTCGAGTGCCTGCACGAAGTGAAGCTGATCGTCGACCTGATCTATGAAGGCGGCATCGCCAACATGAACTACTCGATCTCCAACACCGCCGAATACGGCGAATACGTCACCGGCCCGCGCATCATCACCGCCGAAACCAAGGCCGAGATGAAGCGCGTGCTCGCCGACATCCAGGGCGGCAAGTTCGCCCGCGACTGGATGCTGGAAAACAAGGTCAACCAGACCTCGTTCAAGGCCACGCGCGCCAAACTCGCCACCCATCCGATCGAGGAAGTCGGCGAAAAACTCCGCGACATGATGCCGTGGATCAAGAAGGGCGCGCTGGTCGACAAGACCAGGAACTGAGGCGCTTAGCACGCCGCATCGTTGGAATTTGGGCAGAATGGAGCCCCGCGGAGATGCGGGGCTCCTTGCCGAAAGGCAACGTGCCTTTTTGGCCCATTGTCCCGCAGCGCAATCCGTGATGCCGCCGAACCAGCCGCACGACCGGTCATTCGCGGTGTATTGCCCAGAGCGAGCAACCGAAGGTGGTGTTGCAAACCTGCTCATGGCGGATATGCTGGTGACCCGAGGAAGAAGAGCTTGCGGAACCCGGGTGCGATCGTCCCGTTTGATACCGACCTTGACGCCCCCGCGATTGCGGGCTTTTCGTTCGTGCCGACATGGGTCACAGAGCCGCCGCATCCACAAGCTTGATCCCAAGGCGAGGGCGACAGCAGAGCGCTGGTAATGGAAATCAACGTGCGTACCGATCCCGCTCTCGCTGCCGAAAATGCCAAGTTGCGCGCGCGTCTCGTTGAGATCGAGGACGAGTTGCGCACAGTCCAAAGGCGGGAGTATCGGCCCGTCGCCGAAGGTCAGCCCGGACTCGATGCCGCCTCCACTCCATTTTTCGGCGAGATGTTCGGCGAGATCAACCAGGCTGTCATAGCCATCGACGAGTCGGATCGCGTCACCTATCTCAACGAGGCTGCCGAACGACAATACGGAGTTGGCGCCAGCGAAGCGCTCGGGCAGCCGATCTCCGCGGTCTATGCGATCCGCTGGATCGATCCCGCCGACGAGGCACGTGGCGTAGCGAAACCGTCCATGTCAGGAATGATGGCCGCGAACTGGCGGTTGAATCATCCATCACCGCGCTGCTGCTCGCCGGCCCGCCGGTCCGTCTGATGCCGGCGGCGGCCCAGGGCATCGGCATGGCACTGCATGAACTCACCACCAACGCTACAAAGTATGGCGCACTGTCGAACAGGGACGGGCGCTTGAACATTGACTGGACCGTAACGGCCGCGCCCGAACCGGCTTTCTCGATGCAGTGGAGAGAGTCTGGCGGCCCCGAGGTCGTGGTCCCCAGCCGCAAGGGATTTGGCCACAAGGTGATCGGAAGAATGGCCGAAGCCGCGGTCGACGGCAGCGTTGAAATCGATTATGCGAAGAACGGATTGTGCTGGAAGATAACTGCGCCGGCCGCCAACATCCTGGAAGGCGCGAGCGTGCCGCCGCCGATATCGCGCGAATAGAAGTAGCATGGCTGCTCGAACCGAGCGTCGTCTTGGCCGCTGCCGGTACGGTGGAGGCTGCCCGCTAGGACCCAGATCTCCGGGCGCCGCGCGGAATGTGGGCCATTCCAGGCGCCAATCGGTATCTTGCCTGTCACGCGCGGGCGCGAGGCTTACTTGGCGATCTTGTTGTGCAGCTGCCAGAAGCGCACGGTACGGTGGGCGGTTTCCATCGACAGTTTCCGATAATCGCGCTGTGCCAGCGCCAGCGTCTGTGCGTTGATCGGCGCCGGCATCGGCCGGTTGCGCAAGATGCTTTCGACGCTCGGCCAGTTCAGGCGGGCTGACCGGCAGGGAATCAGGATGAGGTCGGCGCGAGGTCCCTCCAGGAGCCGCGCCATCATTTCGGTCGGCGCGTCGTTGAGCACGGCGAGGGAGACGATCACCTCGTCGAACTTCCCGGCTTCGGCGAAAAGGAAGACGGCGGCGTCGTCCAGCTCGTTCAATTCCTTCTTAAGCTTGATGAACTTCTCGACGCCGCCGAAATCCCGCGCCGAGGAAGTATCTTCGTCGGCGTCGCCGAGGATCGATTGCAGCACCCGCTTGATTTCTTCCCGCAGTTTCGGCGACGCGATTGCCGCCAGCTTGGCGCGGACCGCGTCAGAGGCGCGCCGCAACAGGTCGCGCAGGAATTTGACGGGCAGGTCGATGCGCAGCCCAAGGATTTCGGTGAGTTCGTCGTCGGCTTCGGCGCGGGATACGATACCGGAATAGCCGGCCTCGGAAAAGCGCGCGCCGGCATTGGTGGCGAGCTTCCGGATGACGTTGCTTTCGCCGCGATCGATGATCACGTCGGTGACCGCTTCGGGCAGATCGGTGCGGCCCGAAATGGCCAGCAGATGATCCTGCCCTTTCTTTCGCGCGATCTCCACCAGCGTGCCGGTTCCGAGGCGGCTGGAATGCGCCAGCACGTCGCCGGCCACCGCGATTTCATCGTCCCATGCCAGCTGGTGAACCACTCGCTGCGGCGCGAAGGCGAGCGGCGCCAGCCGCTTTCCGAATTCGCCCCTGGCCCGGCTTTCGACCCGGGAAATCAGAAGACACATGACGTCGTCGAAGATCTTGACCTGTTCCTCGCTGAGACGCGAGCCATCGTGCAGGAACAGGTTTGTCACCTGCCGAAGCGTCTCGACCCGCTCCGCGGGCGACCCGGTTCTGACCGCGTCCTCGAGTTCGGCGATGATGGAATGATCCGGCTGTGGCGCCATCGTTCCCGGAGCGATCTATTGGGTGTTGCAGGAATTGAGGCCGCACCATGGCCGTTACAGCCCTACGCCCGCGTTAAGTTGGAACTCCGTAGAAATACAGGGCGCGGCTGCGGCCGTATTCGAGGGGCATGCTGAACGGATCCCGACGGCGCGGGATCCGGCTTTCTACTCGGCGGCGGCCGGCGTCAGCGATGCCAGCGGCACATCGAACGCGTAGACGAAGCCGGCGGGCGCATACGTCAGATGGACGCTACCCTTGAGCTGCCTTCCGAGGGTCTCGATCAGGCGGGTGCCGAAACTCTGCCGGGCAGGGGCCTGAACCGCGGGCCCGTTCTTCTCGGTCCAGGTCAGGCGCAGCCGCTGCGCCGGCTCGTCGACGGTCCACGCAATGTCGACGCGTCCGTCCGGCGTCGACAAAGCGCCGAACTTGGTGGTGTTGGTGCAGAGCTCGTTCATCGTCATCGCGATGGCAATCACAGCGCCCGAGGCGATCCGGATATCCGGCCCCAGAATCGAGAACTTCGCCGCATCCGGATCGTCGAAGGCTTCGGTGGCGCCGCGCACGATCTTGCCGAGGTCGGCGCTGCTCCATCGCGCCTGCAGCAGCAGGTCGTGGGCCCGTCCCAGCGCCAGCAGCCGGCCTTCGATGGCGTGTTGCGCGTGCTCGGCGCCGGCCACGTTCCGCAGGCTCTGGGAGGCGATGGCGCTGACTGTCGCCAGCGTGTTCTTGATGCGGTGGTGCAGTTCTTCCAGGATCAGCTTTTGCAGCCTGTCCGCCGCCGCGCGCTCGCGGGCGTCGATGCCGGCCTGATCGAGCAGGCCCTGGGTATTGATTTCCGCCTGCGCCAGCAGCAGCCGAAGGCTGACATTCTCTGCCGCCAGGAAATCCTGCGGCGGCGCTGCCCTGTCGTGGAAATGGCGCTTGTCCTGGTGATGATCGATTTCGAACATCCAAAACTATACCATCCTATGTCGTCTACCGCTCAGATTAATTGCGGCGGCTTTTGGCGCCAACAAGACGATTCCGGCCGTTTCCCGTGTGGTTTGAGGCCAAGCTACGGCCAGGCAGCATCGAACCGTTGCAAATCCAGGATCGCGCGGAAGATAGCTGGATCGCCCGATTCACCGTTCCATGACGGTTCTGGGCCAGGTGGGCGTGGCGCGCCGTAGATGGCGATTTCTGCCTTTCCGCGAGAGCGGGTTCGGATCGAACCCCAAGGGCTGTCCGTGGCCGTTGCGAATGGCCGCTTCGGCTGTTGAGCTAGGTCAACGACGTGAGGCCTTTCGCAGCTAATCATAATGTGTCGCAGGGCTTGTCCCTGGCCTAATTCTGGGAGTGATTGAAATGAGGAAATCGTCTGGAGTTCTTCTTGCCGCGCTGGCGGTGGCCACGCTGTCGGCCGTCGCACCCGCGGCATCGGCGCCGATCGGATCGCCACTGATGCTGCGAAACGCGGTGGAGATATCGGTGGAGACCGTAAGATATCGTCGCGGCTATGGCCCGGCCATCGGCCTTGGTATCGCCGGCGCGCTGATCGGCGGGGCGATTATTGGCGCAACTCAACAGCCCTACGGCTATTACGGCTATCCCGGCTACTACGGTCCCGGCTATTACGGTCCGGCCTACGTCGTCGCGCCGGCCTATGTCGGGGGCGGCGCCGCGGCTTATTGTGCGCAGCGCTACAGGTCCTACGACCCGTATTCCGGGACCTATCTTGGCTACGACGGTTATCGCCATCCGTGTCCATGATGGCGACCAATGGTTGATTGAGGAAGTGTCGCCCCTGCGCGTCGTAGAGGCGAGCCTTGGTCTGCCGACCCTGTAAGCGGTTACGTTTGGTCTTGGGGCGACGTCGGCGACCGGCGCGTCGTCGTCGTGGTATCGTCTGCCAGCGATCGGATCGACTCGTGGCATGTCGGAAAATCCCTCAGCGTGACCTGCCTTGTCGCCCCAGCTACCGGACGCGCATTCATGACCGGATGGCCAGCAACCAGTCGTCGAGTCGCTGCAGCCAGCGCCGCGGCGGAGGTGGGGCAGGGAGCGGCTTGAGCTTGAGGCGGTCACCGTCAAGTCCATGAACGAGCTGAAGTGTTCGTGTGTGGTAGACGGCAAGATCCGGACGGTGACCGATGCTCAATAAGGTCGTCTGCTTCAGTTCGTCGTCGAACAGGCGCATGACGCGGCGTTGGCTGTCCTCGTCGAGCGCGGCCGTCGCTTCGTCGAGAAAGACCCATCCCGGCTTATGCAGCAGCAGCCGCGCGAACGCGAGTCGCTCCTGTTCGCCGAGCGAAAGCTCCTTGTCCCAGCGCTCAGTCCGGTCGAGCTTGGGAATGAGATTGCCGAGATCGCACCGCTGCAGTGCCTTTCGAATATCCGGATCGGGGAAAGCGTCGGTGGCACTCGGATAACTCAGAGCGTTGCGTAACGTGCCCAGCGGCAGGTAAGGGCGCTGCGGCAGGAATGCCATCGTCCCGGGCGGAGGCGTGAGGATGGTCCCGGAACCCCACGGCCAGAGACCCGCCACGGCGCGGAACAGCGTCGATTTTCCTCGACCGGTATCGCCGACGATCAGCACGCGCTCGCCCGGTGCGATGCTGACGGTCGCGTCGTCGATAATGATGTGCCCGTCCGGCAGCAGGACGCGGACACCCTCGAAAGCAAGATGGCCGTCCGGGTGCGGCGCGCGTTTGATCTCCTTCGCGCCCTCCTCGACCGCGGGCAGGTTGTCGAGCGCTTCGCGGAAGCGCGCGACCCGGTGGACCGCCGCCCGCCAGTCGGCGAGCCGCGAAAAATTGTCCACGAACCAGCGCATCGCGCCCTGCACCTGGGAGAAGGCGCCCGCCACCATGATCAGGCCGCCGAGGGTCAGGCTACCGCCGAAATAGGCCGGTGCGGCCACGAGTATCGGAACGACGAGCGACAGCCAGCCGGTGCCCGATGTGATCCAGGTGAGATGGGCGAGCGAGGAAGAGATTCGCCGCATGGTATCCACGACGGCCGCGAGCGCCGCTTCGAGATGCCGCTGTTCGTCCCTCTCCCCGCCATGCAGCGCGATGCTCTCGCCGGATTCGTTGACCCGAACCAGAGCGAAGCGGAATTCCGCCTCGCGCGCATATCGTTCGCCATTCAGGGCAATCAGCGGCCGTCCCACCAGCCAGGTCAGGCCGGAGCCGATCAGGGCATAACCGAGGGCACACCAGACCATGTAGCCGGGGATCGCGATGTCGTGGCCCGCCACCTGGAAGGTGACCTGCGCCGACAGGGCCCACAGCACGCCCACGAAAGCGGCGATCTGAAGCAGGGAATAGACCATGCCGCAGCCGAGGTCCGCGCTGTAGTCGCCGAGCAGGCGCGTATCCTCCTGGATGCGCTGGTCCGGATTGTGACCGTACTGGCCGGCAAAGCCCAGCTGATAGACGCGCAACGGCTTGAGCCACTCGACCAGCAGGTGGCGGGTGATCCACTCGCGCAGCCGAAACTTCAGGCGTTCCTGCAGAAAGGTCTGGGCGACCGTGAGCGCCAGCAAGACGGCAATGATGACGAGGAACGTCCAGAGATGATGGACGAAGCCCGACAGGTCCTTGCGGCCCACGGCGTCGAAGAACTGGCCGTTCCACTCATTCAGTTCCACCTGCCCGAACATGTTGGCGATGGTGACGACGGTCGAGACGGCGAAGATCACCACCACTCGGCGCCCGCCTTCGGCGCGAACCCGCGCGAACAGTTTCAGGTCGCGGGCGAGATTGAAATCGTGCGTTGGCGGGGACACAACGAGTTCGTCCGCCAGAGAGGGTCTGACCGCCAGGCCCGGTATCAGCGGTAGCACAGGCAGGGCGGTCTGCGGCACCTCCGACGGACGGTGTGCGGCCAGAGGCGGCAAGGTCGATGGAAGGTCCGTTTTCATTCCCCGCATCCCCCACCTCGCATCGTCGTGAGCGACGTTAAGGCCAGCTAATTCCCGCCAGCGGCAGCACCCCCCGGTTCACCGCGGCGGCTGGATGTAACGGTCAAAGATGCTCTTCAAAATCCTCAAATGACTTGCCGAACTGCGTCAGCGCCTCCTCCAGATAATCCGCCAGCATGGGCGTCTCGATCAGGTAGGATGCCGTACGGTTGTTGTGGGCGCGCGATGCCTCGGCGCGCAGATCGCGCCAGCTGTCGAGATCGCCGTCACCGCGGCCGAGCCACATCAGGGCTACCAGGTCGATCTGCTCGTCGACGTTCAGGCCTCGAATGAAGCCGGAAAGCTCGGAGCGATCGGTGCTGTTGCGGTGATCCTCTGGCATGTCGTCGTCCGGATCGGCGGCCAGGTCGGACTGGTCGGCGTTACCCTCGGATTGGCGGGATTTGGCGATGATGAAGAACACTTTTTCCGGCGAGATCGACAGGTTCGGAACTTTTCGCATCGTGACATCTCCAGAAGGCAGGCGCAAAATACTGGCCAGGGGACAACGTGGCTGGAACGAGAGCCCGCCACGCAGCGGACTCTCCGCATTTCGGGTTGCCGCCCGGATCAGGCGGTGGCCCGCTCGAACGCTTCCCGTGCCGTCTGATTGGCGCGATCGAAGACGGCGCGGGTTTCCGTCAGGGCAGCCGTAAGTGCCGACCATGACTGGTTTCCAGCCTCGTTCAGCTTCCGGAGTTTTGCCTCCGCGGCGATCGCGTCGGCCTTCATGCGCTTGACGCTCGACTCGATTTCGTCGCGGCGCTCACTTGCGAATTCGCTGGCGGCAGAGGCCAGCTTGTCGGCCGTCTCGCGCCATGCTTTCAACTGGGCTGCCGCCTGGAGTTCGAATGTCGCCTGCTGCAGCTCGAATTGCCTGCCGTAGCTCTCGACATATTTCTTGACCTCCGCCTCGAAGGCGTTCCAGTCGGTTTCCAGTTTTGCCTTGGCGCTGGTCCATGCGGCCTCGCCGGCTCCCGTCTGCTTCCTGATGGCGTCGCGGAAGTCGTCGCGATTCTTCCGCAGTTCGGCCAGAACCTTGCTGGCCTTGTCCTTCGCATCGGCCTGCACCTCGGCGGCCTTGCTTTCCAGGGACGTCAGCGCGGCGTCCATCTCATCGAGCCGCTCCTTGGCCCAATTTGCAAAGAAGTGAATGCTGTCTTGCCCGCTCATCTCTCGCTCCATGAATTTTCGGGGGGGTATACTCGCCGAGAAAAGGCTTCCCCTGGAAAAAACTAGAGCTTCCGGCGAAGATAACCTTGCGCAAGATCAACACATGCCGTCGGGCTTCGGCTGATCGGGTTTAGCGGCAGGTCGGCGCCCGGTATTGATGCCATTGATTTGGATCAACATGATTTCGTGAACGGCCCGTAAGTGGTTTCATGGCAGGCGGGGGCGCCGTTCTCAAGATCGCTCACAATGGGTCAATCAGGTTCGATCATCAATCTGTTCAGACATCAGAGCCTGGCATCGAGGCAACGCGTAAGAACAGAGATCCCGGGCAATGAATCGCAACATTCTCTATCTGGTCATCGGCGCACTCGCCGTCGTCGCTGTGGTAGTGGGTTATCAATTCTATCAGGAGAAGCAGAAGGCCACCGGCGTCGAGATCAGCATCGGCGAGCGTGGCATTTCAATTGAAAAGAAGTAGTGCGGCATGTTGCCGATGACGCTGCCGACCGGCGTCAGCGCCAGACATCGAGACCAAGGCCTCACAGACCACGACGAGAGCCAACGTCCATTTAGGTCCCACCGAAGGAGTCAGATATGTCGCTCGGACTAATACTCGTCATTATCCTCGTCATCTTCCTGCTTGGTGGTTTCAGTGGCCGCTTCGGTGGTTACGGCTACGGCTTCGGTCACGGTGGTGTCGGTGTCATCGGCGTCATCCTGATCATCCTCGTCGTCCTGCTGCTTATGGGCCGGATCTGATCTTGAGGCAGATCAATTCCACGCATTCGAGCCATGGCATCCGGCGGATGGCGGCCTCAACGGGTACGACGCGCTGAGGCCGCTCCTCTTGGGCTATCGCCTGTAACGGCAGTATTCGTCGCCATTGTCGTACTCGACGCAGATCTTCACGCGGCGCGGCAGGTACGAATCGGCATATCCCCTATAGCGGTCCGCATCGTCCCTATACCGATCGCCGCGCTCCTGATGTTGTCCACGATCCTTGTCGCGATCTCGGCCCATGTAGTCGTCGTCGTCCCGCCGCATCATTCGGCCGTGGCTCTTCTCACGGTCATCGCGACCCGCACGGTCGCCGTCGCCGCGATGCATCATACGGCCGTTGCCCATCTCGCGGTCGTCACGGCCTGCGCGGTCGCCATCGCCGCGGCGCATTCTCCAGTCCGGCCCCATTTCACGGTTGTCGGTCTTCTGTTGGTCGCGGCCGGCTTTTTCATCCTGCGGTGGCGAGGGTTTCTGGTCAGTCTGGACAGGCGCTCCGGCTTGCGGCGCCTTCTCCTGCTCCTGGGCGAGCGAGCAAAGGCTCGAGGAGGCGAGCAACATTGTGGCAAGGGCGAATGCACGCATGCGGTTTTCTCCGTTGGGGTGTGATCGTTGAGGTCGTCGCTCGGTTCGGCGCCTCAGATCGAAGGTGAACACGCGCCAGCGGCTCTAGTTCCCGTTTTCGTGCGACAGGTCGTGGCTGGGGAAGGTCTTTCCGCCAGCAGTTTAGCACCTTGCGCCCCGCGTTGTCGCTTCGGAAACTCCCCGATTGTGAGAAGACTAGCTTTGGGACGAAATACGGGGGCAAGCCATCCCTGCCAGGCCGCAGCCTACAACGGATCTTCTGAACCACCGTCTTCATGGCGCGCAGGGACAGCCGCCGCACCCGGGAAATTCAGACGAAGACGCGGGATTCCTAAGTTTGCGCCCCCTCGGAACAAACGATTTGCACCGTCGTTTTTCATCGACCCGACAACAGAGGAGAACGACAAATGGCAATCGAATCCAGAGAGACGGGAAACCTGATCGGCAGCGATAAGGTCGAAGGAACCGCCGTTTACGGCGCCGACAGCCAGAAGATCGGAACCATTGAGCGTGTCATGATCGACAAGATCAGCGGGAAGGTTTCCTACGCGGTGCTGAGCTTTGGCGGTTTTCTCGGCATCGGCGACGATCATTATCCGCTGCCCTGGCAGTCGCTAAAATATGACACCAATCTGGGTGGCTATATTACCGGCATCACGCAGCAGCAGCTGGAAGGCGCTCCGAAATACGGCAACGACAATGCCTGGAACTGGTCGGACACCTCGCGCACCCGCGCAGTGAACGACTACTACGGTGTTCCTTTCGTCGCCTGAGCAATCTGCGCGATCCGAGCATAAAAAGGCCCCGGCATTGGCCGGGGCCTTTTTTCAGCCTGGTCTACCGATTGGCTGCATCGAGGTCGATCAGAGCAATGCCGAGTTCCGGTCGCTTGCGCCGCCGCAGACCTGCCGCTGCTTCTTCGAGGACGACTTCGAGGGTCGGGAGAACCTTGCCCTCAAGCAGATGTCCGCCGCGCGTCGTGCCGTCGGATAGCCCGAGCACGACGTGAACGTGCAGGCTGGCCATGCCATCGTCGCCGGTCGCGATGTCGCCGATCGCGCTCAGGACCTCGCATTGCTCGTCAACCTTGATTTTCCGGTAGCTCTTGGTCGCGATATCGAACCAGCCGACGACAGCGTTCTCGAAGGCGCCGATCGCCGTCAAGGAGGCTCCGCGAATGCCGGCCTCATTGGCGAACCGGTTCAGCGCCGCAAACGCTTCTTCGCCGGTCTCGAGTACGACGATGATGGTGCGCGCACCCGCCTGTTCTGAAACGATTTTGCTCTTCATTGGATGCCTCCATCTCCGATCACGCCGCCATCTTCCGGCAGCTTTCCGCGCAGGCTCGGCAGATCGCGACACAGGCTTCCATCCCACCGACACACTCGCAGTCCTCGGCGCATTCGGCGCAAATCTCGGCGCATTCGCGGCAAGTGTGCTTGTGGTGCGGGGTGTTGATCAGCATGAAATGTGCCGACGTCCGGCACATCTCGGCGCACGCCATCATCAGGCGAAAATGCGCCGGCTCGACATGCTTTCCGCCGGCCACCAAGCAATGGTTCATCGCGGTGCCGAGGCAGGTCCGGTAGCAGTTCAGGCAGGTCTCGATGCAATGGTTCATCTCTTCGGTGATCGGCACGGATGCATCCTTTCGGCGGAGTCTTGAAAGCGGGCGAAGCCCCCCGGACGAAACGACGTTAGGGAAGCTGTGTTCCCGGTCGGCCGGAAGGTGCGGCGGCTGGTCGCAAATCGCCCGCGGCCTCGAAGGTAGCTTTAGGCATTAACCAGTATTCGCGTTGAGCGAGCCCAGCCCCGGCCAGCGGCCCTCGCGGGCCTGTTTTCATGGCGATGCCCACTTCGCCGGCCGCACCGGCAAATTCATTGCGCGTTCATGACATTTCCCCTACATTTTTATGACACGTCGCAGGCTCCGGATGCGACGTCCGTCTCCTGGTCATCACCAGCCAAGGCTCAAAGGCAGTGCCGGGTATAGTTGCGTCCCCTCCATGGCGCCCGCGCCAACTCCAGGTCCAGTCGCCGCCGTCGCCGCCGCAAGCCTTGCCTCGGTAGGCCTCTGGCGGCTGCTCGCTGTCGCGGCGCCCCACTTGGCGGCGATCGGCCTGATGCTGCAGACCGAGAACGACTTCGGCGCGCGGCTCGGTTTTCTGTTGTCCTGGGGCATCCTGAATTCGTTCTGGATCGCGTTGTTGCGGCGTCCCGCGCTGTCAGGCGCGCTGTCGCTGACGCTGGTCGTGGCCCTGATCCTGCTGTCCCGGCTGAAGCACGACGTCGTGCAGATGACCGCGAACTTCATCGACGTGATGGTGATCGACCGCGACAGCGCGGCGTTCCTGTTTACGATCTTCCCCGGTCTGCGCTGGTCCGTGATCGGCGCCGCCGTCCTCATTCTCCCCTTGATGTACGCCCTTTGGTGCCTCGACCCGTTCCGTATCCGTCGACTGCCGGCCCTGGCCTGCAAGCTGACCTGTCTTGCCGCGCTGGTCGGATATGCCGTTTCATGGCCCGAGCAGCCCTGGCGCGGCTATTACGACGACGGCTATCTGTCGAAATTTGCTCGCTCCGGCGTTACCGCAGTGTCGGATTTCTTCACTCATGGCTTTATGGAATCCGACGCCGTCGCCGCCGGGCGCCTCAAGGTGCCGCTGGTGGATTCCTGCCATCCGGCGGCGCGGCGGCCACACATCATCATGATCCATGACGAGTCGAGTTTCGACATTCGGCAGGCCCGGGGCATCAAGGTTCCCGCCGGCTATGGCAGCCATTTCAAATCGTTCGACGGCAAGTCGCGCACGTTCATGGCCGAGAGCAGCGGCGGGGCGAGCTGGTTCACCGAATACAATGTGCTGGCCGGACTCTCGTCGCGCTCGTTCGGCCGGTTCTCCTACTTCGTGACGCGGATCGCCGCCGGCCGTGTCGAGCGCGGCCTGCCAACGGCGCTGCGCCGCTGCGGTTATGGCACCACATCGCTCTATCCGGCCCATGGCGCGTTCATGAGCGCGCGCGGGTTCCACACCACCACCGGCATCCAGAATTTCCATGACGCGCGCGACCTCGGCGCCAAGGGCGTCGAACCCGACCGCTTCTTCTACGACAAGGCGCTGAGCCTGTTGTCCCAGGAAGCGCCGGCGAAGCCGCAGTTCATGTTCGTCTACCTTGCCGCCAACCACTTCCCCTGGGAGAAGCGGTTTCGTCCGGACCTGACGCCGTCCTGGTCCGGGCCCGGCAATGACCCCAAGGTCGATGAATATCTGCGCCGGCAGGCGATGAGCGTCGAAGACTATTCGGCGTTCGTCGCGGGACTGAGGAAGAGGTTTCCGGCGCAGCCGTTCCTGATCGTGCGCTATGGCGACCATCAGCCGGAATTCTCGTCGAACATCCTCGACCCCGGTCTCGATGAGGCCGGTGTCGGCAAGAAATTCGAAAGCTACGACCCACGGTATTTCGCAACCTATTACGCCATCGACACCATCAACTTCGAACCGGTGAACAGCCCCGCGGTGATGGACACCATCGACGCGCCCTACCTGCCGCTGGTGATCCAGGAGGCGGCGGGAATCCCGCTCGATCCTTCCTTCGAGGAACAGAAGAACATCATGATACGCTGCAAGGGCGTGTTCTATGCCTGCAAGGGCGGCGCGGAAGCCCGACGTTTCAACCGGCTTCTGATCGACGCCGGTTTCGTGAAAAACCTCTAGCGGCAATGGAGGTCGACATTCCAGCCTCCATCGATTCCGGAGCAAACCCGACCGGTGCCGCACGCGGCGTCCGGTTCTATGCCGGTGCCGCCGCGATCGCCGCCTTGCATCTTGCGGCGTTGAGCGTCCTGCTGTCCTGGGAATACGGACCGTTTGCGGTCACGCTGTCGGTGCTGGCGTGGGTCTTCGTCAATTGCGTTTTCCTGCTGGTGCTGCCGCGACCGGGCGTCTCGGCGGCGCTCGCGCTGGCCCTGATGGTGCTGCTGATCGCGCTGTCGCGCTTCAAGTTCGACATCCTTCAGCTATCTCTGACGTTCCTCGATTTCCTCATCATCGATCGCGACACGTTTTCGTTCCTGCTCTCGGTGTTTCCGCAGTTGCGCATACAATTGATAATGGCGGGGGCGCTCGCCATCCCGGTGCTGTGGGTGGTCTGGCGCGCCGATCCGTTTCGCGTGGCTCGTCGTCTTTCGCTGGCCGTCGTTGTGGCGACAACCCTGTCGATGTCGGTGATGTCGGTCGCCGTGCCCGAGCAGCCATGGGAGCCGTTCCAGGGCGTCAACCATATCTCCAACCTCGCGCGTTCCGGCGTCGTGGCGGTGTCGCGGCTGACGTCGACGGGGTGGATCGAGGCTGATCCGGCCCCGAGCGGCCTGACCCCGAGAGCCTTCGCCGCCGGCCGGCCCGCGCTGCCGCCCAGCGGGGATTGCGATACCACGGCCAAGCGGCCGCATATCATCATGCTGCTCGACGAGTCGAGCTTCGATGTCACGGCCGCGCCCGGCGTCAAGGTGCCCGAGGGATACTCCGACTACTTCAAGTCCATTGACGGCATCAGGCGCACCATGATCGCGGAGGCGACCGGCGGTCCGACCTGGTACACCGAGTTCAACGTGCTGAGCGGCATGTCGGCGCGATCGTTCGGCGATCTCAAGTTTTACGTCACCCGAATCTCCGCAGGCCGTGTCGCGCGCGGACTGCCGCAGGCGCTCAAGCGTTGCGGCTACAAGACCTTTTCGCTCTATCCGACCTATGGCAACTTCCTCGGAGCCCGCACCTTCCAGAAGGGCACCGGCGTCGGCCATTTTATCGACATGGCGGATATGGGCGTCAGCGAGGACATGCAGCCCGACAAGTTCTACTTCGACCAGGCTCTGAAGGTGTTTGCGGCCCAGCAGCCGTCGCAGTCGCCGATCTTCATGTTCGTGTATCTGACCGCCAATCATTTTCCCTGGACCAGCGTCTATCGGCCCGACCTGACGCCGGACTGGACGCCGCCGGGCAATACCGCGGAGACCGATGAATACATCCGTCGCCAGGTGATGACGGCGAAGGACTACCGCGATTTCACCGCCCGGTTGGCGCGTGATTACCCGGATCAGTCGTTCATGGTGCTGCGCTTCGGTGACCATCAGCCGGCGATCTCGCAGAAACTGCTGGAGCCCGGCATCGACCGGAAAGTGCTGGCGCAGCGCCTGATGGCGGCCGATCCGCGCTATTTCTCGACCTATTATGCGCTCGACGGGATCAACTTCTCCCCGCCCGACCTGTCGTCGGCGCTTGAAACACTGGATGCGGCCTATATCCCGATCGTGATCCAGGACGCCGCCGGCATCCCGCTCGATCCGTCGTTCGAGGAGCAGAAAAGGATCATGCTGCGCTGCAAAGGTCTGTTCTATGCCTGCAAGGGCGGGGCGGAAGCCCGCCGCTTCAACCGGTTGCTGATCGACGCCGGCCTGGTGCGGGGGTTGTAAGACGCCGCCCCCACTGTGCCGGCGAGGATGGGTTGCCGGCGCGAAAGGGAGCCCTGCCGCCTTGAGTGTGGCGGCGAAAATCTGGTAACACGTTTGACAGGGGGGGCCTTCTGCAGGGATTTTGCCATGCTGATGCGTTTGTTTGCGCCGCAGTTTCTCGTGGTCTGGGCGTTTCTGGGTTCGGCGCTGGCCGTGCATTTCCGCGGCAAGGTGCGACTGGGATTCTGGCGGCAGCTCACCGACCATTCCACGCTCATGGCGCCCTACAATGTGCTGATGTACCTGTTCTCGGCGGTGCCGAACCGGCCGATCCTGGACGAGGCGTCGATCCCCGAACTGAAGGTGCTGCGCGACAACTGGCAGCCGATCCGCGAGGAGGCGCTGGTGCTGTTCGCGCAGGGCCAGATCAAGGCCGCGGACAAGTACAACGACTGGGGTTTTAATTCGTTCTTCCGCACCGGATGGAAGCGGTTTTATCTGAAATGGTACGGCGCGGCGCTGCCGTCCGCGCTGGCCAATTGCCCGAAAACGGTCGAACTCCTGAATTCGATCCCGAACGTCAAGGGCGCGATGTTCGCCAGCCTGCCGCCCGGCGGCAAACTGGTCCAGCACCGCGATCCCTATGCCGGTTCGCTGCGCTACCACCTCGGACTGCTTGTGCCGAAATCGCCGGGCGAATGCCGGATCTTCATCGACGGCGAGCCGCACTATTGGCGCGAGGGTGGGGGCCTGCTGTTCGACGAGACCTATCTGCACTATGCCGAGAACACCACCAGCGACGACCGCATCATCCTGTTTTGCGATGTCGAGCGGCCGTTGCGCACCCGCGCCATGACTGCGGTCAACCGATGGGTCTCGAAGCACATCATCAACGAGAGCGCCACCCAGAACGAGGAAGGCGAGCGTGTCGGCTGGCTGAACCGGATCTTCGGTTCCGTTTATCAGGTGCGGCTGGTGGGCAAGCGGATGAAGGCCTGGAACAAGCGCGCCTACTACGCGGTGAAATTTCTGCTGATCGGCGGCATCCTCGCCGCCTTCCTGGCAACGGCCTTTGCCTGAGCGCCGAGCGAAGGCGCCGATCATCCGGGCGCGGCCGGACGCCTGACCAGCCGCTCATCCATGAAGGCTTTTTCCCGCAAGGCGAGTGGCGGCCGGGCGGGGTATCGCCTCGCTATTCCGGCAGTTTTTCCGCCGCAAGGCTTGACCATGGGCGCCAGCATCATATGAGATGACGCCATGAATTTGATCCGATCGATACTGCTCGTACTTGCCGTTGCCGCCTGCTCGCCGGCGCTGGCGCAGACCATGAAATTCGAGGACTCGGCCGCCATCCTTGGCGCCAGCTGCGCCAAGGATATCGAGGCCAACTGCCGCGGCGTCAATCTCGACCCCGGGCGCATGAAGGACTGCCTGTTGCGCAATCAGGATGTGCTGTCGCCGCAGTGCAAGAGCGACTACGGCCGGGCGTTCGATGCGATTCAGAAGCGGGTGGCCGCACGCGCAGCCGTCATCAAGCTGTGCGAGCGCGACGTCGCCAAGCTATGTGCAGGCATCGACAAGGCCGATCGCGGCAAGGTGCTGGAGTGTCTGATCGCGGGGCCGCGCGGAATTGGAATCAACTGCAACAAGGCAGTGATCGAAGCGGGGTACCGCTGATGCGGCCTGAAAGTAAGAGCCGCATCGGCTTGCTCGTGGTCGTGCTGCTCGGTTTGGCGGCTCTGCCGGCCCGAGCGCAGGGCCCGGCGGCCGGCACCTCCGAAGAATGGATCATGAAGCTGGCCGGCCTTGAGACGGCGCCGGAACTGGACATTACCGAACTGCGGCAACAACTGTCGGAGCGTGTGAAGTCAAGGACCGAACCGGTGCCCGGCAAGCGTCCGCCGGCCGTGCCTCAGCTGCTCAGGCTGCCGCAGCTGGTGGCCGAAATCCAGTTCGACGATGACGCCGCGGTGGTTCGGCCCGAGTCCTATCGGGTGCTGGGGCGGATCGCCGACACGCTGTCTCATCCGTCGCTGCTGGGCTACAAGTTCCTGATCGTCGGCCATGTCCCGTCGACCGGCCGTCGCGACCACAATCTGACGCTGAGCCAGCGAAGGGCCGACGTGGTCCGCGACGTGCTCGTCAACACGTTCAAGCTCTCGTCCAAGCGGCTGCAGTCGATCGGGCTGGGCGAGGAGCAGTTGCTGGACCGAGCCCGTCCGACAGCGCCCGTCAACGCGCAATTCCACGTCATGACCGTCGGCAAGCTCTAGTCTAGCGCGGATTTCGGGTCATCGCGCTCCGATCCTCTCCCACAGCCAGCGCGCCACCGCATCCGGCGACGACTCGCCGTCGCCGCCAGCGGCGCGCAGATTGGCCTCGCGCATGGAGGCGATGTCGATGCGGCCCAGCAACGGCGCCAGCGCCGCCTTTAACGCGTGGTCGTCGGCGCGCTTGGGCGCCAGCAGGACGATGGAGTCGTAGGGCGGAATCGCGCGCCTGGTGTCGTCCAGCACCACCAAATCGTGTTTCGCGATCAGCCCGTCGCTGGTATAGCCGGCGATGACGTCGACCTCGCCGGAGGCGGCCGCGGCATACATGAAATCCGGCTGCATCTGCCGCTGGGCGCGAAATGTCAGTCCGTACGCCTTTTGCAGACCCGCCCATTCCGGCCGGGAAAAGAACTCGTAATCCGCCGCCATCGACATGCCCGGGGCATGCGCGGCGAGATCGGCGATCGAGCGAATGCCCAGCGCCTCGGCGCGCCTGCGCGTCATCACCAGCGCATAGGCATTCTCGAAACCGAGTTCGCCCAGCAGCGTGATCCCTTGTTGCGCCAGCGTTGTCTTGAGTTCGGCGAGCAATTCCTCGCGCGGCTTGCTGTCGGTGCGGTGAAACTGGTTGGCCCACAGCGTGCCGGAATAATCGACATAGACGTCGATATCATCGGCCGCCAGCGCCTCGAACACCACGTTGGAGCCGAGGCCCTCGCGCGAGCTGGCCGAAAAGCCCGCCGCCCGCAGCCGCTGCGCAATCAGCGCCGACAGCACATATTGCTCGGCAAAGGTTTTGGCGCCGACGATGATGCCCGACGGCAGACGCGCCATCGACGGCACCAGCGTGGCCACCACCAGCATCGCGATGCCGACGCCGCCGAGCGCCACGCGCAGCCGGCTGCGTCCGCGGACGCCCGCTTCGATCAGCGACAGCAACTGGTCGACCGCGAGCGCCAGCACCGCGGCGGCAAGGCAGCCGAACAGCACGAACACCCAGTTCTGCGTCTGCAATCCCGCAAAGATGTAATTGCCGAGGCTGGTCTGCCCGATCGGGGTCGACAGCGTCGCGGTGCCGATCACCCAGACTGCCGCGGTACGGATGCCCGCCATCATCACCGGCAACGCCAGCGGCAATTCGACCTGGAATAGCGACTGGCGCGGCGTCATGCCGACGCCCTGCGCGGCCTCGAGGATCGCGGCGTCGACGCCTTGCAAGCCGGTGATGGTGTTGCGCAGCACCGGCAGCATCGAATAGAGCGCCAGCGCCAGTACGGCCGGCAAAAAACCGAACGCGGAGAAGCCAATTCCGAACCATGACAGCGACAACGCTGCCAGCGCCAGCAGCAGCGGATAGAACAGCGCCAGCAGTGCCAGCCCCGGCACCGTCTGAACGATGCTGGCAAGCCCCAGCAGGGCGCCGCGCGGTATTGGACGATTGCGTGCCGCAATCGCCAAGGGCAGGCTGACCGCGAGCCCGAGCGCCAGCGCCGTGACGGAAACGCGGACATGATTGCCGAGATAGTCAGGCAGATGAGCCAATGCCTCGCCCCAGCGCGGATCGGAGAAGAAACTCATGCCGCGCCATCCCGCGGCAGCAAGGCGCCCAGCCGTTCGGCCTGCCGCCGCGGCGTGCGCAGCAAATCGCCGACGTAAGGATCGCCGCTATGAGAAAGCTGCGCCGGCGTGCCCTGCGCCAGCAATCGCCCAGCGCGCATCACGGCAATGCGGTCGGCCAGCAGAAGCGCTTCGGTCATGTCGTGGGTGATCATGACCGTGGTCAGCCCGAGCTGGCGATGCAGCTCGCGATAATCGTCGCCGAGCGCGTCGCGGGTGAGGGGATCGAGCGCCCCGAACGGCTCGTCCATCAGCACGATACGCGGTTTTGCCGCCAAAGCACGCGCAACCCCGACACGCTGGCGCTGCCCGCCCGACAGTTCATGCGGAAAGCGGTCGCGGTACAGCGCGCGGTCGAGCCGCACCAGATCGAGCAGCTCGTCCACCCTTGCTGAAATTTCGTTCGGCGGCGTGCCGACCAGTTTTGGCGTGATCCCGATATTGCCGGCGACGCTGAAATGCGGAAACAGCCCGCCGCTCTGGAACACATAGCCGATGCGGCGGCGCAATTGAATCGGATCGAGCGCGCGGACGTCCTCGCCCTCGACCGTGAGGCGGCCCTCGTCGGCATCGATCAGCCGGTTCGCCAGCCGCAGCAGCGTGGTCTTGCCGGAGCCGGAGCCGCCGACGATGGCGAGAAATTCACCCTCGGCGACCTCGAGCGAGACGTCGTTGACGGCCCGAACCCGCGCCGCGCCGCGGCCGCCGTCAAAACTCTTGCCGACATGCGCGAAGGCGATCAGGGGCGGGGTCGGCATTTCGATACAACCTCATACTTGCGATTCTTACCTTCCTTTGGAGGGTGAAGAAACCGCCGGGCCGGAAGTAGCACGTTGTGGCGCTTCGTTGAACTTGTCCTCACAAACCGCTAAGGCATCATCGAGACCGGGAGGGGACGCGGTGGACACGACACAGCCGGCGGCGGTTGCGCTGGACGACGCGACAGTGGCATTCCGTCTGGCCGATAGCCGGGTCTACACGGCGGTGGAGCAGGCCCGGCTAACGGTTGAACATGGCGAGTTCGTTGCCATTGTCGGGCCCACGGGGTGCGGAAAATCGACCCTGCTCAACGTCGCCGCCGGGCTGCTCAAGCCCGCAGCGGGCGCGGTTCGCATCTTCGGCCAGCCGCTGGCGGGCCTCAACAAGGAGGCCGGCTACCTGTTTCAGGCCGATGCGCTGTTTCCCTGGAAGACTGCGCTCGACAACGTCGCGATCGGGCTCGAGATCAAGGGCGCGCCGCGCGCGCTGGCGCTGGAGCGCGCGCAAGGCTGGCTGACCTCGGTCGGCCTCGCTGCCTTCGCGGGCCGCTACCCGCATATGCTGTCGGGCGGCCAGCGCAAGCGGGTCGGCCTGGCGCAGGTGCTGATCCGCGACCCCAAAATCCTGCTGATGGACGAGCCGTTCGGGCCGCTGGACGCCCAGACCCGCCAGATCATGGGCAACCTCCTGTTGGAGCTATGGAACGCCGATCGCAAGGCGGTGCTGTTCGTCACCCACGATCTCGAGGAGGCGATCGCGCTGGGCGACCGCGTCGTGATCATGTCGGCAGGGCCCCGCGCGCGCATCATCGGCGATTGGAAGGTGCCGCTGCCGCGCCCGCGCGACATCTCCGAAGTCCGCATGGAAAAGGATTTTCACGCGCTGCATCGGGAGATCTGGGGTGTGCTGAAGGACGAAGTGATGAAGGGCTATGCCCAGTCCTCGCAGGCCCCGGCGGAGGTCGCATGATGAGCCGGTCCGCCCTGCTGCTGTGTCAACTGCTCGTCGCCGTGATGTTCTTCGGATCGTGGCAGTTTTTCGCGACGGTGCCGATCTTCGGCCATACGGTTTTGCCGCCGTTTTTCTTCTCGACGCCGGTTGACGTCTTCAACCGCATCGTCAAATGGCTGGTCGAAGGTTCGATCTGGCGTCACCTGCTGATAACGCTGACGGAAGCCTCGCTGGCCTTCGTGATCGGCTCGCTGTCCGGCACCCTGATCGGGTTCTGGTTCGCCCGTCAGCAAACCATCGCCGCGATCTTCGATCCCTATGTCAAGATGATGAATGCGTTGCCGCGCGTGGTGCTGGCGCCGATCTTCGCGTTGTGGCTCGGGCTCGGCATCTGGTCGAAGGTCGCGCTCGGCGTCACGCTGGTGTTCTTCGTGGTGTTCTTCAACGTCTATCAGGGTGTCAAGGAAGCCAATGCCACGCTGGTCGACAACGCGCGGATGCTCGGCATGAGCGAGCGACAGTTGCTGCGGCATGTCTATTGGCCCTCGGCGCTGTCATGGATGTTCTCCTCGCTGCACACCTCGGTGGGTTTTGCCGTGGTCGGCGCGGTGGTCGGCGAATATCTGGGATCGGCGGCCGGCCTCGGCTATCTGATCCAGCAGGCCGAGGGCGTGTTCGACGTCGCCGGCGTGTTCGCCGGCATGATCGTGCTGGCGATATTCGTGGTTGCGATCGATTTCGTGGTGACCAAGGTCGAGAACCGACTTTTGGTGTGGCGGCCTAACGCGGGCGAGGGAAGGGTGTGAGCGGGAATGCCGCAAATGCCAAGGTTTCCCCATCTAGCCGTGTATCGCCAAGCTGGTTAGTATGCCTACCAATGCATTCCAACGCGGGGCAACGCCATGAACACCATCAAGCTCGCTGGCATTATCGCGACGGCGCTGATCTTGTTCGGGGCAACCGCCCAGGCCCAGGACAAGGTCGAGAAGCCCGACATCGTGCTCGGGGTCGGCGGCAAGAGTTCGCTGTATTATCTGCCGCTGACGTTGGCCGAGCGGCTCGGTTACTTTAGGGAGCAGGGGCTCAATGTCACCATCACCGATTTCGGCGGCGGCTCGAAATCGCTGCAGTCGCTGATCGGCGGCTCCGCCGATGTGGTGACCGGAGCCTATGAACATACCATCCGGATGCAGTCCAAGGGCCAGAACATCGCCGCCGTGATCGAGCTTGGCCGTTTCCCGGGTATGGTGCTCGCGGTGCGCAAGAGCAAGGCGGCGCAGGTCAAATCGTTTGGCGACCTCAAGGGAATGAAGATCGGCGTCACGGCGCCGGGTTCGTCGACCAATTTCTTCGTCAACGCCCTGATCGCGCGCGACGGTGTCAAACCCAGTGACGTATCGATCATCGGCGTCGGCACCGGGCTCTCTGCGGTGGCGGCAATCCAGAACGGCGACATCGACGCCATCTGCAACATCGATCCGGTCATCACCAAGCTCGAACGGAGCGGCGACATCGTCGTGCTGGCGGACTCGCGCAACGAAGCCGACAACATGAAGCTTTTCGGCGGCAACAACCCCGCGGCGGTGGCCTATTTCAAGACCGACTTCATCGCCAAAAATCCGGTGACCGTGCAGCGTCTCGTCAACGCATTCTACAAGGCCGTCAAATGGCTCGAGAAAGCCACGCCGGAGGACATCGTCAAGGCGGTGCCGGAAGAGTATTACCTCGGCGACAGGGGGCTCTATCTGGCGGCGGTCAAGGCTTCGCTGCCGATGTATTCCAGGACCGGGATCATTTCCGCGCAGGGGATGCAGAACGGCCTGAGCCTGTTGCTGCAGTTCGATCCCGAAATGAAGGACGCCAGGATCGATCTGAGCAAGACGTTCGACGATCGTTTCGTGAAGAAGGCGGCGGCCGGCCAGATGTAGAATCGGCGCGGTCCGTCCGTGGAGCCGATCGCCACTCACCGCGTCACCACGCTCGACTTGAATGTGCACCCTTGGTCGTGGCCGTTCGCGAGCGAGCGGCGCGCCGAGATATCGGCGCATTTCGCCGGCAAGCAGCGCGAGAAGCCGGGGATCTGGAACGGCCGGCTGCTGCTCGGGCGCAATCCCGTCTTCACCGCGACCGGCTTCCGCGCCGGCTATTTCGAGACCGATTTCGCCTCATTCCTGGCCTGGCGCGACTGGGGTTTTCCGGACCGGGATGTCTTCAACGGCTTCGGGATGGGTGCGCTGCGCTGCGCCGACGGCGCCTTCGTGCTCGGCGAAATGGGCCAGCACACGGCGAACGCCGGGCGCATCTACTTTCCGTCGGGGACGCCGGATCTCGAGGACATCAGCGCCGGCGCCGTCGACATTTCGGGCAGCGTGGCGCGCGAGGTTGCCGAGGAAACCGGACTGACCGCGGCCGACTACCGCGCCGATGCGCACTGGGATTGCGTGGTCTCCGGGGCCGCCGTCGCGATGATCCGGATCCTGAACGTCGATGCCTCGGGCGAAGCGCTGCGCGAGCGGATCGAGGCCAACCTCGCCCGGCAGTCTCAGCCCGAATTGTCCGCGATCCACCTGGTGCGCGGTGTCGGCGATCTCACCGCGGCGATGCCGCGTTTCGTCACCGCCTTCATCGAAGCGCAGTTTCGGTAACGTCCTTCCGGCGGTAGTGTCTCAGTGGGCATTCGTATAGGCTGATGCTTCCGCCAAGCTTGGCAATGGGGCTCGGCCGCCGGCGAGTGCTCGAAACCACCCGCTCCCGCAAGGGAGGTGGGGGGAAGAAAAGGTATCGCCTGCCATGAACAACAATTCTTCGCCGTCTCTCGGCGACCAGCTGAAGCCTTTCGTGGCGCCGTTTCGCTACGACGGATCGGGCCAGTTCCATCTGAAGTCGCACAAGACCAACGAGAAGGGCGGTCTCGACAAGGACGGCGCCGAGAGGATTCTCGAAGCCAACCGCAAGCGGCTGAATGACTTTCAGGAGAAGCTCTACGCCCAGGACCGCTGGTCGCTGCTGCTGATCTTTCAGGGCATGGACGCCTCCGGCAAGGACAGCGCGATCAAGAGCATCTTCGAGGGCATCAATCCGCAGGGATGCGACGTCCATTCGTTCAAGCAGCCGACCAGCCACGAACTCGATCACGATTTCATGTGGCGCACCACGATCGCACTGCCGCAGCGCGGCCGCATCGGCATCTTCAACCGTTCCTATTACGAGGAATGCCTGGTGACGCGGGTGCATCCGGAACTGCTGCACAAGCAGAAGCTGCCGCCCCGGCTGATCACCAAGAACATCTTCAACGAGCGGTTCGAGGACATTTCGGCGTTCGAACGCTATCTGGCGCGCAACGGCACCGTAGTCCTGAAGTTCTTCCTCAACCTGTCGAAGGAAGAACAGCGCGAACGCTTTCTCGCGCGGCTGGACCAGCCCGCCAAGAACTGGAAATTCTCGATGGGCGACATCACCGAGCGCGCGCTGTGGCCGAGATACATGGCGGTCTATCAGGACATCGTCCGGCACACCTCGACGCCGCTGGCGCCCTGGCACGTGGTGCCGGCGGACTACAAATGGTTCGCGCGGGTGGTGATCGGCTCCGCCATTGTCAGCGCGCTGGAGAAGCTCGACCTGCACTTCCCGCGGGTCGACAAGGCCTCGCTGCAGGAGTTCAAGCAGGTGCGCAAGGCGCTGATGGAGGAAGGCAAGGGTTGAGCGGGGGTGGCGCAACGAAAGAAGTACCCCTGGACGGTCCGATCGTTCCGGCGAAAGCCCGGGTTGCATTTGGGCGATGGCGGATTACGCTGGATGGGCGCCGTCCAGCCATTCGAGAGGAGTGCCCCATGACCACGGTCCAGACTGATCGTCAACCCGGAACCGGCCTCGGGTCGGCCATGGTGCATGCGCTGGCGAAAAACTGGTGGTTGCTGCTGTTGCGGGGCATCGCGGCGATCGTGTTCGGCGTGCTCGCCTTTGCCTGGCCTGGCCTGACGCTGTTGACGTTGATTCTGTTCTACGGCGCCTTTGCGCTGGTGGACGGTGTGCTTGCGATCGTTGCCGCCATTCGCGGCGGCGCGCCGGCGCCGCGCTGGTGGCTGGCGATCGTCGGCCTGCTCGGCATCGCGGCGGGACTGCTGACGTTCCTGATGCCGGGGCTCAGCGCGCTCGTGCTGCTGTTCTTCATCGCCGCGTGGGCGATCGCGACCGGGGTGATGCAGATCATCGGCGCGATCCAGCTGCGCAAGGAGATCGACAATGAGTGGCTGCTGATCCTCGGCGGCGTCATCTCGGTGCTGTTCGGTATCGGCATGATGCTGGCTCCCGGTGCGGGTGCGCTGGCGCTGGTCTGGGTCATCGGCATCTACTCCGTCATCATGGGCGTGATGTTCGTCGCGCTGGCGTTTCGGCTGAAAAAGCACAGCCATCCCTGATGCCGGGGCGCGACCGGGTGGCTCGATGATGATATGATGGCGCGAGAGAAACTTGCCTGGGTGAGAGGGTGAAAGTAGGTCAGCCCGCCTGACTAGTTTTTGGCATTGCGGCACCCCGTATTTCTCGTTTAGAACTACCATGAAACGCCGTCCCGGCAACCTTCTGTCAATGGTTTCGGCTGAGGATGGCGCTTCCCAAGGGTCCGGCAATGCTGATTCGCAGCGAAAAGTACGGAGTTCGGGGGGGAGCGGCGCACGCCGACCGTCCCCAGGCGATTCCGGCTGCGTCACTGCCCACCCTGCTTCTCGGCGGGCTTCTGCTTCTTATCGGCCCCTGAGGGCCGTCTGGGCGGTTGGCGCCTGGGCACTCAGGGGTTGCGCGAGATCACCAGACCCCCTCGGCGCTCGAACGGCAGCGCACCAGCTAAAGGAATTTCCCGATGACCACCGTCAACAAGTCCGACAAGGACCGCGTAATCATATTCGACACCACCTTGCGCGACGGCGAACAGTGCCCCGGCGCGACCATGAGTTTCGAGGAGAAGCTGGAAATCGCCGAGATGCTCGACGACATGGGCGTCGACGTGATCGAAGCCGGTTTCCCGATCACATCCGAGGGCGACTTCCAGGCGGTCAGCGAGATCGCCCGCCGTTCCAAGAATGCCGTGATCGCTGGGCTGTCGCGGGCGCATCCGAAGGACATCGACCGCTGCGCCGAAGCCGTGAAGTTTGCCCGGCGCGGCCGCGTTCACACCGTGATCGCCACCTCGCCGTTGCACATGCGCGTCAAGCTCAACATGACGCCGGAACAGGTGATCGAGACGTCGATCGCCAATGTCAGCCGCGCGCGCAACCAGATCGACGACGTTGAATGGTCGGCCGAGGACGGCACCCGCAGCGAAATGGAGTTTCTCTGCCGGATCGTCGAGGCCGTGATCAAGGCCGGCGCCACCACGGTCAATATCCCCGATACCGTCGGCTATACTGTGCCGGAGGAATACACCGCCTTCATGCGCACGCTGATCGAGCGGGTGCCGAATTCCGACAAAGCGGTGTTCTCCGTGCACTGCCACAACGATCTCGGCATGGCCGTGGCGAATTCGCTGGCCGGGATTACCGGCGGCGCACGGCAGATAGAGTGCACCGTCAACGGCATCGGCGAGCGGGCCGGCAATGCCGCGCTGGAAGAAGTCGTGATGGCGATCAACATCCGCAACGACAAGTTCCCGTGGTGGAACAAGATCGACACCACGATGCTGACCCGGGCCTCGAAACTGGTGTCGGCCGCGACCTCGTTCCCGGTTCAGTACAACAAGGCCATCGTCGGCCGCAACGCCTTCGCGCATGAGAGCGGCATCCACCAGGACGGCGTGCTGAAGGATGCCTCGACCTACGAGATCATGCGTCCCGAGATGGTCGGCCTGAAGAAATCCTCGCTGGTGCTCGGCAAGCATTCCGGGCGTCACGCCTTCGTACACAAGCTGGAGGAGATGGGCTACAAGCTCGGCGCCAACCAGCTGGAAGACGCGTTCGTGCGGATGAAGGCGCTGGCCGACCGCAAGAAGGACATCTACGACGAGGACATCGAGGCGCTGGTTGACCAGGAAATCGCCAATGCGCATGACCGCATCAAGCTGACCTCGCTGACGGTGATCGCGGGTACCCACGGGCCACAGCGCGCCACCATGAAGCTCGACGTCGACGGCGTCATCAAGATCGAGGAAGCCGAGGGCAACGGCCCGGTCGATGCGGTGTTCAACTGCATCAAGGCGCTGGTGCCGCACGAGGCCAAGCTGGAACTGTATCAGGTCCACGCCGTCACCGAGGGAACCGACGCGCAGGCCGAGGTGTCGGTGCGGCTCGCCCATGAGGGCCGCTCGATGACCTCGAAGGCGTCCGACCCGGATACCCTGGTGGCCTCCGCCAAGGCCTATCTCGGCGCCCTCAACAAGATCGTCATGAAGCGGCAGCGCGACATGCCGGCCGCGGCCGCGAGCTGATTGCCACAACGGGATGCGGCCCCGACATCCCAGAACAAGAACGCGGTGCCCTCGGCGCCGCGTTTTGCGTTGCAACATCGGTTTTCGGCGAGCCCTGCCAACGGGCAATAGCGTTCCGTCTGGCTTCTCTGTATTGGTGCGGGTGGCATACAAGGTCGAGAGGCGCCCCACGCGCGCCTTGCAAGAACTCATGCGGGAGGAAATATGCATAAACTGATTCTGGCGGCGGCGTCGGTCGCCGCCTTGGCTCTGGTCGGTCCGGCATCGGCGCAGGCGCCGATCGTCATCAAGTTCAGCCACGTCGTCGCGCCGAACACACCGAAGGGGCTGGCTTCCGAGAAATTCAAGGAACTGGCCGAGAAATACACCGGCGGCAAGGTGAAGGTCGAGGTCTACCCGAACTCGCAGCTCTACAAGGACAAGGAGGAGCTGGAAGCCCTGCAGCTCGGCGCGGTGCAGATGCTGGCGCCTTCGAACGCCAAGTTCGGCCCGATCGGCGTCAAGGAATTCGAGGTATTCGATCTGCCGTACATTCTGCCGGACCTGAAGACGCTGCGCAAAGTCACCGACGGTCCGCTTGGCACCAAACTTCTGAACCTGCTCGACGCCAAGGGCATGACCGGTCTCGCCTACTGGGACAACGGCTTCAAGATGATGAGCGCCAACAAGAGGCTGGTGACGCCGGCCGACTACAAGGGCCTGAAATTCCGCATCCAGTCCTCCAAGGTGCTCGAGGCGCAGTTCCGCACCCTCGGCGCCATTCCGCAGGTCATGGCGTTCTCCGAAGTCTATCAGGCGCTGCAAACCGGCGTGGTGGATGGCCAGGAGAATACCTGGTCGAACATCTACACCCAGAAGATGCACGAGGTGCAGAAGCACATCACGGTGACCAACCACGGATACATCGGCTACATCGTGGTGGTGAACAAGAAATTCTGGGATGGAATTCCCGCCGATATCAAGCCTCAGCTCGACAGGGCCATGAAGGAAGCCACCGCCTATGGCAACGGCCAGTCGGCCAAGGAGAATGAAGACGCACTGGCCGAAATCAAGAAAACCGGCAAGAGCGAGATCATCACGCTGACGCCGGAGCAGGATGCGGCGATGCGCAAGGCGCTCGAGCCGGTCTACCAGGATGTGGCAAAGCGCGTCGGCCAGCCGCTGATCGACGAATTCCTCAAGGAGACGAGGGGCGCGACCAACTAGGGCGGTATCCAGGGGCTTCCGTGCTTCGGCACGGAAGCCTTTTCATGTCTATTGGGGGTAGTTCTGCGGCGACTGCGGCAGAAGCGATCGCGCAAGATCATCCGCATGGGCGCCGGGGATGATCGGCACGGGGGGAATTCATGTTTCTTCGCATCCTCGACCGTCTTGAGGAGATACTGATCACGACGCTGATGGGGCTCGCGACCTTCATCATCTTTCTCGCCGTGATGCACCGTTACCTCATCGGCATTCCCCTGCTTTATCCGCTGCTGTTTCCCATCCATATGTCCTGGGCGCAGGAACTGTGCATCTACATGTTCGTGTGGGTGGCGAAGTTCGGCGCGGCCTATGGCGTGCGCACCGGCATCCATGTCGGCGTCGATGTCGTGGTCAACCTGCTCAACCCGCCGTGGCGGAGGACCGTGGTGCTGTTCGGGCTGTTCTGCGGCGCCTTCTTCACCGCCGTGATCGGCACCATGGGCGCCAAATTCGTTCTCGGGCTGGCGTTTACCGATCAGGTCTCGCCGGATCTCGAGATTCCAAGCTGGATCGTCTATCTCTGCATTCCGCTCGGCTCCTATCTGATGTGCTTCCGCTTTCTCCAGGTCGCGTTCAATTTCTGGCGCACCGGCGATTTGCCCCACCATGACCACGCCCATGTCGAAGGCATCGACGTCGACGCGCCCGGCATCGGCGCCGCGGAGGTCACGCGATGAGCAGCCTATTCATCTTCGGGCTTCTGATCGCGCTGATGCTGACGGGCATGCCGATCTCCATCGCGCTCGGCATGACGGTCCTGACCTTCATCTACACGATGACGACGGTTCCGACCGAATCGGTAGCGCTGAAGCTGTTCACCGGCATCGACAATTTCGAGATCATGGCGATCCCGTTCTTCATTCTTGCCGGCAACTTCCTGACCCATGGCGGTGTCGCGCGCCGCATGATCAATTTCGCCACCTCGATGGTCGGGCACTGGTATGGCGGGCTCGGGCTCGCGGGCGTGATGGCCTGCGCGCTGTTCGCGGCAGTGTCAGGATCCTCTCCGGCGACCGTGATCGCGATCGGCTCGATCATGATGCCGGCGATGGTGAAGCAGGGCTTCCCCAAGCGCTTCGGCGCCGGCGTTATCACGACATCCGGCGCGCTGGGCATCCTGATTCCGCCGTCGATCGTGATGGTGATCTATTGCGTGGCGACCGGCGGCAGCGTCGCGCTCGATCCGGCCGGCCAGCGAGTGTCGTCGGCTTCGGTCGGGCAGATGTTCATGGCCGGCGTCATTCCCGGCATCATGCTGGCGACCCTGCTCGGCGTGACGACGTTCTACCGCGCCTGGAAATTCGACTATCCGAGGCTGCCGCGCGCGAGCTGGACCGAGCGGCTCGTGGCGTTCCAGAAATGCATGTGGGGGCTGCTGCTGATCCTGATCGTGCTCGGCGGCATCTATGCCGGGCTGTTCACGCCGACCGAAGCCGCGGCGATCAGCGCCGTCTATGCCTTCGTGATCGCGGTGTTCGTCTACAAGGACATGACGCTCAGGGACGTGCCCAGGGTCCTGCTCGGCTCGGCCAATATGAGCGCGATGATTCTCTACATCATCACCAATGCGGTGCTGTTCTCGTTCCTGATGGCGAACGAAAACATTCCGCAGCAGATCGCCGCATGGATCACGTCGGTCGGCGTCGACTGGATCATGTTCCTGCTTATCGTCAACGTGCTGCTGTTGATCGCCGGCAATGTGATGGAGGCCTCCTCTATCGTGCTGATCATGGCCCCGATCCTGTTTCCGGTGGCGGTCAAGCTCGGCATTCACCCGGTGCATCTCGGCATCCTGATGGTCGTCAACATGGAGGTCGGCATGTGCCACCCACCGGTCGGGCTCAATCTCTACGTGGCCTCGGGCATCGCGAAGATGGGCATCACCGAACTGACCATCGCGGTGTGGCCGTGGCTCTTGACCATGCTGATGTTCCTCGTGGTCGTCACCTACGTGCCGGAAATATCGCTGTGGCTGCCGCGCACGCTCGGGATGCTCTGATTGCCAGGAGTGCGGCTGCAAAGATTACATCTTGGTAACAGAGGTCACCCTATCCAAACTGTAAGTTGATTGGCGGGCCGGGCGCGCTCATCTTCAGGCAACCTTTCCAAGGAGGCTCGCATGAAGAAGTTCGCCATCGCCGGGATCGCGGCGCTCGCCATCGTCGGCTCCACCGCCGTCTATGCCCAGCATCACCGTCCGTGGCATCACTACCACGAGCGCCTCAACCCGGAGGACAGGGCGGCGTTGGCCGACGCGCGGATTGCCGCGGTCAAGGCGGGCCTGAAACTCAGCGCCGACCAGGAAAAGCTGTGGCCGCCGGTCGAGGCCGCGGTGCGGGATTTCGCCAAGCTGCGGATCGACCGGGCCAATGCGCGGATGAACGCGCGGCGCGACGATTCCAGGGATGACCAGAAATCCGACGATCCGGTGGCGCGCCTGCGCGACCGCGCCGAGACCATGGCGACCATGGCGGCGGCGATGAAGCGCATCGCTGACGCGGCGGACCCGCTCTACAAGACCCTCGACGACGGCCAGAAGCGCCGGCTCGCCATCCTGACCCATATGGAAGGCCGGTTCGGCCGCGGCGGCGGCCGCCATCATGGATATCATCGCGGCATGGACCGCGACGAAGGCGGCCGGGGTTTTGACCGGGATCGTTACGATCGGGACGGCGGGTCGGGCCGGGATCGTGGCGACCGGGGTGGCCCCGAGCGGCTTTAGCGGACCGCCGCCTCGATCGATCGAAACGCGCCAAAAGCCGCCTGAAGCAGGCGGCTTTCCGCTTTTCCGTTCCGCCGACATGGCCGGGGAATACCCCGCCGCATTGCTGGACATCGGGGAGTCGCTTTGCTAAACGACGCCCTCTTGCGAAGGCTTTTCCGGGCCAGTTCCGGGCGCATAGCTCAGTTGGTAGAGCAGATGACTCTTAATCATCGGGTCCCAGGTTCGAGCCCTGGTGCGCCCACCAAGC